>Ga0210405_10006278_pt1 | contig 10651 bp, 8 predicted proteins | sample IncBWH11MmetaG_FD_155492 | JGI IMG/M metagenome (GOLD analysis project Ga0210405, IMG submission 155492) | Forest soil microbial communities from Barre Woods Harvard Forest LTER site, Petersham, Massachusetts, United States - Inc-BW-H-11-M | ecosystem: Environmental > Terrestrial > Soil >... | reverse complement strand
GCGTCAGCGGGTGAAGCCCCGCAGCGTTTACTCGTATCGCAGCGCGGTCATCGGGTCCACTCGCATCGCACGCCGCGCCGGAATGTAGCAAGCTGCAAGTGTAGTGCACGTGGCGAGTGCCGCCACACCCGCAAACGTGAGTGGATCCGTGGCAGCGACGCCATAAAGCAGGCTCACCAGAAGTCGGGTAAGCGCGAGCGATGCAGTAATGCCAAGTCCCACGCCGATAAGCGCCAGGCGCATGCCGTCGCCTAAGACGAGCCGCAGAACATCCCTCCTCTGCGCCCCGAGGGCCGCGCGGATGCCAATTTCATGCGTCCGCTGGACCACGGCGTAGGACAGCACACCGTAGATGCCAATCGCCGCGAGCAGCAAGGCGATGTTCGAGAATACCGCCAGGAGCAACATGCTGACGCGGCGCAGGGCAATCGATTCCGCGGCCAGCGCATCCATCGAAATGATCTTGTAGAAAGGCTGCTCCGGATTTACTGTCCAGATGGCGCTCTTCGCCGCAGCAATGATCCCGGCCGGGTCGCCCTTCGCGCGCACTGTGAAGGCTACGATTGGAAAGTAAACCTGTGCGAACGGCCGATAGAGGTCATCGTGAAGGTCTTTCTCCACACCAAACGAATGAACGTCGCCCACTACGCCGACGATTTCCGTCCAATCCGGCTTCTCCGTGTCCCCAAGGTTTAGCCGTCTTCCGACCGGGTCCTCGCCGTTCCACAAGCGGCGAGCAAGCAACGCGCTGATAATCGCCACGTGAGGTGAATTCGGGCCGTCGGCTGAGGTGAATGCGCGTCCGCGTTGCAGAGGAATCGCCATAGTTTTGAAGTAGTCAGGTGTCACAACGCGATTGTCCGCTTTGGGCTCCTGGCCCTTCGGCGGGGCCGGACGCCCCTCGATGGTGAATTCCTGCTGCCCCCAGAACCCGGTGAGGGGAAGAAAATTGATGGCTCCCGCGGAATCCACTCCTGGGATCGCGCGCAGATTTTCAACCGAGCGCTCCACGTACGCGCGCAGCCTTTCCGGTTCGTTCGCCGGGTACTTTGCAGGAGAAGGAAACGCCTCGAGCGCGAGAACGTTCTCCGGCCGAAATCCGAGATCGCCCCGGCCGAGGCGGGAGAAACTCCTGATCAGCAGGCCCGCGCCGATGAGGAGCACGAACGACAAGGCAATTTCCGCCACGACGAGGGCGCTGCGGAAGCGACGCTCTCGGGAGCCCGCCATCGGGAGGCGTCCTGATTCCTTGAGCGTCTGATTCACGTCGAGCCCTGAGGATCTCAGCGCCGGGACCAGGCCGAAGATGAGGCCGGTCAAAAGCGTCGCGGCAATCGTGAAAACCAGCACGCGCGCGTCTACGGGAATCGTTTCCACCGTCGGGATGCTCAGATTGGCGATATTGTTTGGAAACAGCGACAGAAGGAATCCAGTGCACGAATAAGCGAGCAGGAGGCCCGCCGCGCCCCCGGCAAGCGAGAGCAGGAGGCTTTCAGTGAGCATCTGGCGCAGCAGGCGCAACCGTCCCGCGCCGAGCGCGGTGCGGACGGCGATCTCGCGCTCGCGAGCTGCGGCGCGAGCGAGCAGCAGGTTAGCGACGTTCACGCAGGAGATCAGCAGCACAAAGCCAACAGCGCCGAACAGCACCAGCAGCGGGGTGCGGATATCGCCAGCGATTTCCTGGTGTATCGGCTTGAGTATCACGCCTTCGCCGGAGTTCGTGTCTGGATGCTCGTGCGCGATGCGTTCGGCCAACGCACTCATCTGCGCCTGGGCCTGCGCAAGCGTCACGTCCGGCTTCAGCCGCGCCAGCACTCGCAGATAGCGATTTTTCCAGTCGCTCGACGCGGATGCAGGAAGGGCCAACGGCGTCCAAATCTCGACCTTGTCGGGATAGCGGAAGTTCGGCGGCATCACGCCCACAACGGTGTAGGGAGAGTTGCCCAGTTGGATGGTTTTTCCAATGATGCCCGAGTCGGCGTTGAAGCGGCGTCGCCATATCTTGTCGCTCAGCACGGCCACGTGAGGGCCGCCCGGACGGTCCTCTTCCGGCAGAAACGTGCGACCCAGTTCCGGCGTCGTGCCGATGACGTGAAAATAATCGGCCGAGAAGTCATATCCGACCACCATCTCTGGCTCGTCACCGCCGCTCGTGATCGTGTCGAGGTCGTCCGACGATGCCGCCATTTCTTCAAAAACGTGGTTTTCCGCCTTCCAGGTGACGAAAACGGCCGGAGAGACAGGAGATACTTCGGAACCCTCTTGCGGGATATTTCCCCAGATCATCACAAGTCGGCCGGGATCCTTGTACGCCAAGGGCGCGAGCAAGACAGTGTTTACCACGCTGAAAATGGCGGTGTTGGCGCCGATGCCAAGGGCAAGCGTCAGCACAGCAACAGCGGTGAAGCCCGGTTCCTTCATCAGCATCCGGATTGCAAACCGAATGTCCTGCATCAGCGTCCCCATTTTAATGCCCCCTATTTTAGACCTGACCGCGAGCGAAGTTCGGATTCCCCAGGAGCAAGCATGCGTGGTTCCAGTCTAATCCGCCTCACTCTGCTGATCCCCAATGGTTTACCGCGCTCGGCAAGCATCGTCCGCGGGGAGATGCCCGCACGCGGGACGCGGCGTTCCCTAAACGGACAGCTCACAAAGGGCCCATGCCGACGAGCCGATCGAGGCTGTCGAGACCGCATGCGTTTCTAACAGGACTCCTGTTCGGTTTCTCCTTTCATTGCTATGAATTAGTAGTGAAAGTGCCAGCGAAACTCGGCGTAAAGTTCACGAGGGTCGTTGAAATGAAATCCACCGAACGTGACGCTGTTGTCGATCAGCAAATGGCGATTCGCGACGTTCAACGCGGTTACCGACAAGCTGTAGTTCTCTCCGAACGATTTTGCGAGCGTGAGATCGAATGTGGTGTGTTGTGGCAGATTGGATCCGGGAAACTGTGCGTTGGGCGATCCATTCGTAAAGCCCGAACCGTAGGAGACGTTGGATGATGCGAACGCTCTCCACGGAAGCGCAGCATTGAATCCGACGTTAAGCGTATTCCTCTGGTCATGATCCAAAGGAGAGAAGCCGGAGGGCAACGAAAAATCAGTAAGACCGCCGGTGATTGCTCCGCGTGCGAGCGCCACTTGATTCGAATAGGCGAGATGCATCTGGCCGCGATGCCACAGGCGAGGGGAACGAACCGTCACCTCCCAGGCGCGAATGAGGGCGCCATCAATGGTGAGCGGGAAGAAAATATTAGACTCGCCCACGTTGTTGTGGTCGAAGAAATTATTGACGCGGGTCTTGAACGTATCGATCTCGAGCGCCCAGCCGCGATAGGGAATCGTAACGCCAAACTGGCTCTCTTCGTCACGTTCCCCATGGAGCGCGAGGAAACCAAAATTTTGACTTGTGACGAATTGGAGCAGCGGGCCAGAAGCGGTGATCAAAGGCGGCGCCTGGTAGTAGTGGCCGTAGAACGCACGGAAAACCCATTTTAGGTGCGGCACCTCGAAGGCGACGCCGAACCTTGGATTGATCGTGTCTTCCGTCACGCCGCCGGAAAAATGAGTGGGCCGCATGCCCGCCATCAGGGTCAACCACGACGTGACCTTGAAGCGATCGTCGATGAATGCGGAAACTACGCCACCGGATGGCGATTCGGTGTCGCGAAAATTCGCGTTTACGCTGTCGTCGTTGAAAAGGATTCTGAAGACCTCGTCGTCGTGCTGTTGGTATCCGTACACACCGACGTAGAAGTTGTTCCGAGCAAAGTTGGAATTGAAAGAAGCTTGGCCACCTGCATACGTTGACGTTCGATCTTCTCCGGTGCTGATTGGCGTGTCATTCGGCGCTCCGTCGTAGTTCGCGCTGTTGTAATGATAGAACGGTGAGACGGTGAGCACCGAGTTGGCATTGATGGTATGAACCCAGGAGAAATTCACGAACGCGTCCGCTTCGTGCTGGCCGTCGCGCAGGCCGCTGGTATCGAACTGTTGATTTTCGGAATCGTTGGGATTGGGGTCGAAGGGGACTTGATAATAATCGCGGCGCAAGGATGTTACTAGGCGCAATTGATCCTTGGGAGTTGCGTTGAACATCAGGGATCCGAATCCGCCGTAGCCGTTCTCGGCGTCATGAAAAATCTGGCCGATCGGCGTTTGCAGGCCGAGATCGCTACGGTTCCCGTTCAGGCTCGCGTAGTACGCGAAACGGCTCGTGTGTCCACCGAAGCTGACCTGGTCATTGGTTTGACCGAAGTTTCCGGCGCTCAAAACGAGCTCACCTTCGTTGTTGCGCTCGAAGCCGGAGCGCGGAACGACGTTGAAGACGCCGTAGGTGCGGTCACCGTACTCGGCTGAATAGCTGCCCCGCAGCACTTCCATGTAATCAATGTCCTTGGGATCGAATTGTGGACCAACGTTACTGGCGATATTCGAGTTCGGCACAGGAACGCCGTCGATCAGCCAACTCACCTGGTGGCCGCCGCGAATGTGAAGCTGGTCGTGGGTGTAGTAAGCGCCGGGAACGTAGTCGGTAATAATCTGAAGGCTGTTCGTGCGATCCGCGCCGGGTGTTTGCGCAACGTCTTCGCGGCTGAGCAGAGTGGTTGGGCTCGACGAGTCCACATTGGTGACGGTCGCTTCGGCGGTGACGGTGGCGGTCTGATTGATCGAGCCGATTTGGAGCTGAAAGTGAAGGACCGGCGACGACTCGGCGGCGACCGTCACTTTCTGCTGAGAGTTCGCAAAGCCAGCCTGGCTCACGGTGACCGCGTAATCACCCACGGGCACGGTGTTGAAGAAGAACGCGCCATCCTGATCGGTTTGCGTCGACTTAGTCCAGTCTGACGTGGCCGATTTCAGCGTCACGGATGCGCCTGGAACCGGCCGATGTTGTGAATCGTGAATGACCCCGCGCACGCTTCCGAATATAGTTGCGCGCGAGACCGTACCCAACAAAGCGAAGAACAGAACAACGACACAATACCCAAGATTGCGCATCTGTAGCCCTCCCTATCAGATCTTGAAATTATTAAACGGGCAGAGCGAGGCTACGCCTTGGGAGGTTCGAAAGGGGGCGACAAGAAGCCGGAAGCGGCGAATTCCGCATGCGGAGCGAGAATGCGCCGGAATGCGTTTGGCCGCGCGATGACTGCATTGGGCGAACGGCCCATGGGCTCAACCGGAGTATTCAACCCGAATACCATGCGGTGATGCCCGGACTTCACGGAGCACACAAGCATGTGCCCGGCCGCTCCGTGATGGCACAACGTCTCTTCGTAATAAGGCTTCGCCAAAGCCAACTCACCGTGAGAGTGGTGCGAACCGTGTGGAACGCAACACATGCCATCGCAGTCTGACATGCCAGCATTCGTGGTGCGAGCAAGTATCGCCAGTGGCGTCGAGAGTAGCGACATGATCACCAGAATGGCTTGCAACCGAAGCATCGTGGCTACGTTATCACAGCTCCGCGGAAATTCAATTGAGAATGCCATCTATGGGAGGATGTGATAAAAGAGGACGGTAAACACGATTGCGGACCACGCTGTTAATCAAGCGGCGCGGTGCGCAGGCGCGGTCGGCGGGAGATCCTGATCGGCCCTGAAGTGCACGAGAGGGTTTGGAAAATGGTTGAGACCGAGCGGAAGGCGATTGCAACCAAACACGAGGGTGATTTCGTGGCCTACCGTTTAAACTGCTCAAAGCAGGCTCGCGCGGATACTGGAACATCGCCGAGCGTGAAGAGTTAGCGCCGTCTATGTCTTCGCAAAGCACCGAGAGAGCGCGCGCGATGGGGGGAGTGGATCCGAGCGTGGACTTTCGCATCGAAGTCGGGTCGAAGTCGGACGTGGGCCGTGTCCGCGAGAACAACGAAGACAGCTTTCGAGTAGTGCCCGAACTAAACCTGTGGATCCTTTCGGACGGAATGGGCGGAGTTGCCCATGGCGAAGTGGCCAGCGCCTTGGCGATCGAGACCATCGCCGCGTACTGCCAGAACACGCCACGCAAGCCTGCGGCGGCATCCCCTGGCGAACTCTCCGATATATCCGCGACGGCTGATCATCTTGCCGAGGCGGCGCGCGCTGCCAACCACAAGATTTATGACTCGGCGTCCCGCAATCCCGAACAGAATGGAATGGGCGCCACGGTTGTTGCCGCGTGGCTTGAGGGCCGCCGGCTGAGCGTGGTGCACGTGGGTGATAGCCGCGCATACCTGATGCGCTCCGGCACGCTGGTACCCTTAACGGAGGATCATTCTTTGGTCGCCGAACAGGTGCGCCGCGGGGTGCTAACTCCCGAACAAGCAGAGCACAGCAAACTGCAGAACGTGCTCGTCCGCGCCCTGGGTGTGGGAGATGACGTCGAGCCTGACGCCTCGGATCGCGAGATGCTTCCGGGCGACTTACTTCTGCTCTGTACCGACGGGCTCACCCGCGGAATTCCCGATCCCGAAATCGCCGAGGTTCTTGCAAACTTTCCGAATCCCCAAGCCGCTGTAGACCGCCTAATCGAAACTGCACTCGAGCGAGGCGGCGAAGACAACATCACTGCAATCGTCGTTCGCTTCTCAGCAAAATCCTGACCAAACGCGTGTTTTTGGCGGCTGCCTTGTCAACGGCAATTGCGTGCGATAGAGTAGCCGCCTCTCCGCGGGGGCGCGAATCATGTCAGGCGGCCAGGAAAAACTGAAAATACTGATTCGGCGCGCGGCGATTCAGAAGCGCGTTCATGAAGTTGCAGTTCAGATAACGAAGGACTTCAAGGGCCAGCGCATTCATTTGATTGGCGTCCTCAAAGGCGCCTGTATTTTTCTCTCCGACCTTGTCCGCGAAATCAGTCTCGAAACATCGATCGATTTTATGGCCGTATCGAGTTACGGAAAAGGGAAACAGTCCTCCGGACAGGTGCGCCTGCTAAAGGATCTGGACAGCAGCATCCAGGGTCTCAACGTCATTCTGGTGGAGGACATCTTGGACACCGGGCTTACGCTGAGCTATCTGCTGCGCGTGCTGCAGCAGCGGAAGCCGAAGGTTCTTCGCGTCGCCGCTCTTCTCGATAAACCTTCGCGGCGATTGAAAGAGGTCCAAGGGGACTATGTGGGCTTCACGATTCCCAACGAGTTCGTCGTCGGCTACGGTCTCGACTATGGCGAGCGCTTTCGCAACTTGAAGGACGTCTGTGTCCTCAGCCTTCCTCCGGAATAATCGTGCCACGAAGCGTTCTCACCGTGAGCGACGTTGAAGCCATAGCTGAGGGCCGCGAAATCGTGGTTTCGCACGGCACGATTGTTACGGCTCTCGCACGCGACGAAGCCGCACGGCGAAATATTACGATCAAAGTTGAAGGCGTCGCACCTACCGCCCCGGCCGGCGTGACTTCCTCGCGCGTCGTCGCACTGGGCGCCGATCACGGCGGCTTTGATTTGAAGGAGCAACTGAAGGAATATTTGCGCGAGTGGGGCTACACAGCGCTGGACCTGGGTACTTCGAGCCGCGAAGCAGTCGACTACCCGGATTTTGCCGAAGCGGTAGCAAACGCCGTGGTGCGCGGAGATGCTTGGCGCGGAATAGTGATTGATAGCGCGGGAATTGGCTCGTCAATCGCCGCGAACAAGGTCCCGGGAGCGCGCGCGGCGCTATGCTATGATCGGGTCACAGCGCGAAATAGCCGCGAGCACAACGACGCAAATATTATTTCGCTTGGCGCCAAATTGATTGCGCCGGAAGTTGCGCGTGAAATCGTCGCGGCCTGGCTGGAAATGCCGTTTGCCGGCGGGCGCCACCAGAAGCGCGTGGACAAAATTATCGGCATCGAAAATCGTCACCGGAAAATCTGAATCGCCGCGCGAAATTCGCGTCGAAAACTCGGCGAAGCGACGCAGCGGTAGGCAGCAACGGAGTACACCCGGTGGATCAGCAACAGCTCGAACAAGTCATCCAGGCCATCACCGAAGAAATCCTCCGCTATCTGGGCTCCGAAAAGTGCCCTGACCTTTGCGGCCTCGAAATTGACGAGCTCGTTTGCCCCGGTTGCGATCAGCGTTGCGCGGAAAAATGCGCCCGCAAAACGCGAAAGGTAGTGGACGCAGGGGCCTCTCGAATTTCTGCGGGGGCCACAGTAGGTCCGATCGAAGCCGACATCGCGCGTCTGATCGACCACACTCTGCTCAAGCCTGAAGCGTCGCGCGATGACATTCAGAAGCTTTGTCTCGAAGCGTTGAAGTACGGCTTCGCATCCGTCTGCGTGAATCCCTGGAACGTGTCTCAGGCTGCAGAAGTTTTGCGCGGAAGCGAGGTGCGAGTTTGCACCGTAGTTGGATTTCCTCTGGGTGCGACGCTTCCGCAGGTGAAAGTTTTCGAAGCTGAGGAATCCATCAAGCTCGGCGCGCAGGAAATCGATATGGTCATCAATGTTGGCGCGCTTAAATCGGGACAGGCCGATGCCGTCGAAGCGGATATTCGCGGAGTGGTCGAAGCAAGCCATCGCGGCGGCGCAATCTGCAAGGTCATTCTCGAAACCGCGCTGCTTTCAACGGAGGAAAAAGTCCGCGGTTCACTCGCCGCGAAAAATGCCGGCGCGGATTTCGTAAAGACTTCCACCGGCTTCAGTTCCGGCGGCGCTACAGCCGAAGATGTGCGCCTCATGCGCGCCGTAGTCGGCGGCGACATCGGCATAAAGGCTGCCGGAGGCGTCAGAAGCCTCGATGACGTCAAGAAAATGGTCGACGCCGGAGCGACACGCATTGGCGCCAGTGCCAGCATTAAGATTCTCGAACAAGCCCGCGCGGGGTCTTCTGAAAGCGCTGGGGCGGCGGTCGCTCCTGCTCCTGTCACCGGCAATTACTAGTCGCTGCCAATCAACTCACATCCGCTGCTGCGCTGCTTTCCTGCCTGCTATAATATTCTCTACAAGGTCCGCGCTGTGCCGAACTGAACTGAATCCCTAGTTTGCACGCGTTCATCTAATTCGATAGTTAAACCCAAATGGATTCCGCCGAACTCAAATCGAAATTGGAGGTCCCTGCCGAGACGCTTGCGATCCTCGTGGAAATCAGCGAAGACATCAACTCATCGCTGAATCTCGATGACGTTCTCGCCAGCGCCGCAGCCCAGATCAAGCGCCTGATCGATTACGAGATTTTTGCCGTGCTCCTCCCCGAGCCTGGCACCGACCAGCTCTATTTTCGCTTCGCCATTGGACACCGCAAGGAAGTCGTCGAGCACTGGCGGATACCGATGAATGAAGGGATCATCGGCGCCGCTGCCACCACCGGTCATGCGATCCGCGTCGCCGACGTTCGTCAAGATTCGCGATACCTCAACGCACTAGACGCAGTTCGCTCCGAGCTCGCCGTGCCTCTGATGGTTCAGGGTCACGTAATCGGTGTGCTCGATATCGAAAGCAGCCAGGTCGACTATTTCACTCCCGATCAGCAAAACATTTTGACTCTGGTTGCGAGCCGCATTGGCAACGCGATCGAGAATGCGCGGCTGTTTGAACGCGCCCGCTCGCAAGCCGAAACGCTTCTGCTCTTAAACGAGGTAGGACGAGAAGCGAATTCCGTGCTAGCCGTCGAAGAGGTGCTTCGCCGCGCCGCGGAGCTAACTAAGCGCCTGATTGATTACCAGATCTTTTCGATTCTTCTCTACGACGAGGCCGACCACGTCTTTCGCCATCGCGTCACCGTTAAATTCGGCCAACGCGTTCAGGAAAAACACGCCGTCCCGGCGCATGAGGGCATCGTCGGCGCTGCCGCGGTTCTGAAGCGTCCCGTCGTGGTTCCCGACGTCAATCTCGATCCGCGCTATCTGATGATCAATCCCGAAACGCGTTCCGAGCTCGCTGTACCGATGCTTTACAAGGATCGCGTCATCGGCGTGATGGATCTCGAAAGCCCGCAACTCAATTATTTTACGTCCGACCACGTTCAGGCTCTCTCGATCCTCGCGGCCCATTTGGCGGTCTCGATTGAAAACGCGCGTCTCTACGAACAGGTAGCGCGTGACGAGGCGCGCATGGAGCGCGATCTTTCCGCCGCTCGCCGCCTGCAAGGCGCCCTTCTTCCGCGCTTGCCCGGCCCGGAATTCGGCCTGGATATTTCCGCGCGCGTGGTCTCCTCGCGCGAGTTGAGTGGCGACATTTACGACTTTCTCCGCTACGGGCCGCAGGAGCTGGGTGTCGCGATGGGAGACGTCAGCGGGAAGGGAAGTGCCGCGGCGCTCTACGGCGCGGTCGCCATAGGAACGCTTCGCAGCCTCGGGCCGCAAAAGTATCCGCCGGCGGAAATGCTTCGCTCGATCAACGGATTTCTGGGAGAACGCCGCATCGAGGGCCGCTTCATGACCTTCTGCTTCGCCACGTGGAATCGCCGCCGACACCGCTTGCGTATCGCCAATGCAGGACAGGAAGAACCGTTTATTTTGCATGATGGGCGCTGCGAGAAAATTCGCCTGCCGGGTTTTCCCCTCGGAATGTTCGAAGAAGCGACCTACGAAGAGAAGACCTTTAGTCTGAATCCCGGCGACGTCGTTGTGTTTCACTCCGACGGCGTGGGCGACACGCAGAACTCAGAAGGTGAATTCTTCGGCGACGACCGTGTGGCCAATCTCATCACCGAGAATCAGCAATTGTCCGCCGACGGAATCGCCGAC
>Ga0210405_10006277_pt1 | contig 10652 bp, 7 predicted proteins | sample IncBWH11MmetaG_FD_155492 | JGI IMG/M metagenome (GOLD analysis project Ga0210405, IMG submission 155492) | Forest soil microbial communities from Barre Woods Harvard Forest LTER site, Petersham, Massachusetts, United States - Inc-BW-H-11-M | ecosystem: Environmental > Terrestrial > Soil >... | reverse complement strand
CTCCCCCAAATCGTCTGCATGATGCCCGGCCAGGGATTACGAATGCAGATGTTTCCCGCTTTGCCCGAGCCGGGTTTTACTTCTTCGCCGTTCTCGTCCCAGATCACGGGATATATACCGAGGACCGCGGGTCCGGCGCTTCCGGGCTTCATGGGATCGAGCGCGGGTTTCGTGCTGCAGAGGAAGCCGCCGGTTTCGGTCTGCCACCACGTATCGACAATCACCGCTTCGCCCTTGCCAACCGTTTCGTAATACCAACGCCAGACTTCCGGCTCAATCGGCTCACCTACCGTGGTCATGTGTTTGAAGTGATAGTTATATTTTCTCGGCTCGTCGCCGCCCGCCTTGCGCAGCATGCGAATGGCGGTTGGAGAAGTGTGGAAGATGTTAACGTCGAGGCGCTCAGCGATGCGCCACGGGCGGGCGGCATCGGGAAATTGCGGCACGCCCTCGTAGAGGACGCTAGTGGCGGCGAGGGCCAGCGGGCCGTATACGATGTAGGAGTGCCCGGTGATCCAGCCGATGTCGGCCATGCACCAATAAACGTCTTCGGGATGAATGTCCTGGTAATACTTTGAGGTTCCCGCCGCATAAGCGAGATAGCCGCCCGTGCGGTGCTGGCAGCCTTTGGGCTTGCCAGTGGTGCCGCTGGTGTACATCAGGAAGAGCGGAGCCTCGGCGTCCTGGGACACAGGGGCGACGGTTTTTCCGCGATAGTCTTTCAGCACATCGTTAATGAAAAAATCGCGGCCCGCGATCACCGGCGAATCGGAAGTGTATTTTCCCGGATTGCGCTGCCAGACGAGAACCTTTTCGATTTGCTGGCCTTCTTTCACCGCCGTGCGCACGGCGATGTCGGCGCTCGCTTTGTGATCGACCCACTTGCCGTTGCGGTAGTAACCGTCGGCGTAGATGAGCACACGGCTGCCCGAATCGGCGGCGCGCAGGCCGCAGGCTTCTCCGCTGAATCCGCCAAAGACGACCGAATGGACGACTCCGAGGCGCGCGCAGGCCAGCATGGTGATGGGCAGCTCGGGAATCATGGGCATGTGAATGGTGACCCGGTCGCCGGTTTTGAGACCGGCGAAATCCCGGAGCGTGGCGGCGACTTCATTCACGCGCTTGTAGAGTTCCTGATAAGTGATGACCGTCGCGGATTCACCTTCGGGTTCGGGGACAAAAATCAGAGCAGCTTTGTTTTTGTGTTTGGCAAGGTGGCGGTCGACGCAGTTATAGCAGGCGTTGAGTTTTCCGCCGACAAACCACTTCCAGAACGGGGGATTGGAGGTGTCGAGAGTTTTGCGCCAGGGCTTGTCCCAATCCAGCAGCTTGGCGTAGATATCGAAGCATTGGGGGAAGTTTTTTTCGCTGAATTTCTTGACGAAAGCCGGATCGGCGAGATTCGCTTGGGCTTTGAACTTTTTCGAGGGGTAGAAATACTCTTCTTCTTTCCAGTGAACGGCAATTTGCGCTTCAGTGAGTTTGCTCTTGGCTCCCTTGGCATTTGTTTTCTGGCGAGCTTTGGCCACGGCGGCAACTCCCTAGGGAAATCGATTTCGGTTGTAACGCTACAACGAAGGACAGCCTGATTCGGGAAGGCTCATTTCATCCATGGAATGACTCTCCCGCCAAAAAATGATGCTCCCACGCGGGCGCAGGAGTCAAACGCGCAGGCGTAGTTGCGTGCAAGCATGGTGCCGCTACTTCATGCCGCCGACTTCGTCCCAGATCTTGTAGCCGTGAGTTTCCTTGAGGAACAAGCTCCCCACCACGAACGTGATGCTAGCCACGATCATTGGGTAGTAGAGGCCGGCGTAAATGTTGTGGGTGCTTTCGCAAAGGTAAACCCCAATGAGCGGGACCAAGCCGCCGAAGACACCGTTCCCGATGTGATACGGCAGTGATAACGACGTGTAGCGTATTTTCGCGGGAAAAGCTTCCACGAGATATGCGGCAATCGGTCCATAAATCATGCACACGTAAATTACCTGGAGGAAAACGAGGAAGACCAGCATGGGAACATTAGGGTTGGAGGCTTCCTTCGCCGGAACAGCTTTACCGGCGTCGTCGATTGTCAGCGCGGTCAGTTTCGGCGCCCCGGTGATTCTGTCTCTGACGGAACTGAGGGTCTGAACGTTGTTCCCCGCCGCTCGTTGCATGGCGTGATAAATGGGAAGGTACGTCACGACGGCCAGCAGGCAGGCAGCCATCATCAGCCACTTGCGGCCAATCTTGTCGGAAAGCGCGCCAAAGACGGTGAAGAAAGGCATTCCGAAAAGAAGGGCGTAGGCGACGATGATGTTGGAGAGTTTTGGATTAACTTTAAGAATGGTTTGCAGGAAAACGAGGAGAACATAGAACTGCCCCGTATACCAGATAACGCCCTGGCCAGCCGTGGCTCCGAACAGCGAGATCAAAACGCGCTTCAAGTTTTCCGGTTTTGTGAACGCTTCTTTCAGTGGCTGGGCGGAAGTCATGCCAGCGGCCTTGATCTGCGAAAAGATTGGAGACTCCTTCATTTTCAAGCGGATATAGAGGGAAATTGTTACCAGAACGATGGAAGCAAGAAAGGGAATGCGCCAGCCCCATGCTTTGAAGTTGTCAGGTGTCATGGCTTGTTGCGTGCCGAGGATGACGAGCAAGGAAACGAAAAGGCCAAGTGTCGCCGTGATTTGGATGAAGCTCGTGTAGTAGCCGCGCTTTCCGTCCGGCACGTGCTCCGCCACATACACCGTCGCACCGCCATACTCGCCGCCCAGAGCAAGGCCCTGCAGCACACGAATGGTCAGAAGGATGATGGGGGCAAATAACCCGATGGTCGCGTACGTTGGAAGGAACCCGATCAGTGCCGTCGCGCCTCCCATGATCGAGAGCGTGACAAGAAAAGCGTATTTCCGGCCAACGATGTCCCCGATGCGGCCGAAGAACAAGGCCCCGAAGGGTCGAACCATGAAACCCACTGCAAACGTCGCCAGGTAAGAGATGTAGGCGAAAGTATCGTTGCCCGGTGGGAAGAATTTCGGAGAAAGAACGACGGCCAAACTTCCAAAAATGTAAAAGTCATACCATTCGATCATGGTGCCGACCGCGGAGGCGAGAATCACCTTGGGGATGCTGTCTTTTTTTTCTCCGCCCGCTGCGACTACGTTTGCCTGGCTTCCCATGCTTCCTCCTGTTGCCTCACGCGATGAATTCAGGTCCTGGTCCCAGATTCAAACAACGAGCCGGATGATCCGCCCGAGGATCCGGAGGATGAACACACCACGGCTCGTGGCGCGCACTCTTTTCATCAGGAATACCCCCTGTGACTCGCGTTAGAGAATTCGAGTCAGGTCTCCGATGGGGAAGAGTCTCAAGAAACGCACCGTACATATACGCAGGCGGGCGGGTTGTCAAGAAAGGACTTGGGGCGCGGGAGGAATCCCGGCCTTGGGAGAAGACTCGGCGTTGGGGGAAGCAGGAAGCTCGGGGCAAAGACTTGGACCGGTGGACAACGCCGGTCGTTGCTTGCCGTTCAAATGGAGTCACGGTTCGAATGAGGTCGCAACATCGCGGTTCGAATGGGTTGCGTTCTGAGTGGAGTGGCGGGCGCGAAACGTGATAGAAGACTTGTTTGAACTTCCACAACGCCATATTTCTGTTTTTCGCTGGCGCCCTGGGCGGGGCCATAAACGCCGTCGCTGGCGGCGGCAGTTTTGTTGCGTTTCCCGCGCTCATGTTCACGGGCGTGCCACCCGTGTCAGCAAATGCCACAAACACACTGGCGCTTTGGGTCGGCGTGACGGCCAGCGGCGGGGCGTACCGCAATCGATTGAGTATTTCGCGCCGGGTGATGATTCCCCTGATTGTGACCAGCGTGATTGGCGGGCTTGCGGGGGCTTTTCTTCTCATCAAAACACCGGCGCAGACTTTTTTGAAGGTTATGCCGTGGCTGATGCTCGGCGCAACGCTCTTGTTTGCGTTCGGCAAACACCTGACGGGACGCATCGCCGCTGGAATTTCCAGCGATGCGAGCCGGCGTGCGATCGCGGCGGCTTCCGTTTTTGAGCTGGTTGTGGCGGTCTACGGAGGTTATTTCGGCGGCGGGATAGGAATCATGAATCTGGCGATGCTGGCCGCGATGGGCATGACGGACATTCATGATATGAACGCGCTGAAAGTGGTGCTGGGCGGCGTGATCAATGGCGTGGCGACGGTCACGTTTGTCATCACTGGCGCGATCGTGTGGCCCCAGGCCATAGTGATGACCGCGGGAGCAATTCTGGGCGGCTACTTCGCGGCGCATTATGCGCAGAAGCTGCCGCAGTCATGGATACGGGCCTTTGTGATCTTGGTTGGCGCTGCGATGACGGTTTATTTTTTCGTGCTGGGATATCGTTGAGCTGTGGACTTGAGGAGCGGATGAGGAGTGGGCGATGAAAACGAATTATGCCGCAGTGTTTGTCTCGGCTTTGGCGTACTGGATACTTGGAGCGGTTTGGTATGGACTTTTGTTTGCCAAACCGTGGTTGGCGCTGGAGCAAATGACCGCGGAAAAAGCGGCCCGCATGAATCCCGTTTTACCTTACGTCATTACGTTTGTCCTAGATCTTCTCATCGCGTTCGTGCTGTCGCAGATTTGCATTTGGCGGGGCGCGAACACCGCCTCAAGAGGCGCGGCGCTGGGCATACTTTTGTGGATCGGGTTTGTTGGGCCGATAACTTTCACGAATTACATGTACGAGATGCGTCCCATGCAATTGTTCGCGATCAATGAGTTTTATTCGCTGGCCGGACTATTTTTGATGGGATTGATTCTCGGCGCGTGGAGGAAAAACGCCGCATAAAGCGCCTCACGGGAATGCGTTGCCGCGGATTGAAGACGGGCACGGCGTGCCGTGCCCCTACAACGGCTTGCCGGCGATGGAGGCGTCGACGAGTTGGATCGTGTGGACTACTGGCGTGGAGCACCCCTGGCGGGCCAGCGAGGATTGAAGCTGGAGCAGGCAGCCGGGATTGCCGGTGGCGACCACTTCGGCGTTGAGTGGGGCGATAAGTTGCGCTTTGCGATCGCCCAGGGCGTTGGCGGCGTCGGGTTGCACCAGGTTGTAGATGCCGGCTGAACCACAGCAAATGGCGGCTTCCGGGATTTCCGTTAGCTCGAGACCGGGAATATTCATGAGCAACTGGCGCGGTTGCGAGCGGACACCTTGGGCGTGTTGCAAGTGGCAGGAATCGTGGAACGCGACACGCATACACAGGGGATTTCTTGCCGCACGCGGCGGCAACTCGCAGAGAACTTCGGTGATGTCCTTACATTTTGCGGCGAAGGCTTTGGCGCGGTCAGCATAGTTTGGATCGTCGCGAAGCAGATGACCGTATTCCTTTACATTGGACCCGCAGCCCGCGGCGTTGGTGACTACGGTGTCCACGTTTGCGCGCTCGAATACGTCGATGATTTTTCGGGCAAGCGCCAAGGAGCCTTCTTCTTCTCCCGAATGAACCATTAGCGCGCCGCAGCACGGCTGGTCTTGTGGCGCGACGACTTCGCAGCCTTCGGCGGATAGCACACGAGCGGTGGCCGCGTTCACCTGGGGGAAAAATTCGCGTTGCACGCAGCCGAGCAAGAGGCCAACGCGCTTGCGCTGCGCGCCTCTTGCGGGCGTGACTTCTTGTACGCGTTCATTCTTTTCGAGCTTGGGCATCAGCGCTTCCATCGATCGCAGGCGCTTTGGAAAAAGCTTCAGCAGGCCAGTGCCGCGAACCAGCGATTGCAGGCCGGATTTTTGGTAAGCGAGCAACGGCCAGCGAAGCAGGCGGAGGCGCTCCGGACGCGTAAAAACCGCGAAGAGAAAACGGCGGTGGAATTTTTCGCCGAGGGAGCGCGGATGATGGCGTTCGATTTGCGCGCGGGTGGCTTCAATCAGTTTGCCGTAGTCAACACCGGACGGGCAGGCGGTCATACACGCCATGCAGCCGAGGCAGGAATCAAAGTGGCTGACCCACTGCGGGTTTATGGTCGCGGCGCCTTCGCTCGCAAGTTTCATAAGGTAGATGCGCCCCCGCGGCGAATCCATTTCTTCGTTCCAGAGAACGTAGGTGGGGCAGACAGGGAGGCAGAAGCCGCAGTGCACGCAGGTCTCAATGATTTGCTTGGATGGCGGATGGTGCGCATCGAAAACGCCAGGCAATGGTTTTGCGTCGGGAAGAGTAGTCATGAAAGATCGTGCTCGTTGCCACTCGTGAACATAACCGATGGCGGTGCTGCTGGCAAACCTCAAAGAATTGTCGACGAAGTTATTTGGCGGCTGGAAGAGCCGCTTGGCGAAGGTCGTCGATGTCTTTGAGAATCGTTGTGACGAGCGATTCGACGACGGCTTGGCCTTTTTCACGCGTGGCGAGCGTGGGATCGCCCCAGGCGCCCGTCGGCGAATAGGTGCCTTTTCCCTGCGGATCACGAGTCAGCCCGCCTGGCTGATTGGGGCTGAGATCGCGGGCTGCTTTTTTCATGCGAACGGTTTCTGGCGCGATGTAGAGCATCATAGACGTTTCAATTTCATCAGCGTGTGTGCCGCCGGACTGGCGAACCTTTTTTTCGACAGGATCGTCCCTGGTGAGATCGGTGTAGCGAAGCGCGATGCCCTCCTTTGAAAGATCGGCAGCGGCTTGCGCGAGTGGCCTGAGCGTGGAGATGCCGGTGTTGAGAATGTAGAAGCGGCGCGGGCCGTAGTGCGCAAGGGAATGAACAATGTCGGTGATCATGGCGCGGGCGGTGTCCATGCCGAGCGAAGTGGAGCCGGGATATTCGAGAAAGGCCGGATAGAAACTGTAGTTGATGGTGGGAGCGACGACAGTGTCTTGCGCCGCGGAAGCGAGGACGCGTTTTTTCAGGTATTCGGCCATGAGGAAATCGTTGTTGAGCTGAAGATGACGGCCGTGCTCTTTCGATTCGGCGCCGAGAGCGATGACGACGACAGTGCCGGGAGCGAGGACGTGTTCGGCTTCATCCCAGGCGAGCGCTTCAAGAAGAACTGCGGAATTTACTCGCGCGGGCTGCGGTGCGGACACAACAGGTGCAGCCGATTGAGCAGAAGTATAGACGGCAACACGGAGAGAGAAAAAGACAGAAGCGAGCCACCGGAGAACCGGTCTTTTCTGAATGCTCAAATGCTTCATGCCGCTCATTAGACGCACCTCGAATCTGGTTTGAGGTTATTGCGCGATTTTGCCGGTCTTGATTCCGCTGTTGAGGTCGTAGACCGCGCCGATAGTTCCTACGAGACACGTTTGGCGCGTGAGGCCGAGAAGTTCGCGGAGGCGGTAGACGCTTTCGATGCCCGTGCAGTGTGCGCCGAGAATGCGAGCGGTTTGATACTCCTTTAGTTTGGAAGCGGTCCATGCTAGTTGCTGGTCGGTGGCGGCAAAGAGATGGAAGCCGCCGATGGCGGCTTCCACGGGAGCAGGGCGCAGAAAACCGCGCGCGTATTGCATGGTGTTGATGATTCCAGAATGGCCGCAGCCAGAGAGCAAAACGAGGCCGTGCGAAGTGTTGAACACCAGCGATTGATCGTCGGGAACGTTGTCTTCGACCCACGCTGTTCCAGTGTTGACCTCGGTGCCCGCGGGATAATTCTTTTCAGGATAAGCGCGCGGAACCGGACCGGTGAGCCAGATGCCGGGAAAAAGCTCTTCGGGTTTTTCGTGGATGACGAAGATGCCGCCGGAGGCTTCGTAATCTTTTTTCATTTGAATCATGGGATTGGGATTGTGGCCGCGGCGCTCGAGAAAAATGCCGTTGGCAACGTGAACGCGCGAGAGCGCTTTCGGATTGGATTTGGAAAACTCGCGGCGCAGAGTCATTAGGCCGGTGGTGTGGTCGTCATGAAAGTGGCTGAGAATCACGTCCTGGACGTCGCTGAGGTCGACCTTCAATTCGCGGGCGTTTTCGAGAACGGTGTTGGGACGGGCGCCCGTGTCGAAAAGAATCTTGCGGCCATCGGCTTCGACGAGAGCGGCGAAGCCCCATTCGCCGATGCCGTCGTCGGCGAGCATCGTCGAGAGAATGGTGATCTTAAGCGCATGAACTTGCGCGTGTGAATCGTCTGAGGAAGGATTTGAGGCGGATTGCGAGAACGATCTTGCCGGGATCATAAGTAGCAGAGCCACCAGCGTTAAAGCGCGGAGAGATTTTTTCATGGGTGAAAGCTCCTTGATCAGATGCCAGCGAGAAAGCGGTCAGGATTCAGCGTGTTTTTTGGATCAAACTGACTTTTTACTGCGCGCATAAGGGGAAGGGCATCGCCGGGTTGTCCCCAGGCGTCGAGATGTGCCATCTCGGCGGGATGATGGAACACTGCGAGTGAGCCGCCATGGTGCTCGATCTCGAAGCGAAAATCGGAAAGGGAAGCGTGGAGATTTTCCGCCGTGGCTGCAAGGCGCAACCAGCCTATGCCCGTGGCCTGCATGGTTAGCTTCCAGTGCGCTTTGTGGGAGACCGCTAGGCGTTGCACGGTCTCTACCGTGTTCGCGATTGATGCTGGAAGAGTGGTGATTTTCGCCATCGCCACCGTCGCCGAATCAGCGCCGTCCCAAAGTTCTTGCGATGTGTTCCAGACTGAGGAGTGAGTTTCATTTGCGGCTGAGGGACGGGCGATCTCTCGCAACTGAACTTCTTGCGCGGCGATTCCTGCTTCTGTGCCTTCAAAGAGAATGTCGACGACCGGTTCGGCGTCTTGTGCGATGCGCGCCTGGAGAGCGATGTAAGCGAGCTTTGAATCCTGCACGGCGAGGATGAGGCGCTGCATTTCTTCGAGAGCGCAACCGGATATGGAAAGCGTTTTCGCATTTCGTGGAAGCGGATGAAGACGGAAAACGGCACGCGTGATAATCGCGAGAGTGCCGAGACCGCCGGTGACAAGTTTGGGGAGATCGTAGCCTGCGACATTTTTGACAACTTTGCCGCCGCTGGAGGCGAGAGTGCCGTCAGGAAGAGCGAGCGTGACGCCAATGATGAGGTCGCGGAGCGCTCCGAAACGAAGGCGTAACGATCCGCTGTCATTTGTCGAGAGCACACCGCCGACAGTGGCTTGCGCGGGCCAGAGAGGATCTAACGCGAGTCTCTGGCCGTGCTGAGCGAGCGCGGACTGCAACTTTTGCATAGTGCAGCCGGCTTCGACGCTGACGGTGAGGTCGGCCCAGGGATGCTCGATGATTTTGTCGAGGCGAGCCATGGAAAGAATGACGTCGGCGCGTGCCGGAGGATTACCCCAAGAGAGTTTGGTGCCGCCGCCTCGAGGGATGACCGCGAGCCCAGCGTCATTTGCGAGACGAAGAACACCGGCGAGTTGCCGTTCGTTGCCGGGTTCGAGGACAAGCCGCGGTTGAACGCTGCAAACGGCGTCGGACGCAGTGGCGGCGCGGATAGAATCAGGCGCCAGAATGGCGCGGAATTCGTGTTCGAGGTCGGGCAGAGTCGTTGGCATTTAAGAGACTCAGTACATTACAACAGTAAGCCCGTTCATTCACAGCGTAGTGCCGTCGCCGGGTCCATCAACGAGGCGCGGCGAGCCGGCAGGAGGCAAGCTAACGTGGACGCGCCAATCAAAAGAAGAGCAACGAATAGAAGCGAGAGAGGGTCACGCGAACTTCCTTCTGTCCACTCGGCGAACATCTTTGTCAGTGACAGGCTAAGAAAAATCCCTGCGACAACGCCGCTGCCCACGCTGAACGCGGTGGATGAGAAGACCAGCCACAACACGTCCTCCCGCTGCGCACCCAGCGCCATGCGAATCCCAAATTCGCCGGTCCTTTGGGCAACGCTATAAGACACCACACTGTAGAGCCCGACGAGCGCCAGCACCAGCGCCACGAAGGCGAAAGCGCCAAGGAGCATCGATGCCAGATGCCCCTGCTGCCACTCCGGCATTCCGGCGACCAGCTCTTCCAGGCTGAAGCTCTGTCCCTCTACTTGCTGATCGGGATCCACCGAACGCACTTGTGTACGAACACAGCGGAATAGGGAAGCGGGGCTGCCTTGGCTGTGCACCAAGATATGCGAATAGACTCCCAACCATATCGTGTAAGGCACGTAGACGGCGGGTCTTACAGGATTTGCCAGGCCATCGTTTCTTGCGTCCGCGACGACGCCAACGATCTGGAACCACTCGTCGCTTCCCGTCGCCGCAAGACGAAAAGGCTCATTCTTCATATTCGGCATTCGGATCGCGCGGCCCAGCGCATCACCATCGGGCCAATACTGCCGCGCCATGGTCTGGTTAATCACCGCCAGGTGCGCCCCGCGCATCGTCTCGGATTCGTCCCAAGTTCGTCCCTTTAGCAGCGCAACATGGAGCGTCGAAAAATACTCCGGGCTAACCATACTTAGGCGAATCCGCTGCTCCTCGGCCGCGCGCCTGCCCATGATTTCCACTGTCTCGTCCACTCCGTCGATCGGTGGCGTCGCTTCGGTGGAAATGGCGGCTGAAATCACTCCAGGAATCGCGGCCACGCTCTCCCGAAGCTGATGGAAGTACGCCGCTCGCTCTTCCCACTTCATATAGGTGTTGTCATGAAGCGGTATGCCGGCCACCATCGTGTTGTGCGGATCATATCCAAGCGGCGCATTCATCAAGTGGAGAAAGCCCTGAATGGCTGCTGCTGCGGCGACTAGCAGC
>Ga0210405_10006274_pt1 | contig 10655 bp, 13 predicted proteins | sample IncBWH11MmetaG_FD_155492 | JGI IMG/M metagenome (GOLD analysis project Ga0210405, IMG submission 155492) | Forest soil microbial communities from Barre Woods Harvard Forest LTER site, Petersham, Massachusetts, United States - Inc-BW-H-11-M | ecosystem: Environmental > Terrestrial > Soil >... | reverse complement strand
CATCCAGATCTACCAGGAGATCAATGCAAGCTTTCAGGCGTCGGCGCCATCGATCACCGCCGTCGTCAACGGCGCCGACTTCAAGTCTGAAGCGCTGTCGCCTAGCGCGTGGATCAGCATTCTCGGGCAGAATCTCGGCCAACCCGAAACGGCCCGGCTCCAATCGATCATGACGCTGGCCTCAAAGCCCAACTCCCGCTGAGCTCGACCATTCCTTCCCGAAAGGGATGCGCGGCATTGATTTCGCCTAAGTAGAAGCCTGCCCGCTGGGCGAACGAGCTCACGTTACATCCCTTCAGATACCTCTCACCGCGCAGCTTCAGAAGGATCCCATCTAACGCCAACTCCACGAACGGCGCGGCGCCAAACAGACTGCCGCGCTTTGATTACCGCTCGCTGACGCGCGCGGCTCTGATCAGAGCCAGTGTACGGGTCCGAACTCTCGGGCATTCAGTGCTCGAATCTCCACGCCCATCTGCTCGATCGTCAACTCACCAGACACATACCGCTCGAAGATGGATTTCGCGGCGTCGGTGGGCTCGAGCCCCTCCAGTCGCACTGAGGCTGTCGCGCGCTCAATTCGAGCATGCCGCTCAGCCCTCTCCTGATCCGTGATGGCGCCGGACATACCTAGACCTCTCAACATTTTAATACGAAGGGTGTGCGGCGTAGAAGTGCAGATTCATGGAAATGCCGGCGTTGGAATCGGATGGGCTTGATTAACCGGACCGGAAGCGATGGGCACGCCATGGCAGTACACGATTTCTGTGGAAACCTCAGCACGTCGTCGACGAGCAGGCTGTCATGTCTGTGTCGTACTTTAATCGCACGTCCGGCATCCGCTCGCTGACGCGCGCCCAGGACACGGAGTTGAATGATAAAATCCAGCCTATGGATGCTCCTCAGCAGGTCATCTTCATCGCGATCGAGCCGAAGACCAAGTCCGACCAGGAGAAACTCGCTCACGGGCTACGGAAGCTGATGGCCGAAGACCCGACTTTCCGGATCAACAGCGACGTGCAGACCGGCGAGACGATCGTTCGTGGGACGGACGAGTTGCAACTGGAGACGATCGTCAACCGGCTGAAGCGTGAGTTCAAGGTCGAGGCGGCGGTCGGCAAGCCACACGTCGCATACAAGGAAACGGTGACGCAAGTGGCCGAAGGTGAAAGCAAGTACGTGCGGCATATCGGAGGCTACGGCAACTACGCGCACGTGAAGATTCGGCTGTTACCCGGCAAAGCGGGTACCGGCTATATCTTCGAAAGCCAAGTTGCCGATAATAAGATTCCGAAAAGGTTCATCCACTCGATTGATGAAGGCATCATGGAAGCACTCACGCGCGGCGTCCTCGCCGGCTATCCAGTCGACGATGTTCGAGTCGAGTTGTACGACGGCTCCTTCCACGAGGTCGATTCGTCGGAAATGGCGTTCAAGATGGCCGGGTCCATGGCGTTCCAGAATGCCGCAAAGAAGGCGAAGCCGGTGCTGCTGGAGCCCATCATGGCCGTGGAAGTGGTCGTTCCAGAGGAGTACGTGGGCGAAGTCATCGGGGACCTGAATTCGCGTCGCGGCTGCATCGAGGGTATGGAATTGCAAGGCGCCAAGCAGATCATTAAGAGCAGCGTGCCGCTTTCGGAGATGCTCTGCTATGCGAGGGATCTGCGCTTGCGGACGGAGGGTCGCGCGACTTACTCAATGCAGTTCGCTCGATACGAACGCCTACCCAGCGGTCCTCATCATGATGACGATGACCGCCTCGCTCCTGTGGTTGTGCCTCTCACACTTCAGCCGAAAGGCAAAGATTCGAGCGTGGCGCTCCCCGAGCCAGATGACGGGTAGTCGCTCAAGCGTTTACCGACCCCGCTGCGGACCGTTCACGACGGTAACTCGGATACTGCCATTTAGAAGGTAGTGACCTGCCCTTTGAGACTCCGCTACAGAGGTCCTGGGAAAGTCCTGGGAAGCAGCGGTGGGCCATTTCTCGCGAGTGGTGTCTATTTGACAGCCTTAATAAATAGTGTGACAAGCCGGTGAAATAGCTTGCGTTCTTCCCTAGAACCTGCCATAGTCTGACCAACCTCGATCCAAGAGCTCTTCAACCCAGCGTAAGGGCGCTCCTCTTGCTTCCCGGCAGGAGAATTACTATGGGATCGCGCGACAAGACCCAATTGGAACTGGCAAGAATCAACAGGGCGCTCTCCCGATCTATACACTACTCCACTAGCCCCGACGTACGGCTAAAAATTGTGCGGAAGACGATCCATGACATTGACAATCTAATTAAGCGCCTAGATAAGGCTCCGGCTAAGATCGGGAAGAAGGGGCCCGGGGTCTAGCTCGTGGATGCCCGGATCAAAGTTGCCAGGCCAGGGCTATCGCCAGTCGAAAAGCTCTCGCGCGATGCCGCCATCATCTGGTGTTGGTTTATCCGGCTCCAATCGATTATGAAGCCGGCCTCAAAGCCCAACTCCCGGATGAATTCCCGCTGGGCTCGACCATTTCCTTCCCGAAAGGGATGCGCGGCATTGATTTCGCCTAAGTAGAAGCCTGCCCGCCGGGCGAACGAGCTCAAGTCAGATCCCTTCAGATACCTCTCACCGCGCAACTTCAGAAGGATATCCTCTAACGCCAGCTCGACGAACGGCGCCGCGCCAAACAGACTGCCGCCCTTTGAAACATTGACTGTACGGAATTCGCCAGCCCAGAAGAAGACATCCTGAAAGATATACTTGTGGACGGCCTTGAGGTGAGCTACGTCGAATTGGCCCTTTAGCGGAGCTGCGTCCAACTCGGCGAGGCGCGCCGTGGTTGCGTTCGCCTCAAAAGCCGCCAAGGGTTGGGAATCACGAATGTCTGGAATGTTCCGAAGGACGTCAGTCCCTGGATACGTGTACGGGTCCGAACTCTCGTGCATTCAGCGCTCGAATCTCCGCGCCCATCTGCTCGATCGTCAACTCACCAGACACATACCGCTCGAAGATAGATTTCGCGGCGTCGGTGGGCTCGAGCCCTTCCAGTCGCACGGAGGCTGTCGCTCGCTCAATTCGAGCATGACGCTCAGCCCTCTCCCGATCCGTCATGGCGCCGGACATATCAATATTTTACTACGAACAGGAGAAAATAATCCGGTCTTGACAGCCCTTCCAATTAGTATCACAATGTAATAGTAATCATGCTGGGCGAGTTTGAATACCTGCTCCTGACGGCCGCCGCGCGCCTGGGCGAAGACGCCTACGGCGCTGCCATCCGGCAGGAGATCGAGGACGTCACCGGCCGCCGCTGCTCCATCGGAGCGCTCTACACCACCCTCGACCGGCTCGAAGCCAAGACCTTCATCAAGACACGGATGGGAAGCCCGACCCCGCAACGAGGCGGCCGGCCCAAGCGCATGGTGCGCGTGACAGCGCAGGGCATCCGGGCGGCGAGAGATTTTTACGCCGCGGTGACACGAGTGAGCCGGGGCGTCTCATGGGAGGCGTTATGACCCGAATCTGCTGGTGGTTGGTGGACCGTTTATCCCGGCTGCTGGAACCGGACGAACGCGAGGCAGTGCGCGGCGATCTCGCGGAGTCAGGCGAGACCGGCGGACAAGCGTTGCGCGGCGTGCTGGGCCTGGTCGTGCGCCGACAGGCAGCTTTGTGGAAGCACTGGCGGCCGTGGCTGGCTCTGATTGGAGTGGTTATCCCAGTCGGCATGCTGCTCACTATCGCTTCCCGGGCGACGGCCAACGGGAGCGCCATTTATATCTGGCTCTACGCGAATAACTGGGACTGGTCCTTCCTTGAAAACGCCGGATTCCGGCATGATCTTGCCCACTTCAGCGCGGGTGTTTGCATGTCCTATGTCACGCTGATGTGCTGGTCATGGACCAGTGGTTTTGTGCTCGGGTCATTGTCCCGCGGCGCGATTCCGGTCAACGGCGCCCTGTTTTATCTCGTGTTGTTGTTGGCAGAGCTTCCGGGAGCGCCGCGATATATTGGGCATTCGCCGCTCCTCTACCGCACGGGCGATGTCGACGTCCACTCTGTAGTATTTGCGTTGGCATTTTACCGAGTGATGTTTCCGCTGATCGTCCAGGCCGTCCTGGTCTTGCTCCCTTCACTGTGGGGAATGCGTCAAGGCCTCAGGCTGGTCACATTCCGGCCATTGCTACAGACGACGCTGTGGATTGCCGCACTCGCAACCTTGGCTGCGATTGCGATTCCGAGCCACGTTTGGTGGCGATTTAACCACTTGTACCTGCCGCTAGTGGCTTGGGACGGTTGGCAAGCACGACTATTGCGACTCGTTGTGTACTGGCCAATCGCGTACATGGCCGCCCAGTGGGGCGGGCCGATCGCCTTCCAGGAGAAAAACACATGACAAAAATCCACCAACTACGTACAAGCGCCCTGCTGCTCGCGCTGGCCGCCATCGCCGCCGCGGCCGATCAGCCGACAGTCCGCGCCGTCTTGCAACCTGCGAACGAGCGCAAGGCCGCGCCGGACTTCGCGCTGAAAGATAGTTCCGGCAGCACAGTAAGCCTGAAGAATTACCGCGGCAAGATAGTTCTGCTCGATTTCTGGGCCACCTGGTGCCACGGGTGCAAACAGGAGATCCCGTGGTTCTCGGAATTCGAACGCAAATATGCCGCGAAAGGTCTCGCCGTTGTCGGCGCCTCGATGGATGAGGATGGTTGGAAGGTAGTGAAGCCATTCCTCGAGACGGCGAAGGTACCCTATCGCATCATCCTCGGCGACCAGCCGATGGCGAAGAAGTATGGCATCGAGACGATGCCGGATACGTTTCTCATCGATCGCCAGGGACGGATCGCCGCTACGTATGTCGGTTTGGTGGACAAAGACAATGTCGAGACGAACATCCGAACCATGCTCTCCCAGCCATAATCAAGCTCGGAGTTCCGCGCCCGTGAATCTCAGCGCGCGATTGTGGGGGCAGATGGGAGACTGGAAATAGACTGCATTCTGGCCGGAGTCGGATAACCGTCGTTCCATGCGAGCGTGGCATGAGAAGCTGCGGCATGGTAGTAGTGAATTTATTTATCCCACCATGCACTGTCCAACAACGCCAGACTTTGTGGCAGGTCGGAGTTGACTTCAACGATCCGCCGACGACGGTTGACTCGGAGCCCAAGGGTTCCTATTTCCTTGTTCGCTGGCGGCCGCGTATCAGTTCACGATGGTCCAAGTCAGCGATCGTCCATCGCCGCAGTGCAACAGGAGAAGACCATCAGGCGGACGATGAATATCGACCGCCTTCCCCGGTCCAGGAATGGCGGTGAACAACTTTTGCGGACAGCCTCACTTCCCGCGATCCTGACGATCAGGCCGCCTACCGTGAACTGAGCCTTGAGCTAAGAAATATTGCTAGGCCCCGAGCGCCGTGCACGACGGCGAAGATCTGAATCGGCTTGCGCTGCCAGACGTAGCAGACAACGTAGGAGTAGAAGCCAAAAGCGATAGCGGCGGTCAAGAGTTCGTCGCGATAGTGGCCGATTCCGGGAGACTGTCCCAAGCGCTGAAAGGATTCATAAATCTCGGACCGGAGACGCTCAGCCGCATCGGGGCTGTCCTCGGCGAGATCGAGAAGAATGTCGCGCGGGTCTGCCTTTGCTTCCGGGGTAAGGACGAAGCGCCGCTTCACTAACGAGCGGCCTTTTGCTTAGCGCGCCTGCGTTCCTTGATCAGTTCACGCAATTCCTCGAAAACCTCGTCGCCGTCGAGCAATTCTCCACGTTCAGCTTGTGCGGCGCCGCGCTGAAGCTTGGCTTTGAGCCTTTGAAATCCTTCCTGTTCTTTTTCCTGGCGCTGCAGGAGCCGAATAGCCTCACGCACGACTTCGCTCGTGGTCTGATAGCGGCCAGACTTCACGCGGCTCTGAAGGAAGGCATCAAGTTTAGGGGTGAGAGATATATTCGCGGTTGTGCGATTGGCCATACCCGAGGAGTACCACGTGTGGCACATTGTGTCAGGATGCGCCAAAGACCTAGCCTGGGCTGGGCTCCGGGTTTCACAGGCTTCTGAGGAGGCTAATTTCTGCGATTATGTACTTGACTCATCATGACCGCCGAATGCGATGGCTCGAAAAGCCAGCGACGATAGCGGTCCCGCCACCGAACAGTAGGCCGACAAAATTGCCGTGCTCGTGGTCAGAAACATAGCCATTCCGACGACAGTAAGGATTATCGCAGTAGCGCAGCCGATCACGGCACCTCTGATGGCAAAGGCCAGCCACGAACGCCAACCGAGCCAGCTGTAAAGAAAGTACATCGGTACCCCAATCAGGATTGACACAAGAGCGCCAAATAACCCGTAAATAATCAACGCCGAAATCACGTCCTGCAAAACGTCCAGCCGACTATGCCAGTCAGGCTTTCGAGATGCAAACTTCCCGGAGACGGCGTAACAAGCGGTAAAGAACAACGCCGTCACGACTGGGGCTGCAAGAAACGCTCTGAAAATCCGGCTCTGCCTCCGCGTCATGATCGCATATAGCACGTGCACTCTCGCGTGTTCTCGTCGAGATAGAGCCGGACTTGGCTCATTGACGAGTTGATTTGGTTTCCAACTGCCGCTCCCAGTCGAGCGCGGCTGCCTCGTCGTGAGCGATATCCGCCTCAATCTCGTCCCGATTGACGTGATAGTACACCAAGGCCGCACGCACCTGGGCCAGCGTCAAATGCGGATATTCGAGGGCAATCTCCTCGGGGGGCATGCCCATTTTGTACCAACCGGCGATTCTGCTGACGGTCAATCCGGTTCCGGCAATCTTCGGCCGTCCGCCCCGAATCCTCTCGTCGCGATCGATCAAAGTTCCGATTTCGACACCAGAGGACATATCCTTAGCATATCGCGACGGGAGCGCCGCCCGGAGCGACGACACGAGTGTCGGCGCTGCACGCACGAGTGCGTACGCCACGGGGTCACACAATGTCGGCGAACGATCGCCGCAATTTGTAGAACCAGGCGTAGCCGGCGAAGAATACTACTAGCGACAGCACCCAAAACTTAATGAGTGTGGACGCGGCTGGATTGTGGCCCTCCAGAAATACGTCGCGATAGAAACGGACCAGCGTGAATATCGGATTTTTCGACAAGATCGCGATCGCGGCTGCGGGCAATTGGCTTTCCGGGTAGCAGATCGGTGTGATGAAAAACCAGATCGTGAGAATGAATCCGATGACCTGTCCCAGGTCTCGCACGAACACACCTAAAGCGGCTAGAAACCAGCAAACACCCAGAGTAAACAGGATCTGCGGCGCTAGAAAAAGCGGCAACCAGACGACGGTCGCCGGCACGTGATGTCTGGCCAGGCCCAAGCCTACGGCGAACAGCACAAGCATGACCACTTCGCTCACAAGGCCCGAGACCACCAGGTTCACTGGCAGCGTTTCAATCGGGAAGACCAGCTTCTTGACGAAATTTCGATACTCCCAGATGACCGTGGGCGCGCGGCCGGCGGCTTCGCTGAAAGGCAGCCAGGCCAGCATTCCGGCCAGCAGGTACAGGACGAAGCCGGAGCGGCTGGAGTCGGCGGCAAACTTGGCGTCGAGCACTATGCCGAAGACGAAAAAATACGTCAGCATCAGCAGTAGCGGCGTCAGGATGGCCCACAGGCCGCCGCCAAACGATCCGCGATAGCGGCCCAGGATGTCGCGGCGAACCATAGTTCGGATTAAGCCGCGATTGCGCCAGATACTCAGGCAGGGCAGCGTGAAGACGCGACGGATGGTTCGCCGGAAGCGCTCGCGGGTGAGAGTGCGCGTGGTGGTAATGCGAGAGCGCTCGATAGTGGCGTGGCCGGCGGCAACTAGCGTGTCGATCAGCAGGAAATGCCAACCCCGCTCGTAATACCAGGCCACGTTTTCCCGCATCGGAGAGACGAAGACGCGATAGCGGCCGGGTTCGGGCGGCAACTGGAAGCTCATCGCCAGATGCTGGCGGTCGCTCTCGACCGGGATGCGTGCGCCGTCAATCACGAGCGTATCGGTTTCGGGATCGAAGATTTGGTAGCCGACCGAGAGTCCGCCGGCGTTCTCAATATCGAAGGCCGCGTGCACCACCATCCCGGCGGCTTCCACTTTCGCGGCGTGATATTGCGCGCTCATGAGTACAGCCAGCCGGGGTAGCGCTCGCGCACTGCGCCGGTTTTCCGGCCCACGGCGTAGATGCCGTCGCCGCGGAGGTTCGCGGGAAGTTTGTATCGCTCGAGTAGCCTGACTATCCATGCGTACTCGGGTCTCGGTTCGTCGCGGAATGCGCCGGTCTCCAGGAGAGTCACCGTGAAGCCGGAATTCTCAAGGAGCTGGTGGATTTCGCGCGGGGTGTATTCGCGATTGTGACGCGCATCTACTTTGTCGCCGCCGGCGGACGGTGCGATGTAGGAGTGAAAGATTCCGGGATGGTAGCCTTGCAGAATCGCCGCGATGCCGTGCAGGGCGGCGATATTGGGCGTCGTGATCACGAAGTGTCCGCCGGGCTTGAGTATGCGGTTCACTTCAGACATCAGATGCATGGGGTCGTAATAGAGGTGCTCGATCAGCTCGCAGCAGAGGACTGTGGTGAAGTGCTCGTCCGGGTAGGGATAGGGGTCCTTCTCGGCGTCGAAGTGATCGATATCGCACTCGAACGTCTCGCCTTCGGCGGATACGACTGTGCGGTGGTCAAGGCCGCCTAGCTGACCAAAGTAGCAGCCGCGGACGTGGCCGTAGCCGAGGCGGGAATGCAGCGCGGGGGTCATTTGCAGGTAGGCGCCCATTTCCAGGATGCGGTCGGCGGGGGTTCCTGGGGGCGTGATGGCTAGCGTTTTTTGAAGGCGCGTCATGTGCGTTTGCACGTATTCGCGAGCAGAATCGTTTGGCGCCCAGGTGGAGATGTCTTCTGGTTGGAGCGGGGCAGCGGCTGCCCCGCTGGGCAGGTCGGGAACCTGCCCCACACTGGGCAGGTCAGGGACCTGCCTCACTACGGACTGTAGGAATGAGGCGTAGCGGCGGGCTACCAAGTGCCAGTTGCATTCGCGTTCTACGTAACATCTGGCGCTCTCGCCTAGGGATCTGGCGATTTCGGGGCGCGATACTAGCAGGTTTAGATATTCGAACAGCACGTCTTCTTCGGTCGCATCGACCGGGGCTTTGAGACAGACGTCGTCGGGGAATTCGCTAAACCCGCCCACGTCGGAAACGATCACCGCCCTGCCGAGCCCAAGCGCGCGCAGCAGGCTTCCGGAGCTCTCGCCGACGGTCGGGTAGCGGAGATTGAGAACGATATCGGTGGCGGACATGAACCCGACGAAATCTTCGATCGGGGCGAAGTTGATGACACGCACGCGCTCGGTGAGGTCCAGGGTGCGGATCAGCGTGCGCACGGGAAACTCCGGGTGCTCCTCGCCTACCAGGATCATGCGAGCTTCGGGCTCGAGTTTGGTCAATCGGCGAAAGGCGCGCAGGGATTCGGCAATGCGCTTGTAGGGCTTCAGGAATCCGAATGCGCCGATCAGGGACGTGGTTTCGTCCAGGCCCAAGCGATCGCGCCAGGCCATGCGGTCGGCGGCCGGGATCCAGGCTCCGTGCGGGATGCGCGCGACTGGTCCGGCGAATCCGGCGCGGCGCACCTGGTCCAACATGAACTGGCTGTGTACGATTACGCCGCGAGCGGATTCGAGGATACGCCGGGTCATCGGCACACCTTCGTAATCGGGACCGACTTCAAGCGCCTTCACCCGCTGCGCGTGGGGCAGAGCGCCGGCGCCTGCGTCGTACTCCACCTCTTTAAGGTAAGCGTCCCAATCGCCGCGCTTAATAGTGATATCGGCGATGAGATGATGCAGGTTCGATTCGTGCATCACGACAACGCCGGGATAGCGCAGGGCTGTTTCATAGACGAAATCGTGATGGGTGTTGTTGCCCACCTGATACAGCGCAATGTCGCACGCACTTGGATCGCCGGCGGAGGAGAAGAGCTGCAAATCGACCAGCGGGGCCAGGTGGTCGACTAGAGTTTGCGAGTAGTCCGCGATGCCGCTTTTGGATGGGGGCAGCGGCGAAAAAAACGCGACCCGCATGATCAGTGAATCAGCTCCAGCGAGAACGTCCCCAGCGAAAGCGGAACCCGAATCAGAACGGGCGTGCGGGCGGGGTCGCGGGCGAACAGCAAATCGAAATCCAGGTTCGAAGAGGAGCCATGCACCGATGAAACCAAGCGGTCTGTTATCGCGCTCTTCAGTGTTTCCGGTCCCGGATATGCCAGGCGGATGTCGTAGGGGCCGCCATAAACGATCTTGTCGGCTGGCGGAACGCGGCCCTGTCCCATTTCGCGGCGCGTGAAATAGAGGAAGGTGAGCGCATCGCGGGCGCAGGCGGGCACGGCGAAATCGGTGGAGCCGCCGCCGCTAGTGGCTCGATGCGCTTTGCGATCGTCTTGGGCGAAGGTCACGGTTTCGTGCGCTTTTCTTGGGCCGTGGGCAGACTCGCGTTCGAATTCCACAGAGCAGAGATCAGCCGTGGCTACCGAGCGGTACCGATCCGCCACGGTAACGCCGGGAACCGAAGCGTCGAGGGTGAGCTCGAATTCCCAGCGGCCGCCTTCGATGCGATGGGCTTTCATGCGGCCTTCTCCGAGGCTGGCGCCGCCGGGCCAGGTCACGCGGTAGCGCAG
>Ga0210405_10006270_pt1 | contig 10658 bp, 6 predicted proteins | sample IncBWH11MmetaG_FD_155492 | JGI IMG/M metagenome (GOLD analysis project Ga0210405, IMG submission 155492) | Forest soil microbial communities from Barre Woods Harvard Forest LTER site, Petersham, Massachusetts, United States - Inc-BW-H-11-M | ecosystem: Environmental > Terrestrial > Soil >... | reverse complement strand
CGGGCTGTTGATCGACGATATCGCCGGCGGTTTCACATTCACCGGCCGCGGCCAGCCGCAGGCGTTTCAAGTGCTGCCGCTGGTCGTCTACAAAGTGTTCCCAGACGGACGTCCGGATCAACTGGTGCGCGGCGTGGACATCGTCGGCACGCCGCTTGTTTCGCTGACCAAGATTGTGGCAACTGGAGATACGCCGGACGTTTTCAACGGCTATTGCGGCGCGGAATCCGGTTCGGTGCCGGTGTCCGCCGTCGCGCCTGCGATTTTGATTTCGGAGATGGAAGTGCAGAAGAAACAAACGTCCACGGACAAGCCACCCATCCTCCCACCGCCGGCACACGACTTCGAAACAAAGGGGCAACAGCCTTGAAGAAATTCGCAACGACGGTATTGCTAGTAGTGTTCGCAACGGCTGGCGCGAGGATCGTTCGTGCAGCGAGGTTCAGCGCCACATCAGGCGCGAAGTCTATCGCGAAGAGTGGCACGGATTCTGCTACACGCACTCCTGCTTCCGTTCCTGCTGCGCTGCAGGCTGACGACAACGATCAAACGCTTCACGCGATGCGCGACGAAATGAAACGCTCCAAAGAACGCCTGTCTATTGCCGGCGTCGAAAAGCCGTTTTACATCGAATACCGGCTGCTCGATCTTGATGTGCGCGCCGTAACGGCGTCGTTCGGATCGCTTGTTTCGAACACTACGGATCGTGTGCGTTACATGAGCGTGGACATACGCGTCGGTGACTACCATCTCGACAGTTCGAACTTCGTCAGCGAAGACGGTTTTCAAGGATTCCTTGGACAGACTGGACAGGTTGGCATCGACCGCGATTACAACTCGCTGCGGCAGGATTTGTGGCTCGCCACCGACCAGGCGTTCAAATCGGCAGTCACCGCAATGTCGCTGAAAGACGCCTTTTTGCGCAGATTGACGAAAGCTCCGGAAATCGACGATTTCTCGCGAGAGGCGCCCACGGAAAGAATCGAACCGCGGCCCGACGCGGATTGGACGTCGCGCAAGTGGGAAGATGAAGCGCGCACTTCGTCTGCTGTTTTGCGCAACTTTCCACAAATTTACGGCACGCGCGTCAACTATTACCTGGTTTACAGCACATCCTACTTAATGACCAGCGAAGGCACCAGCCTGCGCTCATCAAAGAGCCTTGCCGCGATTGAAGCTGCACTCGATACGCAGGCGGATGACGGTATGCCGTTGCACAATTTCTATTCCGTGTACGCTGCGCGTCCCGCTGACCTGCCTGATCCTGCCACCGCCGCGAAGGCACTGGCACAGACCGGTACGGAACTGATGGCGCTGCGCGCAAGCCCGCTCGTCCAGGACTATAACGGACCCGTGCTGTTCGACGCGCCTGCAGCCGCGTCTGTACTTGCGCAAGTTCTCGCACCGTCGCTTTCCGGAGCGCGCCCACCTCTTTCCATGATGAGGCGCTTCGATGAAATCATGGAGAGCATGGGAGGCCGCAGCGAGTGGACAGGCCGCGTCAACACGCGCGTTCTGCCAACAAACGTCACGCTTGTGGACGATCCCACCGCCAAGGAATATCACGGACAGCCGCTGCTCGGAAACTATGAAGTGGACGACGAGGGCGCGAAAGCTCTGCGCGTGAATCTAGTGCAGAACGGGATCCTCAAGGATCTTCTAATGTCACGTCGCCCTGGACCCGATTTTCAGAGCTCGAACGGGCACGCGCGTTCGGCGCTTCTTTCTGAAACCAAGCCGCTGAGCAGCAATCTCTTCTTTTACGCAGATGACGGATTGAACGCCGCCGATCTGCGCAAGAAGTTCATGGACGCGTGTCGCGACGACGGCCACGCATGGTGCCTCGAAGTTAAGCGAATGGACAATCCTGCGCTGGCTTCGATCCGGCAGGAAGATTTTTCGGAGTTTATCGGTGCGCTGGCGGGCGGCATTTCAAGCGGCGCGCGAATGCCGCTCCTGGTTTATCGCGTGTATGTGGCCGACGGCCGCGAGGAGTTGGTGCGCGGCGGAAGAATTGACGGATTGACGCTACGCTCGCTGCGTAACGCCGTCAGCATTGGTTCGGACGCCTCTGTTTACACGTACATGCAAAACCCCGCCGGGGGATTTGCCGGCACTGCGCTCGGATCTTTTGGCGGTGCACAAGGTGGGATTCCCAGCACGATTATTGCGCCGTCGCTCCTGCTCGACGAAGTGGAAATCCGCGGGTTTCACGGCGAGCCGCGGCGCGTCCCGCTTGTTCCTGCTCCGCCCATTCATTAATAAGGTACCCCCTTCGTTAATTCTGATTGGCGGTGCATGCGTTTTGATAGGAAGCCTCGTCGAGGTTGACCGGTAGCTTGGAAACCTAGGTCAGGTAGGGCATTTCATACCGTGAGGCAGCCAACTATGCGAGCTTCAAAAATCGGCGCGTGTTGCGGTCTCGTAATCTCTGTCCTGGTTCTCGCCTACGGTTACCTGGAGCCACGCATCCACTCTCCGGCAATAAATGACTGGCTAATTTTCGTCGCATGTCCATCAAGTATTGTTCTCATGGCGGCTGACAATGGTAAATGGTACGTCTTTGTTTTTGCAGACTCGGTAGTGGTTGTGGTCAACTCGGTTTGGTATGGCTTTTTGTTTGCGGTGGCGGCTAGGTTGTTTCATCATGGCGTTCCTACATCTACCACAGACGGAGGCTCTGGTCATTGAGCTTCACGCGGTGTGCTTTCTGGGTGCACGATTTACGGTTCGACAGTGATGAAATCAATCTCCGGACGGCAGAAGAAACGAATTGGCAGGATCGAAGTACCGATTCCGCGGCTCACGTACATCTTGGTGCCTCTATCTTCGTACCAACCTTCCAGAAAATGCCCCGAGCCTCTGGGCAACCAGAGCGGCTTTGTGAAGGGGAATCGCACTTGTCCACCATGCGTATGGCCTGCAAGGCATAAGTTGATTCGACCTGCGACGTGGCTGAAGTAACCCGGAGAATGGAACAGAAGTATTGTGTAGGCGCCCGACGGAATTCCCGCCAGGGCCGCGTCGGGCTTCGCTGCCCCGGTGTAGGGATCGTCGAGGCCGGCAATCCAAACGTCAGGCCTGGCTTCTCCGTTTGAATTCACAAGCAGGCGCACTCCGGCCGATTGGTAAAACACGCGCTCATTGCGGACGGGCTGAGCGTTCTCCCAGTTACCTCGGACGAACCAAACTCCCAGCGGGGCATGGAGCTGCTCGTAGACCTGCTTTGCGCCTGTGTAATCGCCGTTCGGCCGGCCCAGCCATACCCCGGGGGAATCGCCAGTGACTAAGATAATGTCGGGCTTCTCGTCAGCTAGAGTTTTGAGCATCCGGCGCTCGCGGCGTCCGAAGCCGTAGGCGTGTATGTCGCTAAGGTGGGCAATTTTGAGAGGAGTCGCCACAGCACCGTGAAGTTCGTAGTGCGTCACCTCAATCGAATAAGGTTCGATTAGCAGGGCGTCCACTGAAGCCGCGGCGGCCAGCAAAACGAAAAGCAGGAACGCCCAACGGTGACCCTTCCATCTGCGGGCTCGCTCCGTAACGACGTTGGCCGGGGCGGTGGACGGGTTCTGTGAAATCGCATTCATCGAAAGAAAATTATCTCTAGGCTCTCCACTCAACACTATACAGGTTTCGCCATCGGCGGCAAAAACCGAAGGCGAAGCGTCAATTCCGCTGGCCGCTTCTGATTCCGACCCACCGCCAGCGTATAATCCCCCGCGATGCCCGAGAGCCTCGAAAAAGCCACGAAGGAAAAGCGGCTGGCAGCGCTTGCCTCCATCGGCTCGGCGGTGGTGCTCGTTTCGCTAAAGGTGTTTCTCGCCCTGGTGACGGGCAGCTTAGGAATCCTCTCGGAAGCTCTGCATTCAATTCTCGATCTTGTAGCCGCCGTGATTACGTACCTCTCCGTCCGCGTAGCCGATATGCCCGCCGACGCGCAACATCTCTACGGGCATGGCAAAGTGGAAAGTTTTTCCGCGTTCGTTGAAACGGGCTTGCTGCTACTAACAGCCGTTTATATCGTTTGGGAAGCGTTTCAAAGGCTGCTTTTTCACGCGGTCGAACTTCGTCCGAGCTTGATGGCCATTGTGGTGCTGGCGTTGGCAATGGGTATTGATTTCATTCGATCGCGAGCGCTGACGCGAGTCTCAAAAAAATATCCGAGCGAAGCGCTCGAAGCGGATGCGCTGCACTTTTCTACGGACGTTTGGAGCACGTTCGTCGTCATCCTGGGAATTTCGGGAGCCTGGCTGGGCCAAGTTTGGCATCTTCCGTGGCTCGGCAGTCTCGACGCGGTCGCGGCGCTTGGCGTTGCTGGAGTGATTATCTGGATAGGCTCGCGGCTCGGTAAAAAGACGCTTGATGCGCTCTTGGATGTGGCGCCATCGGGGTTGCGCGAGCGCATCGAGCGCACTGTGGATGAAACCGATGGTGTGCTGCGCAGCGAACGCGTGCGAGTGCGGCGAGCTGGGCCGCGTTTCTTTGTCGACGTCACAATGAGCGTCCCGCGAACCGCGACTCTTGAACAAGCCCACGCCGCCAGCGACGCCGTCGAGAATCGCATTTCGGAAATGTTGCCGGCCGACGTGGTAGTGCACGTTGAACCGCGCGCGCCGAGAGACGAACCTCTGCTCGATTCGATTCGCGCGGCGGCGCAGCGTCGCGGCTTGGCCGTGCATGAACTCTCCGCTCACTATCTGGAGGGGCATCTTTTCATAGAGCTGCATCTCGAAGTGGACGAGAGCTCGACTCTTCGCGAAGCGCATCGCAGGGCCACCGAACTCGAAGAAGATATTCTGAAAGCTACCGATTCGGACGCGCGCGTCAACATTCATATCGAGCCGTTGGGCGAGCGAATCGCGGGCGCCGAAGAGATGAAGGATCTTTCGCGTTCCGTCCAGGAATTCTTGAATTCGTTGCAGGCTGAATATCACGAGTTGGTGGATTGTCACGAAGTGCGCGTCCGCAGCGTGGATCACAAGATTCTCGTTTCCTGCCATTGCACGATGGACGGAAGTTTGCCTATCACCCAGGTCCACGACGTCACCGCCGCTCTCGAAGACCGCTGCAAAGAGCGCTTTCCGCAGATCTTTCGTCTCACGATTCATCCAGAACCTGTCGAAGCGAACTGAATTCTACGCTACGGAAACGCCTTCCATTTTTCCGAACGGCCTCTTGGAAAAGACCTGTGCGGCAAGCGCGATGATGGCCGGAAAGCATTCGAGGACGTAGCGCGGCTCGGGCGTGTCGTTTTGCATGAAAAACGCAGTGCGCACGAGAACGAACATGACTAGCAACGCAAGTCCGGGGCGATGTCGGGCCGTCCAGATTCCCGCGATTGCCATCACCACATAGATTCCATTTGCGACGACGAGGCCGAGCGTTACCAGTAAATCTCTGCGGTCCTCGCGCCATTCATCGTCCAGCGGGAACATATGCCCTGAGTAAGGTAGCAGTTCCACACGCGGCGTGAACCAAAGCGTCAAGGCGCGCAGGGCCGGGATCTTGAAGTACGTGCGCAGCGGATCGCGGGAAGTGCGCGCGCGCGCGATTTCCCGGAACTGATCATCAAGATCGGGCGAAAGCGTCAGCGTATTGTTGTACTGTTCGAGTATCCCGGCCACACGATCACGCTCGCCGGAGGAATCGAAGGACGGCGCGGGAATATCATCGATAGAGATTTCCTCATCATTGACTTTCCAGGGCACTAAGTAGACATCGCGAAACCGCCACATCCAGGTATTCGTCCACTTCATGAATCCGCGGGGAGTGTATTCGCCGGGCAGTTCGCTATAGCGCGGGGCAAGAAATTGGACGTCGTGAAGAGTGGTCCAATTGCGCGCCGCCCACGGGATGAGCGGCAAAATAAGGCCTACGCCCAAAAGAATGGTCGCCCGCGCCAACCTTGGCCAGTCTCGCGGACGCCACCATTTCGCAATCAGGACGCACCCGGCGGCGATGAGCAACAACGGCGTTTCCGGCCGAACGAGGGTCCCGAACCCTACTACTATTCCACCGAGAAACCAGCGGTTCCCCAGTACGGGCGAGTCGCCGGTTATCTTACCCACGCTGAGATCCGTCTCTAGTAGAACCAGAATTGCGAGCGAAGTCAGGAAAATAGTCAACGTTTCAGTGAGCACTACCGCCGTATAGTTTGCGGTGAAGGGGCAAAGAGCCGCGAGCCACAGGCCTGCGAGCGCGACGCGCTGGCGCGAAGATTCAGGCGCAAGCCGCGCCGCCATCAGCGCGATCACGAAGCAGGTGACCACGTCGAGAACCGCCTGCGCCAGCATAGCGGCCTTCGATGAATTTCCCGCGAACGTGAATACCATAGCAAGAAACGCCGGATAGCCCGGCACTCGCATATCCACAGGCGTGAGTTGCCCCTGAATGGGAAACCCGTAGATGCCGTGTTTCAGCCAATTCCATGCCAATTCGATGTAGAATGGCGCATCGCCTGATTCTGTCAGCGGAAATTTCAGGACGAAATACACCCGCAGACCCAGCCCGGTGACTGCAGCGAACAACGCGTTTGCGCGTATCCTGCCGGTAGATGTCATTGACAGCTTCTCGATGGACGGCTAGCTTGGATTGCCTGAATGCCTGAACGCAAGCCAATTTTCTACGACGAAGAACGGCGCCGTTGGCCTCGAACCCGGCGTGTGGTCGAAATAACGGGCGGATTTTTTACGCTCGTACTCATCATTTTCGTGGTGAACGTAATCCGCAAGCCGGAGCTCCCGGAAATCCTGCGGGCAGACGCGCGCGCGGGACTTCACGCGATCCGGCTCCCATTGAAAGCGAAAACCGTGCGACAAGGCCGCAGGCGCAGGGTCGCGGCGCTCGGCAAGATCCCTGAAAATTACGATCCGCTTCGCGCCGCATTCTACGTGGGAGATGACCCCACCAGCTTCGCTTCGCTCCAACTTCATTATCATGACCTTGATCTGCTTATCCCCGCCGCGTTGCACGCCGCTTCGGCCGACGGGCGGATCGATGTCGACCCGGACCCGAAATTACTGGCCTGGCATCAGGCTCTTCGAGATCGCGGCATCGAGCTGCCCATAATGTCCATGGTCAATAATTACAACGGAAAAGAATGGCGCGTCCCGGAATTGGTGGCCATGCTTGCGAACCCGGATGCGCGCGAGCGTGCGGCCAAGGAGCTCGAGGAATTTGCCAACGCGCAGCACCAGCCCGGCATCGTGGTGGATTTTGAGATGGTGCCCGCATCGAGCCAGACTGACTTCCAGCATTTCATCCGCGACCTTGCGACGGCTCTTCACGGATCCAACTTGAAATTGATGGTGGCCCTCCCTGCGGCTGACTGGGACTATGACTACAAGTCCTTTGCGACTCAGGCCGACGCCCTCATCGTAATGAACTACGATTTCCACTATCCCTCCTCGCCGCCCGGCCCGATTGCAGCGCAGGATTGGTTCATCCGGAATATTGAAAACTTGCTGAAAGTGGTGCCCGCCAGCAAAGTTGTCATGGGGATCGCCAATTACGGTTACGACTGGCCCGCCAAGACCAAAAGTGTTCCGCATCCGGTCGGGCAGCCCGTTACCTTTCAGCAGGGCATCATCACCGCCGTCGAATCCGAGGCCGACGTCGTCTACGATCCCGATTCATTCAACCTCCACTATTCCTACGAAGACGAAAACAACATCGCTCACCAGGTGTGGATGCTCGATGGAGTTACGGCCTACAACCAACTTCGCGCCGCCGAACGCGCCGGCGTGCAGGGGACGGCTGTCTGGCGGCTCGGGATGGAAGATCCGTCGATTTGGGATATCTGGGACGCCATCCGCCCGGACAATGCAGCTCGCGCCAAGCTCGAGGAGGTCCCGCCCGGATATGACTTGATTCTCGAAGGAGACGGCGATATCTGGAAAATCACTGCCACTCCGCTGAGCGGGCGCCGCACCTTTGATTACGACGCAGGAAGCGATGTGATCGACGACGAAAGTTTTCAGAGCTATCCACTTTCCTGGCGCATCGAGCAGATGGGCGCGGCGCCGCACAAAATCGCGCTCACGTTCGATGACGGTCCTGATCCGCAATGGACGCCGCAAATCCTCAAGATCCTGAGCGAGAAAAAAGCTCCTGCCACATTTTTCGTGATCGGCCAAGCGGCGAGCCAGGAAGCGAAGATTGTGAAAGATGAGTTTGAGCTCGGAAACGAGATCGGCAATCACACGTTCACGCATCCCGAGTTCGATACGATCTCGAAGCCGCAGCTTCAAATCGAATTGAATCTTACAGAACTTCTTCTCGAGAGTAATCTCGGCGTGAAAACGCTGCTTTTCCGTCCGCCTTACGGAATCGACCATCAGCCGGAAACCGCCAGCGAAATCCAGATGCTGCCGATACCGCAGTCCATGGGCTACGTCATTATCGGAGCGCGAATCGATCCGCACGATTGGGGCGAGCCGAATGGAGGCGCGCCTCCGGTGGCGGACACAATCGTTAAGCGAGTGCTTGCCGACGCCACCACTGGAAAGGGCAATATCATTTTGCTTCACGACGGCGGCGGCAACCGCGGCCACACCATTGCGGCTCTGCCCCAGATCATCGATGGGCTTCGCGCGAAGGGCTACGAATTCGTCGCTGTCTCGCAACTTCTGGGTCAGACGCGCGCGCAAATGATGCCTCCGTTGAGCCAGAAAGAATGGATTTTCGTGCGCGCCGATGCTTTCATTTTCGAGATCTATCGGCTGTTCCGCAGCGGAATTGCATTTATTTTCGTGGCGGGAATTCTGTTGGTCAGTGGACGCGCGCTCATCATCGGACTGCTTGCGCTAATCGAAAAACTTCGCCCCCCGCCGCTGGAAAATCCCGAATATCAACCCGAAGTCAGCGTGCTGGTGCCAGCCTATAACGAGGAAAGCGTGATTCTTGATACGGTGCGCTCGGCGCTTGCTTCCGACTATCCCAAGCTCGAAGTGCTGGTAATCGACGATGGCTCAACCGATCGCACTGCCGAGCTGGTCCGCGCGAATTTCGGGCACGAACCTCGCGTTCGCCTGCTCCTCCAGCCGAATCGCGGCAAGCCCGCCGCTTTGAACCACGGGCTGGCCGAAGCGCTCGGCGAGGTCGCGATTTCTATTGACGCCGACACCATTGTCGATCCGGATGCGATTCCCCGCTTGGTTCGCCATTTCGCCGATCCTCGAGTGGGCGCTGTTGCGGGCAATGTAAAAGTGATCAATCGGAATCGCTGGCTCACCCGCTGGCAGGCGCTGGAATATATCACCAGCCAGAATCTGGAGAAGCGTGCGTTTGATCTCTTGAACTGCATTCCCGTTGTTCCGGGTGCGGCTGGCGCCTGGCGCACGGCGTTGCTGCGAAGTTCCGGTGGTTTTTCGGGCGACACGGTGGCAGAAGACACCGATTTGACTCTCTCGATCCGCCGCAGCGGCTGGAAAATTCAGTACGATGAAAACGCGATCGGCCGCACGGAAGTTCCCGACACCGTCGAAGCTCTAATCCGTCAGCGATTCCGCTGGACTTTCGGCACACTGCAAGCGGTTTGGAAGCATCGCGACGCACTCGGCAAGCCGCGCTACGGCACGCTCGGCTGGATCGCCATACCTAACATTTTTCTCTTTCAGATTGTTCTTCCGCTAGTTTCACCCGTGATCGACCTCTTATTTCTGTTGTCAATTGCTCTGTGGGCCCTCGCGCAGCTTCGCATCGCGCGTCTCCCGCAGCTCTGGACGCTCCAGGACGTTGAGCGCTCCCTGATTTTCTTCGCAGTTTTCATGTTGATAGATCTTCTCACTTGCGTGGTTGCCTTCGCTCTCGAGAAGGACGAAGACTGGACTTTGCTCGCCCCTTTGCTTCTCCAGCGCTTCTACTACCGGCAGATGATGTACGTCGTGCTATTTCGAGCTCTCAAGGAAGCGGTGCAGGGACGCCCGGTCGGATGGCGCGGCGTCGAACCGCAGATTCCCGCGGCGCCACCCACCTCCCCATCAGTTGCGCAAGCCTAACCAGCTTCGAATTGACACGCGATTAATTTCGGGAATATAGTCTGGGTACGTCAAAGGCCACCCGAGAGGTCGTAATGCGGGAAGCCTGTACAAGATCCCGGCGCAGTCGCCCGACGCCGTTCGAGAAACGTGGACACATGCGCGCGTTTGCGCTGTTGATGATGCGGAATAGAGTTTCAACATACTGAGGAGGCTGTAATGAATCCAGCCAGTGGAAGCACCAAGATTTCACGAAAATGGTTTGCCCTTCTGATTTTGCTGCTTATTCCGGGACTTGCTTCGGCACAAAAGAATAAGTCTTCGGCTCCGGCACCAAAAGCGGCGCCCGCACAGCACGCGGCCCCCGCGCAACATTCCGCTCCTCAGCAACATGCTAATACGTCCACAGCTAACAGGGGTGGGGCCACCACTGCAAACCGTGGTGCTAGCACTGCTAACAAGGGAGGGGCGACTACTGCGAACAGGGGCGCGACCACTGCTAACAAGGGCGCGACGACCACGAACCGGGGCGCCACCACTGCGGGCAAGAGTACGACAACGACTGCAGGCAAGAGCACCACCAGTGCGGGCAAGAGCACGACAACGACTGCAGGGAAGAGCACCACAACGGCTGCGGGCAAGAGCACGACAACGACTGCAGGGAAGAGCACAACAACAGCC
>Ga0210405_10006269_pt1 | contig 10659 bp, 8 predicted proteins | sample IncBWH11MmetaG_FD_155492 | JGI IMG/M metagenome (GOLD analysis project Ga0210405, IMG submission 155492) | Forest soil microbial communities from Barre Woods Harvard Forest LTER site, Petersham, Massachusetts, United States - Inc-BW-H-11-M | ecosystem: Environmental > Terrestrial > Soil >... | reverse complement strand
CGCCGGCACGTTCAGCATCTCCCGATTCCTCGCCATCCACCGCTCCTGCTTCGGCGTACTCAGCCCCACCCACACCACGTCCGCCCGCGCTGCCCTAATCTTCTCGCAAACTTCCCGCTCCTCCGCCTCCGTCAGTTCCCGAAACGGCGGGCAATACGTCCCCGCAATCCTCATCCCCGCGAACCTCCCCGCAAACCTCTTCGCCAGATCCTCCGCCACTCCCTCCGCTCCTCCGTAAAAGTAGTGCCGATACCCTCTCCCCGCCGTCTCCTCGCAAAACGCCTCCATCAACTCCGGCCCATACACCCGTCTCGCCAGCGCAAATCCCTTCCTCCTCCCCAGCACCACCAGCGGGTACCCATCCGGCACCACCAGCGACGCCTCCTCCAATATCCTCCCGAACTCCTCTTTATGCTGCGCCTCCATCACCCCATGCATCCCCGTCACCGCAATGTACTTTCCCCCTTCCCGCCTCTCAATCCACTCCTCCATCTTTTTAATCACATCCCCAATCTGCACCGCATCCACTCGCACCCCCAGCACCCGATACGCGGAAGTTTGTTGAACGCTTACAGTCACCGGTTGGAGGCTGGGCGTAGCCATTTAGGCTCCCCTTCCTGCGGCAGCGGCGGCGAACGTCTCCGCGTTTCCGTTTCCACTGCCGATTACTCGCTGGCAGATTTCCATCAGCTGAGCGTAATTAATCTCAGGCGTATATTTCGTTTCATACTCTCGACGCGCCGCCCGCCCCATCCCTGCCATTTCTTGCGGATGCGCCCACGCCCATTCAACTTTGGCCGCCAGGTCTGCGGGATCGCCCGGCGTGAAGTGCAGCCCTGTCCGGCCGTCCTCCACCAGCTCGACCATCGAACCAATCCTCGAAGCGACAACGGGCACGCCACACGCGAAAGCTTCGGCGATGGTCAGTGGCAGCCCCTCGTACCACTCGCTCGGGAACACCAGGAACCGCGCCCGCTTCATCTCGGCCACAAGCTCCGTGCCAGGCACGCGGCCCAGCACCTTAACCCCGGCGATGTGCCGTCGCTCAACTTCCCTTTCCATCTCTCCCCGCAGCGGTCCATCTCCCGCGATTCGCAGTGGCACGCGACCGTCAAGGCGTTCCCATGCAGCGAGCAGCGTCCGCACTCCCTTTTCCGGCACGAGTCGCCCCAGAAACAGAACCGTATCCCCTGCTCCTTCACGCGAGCCGGGGTCGGGATGCACGAAACACGGCTTCACCACAATCCGTTCCGCCGGCAGTCCGCCCTCGATAAATTTCTTTCGCGCAAACTCCGTCCGCGCAATGTAGCAACTCACTTTCTCATTCCAGGTTCCTAGGGAGCGCTGGCTCGTAAGCATCAGCGCAAGCGTAGCGCTCGCACTGACCGAATCCTGATAGCAGGCGTACCTGACACTGTGAAAGACCGAAGATGTGACGCACTCTTCGCAAATTTTCCCCTCCCGGAGAAACGTCCCTGCCGGGCACAGGAACCGGAAATTATGAAGCGTCTGCACCACCGGAACTCCTGCCTCCGCGCACGCAAAGTACGCCGAAGGAGAAATCAGCGGCACCGTATTGTGAATGAAAGCCACCTCAGGCCGCTCTTTGGCGATCAGGGAACGCAGTTCGCTGTAAGTGCGCCTCGACCAGAGCGCTCCTGCGCCCAGCTTGATCCGGCTGCTGATTCCGTTCAGCGCAATCTCGCCGCTACACCTCGAGTACTCCACAATCCGGTGCCCCGCCGCGGCCAGCAGGTCGCGCTCCTGCCGCACACCCGCATCCTCTCCGCCTTCCCGCTGATAGTAGTTATGAACGAACAGAATCACCATCGAGCAACCTTACACACGAATTCGACCTCTCCCCCCGGTTTGCATATCCAGCCTTAGGGTTTCGGGCGTTTTAGCCAGCTTTGATCAGAATCCCCGCCAGCGATTCCTTGCCAAGTTCTCGAATCGCAGCGTGGAAGGCAACGTCGCCACGCCCCGCGAACTCCTGAAAGGCGCCATTCCCCTCAATGTCATCCGCGATGAGCACTCCCCCGGGTGACAGCCGAGGCCAGACCAGTTCGAATTCCATTTTCATGTTTTTGTAGGTGTGCAAACTATCGTGCACAAACAGGTCGATTGTTCCCACTTCCTGCAGCATAGGACCCAGCAACCTGCGCGAAGTGCCCCTACGCAATGTCCAACGCTTTCGAAGCTCATCAGGAATTAGCCAACCCACGTAGTCCCTGTTGTTCTTTCCGAGCGGTGGCAAATCGATACTGTACAAGCGCCCTTCGCCATTTCCTTCCAACGCTGCCAGCAGGTGGGCGGAGGTTACCCCATAACATACGCCCGTTTCCGCCACTGTTTTCGGCCGCATCGTTCGCGCAACTGCGGAGCAAAGTTCAGCCAAAACCATGTCGCCATTGTGGAAGGTACCGAAGGGAGCGCCCGCTGACAACGACGCCATTCGCTGGCGAAGACGAGATGCCAACTCGGCTAATCTGGGTTCGCCCAATGCAGCTTGAATCGGTCGCCCAGAGAACTCGCTCAGTTGCACCACAACCGATTTCCAATCCGCAGCGGCATAGGATGGCCGTTGGCCACCGCGAAAAGACAGTTTCACGCCGACGATCATCAATGAGCGGTCAAGGAATTCCCCAGGATCGCTCGCAAGAACGGACAGCAGCCGCACAGCTTTCGAGTCTGCGATGCCCATGTTTCCTCTAATCTCCGCTCGCCACGCGCTCGGGCGTTCGTTCAAGCGCTTCCTTCGCTCCATTTCTTGCATGCCGGTCGGTGTCCGCTGTCGAATCGGGATCGGGCGCTAGGACCAGGAACATTCCGTTCTTTGCCAGGAGCTTCGGAAGCAGGAATCCAAACCAGCCACGAGCCGCCACGAACAAACGATAGCGCCATGAAGGACTGTTGGGGGGATAATCGTCGAAAAGTTCGAAGTGGTCGATCTTGAATCCGCTGCGCTCGACTAATTCCTTCATCGTCTGCGGACAAAACCAGCATGTGTGTTGAAGGTTCTCGCAAGTCTTCGGGTATTTGAACAATGCGTAGGATATGAAAAGCAGCGAAAACGCATTCGGCGTCGTCAGCACCAGTCTTCCATCCGGCTTAAGATGCGCGCGCACTTGCTGCAGGAAGAGCCCGGGATTCGCAAGATGCTCGATTAGTTCACCTGCGACAACGGTGTCGAATTTATCGGAAAGCTGAAACGACTCCGCGCTCTGCACGTAGATTTTATCGAAGCCGTTCCGCCTCAAGATCGCCGCATTTTCTTCCGAGATGTCAATGCCGGACACCAACGGAAACTTCTCGCGCAACCTCCCGTGGAGCCATTGAGGCGATCCAATATTCACAAAATGCCCCGTGCATCCCACGTCTAGAACCTCGGGGCCCTTGACCCACTTTAGTATTGCGTCCGTCCGCAACGGAAACATCTAGACCTCCTTAGAATGTCACAACCACGCCGAACGATGGATTCATTTTGAAGCTTCAGAGCGCCTCTTCAAACCGTACTGTCCATCACGGATTTCTATCCAAGGCTGCAGTTCACCCTTTGAAATCGCGCAAAAGAGCTTGTTGCCTTGCGACCGCAAAGGCGAAAACACATTCAAAATTCGTTGAGCAAAATGAAGCAGCGTGATAAAGGACCTTGGTCCCACCTTTTTCGCCAACGATGCGACACGAGATTCCGTGCGGAAAAGCAAATCCTGCTCGGCGACATAAAAATCCCAATAAGGGTGAGCCCAAACCTGAAATTGCCTCTCCGGATGGTAAGCGAACAAGGAGCTTTCCACGGCGCGCCTCGTCCAGCGATAAATGTAGTTCGGGATGGGTCCGTTTCGCATTCCGCCGCGCGTGTACCCATTGCCCGATACCGCCGCCAGTTCGTATGGAAACGAATATCCCAGACGCACCAGCATGCGCAGGGCCCAGGAATCGTTCGGCTCTAGGAAAAATGTGTACTTTTGTGACACACGGACCATCTCTCCGACTGCCTTTTGCGGGCAGCGGCAGTGGTGGAGAACCGCATGTGCAAAAACCACCGGGTAACTATTGTCCGGTAAGGAAATGTTTTCTACGTCGAGCGCCATTCCTGCTGCGCGAAGGTTTGACAAAACAATATTGCTGAAACCGCAGGCGGTGAGAATTTCCACATCTTCGGGCCCGCCCCCCAACACCAAAACTGGCTGATCAAGGTCAACTTCGCAAATTTCCAGATAGCGGCGGACAACTTTCAGCAAACACGACTTCTTTTTCGGCGTTTGCAAGACGCCGTCAGCGGCAACTTCCAGCGGAGCTGCTTCGCTCATTTGTCCCTCGTTACTCAAATCCATCTTCCTCCTAATCCACGAACCACTTACCCTGCAGTGCCCGGCAGCGGATTTAAGGTATTTGCGCGACTCACCAGTCGGGAAGCCGGCGATGACATACAGCCTTTTGGATAGAGCACGGGTGAACACGCGCATCCCATCAAGAGGTAAAAAGGTATCGCACCGTACGGAGTTTCAAAGAACGCCGTAAAAAGGGAGTAGATCAACATCGCCATCCAGGAGACGAAAGCATACGGCTGGTCCGTTTTCCGATAAACTGCCCATGATAATCTCGCGATCTCCACCTGCAGCAGAGCAAAAATCAGCACCCCGACCCATCCCGTATACCCGAGGGCATAGAAGAAGACATTGTGTGGGGTGCGGATGAAATCTCCCTCCAGGTAGGGCACAAGATCTCCTAAAGGATAACCGTAACCATGACCAAACAGAGTACGGGAGACACTTTCGTGTACGGATTCCCAGATGGCAATCCACCAGAGGGTCCTAAAGGCAGCGGTTGCTTCATGCACGCTTGCCTCAGCCGTGAAGTCCGACGCAAGATCTGAATCGACGGGCGCTATTACGCGGCCCACCAAGGCGCCTGCTGAAATCGTGCCCCCTCGTCCCTCAGGGGCGTCAATAGAGAAATTTGTGACATACATAGCCGCAAGTATAACGAGGACAACCGCGGCACCGAGAACTACCCTCCGCATATTCTTCGTCAGCCAAGCCCAAATGAAAAGGCCCGCAGCAAATCCAAGCCACTCTCCCCGCGTAACCATCCCGATAAGCACGGCTGCATTTAGAAGCAGTAGCGGCCAAACACGTGCCAAATCTTCTTCCACTGACAGTAATCCGAGGAGTATGACCCCAGAAAACAACGGCTGGCCAAAAACGGGAACTGGTGAGATGTCTTGGGAGACGCCGGGGAAAAACCAAGCTAATCGGCTGAGAACAAGAATATAGAGGATTCCGTAAAAACCATTCGCGAATGCCGCAACGCGTAACAGTTTCGGCAAAAAGTCTGGGTCGTTCGATGCGACCCATACGCCGAGAAAGAAATAGATCGGGTAATAATTAAAGGCGAGATCGCGCACAGAGCTGAGGGCTGGATGCCCCAACAAGATGCCGCGGAAGACCTGGAATAGACCAAAAGCGAGAAAAGCTAGAAGCAATTGCTTATAGCGGCGCAGGGAAAGACTATTTGCCACAACCCACGGCCAGCGGCCCCGCGCCGACACCGGTCCCCAAAATAGAAAACAGCCCAGCGCAATCTCACCGATAAAGAGATGCAAAGGAGGAATTCCCCAATAGGCAAAGGAACGCCCCATGCAGAAGTAGCCAACGATCAGAAAACCCGCGCCCCAATACCACGCGCTCCGCTGATAACCGTTATTGGTGGTCTCGAGCATCTTATTTCGAGTCCAGTGGTAACGCGGCCGACTCGTCCGGCACCCCCGGATTCCACACGAGGCGGCGAAAATAAAAACTGGTAACTCCCGCCTGAATAGCGAAGCCCAGTACAAGGCTCAAAACTGCACCGGAGAATCCCCACCACATCGTTCCGAAATAGGCGCACAGGATCGCAATCGGGGCCGCAAATAGACCGGAAACCAGGTCGAACTGTGGCCTGCGAATAGCTCGGAGCGCCATTCCGAAACCCTGCATCGGCCCATAGGCGACGGTGACAAGCACGAGGACGGGCATGAGCCAGGCGTAGGATGCATATTTCCCCGAAAATAGAGCTCGTTCGAGCGGACCTGAGAAAGCCCAAGTCACAGCTCCCAAGATCAGGGCAAATGTAGAAACCCCCAGACTCACTAGGATCGCTTTCTGTCGCATTCTCCGCTTTGCCCCTGCTCTAACGTCGTACGCAAATACAGGCAGAATTAAGAAGCCGGTAGCTGTAGATACCTGAGTAATCAACAGCGCCGGCAACTGCATTGCCCGCAACACACCGGCAGCTCCAAGACCAAGTAAAGCAGAAACGAAGAAAACCTGGGCCTGACTGACGACAGAGGACAGGGCTGCGCTGCCCACCAGCCAGCGGCCATAGTTCCAGTTTTCCAGCCACACCTCACGCCACGAAGTGTTTGAGGACTCGACCAGCCTTTCCTTCCGGAGACCAATCTGGAGTATCAAGAACATCGAGGCGAGGAAGCTTCCACAACCCATCAAAATGAATGCCGTGAATGGCCCGAGCAGACTGAAATGCCGGAGTACTAGTAGGCCCAACGCAATAAACCCCAGATACATCGTGCTCCCAGTCGCGGCCACGGACGGACGTTGAACCGCGTAGCAAATCCGCCGGGCCAGCCAAAGCAAAAGAATGAAGGGCAGTGCCAATCCGATTCCCATGATCGCACCAGCGAGCGGACTGCCTGGGGCAATCCTCCACAACACCAGTCCGGCCAAGAGTCCAAGCGTTGAGAGGGGGCAGACCAACATTACGTGAACCACGAGTTGAGTTCGAAAGTATCCTTGCAAGCTCTCCCCATGACGTGAAGGTCCCAGCACGCTCATTGGCTCCAACAAGAGTACGTTATAAAAACCATAGATAAACGTGTACACGGCAAACGCAACGGCGAAAGCCCCATACACTTCGGCGGGCATCCACCTAGCCAGCAACAAGTTCACAGCAAAATTCGCCCCAGAAGCGAGCCCTTGATCCCACAGCGAGAACGCCGCCCGCGCCCCCCAAACGCGCAGACGTTCCGACGTAAGCTGCAAAGGCGCAGACGTGTCGGAAGGCGTGCCAGGACGCGTAGCCCCAACCTCGGTCACTCCGTACACGACTTGTTGTTCCGCACCCATACGCTTCGCTATCAGTTACCACCCATTAAATTACCCTTGACATCAACTCGCTGGATGTGTTGCTGTAACCCATGTCGTCCGCACAATTACCTCTTCGACTCCCCCTGCCCAACCCCTTTAGAATCTATCGGTTTTAAACTGATAGATTCTAAACAACTTGCAGCCCCCTTAACTCCCCTGGAATCACCACCTTTTAAAAACAGGGGGGGAGGGGGGAGTAACCAATTTGCAATTCCCCTTCATACCCCCTCTGCCCCCAACACCACAGGGATCGTCTTCGCCAAAATCCTCATATCCAACCCCAAACTCCAGTTTTCGATGTACTCCAAATCCAGTTTCATATTGGTCTCAAACGACGGATCCCGCCGCGCCGTCACCTGCCACAACCCGGTCATCCCCGGCTTCACGTCCAGCCTCCGCAAATGCTCCAGCGTATAGTGCTCATAATCGTCCACCGGATGCGGCCGCGGCCCCACCAAACTCATCTCTCCCTTCAGCACATTCACCAGCTGCGGCAATTCATCAATGCTGAATTTCCGGAGCCAATATCCGCACCGCGTGACCCTCGGGTCCTCCTCTATCTTGAAGAACGGCCCCTTCCGCTCATTCTTTTTGCGAAGCCGCTTTTTCTCCTCATCCGCTGTAACACTCATGCTCCGCAACTTATAGCAAACAAACCTCTTCCCCTTCTTCCCGACCCGCGGCGCGCGGTAAATCGCCGGCCCCTTCGAATCCAGCCGTATCCAAATTCCCGCAGCCGCCAGCAGCGGCGCCACCACAACCAATCCCACCAACGACGCCACAATATCGATCACCCGCTTTATGGCGAGTCCTGTCGTCGGAATCGGCTCCCGATGAAGCTCCAGAATCGGAAATCCGCCAATCATGTGCAGCGGCGCGCGCCAGGCCAGTCCGTCGTACAAGTCCGGCAAAACATGCAGATCCAGCCGCAGGTCGCGTGCCTCCAGAAACAGCTGCTTGATCATCGGGCCGTCCGCGGGCAGCGTCACAAACACTTCATCCACAAATTGCGCCAGCGCCACGCTGCGAAACTCAGTCACGGAGCCAAGCACGCGATTGTCCCCGTTCGGATGCGGATCCAGGAATCCACAAAAGTCATACCCAAGGTGCCGGTTGTGCTGCAGCCAGCTCGCGAACGCCTGCCCCATTTTCCCAGCGCCGACGACGAGCGCCCGCGACTGTCCCTGCCCTGTTTCCGCGCGGTGCAGCACCAGCCGGCGTTTCGCATACCGCCACCCGGAAAGCGTCACAATGTTGGCCGCACCCGTCCACGCCACGACGAGTCTCGATATCTCCTTATTTCCCGACGTGAAAATAAAAAGAACCAGCAGCGCCGTGGCGATTCCCACCGCCTTGGCAACGCGAACTGATTCCACAAGCGCCGTCAATTCGCGCGGCGTCCGATACAATCCCTGACTCACGCAACCCAGGAAAATCAGCGAACAGTAAAGAATCAGGAAGCTCGGATAAGCTTCCACCGAAATGTGGCCGATTAACTGCCTCGGCGCAACGACGGCTGTCAACATGTTCGTGAACCCGAAACGAATTCCAAAAATCATCAAGGCGTTGCCACACACCAGGGCCATGTCAATGATCGCGTAAACCGATTGCCGCGCCAGCCCGCCTTGCGCCCGCCACTTCCGCGCATGGAAAACCGAGCGAGCATGCTCATCGGTCCAGCTGCGCGCATGGAGCTCCTTCGGCGGCTCCCACTGAGAGGGAGGAGCGGCCGTGGCTTTTCTCGCCGCGGATCCGTTCATCGTGCCCATGATTTTTCAGCCTCTAGTGTCACCGGGATCCTCGCCCCGCCGCCTGACTCAAGTTATCTTCCGGCCCGACTCGCTTGCGAGAGTTACCCGCAGCATCAACGTCTTCCCCATTCGACGCCGCAGGCTCGCCGTTATCCGAGCCGCGTCCTGCAAGCCCTTGCAACATGGCGGCGGCTCCGGCCGTGGCGGTTACGCTCCTGGCTTTCAGTGTCAGCGCCACTTCTTCGGCAAGCAGCTTTCTCGGGTCCTGCGGATCGATTGACGCATATGTGCGATTCGCGAAAATCCACACGGATGCGCCGAGGAAAAAAAGTGCGGCGCCAAAAGCCGTGAACGCGCCACGCGGCGGGAAAGACTTCTTGGTGGGCACAACAGCCGCATCCAGAACCTTTACGCTCGGGATTTCCTTCGCCTCCTGCACCTTAGCCAGCTCGTACTGCTGGGTGAGAAGCTCGAAAACCGTTTCCTGAATCTTTGTCCGGCGGTACAAGTCAGCGTACGTCACGCCAAGCACGGGCAACTGGCGGATGGACGGGTAGAGAGACGGATCGCTCTTCGGTGACAGGGCTCCCGCTGAGCCGGACTCGCCGCCGAGTTTCCCGAGTTGTGTGCGCAGTTCGGAAACGCGCGCCTTCAGTGCCTTCACGCGCACATTCTGGTCCGTATAAATCGCTTCCAGCCCGTGGAGTTCCGATTCCGCGGCGATGAGTTGCCCCTGCAAAGTTGCCGCGGCTTCGACCATCGCTTTACCTTGCGCCGGGATATCGATCGCGGTATTTTTGCTGGCAAATTCGCTGAACTTTGTTGCGGACGTGTCCAGGTCCTGCTTCACCGTTTGTAGCCGCTCTTCCAGAAAAATGCGTTCACGCCTCGCCGCGGAAGTGCTTACCTCTGCCACCAGGCGATCCAATTCCTTTACGTAAGCGCCAGCCAGATCCGCTGAGCGTTGCGGACTGTGATCCCATACAGAAATCGATATGATGCCGCTCTTTCGGTCTTCGGAAACCCCGGTGTGCTTCGCCAAATCCAATCGAGCATCTTCCATCTTCGAATCGCCATACTCCTTTCGAAGATCAAATTGCTCAATAAGGCGATCCTGCACGGTCCGGCTGGAGAGAATGCCGACGAACAGCGCGCCGGAATTTTTCGTACCCAGCAGGTCTCCCGCAAGTCCGGCCAAGCCGGATCCGGTGCGTCCGGCCGCCGACAGGAACGCAGCCGCTCCGCCACCCGACTGGTTGTCGGGCGGCATCAACTGTGTCGTCGCCACGTAACGTGAAGGAATAAGCAGCGCGACCACCAGGCTCAAGACAAGTCCAATGACCGTCCATCGCAGCAGGAATCTCCGTCGTTCCCAGAGCAAGCGCACGTGAGCGGCGCTCCGTTCGTGGGCGGCGCGCATTTCCTCTGGGGTGGGCTCCGCAAACGTGACAATTCCCCCGTTGCCGAATCCGAGGTCGTCTTGCAATCGGCGCTCGGTCATGGCGTTGTGCCCCCGTCTGAACTTTCCGTTAAGGTCGCGCCCCGCGGATTTTGCCCGCGCGAGAATAATCTGTCGGGCTGAAATGTGATCCCCACTGACGAAGTCCAATTCGTTTGTGGCGTCGGCGCCAGCAAGGGCGCGGTCCATTGCTCGTGCTGAAGAAGCGCGGTCACGTTCAAATTCCCGCTCACCCACAAATTGGCCTTTACAAATTCGTCGTGCAGCTTCACGCCGCCCGGTATGAAATCGCCGTCAACCT
>Ga0210405_10006268_pt1 | contig 10659 bp, 11 predicted proteins | sample IncBWH11MmetaG_FD_155492 | JGI IMG/M metagenome (GOLD analysis project Ga0210405, IMG submission 155492) | Forest soil microbial communities from Barre Woods Harvard Forest LTER site, Petersham, Massachusetts, United States - Inc-BW-H-11-M | ecosystem: Environmental > Terrestrial > Soil >... | reverse complement strand
TTTCGGCGGCGCGCGGTCCGGTGAGGTATCGTTGAGCCTGGAGTTCTGATCTGCCAGTAGTCGGGATTATGAGGAAGAAGTCAGCCGCGTCGAAAGGCGGGATCGCCGATTTCGAGTGCGCGCTGGTTAGTTAGCTTCACGACACGCGCCGATCTATAATTGATGTGTATCCGCCTGTAGGTGAAATATGCAAGAAGAAGCAGTCCGCTGGAACATCAAAGTTTCGAAGGAAACCGATCTAACCTTGCGCCTGTTTCTGGGGTCCCAGGGAATGAAAAAAGGTGACCTTTCGAAGTTCATCGAGCAGGCCGTCCGCGCCCATGTTTTTCATCGCAGCGTTCAGGACATCAAAACGCGTAATGCCGACACCGATCCGGACGAGCTGCAGGCCCTCGTCGACAATGCGGTGCGTGAGGTCCGAGCAGAACGTCGCGCCAAAATGAAGATAGACAAAGCCTGATGCGCGTGGTGCTCGACACCAACATCCTGGTTTCCGCCCTCCTGGTCCAATTGGGGCACTCGGCCGTGATCTATCGTGCCTGGCATGAGGGACATTTTACGCTCCTGACCTGCGCAGAGCAGCTCGACGAACTGAAGGCCACGCTGCACAAGCCCGCGATCGCCGCGCGCATCAAGCCCTACAAGGCCGGTCGCCTCGTCAACGCGCTGAAGGGACTGGCTGAGACCATCGGCCCCTTGCCGCGCGTCGAGCGCTCTTCGGATCCGACCGACGATTTCCTGCTGGCCCTGTCCGAGGCGGGCAAAGCCGACTACCTGGTGACGGGCGACAAGAGCGGGCTACTCTCCCTTTCGCGCCACCGGGCCACGCGGATCGTATCTGCGCGCGATTTCGCCGCGTTATTCGCATGAATCTCCCCGAGGCCAAAATGCCAATTATTAGCTTGTTCAATAACAAAGGTGGCGTTGGAAAGACGATGTTTCTGCGAAACGTTCCCATGCTAGAGAGCCATGAAAATCGCTCTTACATTTCTTGCACTGAATCGACAATTATTTGTGAGAAGAATTGCCCTCAGCCAGCGCTTGTATTCTGAACGCCGTGAGTGGACTTGGTTACGAACGGAATGCGCCATCCGTGGCTCGGCGACTGCTTGGATCGACGAGCTTCGCGCCCGCGCCCCGGAAGCTGCCGCCGAAAGCGACGTGTCGCATATTTCCTATACCGGTTCAAGTGCTCCCAATGCGAAGCCAAGAAATTTAACCTTGTTCCAGAAGAGGTAGCCCCGAAACCGGAGGATGATGGCGCTGCTAGTCCGCTGTGCACTAAGTGCGGGCAGGCTATTCCGCTTAAGCGAAGGCAGGCTGCGCCCGGAACGCCCTTCTGCATCCGCTGCCAGGAGGAATGCGAAAAGGGCCCGCGACGATGAATTCGACCTCTGCAAGAATGCGGGGCAGGATGGTCCAGCGGGTTCGTGAATCGGTTCTTCCGGCGAAGTACTTTCTTGGCGGCAACAAATTAACCGATGCCGGTCTCCAGGCGCTCCGGCAGATACCCAGCCTGACCCATCTGGATCTGGGCGGCAGGCAGGGCACGGATGCGAACGTCTGGGCCATCCGAATGTCGGACGTTGGGCTGGACGCGATCCTCTCACTCAAGGCGCGATCGGTGTGGGGCTCGAGGGGCCAGGTTCGCCGAAGACTCGGGCGGTCTACTTTCTGTGGATGGCGGGCCGGCATCAAGCCCGTGTCACAATGGGAGGGAACAGGGACCCCGTTGAAAGCGGCCCGGTCGCGCGCATTCTTGCCGACAATCGCCAAAAAATGCATTTTGGCCTACACTTCGGAAGCATCTGGATAACGCGTCCGAACCGGTCACAGGCTAATAAAATATTTTTAAAGTGATTAGAATCTACAAGATAATTGCTAAATAGTGAGTTCGCGACCCATTTGCGCAGAGCCGCTATGGGATAATGAGGTCAGAAAGAGAGTTTGTTTTTCAGACGGTTGGCTCCAATTCCGAACATAATGTTCGGTTTTAAATTAGCAACTCGTTTGATTTCAACAAAAAAATCCAAAGAACCGAACATTTATGTTCGGTTTTTGTGTTTTTGGAAGAAAAAAGAGAACAGTCCAGTGGCGCAGGCTGATAGCCTGCGGTGGACCCGGCGCATATATCGCTTGGTAAAATCGGACTATAAAGGGAAAACCCGGACAACTTGTCCGGTTTTTTTAAACTAAATCGTTAACCCTACAGGGACCCTGCTTGCAAAAACGGGACAGTTTGTCCGGTTTTTAGGAGTGTGTTATGGAACAGAACCAGGCATTGAATGCAGCAAACGCCGTCGTCGATGGAACCGCGCTGCTTGAAGTGGGAACCTTGCTTGGACGGCGCCAGGCGTTTGGCAGCATCGCGAGCAAGTGCTCAGCCGCCGACCGCAGAACCTGCGGGAAGGTGCGAGCGGGAGCAGATTCTGCGGATAGTCCGTTGAATCTGTTTGACTTTGGGCCGGATATTAGCATAATCTCAGATTGGTTAGCGTCCTATGATTGATGCTCCTGGAAGTACGAAAATCCGTTACGGGGCGTGGGCAGCCCTGTTCCTCATGGGCGCCGCGCAGGCGCCGGCGGCGAAGAAGATAACCTTTTCCAGCGATGTAGCGCCCATCCTTTCGGCGAAATGTGTCCAATGCCATGGGCAAGTCTCGTTGATGTCCAATCTGGATTTGCGCGGGCGCGAGGCGGCGCTCAAGGGAGGCCAGCATGGTCCAGTCATTGTTCCAGGCGATTCTGAGAGCAGTCATCTTTACCGTCATCTGACTGGTCGGGAGCTGCCGCAGATGCCTCTGGGCGGGCGTCTGACCGATGCGGAAATTGCGACCATCAAGAGTTGGATCGATAGTGGCGCCGAGTGGGATGCCGGTGTGACACTCGGGACCGCAGTGGCGCCAACCGCGAAGGCTGAGAAGAAATTCACGGAGCAGCAGCGGCGTTACTGGGCTTTTCAGAAGATAGTAAAGCCGCCGCTGCCCTCGGTGAAAGCGCGCAATCCGATCGACGCGTTCATCCTGGCGAGATTAGAGGAAAAGGGTATCCAGCCCAATCCGCCTGCCGATAAGATCACGCTGCTTCGCCGCGCGTCGCTCGACCTGATTGGGTTGCCGCCCACTCCCGAGGAAGTGCAGGCGTTTCTGGCCGACCAGTCTGCGGATGCGTTCGCAAAGGTGGTCGACAGGCTGCTCGCTTCTCCGCATTATGGGGAGCGCTGGGGGCGGCACTGGCTCGACCTGGCGCGTTACGCCGACAGCAATGGGTTCAAATCCGATGAGACGCGTCCTAATATTTGGCGGTATCGCGATTACGTCATTCAGGCCTTCAACGAAGATAAGCCGTACGACCGCTTTATTCGCGAGCAGATCGCCGGCGATGAGCTTTACCCCGGTGACAAGAACGCCAGAATCGCGGTTGGCTTCAATCGGCATTTCACGGAAGAGACCAACCAGCCGGTTATCGAATTGCGGCGGCAAGAGATTTTAAGCGACATCACAGATACGGTGGGATCGGTGTTCCTCGGCATGACGTTTGGCTGCGCCCGATGTCACGATCACAAGTTCGACCCGATCCTGCAGAAAGACTATTACCGGTTGCAGGCGTTCTTCGCAAACATCCGCGAGGACGATCATCTGCCGCTGCTCACTGGCGCGCAGCTCGAGGCTTACCAGCAGCAGTATGCTGCATGGGATACCCAGACGCGGCAAATCCGGCAGGAGATGCGCGCTCTAACCGCGCCTATCGGCAAAGCCCGTGGCGATTTTTATGGTGAGCGGTTTTCGCAAGGCACGAGGGTCGCTCTGGCTGCGGCGCCCGAAAAGCGCACCCCTCTGCAAGCGCTGTTGGCTTTGAAGGCCATGCCCCAGATCACCTATGAAGATAGGGCTCTGCTCAAGGATCTGAAGCCCGAAGACAGGAAGCGCTACTCCGAGCTTGCGGCCGAGCTGAAGAAGTTCGATGCCGTGAAGCCGCCGGACCCGCCGGAAGCGCAAACCATCATCGACAACGGTCGAGCGGCGCCGCCGACTTTTACTTTGGCGGTGGGCAATTGGGATTCGCCGCTGGAGGAAGTGCAGCCGGGCTTCCTTTCGATTCTGGATCCTTCGAATCCGAGGATCGATCCGCCGGAGGGGTTGGAATCCACTGGGCGCCGCACGGTGCTCGCCAACTGGCTGGCAGACGCGCGGAACCCGCTCACGCCGCGGGTGATGGCCAACCGCATCTGGCATTATCACTTCGGCCGCGGGCTGGTCGCCTCCACCAGCGATTTCGGTGTGATGGGCGACCGGCCCACTAATCCGCAGCTCCTCGATTACCTGTCGGCTGCTTTCGTTGAAGGCGGCTGGAGCATGAAAAAAATGCACCGGCTGATCATGCTGTCGAACGCCTATCGGGAATCTTCAAATTTCCAGACTCAAGCGGCGGTCGTGGATCCGGACAACAAGCTGCAATGGCGCTACGAACGTCACAGGGAAGAGGGAGAGATCATTCGGGATTCCATGCTGTTCACCAGCGGCAAGCTGAATCCGAAGATGGGCGGTCCGGGCATCCACCCGGAGCTTCCTCCAGGTACGGTGCCGGCCCGCTATGGCGAATGGAAAGCGGAGAAGGATCCGGCTGAGGCCAATCGGCGCAGCGTGTATATTTTTGAGAAGCGAGTGATGGTCTATCCGATGTTTGAAGCGTTCGACGCGCCGAATCCGCAGGACAGTTGCCCGCGGCGCTTTCGGACGGTGATCCCGTCGCAGGCGTTGATGCTGATGAACGACGGGCTGATGCTGCAATGGTCGCAGGCTTTGGCCAGCCGTGTGTTGAACGATGGTGGGCTGTCGGCGGAACAGCAGGTGGACCGGGCTTTCCGCATCGTTGTGTCGCGCGAGCCCAAGCCCCGAGAGCGCCAGGCGGTTTTGGAATTTTTGGATAGTCAGTCCGCGATTGTCGTTGAAAGATTGTCGCGGAATGAGAAGATTCCGCTACCGGAGAAGGTTCCGGCGGGGATGGAACCGGCGCGGGCTGCGGCGTTTGTGGATTTTTGCCATACGCTGCTCAGCTCGAATGAGTTTCTGTACGTGAATTAGAGAAGAAGGAGTCAGGAGACAGGAGTCAGGAGTCAGAATGATCGACAAGCTGCGGCATCATTGGAACGTTTCAACACGGCGACAATTTTTCACGCGCGCCGGAAGCGGGTTGGCCGGTATCGCGCTGGCGGATTTGCTTTCGGGCGACAGCTACGCCGCGTCTCGCGCGGTGGAGGATCCTTTGGCGCCGAAGCAGCCACACCATCCACCGATGGCCAAGTCGGTCATCTGGCTGTTTATGGAGGGAGGGCCGAGCCACGTCGACCTGTTCGATCCGAAGCCTGCGCTGGCGAAGCTCGACGGCAAGCCGATTCCCGACTCGATCCCCAAGCCTTCGCAAACCTCGCGCGGCACGGCGAACAATCTGCTCATGGCTTCCAAGCGCACATGGAAGCAATATGGCCAGAGTGGATTCTGGGTATCGGACTGGTATCAGAATCTGGGCGAGCATGTCGATGATATGACTATCATCCGCTCCTGCTGGGCGGACGGGCTCAACCACGTGGGATCGGTTTGCCAGATGAATACGGGATCGGTGCTCGCCGGCCGCCCATCGATGGGGGCTTGGGTGACCTACGGGCTGGGTAGCGCGAACCGGAATCTTCCGTCGTTTGTCGTGCTCACCGATGATCGCGAACCGCTGGGTGGGTCCAACAATTGGAATTCCGGATTTCTGCCGGCGCATTACCAGGGCACGCAGTTCCGCCGGGGCGACACGCCGGTCCTCGACCTGAAACCGTTCGCCGGGATGCCCGATAACGAGCAACGAAATCAACTGGCGCTGCTTAAAAAGCTGAACGACTTCTGGTCCGAGGATAAACACGAGGACACGGAACTGGAGGCCAGAATTCGCTCCTACGAGCTGGCTTACCAGATGCAATCGGCCACACCGGAGGCGGTGGATCTTTCCAAGGAGTCCGAGGCGACACGGAAAATGTACGGCATGGATGATCCGGCCAGCGCTGTTTTCGGCGCCAACTGCCTCATGGCGCGCAAGCTGGTGGAGCGGGGAGTTCGGTTCGTGGAGTTGTACTGCGGCTCTGGAAGCGGTTGGGACGCTCACAACGATATCGAAGGGAATCACACGAAGTGGTGCCGCGCTTCCGACAGGCCGATGGCGGGACTACTTACGGATCTGAAGGCTCGCGGCATGCTGAAGGACACGCTGGTGGTTTGGGGAGGCGAGTTCGGACGCACGCCCTTCAACGAAGCGGGCAACGGCCGCGACCACAATCCGTGGGGCTTCACGATGTGGATGGCCGGCGGCGGCGCCAAAGCCGGACAGTATTATGGCTCCACCGACGAGATCGGCATGAGAGCCGCGGAGAAGCCCGTCCACGTTCACGACGTTCACGCCACCATCCTTTATATGCTGGGACTGGACCACATGCGGCTTACTTATATGCACAACGGCCGGGCCGAGCGGCCGACAGTTCTGGCCGGGGAAGTGGTCAAGGGCGTCTTTTCGTAGCCCGAAAGGGTCACTTTGTCGCCAGTGCCGGGGGCTGGAGACAGGATGTCCTCCCTCTTCCAGGATCACGCACCGGGATTTGCCTTTGCAATCACCGCCGGAGGTTTGGCAAACAGTGTGCTTTGTGAATACCATCATGTCGAACAAAGCCCGATGGAGCATATTGATAGCGCTGTTCGCGGTAACGGCAATGGCTGGGAGCCACCAAGCGCTTCGATTCCGATCCAGTCGAGAGTGGGTCACTATTTCGCTGCCGAATCCACCGGGACCATTGCCCGACGTTACCGTTGTTACGACCAAAAATTGATTTTGAAGGAATGGCGATGAAGAGCGAAGAATACGAAGAAGCATACTGGGAAGCACGGGACGCTCTTTTTCGACGGGGCAAGAGTGTCGGCATGCCTGTTCCAGGCCGGGAAGGAATCCGAGAGTGTAACATCGATGGCACTCCGCTCACGGATCGCGAGTTGTTCACCGAGGCGTGGGGTCGAGCACTCGCAGATGACATCCTGCGCCCCAATCGAGGCCGCAAACCCTACCTCTCGGAACGAAGCCTACAACCCGTCAGCCCAGTGTCTTGAGCGGCTTGGCCTTCTCCCTTTCGCAGGTACCCGCTCGACAGAGTGATAGTACATAAAGACGTACGTAAGAAATACAGGATTGCCTAACCCAACCAAGTAATAAAGTGGTAGTGAAACTCGTTTCCGGCCGGTGTGTATTCCATAGTAATTCTCTTATAATCAATTATTTACAAGATTTTATGCACGTGGGTATCAACGTGCGGTGAGACGCGCTCAACCAAAATAATCAACGTAGAGCCGACTAGGTGCTTTTGTAAAAGGTCCACGGTGGCATCGCTGATCGACGAGTCCGTGCGAGAAAACTACAATAAGTACTAGTACTTATGGGATTTAGCGTGGAAACTACTGGTCGATCGATAGGGAACGAACACGGGGGTTTCGGGCGGTGTGCTGGCTTCTTGATTCTTGTCCTGATTGCCCCATTCAACGGCTCTGCACAAAATGTCACCCTAGGTCTGGCCTCTGGCGCCGGATCGCCAGGAACCTTGGTAGCCTTGAACGTTTCGCTCAACGCTGCGATAGGCAATCAACCAGCAGGAGTGCAGTGGAGCCTAAATTACTCGGGGGCGGATTTTTCTTCGGTCGGCTTCGCGGCGGGTGGTGCAGCGACAGCAGCGGGCAAGTCAATTTCCTGCAACAGTGGTAGCGGTACCGCTACTTGCGTGGTGTGGGGAATCAACTCGACCCTAATTCAAAATGGCGTGGTGGCGACCATCACGTTCACGATATCCCCGTCGACATTAAACACATCCTCCATTATCCAATTGAGCGGCGGTCTGTCGGCATCTGTGGTCGGAGCTGCCATTTCAACCACCACTACGGGGGGCGTCGTGACCATTGTGCAGCCCACGCCGCCGAGCCTGACGGGAGTGTCTTGCGCACCGTCTACCGTGTCGAGCGGCCAGCAGAGTAACTGCACCATTACGCTGAGCAATAACGCGCTGTCCGGCGGCTATTCGGTGTCCCTCTCCGACAGCGCGCCATTGCTGGTTAGTCTACCCTCAGCGATAAACGTTCCCGGTGGAACCAGCTCTACCACCATCGTCGCCTCGACGTTCGCAACGCCGAACACGACCCCTGTAACGATCACGGCAACCGCGGGTGGAGTGAATGTGTCGACGACACTAACCCTTTCGAGCACGCCTTGCACCTACACACTGACTCCGGGGAACCGTTCTTATTCCGCTGGCGGGGGATCGGGGAATGTCGCTGTGGCCGTCGCCCCTGGATGCGGCTGGACCGCGACAACAGATTCTCCCACTTGGATCACGCTGGCGACCGGTGGGGTTTCAGGTAACGGGAACGGCTCGTTCGTCTACTCGGTGCCACTGAATATGGGCCTGGCCCGGTTGGGAACGATCACCGTCGGCAACCAGTCGTTCAAGGTAATGGAAGGTGGGTCGGTTTCTGTTCAGCCATTCAACGACGTCTTATCGACGGCGCCGTTTTTCGATTATATCTCGTTGATGTCCGGCGACCACATCACCGCCGGGTGCTCAACGACGCCACCGCTCTATTGCCCCGATACGCCGGTCACTCGGGCTCAAATGGCGGTTTTTGTAGTCAAGGCCCTGGATCTCGCAACAGGAACCACGCTGACGTACACGCCCACGCCCTATTTCCTGGACCTGCCGGCATCGGGAAGCCCCGACAGCATATATTTTCCGTACGTTCAAAGGATTAAAGACCTTGGGATCACAGCAGGCTGCTCAACAAATCCACCCGACTACTGTCCGGATATAAGTATCCCACAGGGCCAAATGGCGGTATTTATGATCAAGTCGTGGATGCAAGCCAATAACCTGACCACCTTCACGTATACGCTTACTCCGTACTTCACAGATGTGCCGTCTACCGACCCGTTCTTTAAGTTCATACAAAAGATGAGGGACATGGGGTTTTGGACGGGCTGCAGCACGACCCAATATTGCGAGACCGCCGCCGTCACTCGGGCCGACATGGCTCCGATGGTGATGCGCGCGATCATGGGCGCTCCCTAAGATGCCCCCAGGCTTTGCGTCAGCGCCCGGGCGACGCGGCGGACATCGGACCGGGTGAGCCGCAGGTGCATAGGGAGCGAGATAAGACGCTCACTCGCCCATTGCGCCCGTGGACAGCTCCCTAGGGCATACGAGTACATCGGATACGAGGTGTTATCCGCGTAGTGCACACCCGGAAAAATACCCTGACGATTCATGCCCAGCATCACCTCGTCCCTATGCTCGACGAGGACCTGGTAGAGATGTCGCGAAGAGAGGAATGCTTCGGGTTGGGGTATTCCCGCAACTCTGCTGTCGCCTGTCAATTCCTCGTCGTACCACCGTGCAAGCTCTCGCCGTTGAGTGTTGTCTTGCTCCAGATAGCGAAGGCCTACCAGCCCGAGGGCGGCCATCACGGAATTACCGTGGTACTTGAAGCCCACATGTTCCACGTTGTACTTCCACCGATAGGGTCCGGCGCCCAGAGTGCGAGAGTAGGTGTCCTTGTCGATTCCGAGCCAGGACCACTCTCTCACCGAGCGGTCGAGGTCCTGCCGGGCAAAACAGACGGCCCCGGCATCGGCGGTAGGCAGATTTTTGACCGCGTGGAACGAGAACACCGCAGCGTCCGCGTCGCTGCCAGCGTGATGGGACCCAATCCAAGTTCCCGCCATGTGCGCCCCATCCAGAATCATGGCCAAACCGCGCGCCCTACAAAAATCGAGCACTTTCCCGTAGCGGCCGATGTTGCCTCCCAGTCCGACGAAGCACACGGCACGTGTGCGCTCCGACACCCGCTCGGCGACAGACGCCGGATCCAGGCATAGGTACTCATCGACGTCGGCGAAAACCGGCTTCAACCGTTCATACAGGATCACGTGATTGGTGGATACGAAGGTCAGCGGCGTCGTGATGACCTCGTCACCCTCCGACCACGCGCCGTCCTCCTTCAGGAGTCTGAGGGCGAGATGCAATCCCGCTGTCGCCGAGTTCACAAAATGGGTGTGGGCCAGCCCGCTATACTGCCGCCACGCGTCCTCGAATTCAGCGGTCTTGTAGCCGGGGCCGGTCCATCCCTTCTCCAGGCATTCGCGAACCTCCGCCAACGCCTCTTCTACTCGGAACGCCGGAGAAAACAGATGGATCGGTTCCATTAAACGAGACTGCGGAGGTCGCATCTCAACTCAATGAAGCTCCGCCCGCCCTCTGAGCGCACGGCCATGTCTACAAAACCGAGGCTTCGAGTCAGCCGTATGACGATCGCGTTGCTTGCAAGCACCTCGCAATACAACTGGCACACTCCGATCGAGCGGGCGTACTCTAAGAGGAGCTTGAAGGCCCGTCGTGCATAACCGTTCCCACGCTGCTCTGGCGCTATCACTAGCCGGCCCGCCTGGCAAGCAGCGCCTTCCTGGTCGAAGTTCAAGAGGGAGATTGCGCCCACTGGCTGTCCCGCGGCTTCGATCAAGAACCAGCAATCGCTGGAGTCGCGCTGAAAGTATTCGTCAAGTAAACGCAAGTGGACGTCATAGGGGACGGCACTC
>Ga0210405_10006266_pt1 | contig 10659 bp, 8 predicted proteins | sample IncBWH11MmetaG_FD_155492 | JGI IMG/M metagenome (GOLD analysis project Ga0210405, IMG submission 155492) | Forest soil microbial communities from Barre Woods Harvard Forest LTER site, Petersham, Massachusetts, United States - Inc-BW-H-11-M | ecosystem: Environmental > Terrestrial > Soil >... | reverse complement strand
CGCTGATCACCGTGAACGCCACCTGCCCCGGCTTGATCAGCTTCAATCCCTCGCTCCGCGAAATCAATTTGCAGTTTGGCGGAAAAATCGAGGACACGCGCACGATATTGCACGCGGCAATTCCGGCGTTCCGCAACGCGAGCTCGAAACTCGACAGCCTCTCGCGATGTTTTCCCACGCCCTTGGTCAGGAAAATCTTCTTTGCGACAAACGCCATAGTGCTGGGTCACCATCCATGTGTGATTTTGAAAAAAAATTCAGGTCCTGTGGAAAAGTAACAAGTCTCTCTCTGAGTGTCAATGCAATATCCCGCGAAAAAATTTCCGCGCGCACGGTTTTTCCTCCGAACGATTTTCGCCAAGGGTGCGCCCCCTCTTGGATTGCGCTTGATTTTTCCCCGGGTGCCCCACACGCCGATTTTGCGTGTGGGCTCTTGGGTTCGCTTTTGTAGGGACGGCTTTACGCCGCCTTCTCACGCACCCCAGCTCAATTCAACTCCGCCAGCGCTGTTGGACGGTTTCCGAATGCAAACAGGCAATTTATTTCTTGAAATAAAACAAGGAAGGAGTCGTCACTACTCCCGATTTCCAATTTCTGCTTTGGCCTTCTGAATCTTTCTTCTCTGCGAATCTCTGCCTGCCCTGAGCGATTTGCGCGATGGGCGCACTCCGCGCCTCTGCGTTATCCTTTTCCCCTCTTTACTGGACACCAGTCGCTGGCCATTGGCCGCTTCCTCTACTCCCCCGCCAAATACCTCACCAACTTCCCCAACGGCCGGCACAACGCCAGCACCCTTCGTAAATCCTCCGCCGTAAAATCCGCCCCCGCCTCCATTACCGTCCCGCCCTTCCGGCTGATCTGCATCACTCCCACCACTTTTCCCTCGCACAAAATCGGCGCGCTGATCAGTTTCTGGATCGATTCCCCAGTGGTCGTCGCCGCTTTCACGCCTTCAAACACCGTCGCGTGCCGCACCGCCGGAAAATTATTGTTAATCTCCGGCCGGCTCTCCCGTGCTGTTCGCGCCGCCAGTGCCGATGTGCTTGACAACGGTATGAACCCCACGTTCTTCAGCCCTTGCGGCACCAGAAAATGCAGGTGCTTCCATCGCGTCGAAACTCCCAGGATCGCCACTTCGTCCGTCTGCACTCCCAGGCTCTTGGCGATCTTCTCCGCCATGGCACCCAGCGGAATCTCCACCGGCGCCGCGCCTTCCACGTCCAATGCCTCGGCCAGCCGCTCCAATTCCATTACCAGACTTGTGCTCATACTCAGAATTTTCTCAACTCGTCTGCAGGAGGTGCGCGGGGCCCTGCGTTTCCATTTCCGTCCACTCTCCTTTTATGTTCATCGCTTTTGCCGCGCGCCGCAACTATCTTTCAAACGCTCTGTGCCTTTGTTGCACCAGCTTTTGTAGCGGCCGCCGCCTGCCCTGAGCGAAGCCGAAGGGTCCGAGGCGGGCGCCGTTCTCTCGCGCACGATTTTCCGCCAAACACTCTCGCCTGCCAAAACTTGCAAGCACTTTCCCAACTCCCTATACTGGGTGTGCTGCAAGTCCATCGCGCCCTTCTTTCGCGCTCCGGAAAAATTCTTGGGACTCCTGCGGCGGAGAGGGCATGTCTTCCACGGCAACCCGGCCTGACACAAACTATCTTCTAAGAAAACTTCATTCGCTTTCCGGAATCGTTCCCGTTGGCGCATTCCTCGCCGAACATTTCTGGTCCAATAGCGCCGTCCTCGTCTCCGGCTCCAAATACGATCAAGTTTCGTATGATCTCCAGACTATCCCTTTCCGTCCCTTCGTCGAATGGGCCTTCATCTTCCTTCCCATGCTCTATCACGCCGGCTACGGCATCTATATATGGATACGCGGCAAGTCCAACGTTTCCTCATACCCCTGGGTAGGGAACTGGCTCTACACCACGCAACGCTACACCGGCCTCATCGCCTTCGTTTACATCGCTTGGCATCTCTACACCCAGCGCTGGCTCACCCACGGCCGCTCCACTTACGACGAAGTTCAGCACTTCTTCATGAATCCTTATTTTCTTGCTTTCACCGCCATCGGTGTTCTCGCCTCCTCCTTCCATTTGGGCATCGGCATCTGGAATTTCCTCTGCAAGTGGGGACTCGCCGCCACCGTGAAAGCCCAACGTGCCGCCGGACAACTCGGCATACTCGTTGCCCTCACCTTCAGTCTCGTCGGCGTTCTGATCCTCGTCAGCTTCCGCCTCAACTGGCACCCCTTTAGCGTCTACCTGCAAAAATGACACAACCTAAAATCATCGTCGTTGGTGGTGGTCTGGCCGGACTCATGGCCACAATCCGTGTCGCCGAATCCGGCGTGCCGGTCGATCTCTTCTCCATCGTTCCTGTAAAGCGTTCCCATTCCGTCTGCGCCCAGGGCGGCATCAACGCCGCAAAAAATCAAAAGGGCGAAGGCGACACCACCGCCAAGCATCTCGACGACACCATCTATGGCGGCGACTTCCTCGCCAATCAGCCTCTCGTCAAGCGCATGTGCGACGAAGCCCCCGGCATCATCGATCTCCTCGATCGCATGGGCGTCATGTTCAATCGCACGCCCGAAGGCCTCCTCGACTATCGCCGTTTCGGCGGCACGCTCTATCACCGCACCGCCTTCGCAGGCGCCACCACCGGCCAGCAGCTCCTCTACGCCCTCGATGAACAAGTCCGCCGCCACGAATCCGAAGGCAAAGTTAAGAAATTCGAAGGTTTTACATTTCTCTCCGCCGTCCTCGACGACGCCGGCGTCTGCCGCGGCATCTCCGCCATGGATCTCCGCTCCATGGAAGTCAAAATTTTCCCCGCCGACGCGGTCATCTTCTGCACTGGCGGCATCGGCGCCATCTTCGGCCGCTCCACAAATTCCGTCGTCTGCACCGGCTCCGCGCAATCCGCTCTCTTCCAGCAGGGCGTCGACTACGCCAACGGCGAATTCATTCAGGTCCACCCGACTTCCATCCCCGGCGAAGACAAGCTTCGCCTCATGAGCGAATCCGCCCGCGGCGAAGGCGGCCGCGTCTGGGTTCCGCGCAATCCCAGCGACGCCCGCCCAGCAAGATCCATTCCTGAAAACGACCGTTTCTATTTCCTCGAGGAGTGGTACCCGAAATACGGCAATCTCGTCCCGCGCGACATCGCCACCCGCGCTATCCACCGCATCGTTTACCAGGAAAAGCTCGGCCTCAACGGCCAAGCCGCCGTCTATCTCGACGTCTCCCACATTGACCGCGAAACTCTCGACCGCAAGCTCGAAGGCATCCTCGAAATCTACGAAAAATTCTGCGGCGTCGACCCTCGCGTGGAGCCCATGAAAGTTTTCCCCGGCATGCACTACACCATGGGCGGCATCTGGGTGAACGCCGTTGATCAAGCCACCAACGTCCCCGGCATCTACGCCGCCGGCGAATGCGAATACCAATACCACGGCGCCAATCGCCTCGGCGCCAACTCGCTCGTCAGTTGCATCTTCGGTGGCGGCATCGCCGGCCCCGCGGCTGTCAAATATGCCAAAAATCTCGAGAAGGGAACTGCCTCCATTCCCTCAACCGTCTTCGACAGCGAAAAGAAACGCCAGGATGAAAAAAATCAAGCGCTCCTCAGTCAAGACGGCGCCGAAAACCCCATGACCATCTGGAAGGAAATGGGCGAGCTTATGACCGAGCACGTCACCGTCACCCGCATCAACAAAAATCTCGAATTAGCCGACGGCCAGCTCCGCGCCCTGCAAGCCCGCTATCGCAAAATCAATCTCAGCGACCGCACCAAGTGGTCCAATCAAACCCTGAACTTCGCGCGCGAACTCGAAAACATGCTCCTCCTCGCCCGCGTCGTCACTCTCGGCGCTCTCGCCCGCAACGAATCCCGCGGCGCCCACTTCAAACCCGATTTTCCGGAACGCGACGATGCCAACTGGCTCAAAACCACCCGCGCCAAATGCGCAAATGGCGATATCCAGCTAACCTACGAGCCCGTAGACATCTCGCTGATTCCCCCGCGCGTCCGCAAATACGACGCCGCAAAGTGACGACCCGACGAAGGGTCGTCATCCTGAGGAGCATCGCGACGAAGGATCCCTCCTCAGCATCGATTTTGTAGTGGCCGACCTTTAGGTCGGTCCAAGTAGCATAGGCTTTAGCCCGTGCTCCGGAGTTGCTCTTGGTTTTCCCCGGGTGCCCCACACGCCGTTTTTTGCGTGTGGGTTCTTGGGTTGCTCTTGGTTTCAGGGTGGCCTACCCTTTGCGCCTTTGCAAAGGGTGGGCTCTGAGTCCGGTGGCACAGGCACTCCTGCCTGTGCTCTTGGATCTCAAATGGCACCGAGCCCAGTTTCCTGATCGCTGTTATCTGTTCGCTGATCGCCGTTTTCTGATTTCTGCTCCACCGAGGTCCGAATGCCCGAAAAACAAGTCCACCTCAAAGTCAAACGCCAATCCTCCCCGGGCCAACCGGCCCACTGGGAAGAATTCTCTCTCCGGTGGCGTCCCTCCATGAACATCATCATCTGCCTCCGCGACATCGCCGAAAATCCCGTCACTCGCGACGGCAAAAAAACCACCCCCATCTCCTACGACTCCAACTGCCTCGAAGAAGTCTGCGGCTCCTGCGCGATGGTCATCAACGGCAAAGTCAAAATGGCCTGCTCCGCCCTCGTCGATCAACTCACCCAACCCATCACCATCGAGCCGATGACCAAGTTCCCAATCGTCCGCGACCTCGCCGTCAATCGCCAATTCATGTTCGACTCCCTCCAGCGCGTCAAAGCCTGGATCCCCATCGACGGCACCTACAGCCTCGGCGAGGGCCCGCGCGTCGCCCCCGAAATTCAGGAAAAGGGTTACCCGCTTTCCCGCTGCATGACCTGCGGCCTCTGCCTCGAAGTCTGCCCGCAAGTAAACTCCGGCAACAATTTCGTAGGCGCCGCCATCATCAGCCAGGTCCGTCTCTTCAACATGCATCCCACCGGCGCCATGCACGCCAAAGAACGCATCCAGGCCCTCCTCGGCGAAGGCGGCATCGAAGAATGCGCCAACGCCCAAAACTGCGTCCAAGCCTGCCCCAAAGCCATCCCCCTGACCGAATCCATAGCCGAGGTCAATCGCGAAGCATGGAAACAATCCCTCCTCGGCTGGCTCCTCGGCTAATCAAATCTTTCATCTGTAGGGGCCGGGCTTGCCCGGCCCCTCTTGGGTTTCCTTCTTGTGGCACTGGCACTCCTCTCTGTGCTCTTGAGTTTTGTTTTGCATTTGCTTTTTCTGTCATCCCGACCGGAGCGGCCCGATTTTTCTCTTCGCGCCGCACTTTGGCGCGTCGGGCCGCGTAGTGGAGGGACCCAGGCAACCAACGATCGCTCACCACCTCTTCTCTGTGCCCTCCATGCTCTCTCTACGTGTGCTCTGTGCTAAAACTCTTCCTCTTCTCAGCGTCCTCTGCGTCTCAGCGTCCCTCTGCGTTAAACTCTTTCTTCCTCCTCTCTTCAACTCTTGAACTTCTGAACTCTTGAACTTTCAACTCTCAACTTTCCCCTCTTCTGCTACTCTACTAACGCAAAATTCCAAGGAGCCCCATGCGCCGCTCGCAAATCTCCATCTCTCTTCTGCTACTCTTAATCATGCCCACCCTCGCCGCCTCCCAATCCATCTCCGACCAAGCCAAAAAACTCCACTCCACCTCCATCGTCATTGACACTCACGACGACACCACCCAGCGCCTCCTCGATCCAAAATTCGATCTCTCCGTCCGCCACCCCGACGGCAACATCGACATCCCCCGCATGAAAGAAGGCGGCCTCTCCGCCATCTTCTTTTCCATCTGGATCCCAAGCAAAATTCTTGGTCCCGAAGCCGTCAAAAAAGCCCTCGATCAGATCGACGCCGTCCGCGAACTCGTCCGCAAAAATCCCAGCGACTTAATCCTAGCCACCTCCGCCGTCGACATCCGCGAAGCCAAAAAGCAGCACAAAATCGCCGTCCTCATGGGCGTCGAAGGCGGCCACATGATGGGCAACGACCTCTCCGTCCTCCGCACCTTCGCCGCTCTCGGCGTCCGCTACATGACCCTCACCCACATGGACAACAACGAGTGGGCCGACTCCTCCACCGACAAGCCCGCCCACAACGGCCTCACTGACTTCGGCAAAGACGTAATCCGCGAAATGAATCGTCTCGGCATCATCGTGGACATCTCTCACGTCTCCGACAAAACCTTCGCCGACGCCATCGCCACCAGCAAAGCCCCCGTCTTCGCCTCCCACTCCTCCTGCCGCGCCCTCTGCGTCGCCCCCCGCAACATGACCGACGACATGATCCGCGACCTAGCTAAAAACGGCGGCGTCATCCAGATCAACTACCACGTCGGCTTCCTAAGTCAGGAATTCCGCGACTTCGAAAAAGCCCACCCCGAAGCCGAAAAAGAAATCACCGAAGAAGTCAAGAAGCGCTGTGGTGACAACGAGGCCTGTAAACTAACCACCGGCGATCAAGTCGTCCGCGACTTCATGCAAGCAGGCAAACTTCCCAAAGTCGATTGGACCGTAATCATCGACCACATCGACCACGCCGTAAAAATCGCCGGCGCCGATCACGTCGGCCTCGGCTCCGATTTCGATGGCGCCGTAATGCCCCTCGGCATGCAGGACGTAACCCACATTCCCCAAATCACCGACGCCCTCCTGAAAAAAGGCTACTCCGAATCCGACATCCGCAAAATCCTCGGCGAAAACACCCTCCGCGTCCTCTCCCAAGTCGAACAAGTAAGCCGCGACCTAAGCAAATAGCGTCCTGTTGAGCCTCTTCTCAAATGAACTTGAAGGTGCCCCATTCTTCGCGCGCTTTTTGCGCGAAGGGTGGGCTCTTACGACCGAGCGGCAACCCTCTCTTCTCTTCCTCTTCCCATTTTCGATTTTCCAATTTCCATTTTCTGATTCAGCTCTTCTCTGCGCTCTCTGCGTCTCTGCGTTAAGCTCTCTTCCTTCCTCTTCCCCCAAAAATATGCAAAACTAATCCCCGTAAACGTCAATCACCACCCAATCAAAATTTCCGGAGGCCGACCAACCATGCACCTGAAAACCTGCGCGCAACTCCTAGCCGCGCTGACCCTCGCGATCCCAGCCGCAGCGCAAACCCCCACGCCCGCGCCCAAACCAAAATCCACCACCGCCGCAAAACCCGCCGCCGCAACCTACGACCACGCCCTCCTCAGACCCGCTCTCCTAAAAGCCCAAGCCCCCGACACCTACCAAGTAAAATTCGACACCACCCGCGGCGAATTCACCATCACCGTCACCCGCGCCTGGTCCCCCCTCGGCGCCGACCGCTTCTACAATCTGGTCAAGCACCACTATTTCGACAACGCCCGCTTCTTCCGCGTCCTTCCCAATTTCGTAGTTCAGTTCGGTCTCAGCGCCGAACCCGCCGTCAACGCCGCCTGGGAAAAAGCCACCATCAAGGACGATCCCCGCAATCAATCCAACAAGCGAGCTACCTTGGTCTTCGCCACCGCCGGTCCCAACACCCGCACCACCCAACTCTTCATCAATCTAAAAGACAACGGCTCCAATCTCGACTCCCAAGGCTTCACCCCCTTCGGCCAGGTCGACGGCGACGGCATGAAAGTTGTCGAAATGCTCTACGACCAATACGGCGAATCCGCCGGCATGGACCAGGAAAACATCACCAAAGGCGGCGAGAAGTTCATAGCCACCCACTGGCCCAAACTAGACACCATCAAATCCGCCACCCTGGTAGGCGCGGCCGCCACCACCCCAACCAAGCCGGCCACTAAACCATCCGCCTCAGCCAAGCCCGCAGCCAAGCCGGCTACCACCACCCCCAAACCCCAGTAATCAAAACTCTTACCGTGTAGGGGCCGGGGCTCGCCCGGCCCTCTTGGGTTACTCTTCTCCGCTGGGTGCCGCACCCTGCGGTTTTCAGGGTGCGGGTTTTGACGTTTCTTCTCTTCCTCTTCCACGCCGTCATCCCGACCGGAGTGGCCCGATTTTTTCCGCGCGCCGTCTTTTGGCGCGTCGGGCCACGGAGTGGAGGGACCATGGCAAGGTGTAAGCCCCCACCACGGTCAATGGCAGGACCACGCGTCTCCCGATCGATGCTATCTGTTATCTGCTGTCCTCTTCAAACCCCATGTATCCAAATCCCCAATTCACCGCATCCAATCTTTAGAGCGCTACCCGGATTGACATCACTGTCCCTCCCGCGTAGTCTTTTCGAACATGCGCAACTCTTGCCAGATCTGTTGTTGTACCGCGGTAGCCTGCTGTTGCTGTCGGCTACTGACATCTGGCCAGAGGTGCTTCCGAATCTAGCTCTTTTTGAACTTTCAGCTTCGAAGCCCACGTGCCAGATAACCGGCACGTGGGCTTTTCGTTTTTGCGCAGTCTTTTGTGGCACAGCCATTCCTGGCTGTGCTCTTGGGTTGGCCCAAATGGAAAGGGAACTGTAACCACCAATGCCCGACTTAAAAGAAACCAAAGCCCAGCGCGTCGAGCGCCTCAAACGCGCCAAAAATCCCTGGGACCACCTCGACGAAATCCGCCAATTCGCCCGCGATGGCTTCGACTCCATTCCCCCCGAATGGCTAGGCACGTATTTCCGCCCCTGGGGCATTTACACCCAGGGCGACGGCATCGGCGTCATCGGCGGCAAAAACGGCGAAGGCAAAGCCGTCCCCTACTTCATGGTCCGCATCCGCATCCCCAACGGCCTCCTCACCAGCGAACAAGCCCGCACCATCGCCGATCTCTCCGACCATTTCGGCAACGGCGTGGCCGACATCACCGTCCGCCAAAACATCCAGCTCCACTGGGTCCGCGTAGAGAATCTCCCCGAACTCCTCGAACGCCTCTGGTCCGTGGGCCTCCGCACCACCGGCGCCTGCGGCGACGTAACCCGCAACATCACGGGATGCCCCCTAGCCGGCATTCACGAACACGAACTAGCCGATGTCTCTCCGTTAGCCCTTGCTCTCGACAAAGAACTAGCCGGCAATCCGGACTTCTACAATCTCCCGCGCAAATTCAAAATCACCATCACCGCCTGCCCCGACTGGTGCTCCTACCCCGAAATCAACGACATCAGCTTCACCGCAGTCCGCCGTCCTGTAGCTCAGGCCTTCAGGCCTGAGGCCTTTCCCACGCGCTCGGCACAATCATTGCCATCAACTGCTGGATCCTCCTCCTCCTTTACTTCCTTTACCTCCTCTACCTCCTTTTCCTCCACTTCCGAAGTTGGCTTCTCCCTCCGCATCGCCGGTGGCCTCTCCACCGAACCTCACCTCGCCGTAAAACTAAACGCCTTCATCCGCTGGGAGCAAGTCCTCCCCGTAGCCCGTGCCATCGCCGAAGTCTTCCGCGAAAGCGAAGCCCTCCGCCAATCCCGCGATCGCGCCCGCTTAAAATTCCTCTTCCTCCAGCACGGCTGGACCGCCGACTCCTTCTTAGCCGCCATCGAATCCAAGCTAGGCTACAAACTCGATCCCGCCGCTCCCGAACAACTCCCCGCCTCCATCCACCGCGATCACCTCGGCGTCATCCCGCAAAAACAACCAGGCCTCTTCACCATCGGCGCCTCCGTCATCCGCGGCCGCATCACTCCCGCGCAAATCCGCGTAGCCGCCGACCTCGCCGAACACCACGGCGACGGCCATCTCCGCGCCACACTCATGCAAAATCTTCTCTTGATCAACATCCCCGAATCCCGCGTCACCTCCGTCGTCCAGGAACTCGCCGCCAACGGCCTCCCCGTCGAAACCAACGCCTTTGTCCGCGGCACCGTCGCCTGCACCGGTTCCGAATTCTGCAAACTCGCTCTCACCGAAACCAAATCCTACGCCCGCTGGCTAACCGAACAGCTCGAAGATCGTTTCCCCGGCTATCAGGAAGATATCAAGCTCCACATCACCGGCTGCCCCAACTCCTGTGGCCAGCACTGGATCGCCGACATCGGCATCGAAGGCAAAAAGATCAAGCACGAAGGCCAAATGGTCGACGCCTATTACTTCTGCGTAGGCGGCAGCGTAGGCCAATTCGCCTCCATCGCCCGCCCCGTAGGCTACCGCTGCCCTGCCGACGAAGTCCCCCACGCCATCGAACGCCTACTTACGCATTTCCATGCGAATCGCCATCGCGCCGAGCCCCTCCAAAAATTCCTCGCGCGTTACTCAACCGAAAATCTGCGCGTCATCCTCTCCGGCCAACCCGCAGCCCAAACCGAATTCGCCCTACGCGATCTCCCCTCCGATCGCGTTCCCCACTCCATCGAGGACCGCCCATGACAAATCAATCCGCCGTCAGCACCGTAGGTGCGAAACAATTTAGCCCAGCGCGCAAGCGCTGGGAAAACGCCCGCGAAAATTTCCGAAGCGCCGTAGGCGCGGCACTCACGCGGGAGCTCTTCCACTTCTTTCTGCCAACTCCGCGCTCGGCCTCTACCCAAACCCGCCCGGGGCATCTCCGCGTTGGAATCTCTCTTTCTTCGCTCAACCTCTCCTGGAGCCACAACTAATGTCCCTCTTCCCCGCATTCCTGAAACTCCACTCCCGCCGAGTCCTGGTCGTCGGCGGAGGCTCCATCGCCGCCCAAAAAATCCCCGGCCTCCTCGAAGCCGGCGCCCAAGTTCACGTAGT
>Ga0210405_10006265_pt1 | contig 10661 bp, 8 predicted proteins | sample IncBWH11MmetaG_FD_155492 | JGI IMG/M metagenome (GOLD analysis project Ga0210405, IMG submission 155492) | Forest soil microbial communities from Barre Woods Harvard Forest LTER site, Petersham, Massachusetts, United States - Inc-BW-H-11-M | ecosystem: Environmental > Terrestrial > Soil >... | reverse complement strand
ACCTCTTCCTGGTATTCGGCATAGCCGCGCGCTTCGAGCTCGAGCGCCAAATCCTTGCCGCCGGTCTTGACGATGCGGCCCTTCGACAGCACGTGCACCACGTCGGGCACGATATAGTTGAGCAGCCGCTGATAGTGGGTGATAACGACGAAGGCGCGCTGTTTCGCGCGCAGCCCGTTGACGCCTTCGGAGACGATGCGCAGCGCGTCGATGTCGAGGCCGGAATCGGTCTCGTCGAGCACGGCCAGGCGCGGCTCGAAGAGCGCCATCTGCAAAACCTCGTTGCGCTTTTTCTCGCCGCCGGAAAAGCCGACATTGACGGCGCGGCGCAGCATCTCCTGCTCGATGCCGAGTTTTTGCGCGACCTCGCGCACTTTCTTGAGAAACTCCGGCGTCGACAGCTCGGCCTCGCCGCGCTTCTTGCGCTGCGCGTTGAGCGCGGTGCGCAGGAACGTCATGGTGGCGACGCCGGGGATTTCCAGCGGATATTGGAAGGCGAGGAACAAGCCGGCTGAGGCGCGCTCATCGGGCGCCATGTCGAAAATGTTCTTGCCGTCGAAGCGCACCTCGCCCGCGGTCGGCATGTAGTCGGCCTTGCCGGCGAGCACATAGGCGAGCGTCGATTTGCCGGACCCGTTCGGGCCCATGATGGCGTGCACCTCGCCCGCGTTCACCGTGAGGTCGAGACCTTTGAGGATCTCTTTGCCGTCGATTTCGACATGCAGGTTTCTTACTTCCAACAAGGCCATATTATTCTTTCCTGACGCTACGCCCTGCAGCGTGATTAGCCGACGCTGCCTTCCAGCGAGACCGAGATCAGCTTCTGCGCCTCGACCGCGAATTCCATGGGCAACTGCTGCAGCACGTCCTTGACGAAGCCGTTGACAACGAGCGCCGTCGCCTCCTCCGCCGACAGGCCGCGCTGCCGGCAATAGAACAACATCTCTTCGGAGATCTTCGAGGTCGTCGCCTCGTGCTCGAACACGGTCGAAGAATTTTTGGCCTCGATATAGGGCACGGTATGGGCGCCGCACTTGTCGCCGATCAGGAGCGAATCGCAATTGGTGAAGTTGCGCGCGCCGGTGGCGCGACGGTGCGCGGTGACCAGGCCGCGATAGGTGTTGTTGGAGTGCCCGGCGGCAATGCCCTTGCTGATGATGCGGCTCGTGGTGTTCTTGCCGAGATGCAGCATTTTTGTGCCGGAATCGACCTGCTGGTAGCCGTTGGAGATCGCGATCGAGTAGAATTCGCCGCGCGAATTGTCGCCGCGCAGGATGCAGCTCGGATATTTCCAGGTGATCGCCGAACCGGTCTCGAGCTGGGTCCAGGAAATTTTTGCGTTCTTGCCGCGGCAATCGCCGCGCTTGGTGACGAAATTGTAGACGCCGCCCTTGCCATTGGCGTCGCCCGGATACCAGTTCTGGATGGTCGAATATTTGATCTCGGCGTCGTCGAGCGCCACCAGCTCGACCACCGCGGCGTGCAGCTGGTTCTCGTCGCGCATCGGCGCCGTGCAGCCTTCGAGATAGCTCACATAGGAGCCGCGGTCGGCGATGATCAGGGTGCGCTCGAACTGGCCGGTATTGCGCTCGTTGATGCGGAAATAGGTCGACAGCTCCATCGGGCAGCGCACGCCGGGCGGCACGTAGACGAACGACCCGTCGGAAAACACCGCCGTATTGAGCGTGGCGAAAAAGTTGTCGCTGATCGGCACCACGGTGCCGAGATATTTCTTCACCAGTTCGGGATGCTTTTGGATCGCTTCCGAGATCGGCATGAACAGCACGCCGGCCTTGGCCAATTCCGCCTGGAACGTGGTGGCGACCGAAACCGAATCGAACACGGCATCGACCGCGACCTTGCGATAGCCGTTGCCGTTCTCGCCTTCCACGTCTTCGCCGCCGTCCGCCTTCTTAATGCCGAGCAGCGCCTCGCGCTCGCGCAGCGGAATGCCGAGCTTTTCGTAGGTGCGCAAAATCTCCGGGTCGATCTCGTCGAGCGACTGCGGCGCCTTCTTCGGCGCCGAGTAATAATAAAGATCCTGATAGTCGATCGGGCCGTATTCGACCTTGGCCCATTTCGGCTCGGCCATGGTGAGCCAGCGCTTATAGGCGTCGAGCCGCCACTTGAGCATCCAGTCCGGCTCGCTCTTTTTGGCCGAGATGAAACGCACCGTGTCCTCCGACAGGCCTTTTGGGGCCTTGTCGGATTCGATCAGCGTCTCAAAGCCATACTTGTATTGATCGACGTCGATGCGCCGGACCTGATCGACGGTCTCTTGTACTGCCGGCATTCGTCCCTCCGCTCACGGTTTCAAGGACCGCGGGTTGGATTTGTCGGATATGGTCGGTGTCCTGTCTGTCGGGTCACCCCATTTGCGGGTGTTTGAACGGTTCAAATCGCCCCGGAATTCGTTCGGTTGTGCAGCCAGTTAGGCTGCCATGCCGGCCTGACCCTTAGATAATGCAGTTGCGAGCTTTCTCCAAGCGCCGAGGAACCTCTCGATATCGGCCTCGGTGGTGGCCCAGCCCAGGCTCAAGCGCACCGCGCCGCGCGTCAGCGAGGGCGAAACCCCCATGGCGGCAAGGACATGGGAGGGTTGGACCTTGCCGGACGAGCAGGCGGCACCGGACGACACCGCGACTCCCTCGAGGTCAAAAGAAATAACCGCGGTCTCGGCCTTCATGCCTTCGGCGGCAAAAAGCGTCGTATTCGGCAGCCGCTCGGCCGCCGCGCCAAAGATCACCACCCCGGGCGCGATCGCCTTGAGGCCGGTCTCGAGCTTGTCGCGTAAGGCACGCATTTGGTCCGCCTCGGCGGCACCCTGGCGGCGCACGGCGGCCGCGGCGGCGCCGAAGGCGGCGATGCCGGCGACATTTTCGGTGCCGGCACGCAGGCCGCGCTCCTGGCCGCCGCCGCGGATCAGCGGATCGGGGAAATGAATGTCCTCGCGCGCGCGGATGAGCGCGCCGACACCCTTCGGGCCGCCGATCTTGTGGGCCGAAAGCGTCATGAGATCGGCGCCGAGCGCATTGATATCGCAGGCGATGCGCCCGGCCGCCTGCACCGCGTCGACATGCAGCAAGCCGCCGGCGGCGTGAACGAGGGCGGCGGCTTGCGCGATCGGCTGCACCACGCCGGTCTCGTTGTTGGCGAGCATGATCGAGACCAGCGGCCGCGATACTTTGGCCAAAGCGTCCGCCAGCGCCGCGAGATCGACCCTGCCGTGCGCATCGACCGCAATGTCAGCAACGGCGCCCGTCGGGAACCGTCCGCCGGTGCGCACCGAGGAATGCTCGATCGCCGAGATCAAAAGCTTTTCCCGCGGCCGCCGCTCGTCCGCGGTCTGGATCGCCGGCGTCAGCGCCAGCATGTTGGCTTCGGTGCCGCTCGAAGTGAAGAAGACGTCGCCCGGGCGCGCCGCGACCAGCGCCGCCACCTCCTCGCGCGCCTCTTCGACAAGCCGCCGCGCCGCCCGCCCCTCGGCGTGCACCGAGGACGGATTGCCGGGAACCGCAAGCGCCTCGCGCAACGCCTCGGCGGCTTGCGGCCGCAGCGGCGCCGTGGCGTTCCAATCGAAATAGCTGCGCTCGACCATGCTAGTTAAGCTTGCTTTTTGACCCCCGGCCTGTGCTAGAAGTCGCGACCCAAGCTCGCGGCCACTTGCCGGTTCCAAAATCTGAAATAGATATAAACACTTACGTGTGCGCACCGGCACCGTCAAGCGCACGAGACTCGGCCGGTTCATCCGCGCCACAGCTATCGAGGTTCGAAAAACATGCCCGAGGTCATTTTCACAGGACCCGGCGGCCGCATCGAAGGCCGTTACCACCCGGCGCGACAGAAAAACGCGCCGATCGGCATCGTGCTCCATCCGCACCCGCAATTCGGCGGCACGATGAACCATGCGATCGTCTACCAGATCTACTACGCCTTCGTGCACCGCGGCTTTTCCGCGCTGCGCTTCAACTTCCGCGGCGTAGGCCGCAGCCAAGGCGGCTTCGATCACGGCATCGGCGAATTGTCGGATGCCGCCGCAGCTCTTGATTGGGCGCAAACCGTCAACACCGAAGCGCGCAGCTGCTGGATCGCCGGCTTCTCGTTCGGCGCCTGGATCGGCATGCAGCTTCTGATGCGCCGGCCGGAAATCGAAGGTTTCATCTCGATCGCGCCGCCGGCCAACCTTTACGACTTCTCGTTCCTGGCGCCCTGCCCGTCCTCCGGCCTGATCATCCACGGCGACAAGGACGCGGTGGTGCCGCCACGCGACGTCACCAACCTGGTCGAGAAACTGAAGACGCAAAAAGGCATCGTCATCGAACAAAAGGTCGTTCCCGGCGCCAACCATTTCTTCGACGGCAAAGTCGAACCGCTGATGACTGCGATTGGGGCTTATCTCGATAAGCGGTTGGGCAAGACCGGACGTGCCACCACTGCGGCATAGGCGACGCTTGCAATAGCCGGTCCCCGGTCGTTCAATGTTCGCAATGAACGAATTCTTTGGGGGAAACGCAATGCGTCACACATATTTTTCCGCCACTCTTGCAATCGCAATTGCAGCGACTGCAGGTGGCACCGCCGCCGCGCAAGACACAATCAAGATCGGCCTCGTCCTGCCGATGACCGGCACGGTGGGCGCCGCCGGGCAGGAAGTCGCCGCCGCGGTAAAACTCTACATGGCGCAGCATGGCGACACGGTCGCCGGCAAGAAGATCGAGCTCATCATCAGGGACGACGGCAGCATCCCCGACAACGCCAAGCGGCTCGCCCAGGAGCTCGTGGTCAACGATCATGTCGCCATTCTCGGCGCCGGCACCACGCCGAGCGCCATGTCGATGGCGCCGATCGCCACGGAAGGCAAAGTGCCGACCGTGGTGATGATCTCGGGCACCTCGGTGGTGACGGAGCGTTCGCCCTATTACGTGCGCACCTGTTTCACGCTCGGCCAGCAATCCGGCATCATCGCCGATTGGGCGCTCAAGAACGGCAGCCACAAAGCGGTCTCGGTGTTGTCCGATTGGGCGCCCGGCGCCGAAGCCGGCAAGGCGTTCGAGCTGCATTTCGCACAAGGCGGCGGCCAGGTGCTGGAGACGCTGAAAGTGCCACTGGCCAATCCCGATTTCGCGCCGTTCCTGCAACGCGCCGCCGACCTGCACCCCGATACGCTGTTCGTGTTCGTGCCGGCCGGCCAGGCCGGCGCGTTCGCCCGGCAATTCGCCGAGCGCGGCCTCGACAAGTCGGGCATAAAGCTGGTCGGCCCGGGCGACATCGTCGACGACAACGATCTGGCCGCGACCGGCGACACCATGCTCGGCGTCGTCACCGCCGGCTTCTATTCAGCGGCGCATCCGTCCGTGCTCAACAAGGACTACGTCGCGGCCTACGCCAAGGCCACCGGCGGCAAGCGCGCCAATTTCATTTCCGTCGGCGGCTACGACGGCATGCATCTGATCTACGAGGCGCTGAAAAAGACCAAAGGCAGTACCGACCCGGACGCGCTGCTCGCCGCCATGAAGGGCATGAGCTGGGAAAGCCCGCGCGGACCGATCTCGATCGATCCGGACACCCGCGACATCATCCAGAACGTCTATGTCCGCAAAGTGGAGAAGAAGGACGGCGAGCCCTGGGCGATCGAGTTCGCCACCTTCGAGGCGGTCAAGGATCCGCTGCACCCGGCGGCCAAGTAACAAAAACCAGACAAGGGAATTCCATGAGCATGAAGTATTTCGTCGCCGGCTGCCTCGCCATCGCGGCACTCGGCGCCGGCAGCGCCGCGGCGCAGGATACGATCAAGATCGGCATGGTCATGCAGATGACCGGGCCGAACGCCGCGGGCGGCAGGGAAATCTCCGCCGCCGCCAAGCTCTACGTGGCGCAGCATGGCGATGCCGTCGCCGGCAAGAAGATCGAGCTGATCTTCCGCGACGACGCCAGCATCCCCGACAACGCCAAGCGGCTCGCCCAGGAGCTGATCATCAACGACAAGGTGTCGCTGTTGGCCGCCGGCATCACGCCGAGCGCGATGGCCATGGCGCCGATCTCAACCGAAGCCAAGGTGCCGACGGTGGTGACGATCTCGGGCACCTCGGTGGTGACCGAGCGCTCGCCTTATTACGTGCGCACGAGTTTTACGCTCGGCCAGCAGTCCGGCATCATCGCCGACTGGGCGATCAAGAACGGCAGCCGCAAGGCGGTGGCCGTGCTGTCGGACTGGGCGCCGGGTGCCGAAGCCGGCAAGGTCTTTGAGTCGAACTTCACCAAGGGCGGCGGCCAGGTTTTGGAAACCCTGAAAGTGCCGCTGGCCAATCCCGACTTTGCGCCGTTTCTGCAACGCGCCGCCGACATGCACCCCGATACGCTGTTCGTCTTCGTGCCGGCCGGACAGGCGGGAACCTTTGCGCGGCAATTCGCCGAACGCGGCCTCGACAAGTCCGGCATCAAGCTGATCGGCCCCGGCGACATCACCGACGACGACGATCTGCCGACCACCGGCGATACGCTTCTCGGCGTCGTCACCGCCGGCATCTATTCGGCGGCGCATCCGTCGGCGCTCAACAAGGAATTCGTTGCCGCCTATCAGAAGGCCACCGGGCACCGCGCGAATTTCCTCGCGGTGAGCGGCTATGACGGCATGCACCTGATCTATGAGGCGCTGAAGAAGACCGGCGGCAAGACCGACGCCGATGCGGTGATCGCCGCCATGAAGGGCATGAGTTGGGAAAGCCCGCGCGGACCGATTTCGATCGATCCGAACACCCGCGACATCGTGCAGAACGTCTATATCCGTAAAGTGGAGAAGAAGGACGGCGAGCCGTGGGCCGTCGAGTTCGCGACTTTCGAAGCGGTGAAAGATCCGCTGAAGGAAGCGGCGGCGAAGTAGTCACGCCCGCACCACCGTGACCGAGCACGGCGCTTCGGCGACGATTTTGGCCGAGACGCTGCCGATAAAGCGGCGCGCCTTCGAGGAGGCGCGCGCTCCGGTAATCAGATGCCTGACGTGGTTGCGGCGGGCGAATTCGATCAACGCCGCGGCCGGATCGACCGCTTCGATCACGTGATAGGTCAGCTGATTGGGCAGTCGCGCCAGCGGCGCCGCCCAATGCTTGAGCTCGGCGAGGCGGAGCAGGTGCAGATTGCGCCCCGCCTCGTCTTCGCTGTGGTCGAGCGCCAGCCGCGCCAGCTTGAGCACATTGACGCAGGCGATGCGCGCGCCGGGCTCGCCCGCCGCCAACCGCTCGATCGCGGCAAGCAAGGCTTGCGCCAACGCCGCGTCTTCCTCGCCGAGATCGACGGCAGCGACGATGATCGGTGCCGCCTCGGCGACCGCGATCGGCTGCGGCGCAATGGCGACGCGGGCCTGGGCCTGCCGCAGCCAGCCCGATAGCGCGGCAAATATGCCGCCCGCCTCGCTTCGTTCGGCTCGCGCGGAGAGCCGCACCAGCTCGGGATGGCGCAGGTCGAAGGCAAGATGCGCCGCGCTCTGATAGCGTTGGCGCGGATCGACTTCGAGGCAATGCAAGACGATTTCCTGGAACCATGGCGGCAGATCCGGCCGCAAACGGCGCGGCGGCAACGGCGCGCGGGTCAGCCGCCTGCGCCATTGGCCGATGGTGCGCGGCTCGCCGAACGGCCGCGTGCCGGTGACGAAGAAATATAAGAGTACGCCGAGCGCGAAGAGATCGCTGCGCCGGTCGTTGCGGACGTCGAGCAATTGCTCCGGCGCGATATAGACGCCGGTGCCGATCGGGCCTGCAAGCTCCTCGCCGGGAAGATCGGGCAGATCGAGATGGCGGGAGAGACCGAAATCGAGCAGCACCACCTCGCCGCTGCCAGCATCCTCCTCGCCCCCGCCGCCCCCGCCGCCGTCGCGGATCATGATGTTGCTCGGCTTGAGATCGAGATGGATGACGCGCTGACGATGAATATCCTCCAGCGCATCGGCGATCCGGGCGCCGAGATCGGCGACTTCGCCGACGGGCAGCGGCAGCTCCGGCAGCCGATCACGCAGCGAGCGGCCGGCGATCAGTTCCATGACCACATAGGGGCCGTCGAAATCGCCGGCCGCGACAAACGCCGGCACGTGACTGCCGGAGAGCCGCGGCATGATCATCTGCTCGGTTTCGTAGCTGACGATGGTCAGCGGATCCTCGCCGGGCAAGAGGAACGGCAGCTTCATCACCAGCGGCGCGGCAATGTCGGCGCGGGATACTTTCCACAACGTACCCATGCCGCCGTGGTGGAATTTCTGTTCCAGGCGAAAGCCGCCGATGACGTCGCCGGGCGCAAGCTGACGGGCCATGTCAGTAGCCCTGCTCCAGGCGCGCGGCGAGCACGGGTGGCAATCCGGCATCGCGGATTTTCCGCGCCGCCGACGCGACGTCGTAAGGCACGCGGATGTAGGTGAGCATGTTCTGCGCCTCGTCGAGCAAGGCGTAACAGGCCGCCGGATTGTGGTCGCGCGGCTGCCCGACGGCGCCGAGCACGGCAAGGAAACGCCGGCTGCCCAGCAACGGAATGGCGACGCCGGCAGTGGGCTTGAAACCAAACAGCTTGCCGGTCTGCGACAGCAGATAGAGCGCCGGGCTGTGGACGTGGCCGCAAAAAGTTTGCCGCGCCGGCGTGGCGTCGAACGATTTATGGGCGCGGTTGGCGTCGACAATGTAATGCCACCGCGACGGCTCGTCGGCGCTGGCATGGACATAAAGCCGGTCGGCTTCCTCGACCGCCATCGGCAGGTTTTCGAGGAAGTTGCGTTGCGCGGCTTCGAGCGTGCCGCGGGTCCAGGTAATAGCCTCCATCGCGGTCTGGTTCATCGCCACGGGCTTACCGGCGGCCGCGGCGTCGTGATTGCCGAGGATCGCGATGGCGCCGCGCGCGACGTATTCCATGGCGCGGTCGGTGACCCAGCCGGGATCGGCGCCATAGCCGACCAGATCGCCGAGAAAGACATAGCGCTCGGCGTTCCGGCGTTCGGCGTCCGCAAGGCACGCCGTCATCGCTTCGCGATTGCCGTGGATGTCTGCCAGCAAGGCGATCATGATGGGCCTATTCTAGCGCCATGCTTTAAGCGTTTGTTGCCGCAATCCCCTTGATCCAGGTCAACAATGACCGTCGGCGCGTGGCATGTTCAGGGCGTTGCCCACACGCCGTCAGGAGTTGAATCACGCGCCGGACCTGTTACACCAGCGGCGCCGCCGCGGCGAGCCGCGGCCTAACTGCGCAAGATAGCGATGAGCGCCTACAAATCCGATTTCCTCAACGTTCTCGCCAGCCGGGGTTTCATCCACCAGGTCTCCGAGCCCGAGGCGTTGGACGCGCTCGCCCGGCAATCGACCATCACGGCCTATATCGGTTTCGACTGCACCGCGCCGTCGCTCCATGTCGGCTCGCTGTTGCCGATCATGATGCTGCACTGGCTGCAGCAGACCGGCCACAAGCCGATCGCGCTAATGGGCGGCGGGACGACCCGGGTCGGAGATCCCTCGGGCAAGGATGAGAGCCGCAAATTGCTTACCGACGAGGTGATCAATGAAAACCTCAAAAGTATCCAGGCGATTTTCGCTAAATTTCTCAAATTTGAAGAGCGCCGACGCTGGTACGCCAAATTCTTCAAGTCGAAGCAGTCCAACGGCAATGCGGTCATGGCGAACAATGCCGATTGGCTCAATTCGCTCAACTATGTCGACTTCCTCCGCGATGTCGGCCGCTGTTTCTCCATTAACCGGATGCTGTCGTTCGATTCCGTCAAGCTGCGGCTCGAGCGCCAGCAGGAGCTGTCGTTCCTCGAATTCAATTACATGATCCTGCAGGCCTACGATTTCGTCGAGCTGTTCCGCCGCTACGGCTGCGTGCTGCAGATGGGCGGCTCCGACCAGTGGGGCAACATCGTCAACGGCATCGACCTCGGCCGCCGGCTGCACAATGCGCAGCTCTTCGCGCTCACTTCGCCGCTGATCACCACGTCGTCCGGCGCCAAGATGGGCAAGACCGCGGCCGGCGCGGTGTGGCTCAATGCCGATCAGGTGAGCCCCTACGACTACTGGCAATATTGGCGCAACACCGAGGACGCCGACGTCGCTCGCTTTCTCAAGCTGTTCACCGTGCTGCCGCTCGACGAGATCGAGCGCCTCGCGGCGCTCAAAGGCGCGGACATCAACGAAGCGAAGATCGTTCTTGCGATCGAAGCGACGAGTCTTGTGCATGGCCGGGCGGCGGCTGAACATGCAGCACAAACAGCGCGTACTACCTTTGCGATGGGAGGTATGGGTGAAGGGTTGCCGACTATTCCCGTGACGATCGGGTACGGGATTCTTAACGTGAACACACAGCTAGGCTTCACCACCTCAAACGCACAGGCACGGCAATTCATAAAAGATGGCGCAATCTATCTGGGCGACAAGCGCATTACGGATCCGGGCTACAAGTTGGGGCCGACCGACTTCGACAAGGATGGTCGTGTGCTGTTACGAACCGGATCGAAGAAGCGTGCGATACTGACGCTGAAATCTGAATAGGCCGAGTTGGGTAGACAGCCGTCACCGCGGACGGCGTCGTGAAGCTTTCACTCGGCCGCAAGCGCCACGTTCTGCTCAAGCCGGTCTAACGGTTGTTGTAGTTGGAATTGTAGGTTGAGGGCACGCTGTAATTGCTGTTGTTGTTAT
>Ga0210405_10006263_pt1 | contig 10664 bp, 11 predicted proteins | sample IncBWH11MmetaG_FD_155492 | JGI IMG/M metagenome (GOLD analysis project Ga0210405, IMG submission 155492) | Forest soil microbial communities from Barre Woods Harvard Forest LTER site, Petersham, Massachusetts, United States - Inc-BW-H-11-M | ecosystem: Environmental > Terrestrial > Soil >... | reverse complement strand
CTCCATGGGGCGGTCATTCCGTAATCGATGCCGGTTTTGCATCAACTCGTGTTGATGAAGCGCCGCCCATTCAATAACCATGGATGCTGCACGATTCGGGAGCTTGCCCTCCAGGGTGGTTATGGGATCAATGCCGATTTGAGCCTCGTTCCCCGCGTAGAGGGCGTGGAAGTGCGGAGGATTATGTTCGTCGAAATACATACGAATCACGATGCCAAAAAAACGGCTCACTTCTGGCATTTGATTCCATGCTATCACGCCCTCTCGCATCCCTGGCCAGTCACCTTCACGCTGTAAAGGAGTGGTGAATAGTGCCGGCCCATCACAGTCGGGGCTCGGCGATCGGGGCATTTTGGTATGACCAAAAAAAAGTACCAATGTACTTGACGCATCCACAGGAGCAGAAGGATCAGAATTAAATTCTACTTCGCTTCCCAAACGGTGACGCCACGAGCGTCTACGATGCCAAAGACACTCCGTTCTTCCACGACCACGATGTCCTTATCGCATAAACCGTGTTCGCTGCTGTGAAGCATATCCTGATCTACTTGGATAACGACGTCAAGCCCCACTCGTTCCTTCACACGCCCCCAAAATCGTTCCCCGCTCAGTTCTGCGTGGGTCACGCCAACCTTGACGAAGTATCCCGGTTCAATTCGCTTCAATGTTTCATGGTCTGGATGCGCCCACGTATCCGGGTGGTCCTTCAACCGTTGCGCCGAGTCTATTAGAATAAAGCCGTTTATTGGAAGTGTCGGACTCATAAACCTTGGCCGTTCAATTGGGCTAGTGGTTGTTTCAAGTATATTAGCACCCAAAAAGGTTTCAATCATCTTCGCAACACAGCAGAGCCAGCGTTCGGATCGGCGATCGTCAATTGCACCGCTTCCGACAGCGCCGCGTTGCTGAGCGGCGAAGTCACTGCTATCGAGCCCTGGTACACACCGGGCGCCAACATGTCGAGATTGACAACACTCACCTGGACCGCCGCCGGCGTGCTCCCGCTAGCCGTGTCGATTTGCAGCCACGCGACATCCCCAGCCACCACCGCCGCAGCCGTAAATGGGACCGCCCCGCCGCCCTCTGCGCCGATCGACAGCGTCTGCGCAGCCGGCGCCGGGTCGCCCACATTGTAGGTGAACGCAAGCGACTGCGGAGCCACCGTGAGCAAGTTGCTGGATGCCGTGATCGTGAACTGCACTCCAGGCAGTTTGGAGCCCGCGATTGTAGCCGTCACCATCACGTCGCCAGTCGCCTGCCCCAGCGTGAATCCGACGCCCGCCAAGCCGCCATTGTCGGTCTGCGAAGTCGCCGCGGAAAGTATACCCGAGCCTGACGTAACAGCGAAGCTCACCGTGACGCCCGGCACTCCGACTCCCGCGCGCCCGTTCACCGCAACTCGCAACGCCTTCGGCGCCGCCGATCCGGCCGGCGCCGTTTGGTTATTGCCATCGGAAACGGTCAACCCGGTGGGACTATTCAATATCAACTTTCGGATGGCGTTTCCGCCCGGGTCGGCGACATAGAGGTCGCCGTTCGAATCCGCATGGATTCCCGTGCCGTTAAATCCAGAAGTCAGGTTCGCCAGCAGCCCATCCGCTGGCGTAACAGTCCCGGCTCCGCTGATGGTGAGGAAGGCGCCCGTACTGTCCACTTCGTAAATGTTGGGATAAACCTGCGAAGTGATGTAAACCGCGCCGGAGGCATCCAGGGCAATTCCCGCCGCGGGAGAAAACACGGACGCCTTCGCCGGTGCGCCATCCTTCGGACTACCAAAAGCGCCGCCCCCGATCGGCGTACTCATAATGCCCGACGGCGCCACCATGCGGATCGCGTTGTTGCCTCCATCGCCGATATAAACATTTCCCTTCTGATCGACTGCTAAAGGTGTACTGCCAGTCAAGTTTAACGTTGCGCCGGTAGCGAGCCCGCCGTCGCCGGTAAAGCCGGTTTTTCCGTTTCCGGCGAAGGCAGCGATGGTTCCGTCGAGGGCCGAAATTCTTCGCACACGGTTGGCTTGTGTGTCGGCGACATACACGTAGCCGGCAGCATCCACCGCCACTCCTGTCACAGATTCGAAGGTCGCTCTGGCGGCCTGCGCCCCGTCACCGGTGTCCCCGAGCGAGTCTCCGCCGGCGAGGATGCTGACGGCCCCTCCGGCTGAGATCTTCACGACGATCACTGACGCAGCCAGGTAGAGATTCCCTTTCGAGTCCGCCGCCATGGCGCTCACCGCGGGAATCTGGGCCGTAACGCCCTTCGCGCCCGTTGCGGGAAGCCCTGGAATCCCCGACCCGGCGTATGTGCCGATGGCGCCGTCAGGCGTTACCTCGCGAATGCGGAAGTTGGCGCTGTCGGCGATGAACACGTCTCCCTGCGCGTCAAGATACAAGTCGGACGGCTGATACAGCAGCGCCGAAGTGGCCGGTGCGCCGTCGCCCGCGTAATGCAATTTACCGGCGAACGTGCGCATGTTTCCGCTGGCAACTTCCCGCACGCGGCCGGCCGATTGCTCCGCGATGAACAGGTTTCCGAGACCGTCAACAGCCATGCCGGCGGGTCCAAACAGAAAGCTCGCGTTGGAGGGGCCGTCGGCGTAGCCGAAAGTTTGAGAGCCCGCCATTTGCGTCAACGATCCAGTTGGCGTGATTCTCATGACCACGTTGAAGTAGGAGTCGGTGTAATAGACGTTCCCCATACTGTCGAGGGTCAATCCATAAGGGATTCCCAAGGGCACAAGAATGGCCGGGCCGCTCGCCGGCGGGGCGAAATCACCTGTCCCGGCAATCGTCGAGATGCGGCCGCCCGACACCTTCCGGATGCGGCCGTTACCCTGATCGGCGATGTAGAGGTTATTGGCGCTGTCCACCGCAAGTCCCCAGGGAGCATACAGGGTCGCTGTGGTCGCGAGCTTGTTATCGCCATTGTAAATATAAGCGTTGGCAACGCCTGCAACGGTATGCAGGATACCGTCCGTCGTAATCTCGCGGACGAAGTTCCTCTCTGTGAAATACACGTTCCCCTGAGTGTCCAGCGCAATGCCACCAGTTGCCCCGATCGCCGCGCTGGTAGCCGCGATCCCATCGCCACTCGTACCCGGCGTCCCGGTTCCGGCCAGCATCGTCACAGCGCCGGCCGGCGAAACTTTGAACACCAGCGCAAGAGCCGTGATGTAGAAGAACCCATCCGCCCCGAGTTTCATGTCGTTGCCGTAGACGCCAAGCTGGACAACCGTGCTGATCTTGTCGTCGAGCGCCGCGACTTTCCGAATGCGATAGTTGCCTGAATCGAGGATGAACGCATTTCCCAAGGCGTCCAGCGCCACAGCCGAGGGTGAAGACAGCAGCGCCTGAGTTCCCAGTCCGCCGTCTCCGAGCGGATTACTCCCAGCGAATGTCTCTAGGGCGTACGGATAGCTCGCCGGTTGACCAGATGCGGAAATGATGGCGGCAAGCAGGCAGAAGCTGAATCGCGCGGCGGCGGAAATTGACACTCATATACTCTATCAGAGCCGCCGCGTATTCTGGTGGCCTCATTAGGAGAAATCAAGATTGTTGGAACAATCCAACCGTACAAAGGTCTAACAGGTGGAGAATACCCATGAATCAAGAACCCCTAAGGAATTATTCATTGAACAGATTCGCGACATCTTCGATGCTGAAAGCACGACGTTGGCTTTGGACTCTCGCAACAGCAGCACGGTTTATGCCGGCGCCGCAGGCGGTGGCGTGCAATTATCAAGGAAACTTTTTGTGCTTTGTCGCATCTGATCGATGGGGAGGAGTTTTTTTGCTTTACCGCATCTCATTTGCCGCCGTGGTCATCGTTCTTTTCGCCTGTGTATCTCCGTGTCAACCAACTTCGCCGACCGATCCAACTCAGCCAGGCGCCGCTCCGGGGACTCAGGATGACAATGCGTCGCCACATGAAGCCAAGCGGATTCTTTTCATCATTCCAAACTTCAAGACCTCTCCAACCCTGCAGAATTATGCGCCACTGTCAACCAGCGAGAAGTTCAAGCTAGCCTCTCAGGATGCCTTCGATCGCGGCACCGTAGCGCTGGCGGCTTTATTCGGCGGCCACGGCCAGTTGACGAATTCAAATCGATCTTTCGGGCAAGGCGTCGCCGGATATGCCAAGTATTTCGGCGCGTCATATGGCGATTGGTTCATCGGCGATTATATGACAGAGGGAGTCTTCCCGACTCTTCTTCACCAGGATCCTCGCTATTTTCGCCGCAGCACAGGAAGCGGATGGTCCCGGCTCGGCTACGCCATGGGGCAGATCTTCTGGACCCATCGCGATTCGGGCGGAACGCAGTTCAATTTTTCGGAAGTCCTCGGAAATTCAACCGCGGTCGCAATTTCGAACGCCTACTACGCGGACAACCGAACAGCTTCCAACGCCGTGTCGAGCCTCAGTGTGCAACTCGGCGTCGACATGGCTTCCAATATCCTAAAAGAGTTCTGGCCAGACTTGGAACGGAAATTCAAGCGAAAACACAACGGGCAGACAAGCCAAAGACTCCACCCTTGATATCCCTGCGGGATTTGGGAGTCAGGAGCCGGAATGGAAGTACTCTTGATCGACATGCTCTCCCAACATCTACTATTCTGGGATTGAGTGGCTCGTTACAGCTTATTTTTTGCCGGTTTGGTTCTCATAAGCTGCGGACAGCAAAAACCCGCGGAAACTCCGCGCCCGGAGCCCGCACGCGGCGTCGTCATCCCGATCCCGAGCCAACCGGACGGCAGGCCCGTCATTGTAGCGTTCGGCGACAGCCTGACGGCCGGCTACGGAGTCGACTCCGGATTCAGCTATCCGGACTTCCTGCAAAAGGAAATTGACCGCTACCATGTGGTCAATGCCGGCATCAGCGGAGACACCACCAGCGGCGGCCTGGCTCGCATCGACAGCGTAACCCGGCTTAAGCCCAAAATCGTGATTCTGGAACTGGGTGGCAATGACGGTTTGCGCGGCTTGCCACTGGCGTCGACCCGGTCGAATCTGGAGCAGATGATTGTCGAGCTGCAAAAATCCGGCGCGCGTGTTGTGATGGCCGGGATCACTCTGCCTCCGAATTATGGGCCGGATTACATTCGGGAGTTCGAGAAGATCTACAAAGATCTGGCGGCCACCTATAAGCTGCCGTTCATTCCGTTTCTGCTGGAGGGCGTGGTGGGCGTTCCCGGAATGATGCAGCCCGATGGCATCCATGCGACAGTGAAGGGCAATGAGGTTGTCGCCAAGCTCGTGATGAGGACGCTCAAACCGCTGCTATGAGAAGAGGCCGACCTTAGCCTCTAGTGACTCTACTTCGCGCCTGGTCGTGCGACCACCAGGATCATGAATGTGCCGGGCTTCATGGGAGGCCCGCGTTTGGCTCCGGGCGTGGGCGGCCCAAATTCCGCAGTCGGTAGGTAGATCTTGCTGGTCGTGGGATCCAGACCCATCGTCCTGGCGGCTAGAGCCGTTTTCACGGTTTGCACGATCTCGAACTTGCCCGGTGACGTTTCGGCCGCTACTGACAGCGAGCTGTCGCGGCAGCTCGCGAAGGCTTGGCCGTCATAAAACTTGGTTGCGTCGACGCTTTCGCCGATCGGCAGGTCCGATATCACTTTGCCGTCGTCAGCGCTCATGACGATCAACTTCTGGGGCTTTCGGCAGCCGATGAACAGGCGGCGCTTTTTCGTGTCGATCGACATCCCAACCGGAGCGCCGCCGGGGGCCACAGGCCACCGTGCGATCACCTTCCTCGCCTTGATGTCCACTACCGCGACTTCGTTCTTGTCCATCAGATTGATATAGACCTTACCAGCGCCATCGGAGGCGAGAAATTCCGGCGCTCCGCCCAGATCGAGCGGCGGATCGATTTTTCCGTTCGCTGGATCGATGTCGGGCTTGAGCGACATCAGCGTTCCCTTGTCCCCGGACACGACCAGGACGCGGCCGCTGGCGGGGTCGAAGATGATCCCGTCAGCATCGGGCTGGGCGACGATCGTACCCAGAATGGCGTGCGTCTTGAGATCGAAGATCACGATGGCTCCGTCACCGCCGCCGTCACTGATAAAGCCGCGACCGGCAGCGGGAACAACCGCGACACCATGGGCGATCTTCTGACCGGGAATGTCGGCGAGGGTCTTGCCAGTTGCAGCATCGATCACCATCGTGTGGGTGCTCCGCGGAACATATAGCCGGTGCGTGCCCGGATCGACGGTGAGATAGTCCCAACTGCCTTGACCGCCGATATGAAACGTATTTACGACCTGCCAGTCTGCCGCGGCCGGAGCCGGCAGCGCAGCGGCGGCGAGAAGGAGGGTTACAGTAGTCGAAACGAGTCTGGTCATCGCATATCGATTCTACTAATATGCCAGGTCGCCTGCAAGAAATAGCGGACCGCGCGGTTTTCCCTCGGCGGCCGACTTGAGCCGGTACATGAGCTCGCCCCAAGTCGTATTGCAGTTAAGGAAGTAGTCTGTCTCGGATCGCCAGCCGCCGTGGGTGAATCGCAACAGTGTTCCGGAAGCGCGGCCTTCCAGCCGGAAGGTGATGTGCGTGCCGTTCCATTCGTCACCCGTCTCGCAAATCCATTCCGCCTGGGTTGGCGGCTCATCGACTTTGAGCCTCAGCCGGTAAATTGTGGCGCGGTTGAAAAATCCCAAGTCCACGGCGCCGCCGAACTCGGTTATGTCGGCCGCCCACCACTGCCCGAATCCTTTTGCCGTCGCGATCAGCGGATAGATCGTTTCCGGTTTCGCTGCAATCGGAATGGAGTGTTGAATGTCTGCCATGTTATAGTTTCTCGCGGTCACTTTTGGTTCGTAGCCACCAAGTGATAGTCGGTGAAGACAACATCTCCGCCGTCGAGCTCGGGGCGATACGCTGCTTCGAAGCGCTTCACGGCCGCCGATAGGCTGTGAGCTTTATGTGCGCCTTCGTCGTCAAAAATGAAGAAGTGCACAAAACGAGTCGGATCGTCTTTCTGTTGCCAGGCCAGATACATTCGAGTGCCTGGTTCATTCGCTTGAACATACGGGACGAATTCTTCAATCGCCCGCTTCACTTTTTCAACGCCCGAGGGCCGAACCCGATATTGAGCGATCGTATAAATTGCCATGCGATTCCTCCTGTGCTTTCTTCAGGATTGTCTCACCGGTCAGCCGGTGGATCAATTGCTATCATCCACATTGGTTTGACGAACGGACTGTGGAGTTTCACAATGGGTGTCGATGACGAGCGCGAACGCGAAGGTGCGGGAATGGAGCGAGCGTTTCCGGAAGGCTCCGCTGGCGAACAGCGTGGTCGCGGGGCTGCACAAGCGCAGCGGCGAAATCTGGCGGCGAACCTTCGAGCTGTTGCAGCGGGATAGTCCCGAATATCGGAATTCGGTCGATGAAGAATTCACGAAAGAATCGAAGAGTCATTGCAAGGAGCTTCTGGACGCGATCATCGCGGTTGCGGTCGGACGCGCGGACAGGCGGGACGGCGATCCATTCGGATTCGTGCGCGCGCATGCAGAGTGGCGCGCCAGGCGCCAAGTGCCGCTCACGGCTTCGCTGCACGCGTACCGCCTTGCCCATAAAACATATTGGGGAATCACGCGGGAATCGCTGTTGCGGCATGCGGAGCGGAAAGAAGCGCTTTATTCGCTGACAATGCTGTCGGATTTCTGGATCGAGTTCTTCGATCATGTGGGCGCCGTTCTTGCGGAAGCGCACAGCATCGAGGAGGGGCTGAGCGTTGCGCAGCAGAACCGCGGCTACCCCGGCCTTATCGACGATCTTTTGCATGGGCTCGAGCCTAGGGATGCGGATGCGCGGCGGCTTTGCACTCTCTGCGGCATTCGGGCGGGCGCGCCAATGGCCGTCGCTATCGCCCGCCCATTTCAATCGGAGAACGGAAAGCAAATCGATCTCGACGTGACGCGGCGCTCTCTTGTCCGCCTGGTCGAGCAGGTTGTCCCGTCGGCCGTCTTCGGAAAGCTGGTGGGGATCCGGAACGACGAGGTCACCGTCATAGTTTGCAGCGGGGCCGACACGGCGCGCGGATTCCTGAAGGTCTTGCGCCGCCATCGCTTCGGCCCGGCGGGAGTGGGCGTGAGTCTGGATACGATAGACGTGGCCCGTCTGCCCGAGTCACTCCAAGAGGCGCGTCTGGCTCTGGAATTCGCCAGCGCGGCTCGGCCTCTCATGCATTTCGCCGACATCGACCTGCCGGAGTTTCTGATCCGCCGCGCCGACAAAGCCGCGCTTCGCTTGATTCCGGAATGGACGCGCCACTTGACTCCGGCCGATAGCGGCCTGTCGGACACGATCCGCACATTCGCCGAATGCAGCCTCAATGTGAAACAGACGGCCAGACGGCTCGGTGTTCACGCCAACACCGTGTACTTCAGGCTGAATCGGATCAACAAACTCACCGGCGTCGATCCTAGGACCTTTTCCGGGGCATCGCTGCTACTGACGTCGCTTCGGTTGCTGGAGACTCACGGCGAGTATCAGAAGCTCCTTACGCCCATCGAGACTACGTCGTCTACACGCATGGCTTCCTTCACCACAAAAGGCTCGCCGTAACTGGCGCCGATCAGATTGCCGTAGTAGCGGGCGATGGCGGCCAGGCGCTCGCGAATCTCTTGCTCCTGCGGGAATAGGACGGCGCCTTCTTGCGCGGCGCCATATTGTGAGTGATAGCTGAGTAGCGCCGACATACGACGGTCGAATTGGGCGGAGATATCCACCACGAATGACGGCGTCACGTCGGCGTACAGCGAAGAGTAGATCACCTTCTCGGGACGATGCGGCTCGGTGTATTCGTCCAGCTTCTTGAGACCGGCGAGGAAACAGGCTTCGTAGGACAGCTCAGCGGCGCGGTAGTGGTCGGGATGCCGGGCTTGCCAGTAGGGAATGATTACCACGCGCGGCTTCAGCTCGCGGATTTTCATGGCCAGGGTCATGCGGGCGCTGATATCGTTCTGCAGGCGAGCGTCGGGGAAATGCATGTTGCCGCGCCAGCCGGCCAGCATGAGCTTGGCCGCGATGTCCGCCTCGATTAAGCGCTGTTCGGGCGTGCCGCGCGTACCCATATCGCCGGCGGTGAGATCGAGGATGCCGGTTCGATAGCCGGTCTCGGCCATCTTGATCAGAGTGCCGCCGCAGGTTTGCTCGACGTCGTCGGGATGCGCGGCAATCGCCAGCAGATCCAGGGTCATGAGCGAGCCGCCAGTTTCCTTAATAATTCGGTGGGGGTGACGCGATACTTGAAAGCCTTCTTACCATCGATCGCGATCACGGGGACCTCTTCGTCGTAGAGTTGCCGCAATTGCGGATCCGAATCGATGTCGAGTTCCTCGTAGTCGAAAGGCGTTCGCTGCCGCGTCGATTCAATTGCCTGCTTGGCCTGGTCGCAGAGATGACAGCCGGCGCGGGTGTAGAGCGTCACTTTCATCACCACTGCAAATCGCGCCGGCGGCTGTAGCGCTCCTTGGTCCCCATCGTGGCAACCAGAATCATCCCGGCGAGGAATCCACCGACGTGGGCGAAGAAAGCCACACCGCCTTGCGAAGCCTGCGCATAGCCCATACTGCCGATGCCGCTGAAGAACTGCAGGATGAACCAGTACACCAGAATAATGACAGCCGGGATTTCGATAGTCGTCCAGAACACGATGATAGGGATTAACGTCAGGATGCGCGAGTGGGGGAACTTGATCAAGTAAGCGCCCATGACTCCGGCGATCGCGCCGCTGGCGCCCAGGACGGGGACTTGCGAATCGGGATTGATCGCGAACTGAGCTGAAGACGCGATCACGCCGCACAGCAAATAAAACAGCAGGTACTTGCCATGTCCGAGCACGTCCTCGACGTTGTCGCCGTAGACCCAGAGAAACCACATGTTGCCGATCAGGTGCAACCAGCCGCCGTGCAGGAACAGCGAAGTTACCAGAGCTTGTAGATTGAAGTGGGCGGGCACTAGGGCAAACTGCCGGATGAAATGGTTCTGCGAATAGGGATCGAGCGACAGCATGTACAGAAAGACGGCCACGTTGGTCACGATGATGAGGATGGTGATCAGCGGCGTGGTGCGGCTCGGGATTGTGTCGCGCAGCGGAATCATGAAGCGGCTCCGGTTCCACGAGTCTCAAACTCGCGGCTGGAGCGGCGTTCGGCGCGGGCCATCAGGGCGATCGCCTCGGCGCGGCTGCGGATTCCACCTCTGGCGCCCAAAGCGGTGCAGTTCAGGGCAGCCATGGCATTGGAAAAATCGAGGGCTTCCCGCAGGCGCATGCGTTGCAAGACAGCATAGCAAAAGGCCCCATGGAAGATGTCGCCTGCGCCGGTGGTATCCACGCAATTCACCACGAAGGCCGGCGAGTAGAAAAACTTTCCCGCTTCGAGCGCGAGGGAGCCATGGGCGCCGAGCGTCATGGCGGCCACGCGCATCTTGTATTCGCGCTGAATCGTTTCGAGGGCGCGGAACGGATCGCTCTCATTGGTCCACTGGATGGGGAACTCGGAGCTGGCGATGAGGTAATCGACGTGGGGCAGCACGCGGTCGAAGCCGTGATAGATAGTGTCGACATCCACGGTAACGGGAATACCGGCGGCGCGCGCGATGCGGGCGGCATGCTCGACGGCGGCGGTATCGTGACCGTCGATGTGGAGCAGG
>Ga0210405_10006262_pt1 | contig 10664 bp, 8 predicted proteins | sample IncBWH11MmetaG_FD_155492 | JGI IMG/M metagenome (GOLD analysis project Ga0210405, IMG submission 155492) | Forest soil microbial communities from Barre Woods Harvard Forest LTER site, Petersham, Massachusetts, United States - Inc-BW-H-11-M | ecosystem: Environmental > Terrestrial > Soil >... | reverse complement strand
AAGAGTGAAGACGCATACCGAGGCATCGTGCACGTCAGCTCGGATCGAAACCCTGAGGACGCACTCAAGCTCTGGGAGTGGTACCGGGCGGCCGATCTCGCCGGGTCGCGGCGAGAGCTAAACCCCGACGTCCGCCTGCCACGACTTGATTCCGAAACCGTACTCTCGTACGCTCTGTCGCCTGCCGGCGCCCTCGGTGTGTGGGTATTGGGTGATGGAAAGGTCGAGTGGTGGCGGCTTTCCGTGCGGAGGGAGCAACTCGAACCGGTCGTCAACCGCTTTCTTCGGCAATGCGCGGATCCAAAATCCTCGGTCAGCGCTCTGCATCGAGATGCGCGACAGCTCTACGACTGGTTGCTTGCTCCCATAGCGCATCGACTCCAACCGGATCGGGTTCTCGTCCTTGAGCCGGATGGGCCGATCGGAGCAATTCCACTACAGGCGCTTGCTAGTCCAGCGGGTAATTATCTAGGCGAGCAGTTTTCGATCGTCGTTTCGAGGGGGTTGACGGAATATCAGGAGAGGAGCCATCGGAACCCGCTGACCAGCCAAAGCACCGCTCTAGTTATGGCCAATCCCGAGTTGGGTAGCGACCTGGCAAAAGCGTTTCCGCCGCTGATAGATGCGGCGCGAGAAGCACAGGAGCTTGCGGCGCTGTTTACAAGAGCACGGTTACTGAGCGGCAAAGAGAGCACTATGGAAGCGCTGGAATCAGCGCGCGGCGGAGTGGAGATTTTTCATTTTGCAGGGCATAGCATTTCCGCCGATGGAGACGCGGGTCTCCTGTTGAGCCCTTCCGGAGAATCTGACATGGGTGGGCGCCTTCTGAAAGCCTCAAGACTCCTTGGCCAGGATTGGAGCCACTGTTCCCTGGCGGTGCTTTCCGCGTGTTCGACCGGCACCGGGGAACGCAACGGATTCGTCAATCCGGAGAGTCTCGTCAGGGCATTCTTGAATGCCGGAGCCGGCCGTGTGATCGCCAGCCGGTGGAATGTGGATACCGCCGCGACGGCCGGCTTCATGCGGCGTTTCTATCAATCTGTCCTCTCTGGCGCTCTTCCTTCATTGGCATTGCGTGAGGCGGCAGAGGCATTACGAAAAGATCCAACGACTGCCCATCCCTATTACTGGGCGGCGTTCCAATTGTTTGGTTACAAGTAACTCACTTACTGAAAGGAGAAGTCTATGAGTAATATAAGCCAACCGGAACCACCCCCGGTGGAGCAACCCAAGCTGCCGGGCAGCCAGGGGAAGCTGAACGTGATACTCCACGGCCTCCTCAGTTTCGACCAGGAAACGAAGGAGAAGGAGGAGATCGCTGTTTACATCCCAAACATGGGATCCGAGCACCTATACAAGGCGGGAAACTGGCTCGCCGAAACGACTTTGGCGAAGGGCGCGGATCTCAAGCTCGTAGGAGTTAGCAAGGGGTCAACGGCTAACAAACTGGATAAGGACCGCAACATGATTCTAGGTGACGTCCCGGTAATAAAGAATCCTGACACGTATGCAACCCTCCGGCTTCCCTATCCGTCGTTGCCGATTCAATCGCTCCGGCGCCTTACCATCCCCGCGGACGGGCTCGAGGGTAATGCAAAGGCGACAGTGCTCAGGGGCCGCGATGCAGTCCAGACCGCAACCGTGCAGGTGCTCACTTACCCCTTTGCGAGCGATGCCGACCTCATGCTCGTTGCAAACGACCCCAACCTCAAGCCTGGCGACCACCCATGGGAACCTGTGCTTGAAGACGGCTATGTGAACCTCCACGTCTTCTCCGAGCCCGAGCGGAATTCGACGGAACAGCACCTTCGTTACGAATTTGAGGCCAGCATCGGGCTGTTTGAGGGTGTCGAGTTGACGTTGACGCAACCGGCGCAGCCTGCCGATCTGGATGCTGAAAAAAAGGAGATCCCGCCAGGCGTGCACGAGCTCGAACTGGAAGACCTGGTTCAGCGGCAACGGCGGCTAGCGGTGCTTGGCCGGGCCATCAAGGAATCCCGGGATCTCAATACCATTTGGGACGATCCAACGCCCTTCGAGGGCAACGACTCCGGCGCCTGCTCCCCCCAACCTGGCAGCGACTCATAACAAGGAGAATCAAAATGATACCTGAACAAAGACACCTAATAGCGAAAAAACAGGCGGTCCGCGACTACCTGCGCGGGCCGTACAGGACATACAACGCGCCACCTAGCCTTGGCCGGAACGTGATCGGCATCGGGATCGGCCACAAGAACGACGATCCACTCACCGCCCTTTGCGTCCAATGCTACGTAGAGAGAAAGCTTGATCCGGGTGCGGTCCCCGAGGGCTTTATGATCAAGAAGACATTGGGAAGCGTCCAGACCGACGTGATCGAGACCGGCCGCTTCGTCGCGTTTCAGGACGCACCCCTGGAGCCCAAAGCCGCGCCGGGTTCCTCGATCGGACTCGATTACACGGCTCCGAATGTGGACCCAACAGTCATCGGCACACTGGGTGGGTTCGTCAAGATCGACGATGATTACTACGTCTTGGGATCGAACCACGTGATGATGGCGAACGGTCGCGTTCCCAAAGACAAGCCGATAATATTCAAGATCCCGAATACGTTCGGCCAGCGCGTCTTCGCGAGCACGACGGTTTACGTTCCGCTTGTCCAGGCTGGGCCGAACGATCCAAACCATGTGGACTGCGCGCTGGCGAAGGTCGAAAACCCGGAGCTGGTTGCGACTCAGTTCCCGGATTGGATAGTTTATTCCGATCCTGTCGAGCCGGAGCCTCAGATGAGGGTATCGAAGGTCGACAACACCGACAACGCCACGGGGGTCGTTAGGAGCGTCAACGTCCATATGCGAATCGATTACCGGTTCGGTACGTATGATTTCGATGACTTGGTGCTGATCGAGGGTGACTACGGACAGTTCGCACTACCAGGGGACTCCGGGGCGATTGTTGTCGATCGGGATTCAAAAAAGGCGACGGCGCTTGTCATCGGCGGCTCCAGCAAGTACACAATCGCATGCCCGCTGACTACCGCTTTCAAAGAACTAGCCGAGGAGCTCGCGAAGCAGAATGCGGGGGCGACCCAGCCGATGCCGGGCAACGTGAGAGGGAGATCTGCGCAGGCGCCTACTCCGGAGATCGAGCTTGTAGTGGATCCCTGGGCCGGCGGCGGGTCCAGCAAACCCACCAGCGCCAGCGGAGATTGAGCAACAGAACCGCAACCGTCAGGGAGCGGTATTGCTAGAAACCAAAACCGCTTCCTGACGCGCGCAGTTCCGTAGTCGTATATTCCATGCCAAGCAGATTCGACACCTCCGATTTCGCATCGCCTTTTTGGGTGGCTCGTGTTACAATCCCATCCACTACGGCGGACTATGCGACAGTGCCGGCCTCCGGATTGATCCGCGCCTGCGCGGACGGCGAGGCTGCGGCTTGGCTTGAGTTCATCCGCCGGTACCATCGACTCATCGCCATCACCGCGAGCCGTGCCGCGCGCCGCTGGGGTGAGAGTTCCCCCGCCGTTGTCGACGACCTCGCGCAGGAGACCTATCTCAAGCTATGCGACGACGGCGCGCGGGTGTTGTGCGAGTTTGACTCCGTCACGCCGGATGCGATTTTCGGATTTCTGAAAGTACTGACCGCCAACGTCGCCAACGACTACTTCAAGAAACTCCACGCGGGCAAACGCGGAGGCGCCCAACCCAGCGAGCCCCTCGAAGACGCGGAGCGAGCAGCCACGGTCGCCGGTCCGGCCAGCTCGGAGAGTGTCGAGCGCGCGGTACTGCTGAACGAGCTGGACGCTTGCCTTCGCGCCGTAGCGCCGGCCGACACACAGGAGCGGGACCGGACCATCTTCTGGCTGTACTACCGGCAGGGCCTGACGGCGAAAGAGATCGTTGAGCTTCCGTCCATTGATCTCAGCCTGAAGGGAGTGGAGAGTACGCTGCACCGCCTGACGCAGCTCGTGCGGGCCCACTTATTGAAAGAAAAGGCTCATGGAAAAGGACTTTAGGGCTGGGATTCGTACATAGGGAGGAGACTGCTTTGGAGAGTCAAGGAAATGCCCACAGTTCGGACGAGCTTGACGCTGTCATGCGGTTGCGCTCTAGCCCTGTAGCCTCGCCGGTTGCGCGCGGCTCGGAGTGTCCTGGGGATAGTGAGTGGCCGCTTGTCGCAGCCGGCCTCAAAGACAGGGAGCAGGCGGAAGCATTGTTGCGGCACGCAGCCGCGTGCGATCACTGCGGCCCGCTCCTCCGCCAGTCCGTCGAAGACTTTTCAGACGATCTGACGGCCGACGAGGAAGCGATGCTGACCGGCCTGGAAAGCAGTCAGGCGGGCTGGCAGGAGCGCATGGCCGGCAAGCTCGGCAAATCTCCACGCCGCTGGAGCCTCGGAGCCTGGTTCGGCGCACCGAGATGGGCTTATGCGGGTGCTCTGGCCTTAGCCGCAGCAGTGAGCTTTTGGGGACTACTCCGTGTTCAGCAGCCACCCATAGACGATCTTCTCACGACCGCTTACACCGAGCAGCGAACGCTCGAGCTTCGCATTCCGGGGGCGGCGTACGGACCGGTTCGCCTGGTGCGAGGCTCGGCGGACCGTTCGCGCCTGGACCGGCCACCGGCGCTCCTCGAAGCGGAAGCCCGGATCGCGCGGGAACTGGCGAAAGCTCCGGCCAGTCCTACATGGCTTCGGGCCATGGGCCGCGCGGACTTGCTCGATCGCAATTACGAGGCTGCCATCGCGACTCTCCAGCGAGCGCTGAGTATCCAACCTGATTCATCATCTCTGATGATCGATCTCGCGTCAGCCTATTTCGAGCGAGCTGAAGTCACTAACCGCATGACCGATTATGAGGCGGCGCGTAAGCTCCTGAGCACGGCGCTACAGAAGAGTCCGATCGATGCTGTGGCGCTGTTCAACCGCGCGATCGTCTGCGAGCGCATGCACCTCTACAACCAGGCTATCCAGGACTGGCAGCGCTATCTGCGCGTGGACTCAGCAAGTGCCTGGACGTCCGAGGCGAAGAAACGCCTGGCGGACCTGCAAGCGCACTCCAGCTGATTCCGACGTGGCGTACGCACTCGTGCGTGCAGCGCCGACACTCGTGTCGACGCTCTTTTAGCGCGAAAGAAATCAAACAGCGCCGCTCGCAAAAGGGTTGACACTGCAGTTTTCGTTATTCCTGCTGTCGAGCGATTAGCTATCCGCTGATCGACTCGGTCGAGGAGCTAAACATGACGACACAGTTGATTCGCAACTTAAGCGTGGCCCTATTGGCAGCGGCATCCATGTACGCGCAGGGGTCGCAAAAACTAACCGTCCAAGTCCCATTTGGATTCCACGTGGGAGACTCCATACTTCCGTCGGGCGAGTATACCGTCTCCACCGATGTCGCGCCGGGGGTAGTGCGGCTGAGATCGGCCGATGCCAGATCATCGGTGATGATCCTCTCCACGGCCACCCAGACGCTCGCTACACCCACCACGGGCAAGCTCGTTTTCAACAAGTACGGAGACGAATACTTTCTTTCCCAGATCTGGAAGGCGGGCGAGAACACGGGAAACGCACTTCACAAGTCCCGGCGTGAGGTCGAGGTTGCCGCGATCGCGCGTCGAGGAGTCCAATCCATTATGGCGAACAAGTAGTCGCCGCTTTAAGCGCGGCTGGCAGGACTCAATCTCCTGCCGGCCGCTTCCCCATGGCATGAGATGCTACAGGAAGACCTCCGCCAAAGGCCCACATGCCACGGAATAAGAGCATTGCGATCATCCGTGGTGGGACACGCGGTTTCGCCTGTCTTTCGGTGCTACCACGCGCCGCCATGTGAGTTCTCAAGCGCCGACGCCCTATTATATCCGTTCCCCCTCCCCCCGGTCACACGATATCGAAATTTATTTTTCGTTGCAAACAAACAACTTACATGCTATTTTTCCAAAATCATACTTGATTTAAATTTAAGTTGCGCTATTCTAATAATAGAAGTAGAGAATTAACAGAAATAAAGGAAACAATAAACATCAATATCGCCAAATTGGCTTTGTTGGTCAGGATCGCAGTCAAAAACCCTGGCCGCAGCTCCAATTTTGGCTTTGTTGGTTAGGATAACGCCATGGCAACACTCAAACAGTTCGAGGCCAACCGTCGCAACGCTCAAAAATCGACTGGCCCCAAGACTTCCGAGGGTAAATCTGCTGTCAGCATGAACGCCCTCCGTCACGGTCTCCGCGCCCGCTCCGTCGTGCTGCCGGGCGAAGATCCCACCGAATTCCATCAACTTTGCGACGATCTCCAAGCCGAATGGACCCCGCAATCCAGAACCGAACAGTTCTACGTGGAACAAATGGCCGTCTCGCAGTGGAAACTGACCCGTATGGAAGTGGTTGAGGTGAACATCTTCAAGGATACCGACGCCAAATCTCAGCTCTCCAGGCTCGACCAACTGTGGCAAGCCGAATGCCGCCTGGAGCGCTCTTATGCCAGGGCGCAGCGCGAGCTGCAGCGTCTTCAAAAATCCCGCCCCCAACCGGTAGAACAGCCCGAAGAAGCAATTCCCGCGCCGGCAGCAGAGGCTTCGACCGCCGCTACGGCGCCTCCCAACGTCGAGCCACCATCCGAAATCCGAAATCCGACATCCGAAATCCACCACTCAACCGTTTTTACGGATCGACTATAATACAATCCTATGAAATATGTCGTTGCACTGATCGCCTGGGCGGCGTTTGCCCAAGCTCCCGCCAAGGTTGATTTCCGTCGCGACGTTCAACCGCTGTTGAAGGCAAACTGCGTGGGCTGCCACGGGCCCACGCAGCAAATGAATAATTATCGGCTGGACCGGCGGCGCGATGCCATGCGAGGCGGCACCATTGCCGTACTGTCGCCGGGAAACAGCGCGGGAAGTAGACTCTACCGCCGGTTGATCGGAAATGATTACGGAAAGCAGATGCCTCCCACCGGCGCTTTGCCGCAAGAGCAAATCGACCTTCTAAAAGCATGGATCGACCAGGGAGCCGAATGGCCCGACGAGGCCTCGGGAGAAGCCCCTGCGGCGCCTCCCAACCCGAAGGTCACCCGCATTATGGCAGCGCTTCGCGAAGGCAATTTTCCGGCGTTCAAAAAGATGCTGAAGGAAGATCCCCAGCTCGCCAGCCTCAAAGGGACCGGTGGGGCAACGCCACTCATGTATGCAGCGCTGTACGGAAATTCGGATTCCGTCCGGCTCCTCCTGGAAACCGGCGCCGACCCCAACATCCGGAATGAAGGTGGAGCCACCGCGCTGATGTGGGCGGTGGGCGATATCGAGAAGACGCGTCAGTTGCTCGGCCGTGGCGCCGACGCCAACGCGCGCTCCGACGATGGACGCACTCCCTTGCTCATCGCCGCCGGGCGGTTCGGATCCAGCCTGGTAGTGAAGTCATTGCTCGCGCGCGGCGCAAATCCGTCCGTAAGCTCGATAGGGTTGCTGGGTGGAATGACTCCGCTGACCGAGGCGGCCTACGCCGGAGACGAAGCGGTTCTTCGGGCGCTGATGGAGGGTGGGGCCGATGTGAAGGCCGCGGGATTTCTCCCACTGGTTCTCGCTCTGCGAGCCAACTGCGCCAGGTGCGTCGAAATGCTACTCAAGTCCGCTAGTCCGCAGGTTGTGAACATAGCCATGTTCCTTGCCTCTCCTCCGCTCGGGAATGCGCGCGCCGTCAAGGCGCTGCTCGATCTTGGAGCCGATGCGAATGCAAAGGACCCCCAAGGCCACCCGATCCTGATGCTGGCTTCCAGTTCCGAGGCTCTTCCGCTGGAGACCATCCGGACCCTGCTCGACCGCGGCGCCGATGTCCATGCCACAGGCGCGAGTGGTGAAACGGCCGTGGATATGGCTCGACGGCACGGAGAAACGTCGATCGTGGATCTGCTGACGGCGGCCGGCGCGAAGAAAACAAGCGCGTCGACGGATGCGGCGCTGAAGCCGAAGCCGGCGAGTTCACTGCAAGTCGCGGTTGAACGGAGCATTCCGCTGCTGCAGCGCAGCGATACTGTCTTTATACAGAAGTCCGGCTGCGTTTCCTGTCATAACAATACGCTCACGGCCGTGACTATCGCGACGGCCCGAAAGAAAGGGTTTCGCGTCAACGAGGAAATCGCCGGCCAGCAGCTCAAAAAGATTGCGGCATACGTCGGCGATTGGCGCGATCGCGCGCTGCAGGGTGTCGGGATACCCGGTGATTGCGACACCGTAAGCTACATTCTGCTGGGTATGGCCGCCGAGAACTACCCCTCAGACGCGGCTACCGACGCCATGGCGCACTACGTCAAGGACAAGCAATCGCCGGATGGACGCTGGGTGATCTTCGCGCACCGCCCGCCTCTGGAATCGAGCGACATTCAGGTGACCGCCACTTCGCTGCGTGCGATCCAAGTTTATGCCCCAAAGCCTCAGCGGGCAGAGTACGAGAAAGCTGTTCAGCTCGCCGCCGGCTGGCTCGCGAAGGCACAGCCGAAGACAAACGAAGACAGGGCATTTCAACTTCTGGGCCTCGGATGGGCCGGAGCGGACCAGGAGGTTATCGGGAAGGCGGCGCGTGAGCTGGTCGCCGCACAACGTGCGGATGGCGGTTGGGCCCAGCTTGGGTCGCTCGAGAGCGACGCCTATGCGACAGGACAGGCGCTGGTGGCGCTGCAAGAGAGCGGCGCAATAGCGGTGAGCAGCCCGGCCTACAAGCGTGGAGCCAGGTTCTTGATGGAAACGCAGCTTGAGGATGGATCGTGGTATGTGAAGACCCGCGCCATCCCGATCCAGCCATTTTTCGAGAGCGAATTTCCGCATGGACACGACCAATGGATTTCCGCGTCGGCGACCAACTGGGCCGCCACCGCGCTGGCGCTGGCTCGGTAATAGGGATGCACACCTTTCGAGCGTGCGCCTCCAAACAGAGCCGCGCGCGTCAGCGAGCGGTCTTAGCTGCGGCGCTGCGGCCTGGTGGGACAGGCGGTTTCGCCTGTCGTTCCGTATGCCGGCGCCTTGCAAGCTCCCTTGCCTATGCCTGGGTCATAACCCTCCTTGTCGCCCACGCTCAAGATACTCGCACCGTCACCGAACCCAAAATCCCACCATCCTGTACCATCCTCGAACCCTCAGCCGCAGACGAAAACAAGCCTGACACGCAACGCATCCAGCAGGCCATGGACCACTGCCCGCCAGGACAAGCCGTCGAGCTCAAAGCAAGTAGCAATCAAACCACATTCTTCACCGGCCCCCTTCAACTGCGTCCCAGCGTCACGCTCCTGATCGATCGCGGAACAATCCTCGCAGCATCCCGGAATCCGCGCGACTACGATCTGCAGCCCGGAGTCTGCGGGACTATCACCGAGCGAGGCCACGGCTGCAAAGCGATCCTGAACGGCGACCACGTAGTCGGCGCGGCGGTCATGGGCGATGGAGTCATCGACGGACGCGGCGGCGCAAAAATCCTGGGGCAGGATATCACCTGGTGGGATCTGGCCGAGAAGGCGCGAAAAGGGGGCATCCAGAATAATCCGCGCATCCTGATCCTGTCGCACTGCGACAACTTCACGCTGTACCGCATCCAGTTGAAAGACTCTCCTAATTTCCACGTCTCCTACAACAGCGGGAACGGGTTCACCGCTTGGGGCGTAATCGTCAACGCTCCGCGAAACGCCAGGAACACCGATGCCATCGACCCCGGTAATGCAACCAACGTGACCATCACGCACTGCTTCATCCACACCGGAGACGACAACGTAGCCATCAAGGCGCCGGCGGGCGCCCCCACCACTCACATGACCATCGCCCACAACCACTTCTACAGCGGCCATGGGATGTCGATCGGCAGTAATACCGATGGTGGCGCAAGCGCCATCCGTGTCAGCGATCTTTCCATCGATGGAGCCGACAACGGGCTGCGAATTAAGTCGAATACAAGCCGCGGCGGCCTGGTTCATGACGTCGAGTACGAGGATGTCTGTATCCGGAGCACGAAGAATCCGATCCTCATGGATTCCAACTACACCGCTTCGGTCGGCAAGGATACCGATAAGCTGCCGGTCTTTACCGATATCCGATTGAAGAATGTCCGCGTGCTGGATGGTGGAAAAGTCACGCTGGTTGGATACGACGCTACGCACCGCCTGGGTATCCAGTTCGATAGCGTGAACCTGGATGCGGCGACGAAGATTTCAGCGGCGCACGCCGACATCCTGCTGGGACCCGGAACGGCTAACTTCCGTCCCTCAGGCCAGGACGTTAAAGTGGAGGGCTCGCCAGGGAAGGGAACCGCGAACGCCTGCGTAGGCAAGTTTGTCCCGTTCCCGGTTCCGATCAGTACGAAGCGACAGTAGCTCCTGCCGCTCCGTTCTTGAAAAGCAGTGGAGCAACTTCGTTGAGGTAATGCCGCCAGACTGTCCAGGCGTGCTTGCCTTCGCTGGGATGGAAAACGTGCTCGATTTCGTGTTTGTGAAGTAGCTCGGATAGCTTTTGAGCGGAATCGAAACCGGGGTCCTGACGGCCGATCCCGATCCAGAGGAGCTTGATCTTCTTGTTCGACGCGGCCGGATTGGCAAACAGGTCGGCGAAGGTCTTCTCGGGATCTCCGTTGCGCGGCAGCCCGGCGCTGAAGACACCGATCCAGTGGAACAGCTCGAGGTGGGTCAGGCCGATGTTCAGCGACTGG
>Ga0210405_10006261_pt1 | contig 10668 bp, 4 predicted proteins | sample IncBWH11MmetaG_FD_155492 | JGI IMG/M metagenome (GOLD analysis project Ga0210405, IMG submission 155492) | Forest soil microbial communities from Barre Woods Harvard Forest LTER site, Petersham, Massachusetts, United States - Inc-BW-H-11-M | ecosystem: Environmental > Terrestrial > Soil >... | reverse complement strand
CGAACATGTTGTGAATGCCGTGACTCCCGATGTAGGCGATCTGCAGAGCCGTAGTCTTGTTGATTTCCTGTTGAATCGCCAGATTCCACGCATCGAGAGTCGGTAAGCGCACCTCGAGCGGACGTGTGGGAACCCCAATCCCGTTCGGAAGCGGGAAGTTACCGCTAGGCGGTATGGGGGCAAACGTGAAACCGGGAGGCCCATTTGTCAGAGTGAGCGGCACAGTGACTCCGTTCGCGACATAGGTTGAAGGAACGAACTGTGTCAGCGGATTCAGGTTTTGCGACACTTGTACCGGGTAAGTGAATGTGAGCACTTCCCCAAAGGTGTTCCCCGACCAACCCTGACCGTACACGCGTCCGTAACCCGCCCTTACAACCAGGTTCTGACGGGCCTGCCACGCCAAGCCAATTCGTGGGGCAAGATTCTTCCAGCTTCTGGCGACGTTGAGCGAATTGTCATAAGGCCCGAATCCCGCGATACGGACGTTGCCCGTGTTGAGATCCAGCAATCCGCCTTGTCCCCTCCCGTCAGCTGCCTCCGGGAAATACCACTCCCACCGCAACCCATAGCTCAGCGTAAAGGTGTTCGTTATGCGCCACTGATCCTGCGCATAGTAAAACACGCGGTATTGGTGTGTCGCCGCACTCGTGTTGGCGGTTTGCGTTCTCTGAAACGCACCTACATCCCCCAGAAGAAAGGTCGCAAGACCGACGCCGGGTGATGGTGCTGTTGGATCTGCCGATCCCGTGATCGCCGCCGGAAAGTGAAAGTTGCCAGAACGGAAGTTGTTATTATCGAGTCCCACGGCATATTCGTTGGCGCGGCGGAAGTCACCCCCAAATTTGAAGTTATGCTGGCCAACGGTATGGCTCCAGTTGTTGTTTACCTGGTAGGAGTTTTCATTCTGCAGGAACGGAGCCGTGTTGGTTCCGTAGATGGTATTGCCGCCATTGTTCGAAATGCCGTCAATGTTGAACGCCGGCAGACCTCCGTTAAGATTGAGATCCCCAGTATTCACTCCCGGAATGCCCAGCTGAGTTCCCAAAGGCTGGTTGAAATTCGGCTGCAGCTCATTGAAGTGGAACCGGAACCAACCGAAGCGAAAATCGGTGAGCCATTTGGGTGAGAGCGTGTAGTCTCCACCTGCCGCCAGGCTGTAGTCTCGACTCGTGTCAGTCCCGGCAAAGCCATTCGTACCGAAGCCCGATCCTCCTGCCGCTCCGAAGACAGAAGCCCCTGACAGAGACGAATTAAAGAAAGTGAAGCGGCCGAACAAGTGAAGTTTTTCGGACAACTGGTCATCCACGCGCACATCAAATTGATCCGTATGGAATGATCCTGTGCCTGAGGCCGCATAGTTGTTGTTAAGCGCATTCGGATCGCCGGCATTCGGATTCGGCAGCAATGTCAGCAAGTTGATCGCGGGTGTCGACAACGCGCTACCCGGAATCTGATTGTTCGCGAATGCCGTTCTGCCCGTACCGTTGACCGTACCAGTGGTGGGGTCGTAGATCTGCCCTACTGGCAGGTACTGGCTCAGATCGCAAGTCAGAGCCGGATTCGTCGGGTCAGCAGCGGCCGCCAGACAACTCGTCCGCGCCTGTTTTGTTGGCACCGTGAACAATCCCGAGACGCCGCTCTTCTCGCGCAATCCCTGGTAGTCGCCAAAGAAAAATAACTTGTTCTTGATGATCGGCCCGCCTACAGAACCACCGAACTGGTTGTGCAAATTGGTGGGGATAAATCGCCCAGTCACTGGATCTGGTAGGGCTTGCGAGAACGGGTCGCGCGCCTGCTGCGCGTCCGATCGTCGGTACTCGAACGCCGATCCATGAAAACTGTTACTGCCAGACTTCGTCTGCGCTGTAACCAGACCTGCCACAGCCTTCCCAAATTCAGCGTCGTAGTTCTGCGACGTGACCTTCATTTCCGATACCGCGTCGATGTTCGGATTGATCACTGCAATACCGATCACTGGATCCTGGTTATCGGTTCCGTCCAGTTCATATCCCGTGGCGAACGGGAGCTGGCCGTTCACTTCAATCTGTTGGCTGCGCTGCGGGTTCTGTGACTCGTCGACGTTCCATCCGATGTACGAGGTTCCCGGTGTGAGCAGTTCGAAGGCGGTAAAATTCCGGTTCAGGTTGGGCAGAGTCTCGACCGCGCGGTCGTTCAAGATTACATTGACGTCGGTATGCTCGGTTTCGAGCAAAGGCGCTGCCGCCGATACCGTAACCGAATCGCTTGCTGACCCGATTGTCAGAGTGATATCCACTTTCGGCGCAGTGTCTGCGTACACGACGACGTTGTCGGTGGTAGTTTTCTTGAAACCGGTACCTTCCGCGGAAATCGTATAAGTGTCTGGAATCAAATGTTCCACGCGGTACAAGCCGTTGGCGTCCGCCTGCACGCTCACCGACGTACCTTTGGAGACATTGCTCACAGTGATGGTCGCATTGGGGACGACCGCGCCGGTGCTGTCAGTGACTGTCCCAAACACCGAGCCATAGACAGCCTGTGCGGTAGCGAATTGTGTAGTCGCAGCGGTAAAAATCAAAAATAGCGCCGAAGCCATCGTGCAGGCTGTGGCAACTTGGCGAAAAGCTCGCTTCAGCCCGTCTACCGCTTCACTCCCCCCACCACTGAACTTCATGACCACCCTCCTGGTTCATGCAGCCTCTAGACACGGAAATGCATCGAATAGCCGGTTCAGCTTCCGGACGGCACCGAAACTTGAGTTCCTGCCCCGCTCAAGTCGACTTCGTCGCTTGCGCCTGGATTAGGAACTGCAGTAGCATTTGAAAAGTTTTTTGTCAGATCTCCCCAAAGTTTTTCTGGAGGCAAGGGGAGTCTTGGTCTTTTAATCGCGGTCACCCTCCGCGGCTTGGGGATGCTGTTCCTGATTGCGGCAAGTTGGAAGTATCACTGTGTGAGTTACACGTCACGAAAAGATGGACGTTCTTTTATTTCTGAGGGATAGAACAGGCTCGGGTGGAACGTTACATGTCTGTTACATCAGTACAGGTCGGTGACAAACAAGCCTATCTTGACCAGATTGACAAGATCGTTCATAGCCATACCCTTCGCAAGGCCGAGTCACTCTGCAAACTGCTTCGCTACCTGGCTGACCATGCTTTAGCCCAGCCGGGTGTTCCGCTCAAGGAATATCAGATCGCTACGGAAGTATTCGGTCGGCCGGAGGACTTCGATCCTCAGGCCGATTCGGCAATTCGCGTGCAAGCCGGACGCCTTCGCCTGAAGCTCCTCGACTATTACAGCCACGAAGGCGCGTCCGACACCATCACCGTTGAGTTGCCCAACGGCCACTACACTCTTAGTTTTCATCATCGCGATGTCCCACCTCCGGCGCCAATGCTCGTCCCGCCAAGCCTTGCGCCTGCGGTTGAGGAACCTGCACCGCCCAAAAAAGCTCGAGGACTGCTGTTTGCAGTGGTGGCTCTGTCCGTATTGCTGCTAGCCGCGTTGATAACGATTGCAACCCTCTACGCAAATCTGAATTTCTCGCGCACAACCAGACCGCCTGAACCGGCCGCCGCTCCATCCTTGCGCGCCTTTTGGAGCCGATTTGACTCCAGCCCGTTCGTACCGTGGGTCATTTTCAGCAACGGCAAATTCGTTGGACGCCCCGAGACCGGAATGCGCTATCTCGATCCCGCGCGCGATTCTCGCGATCTCGTCCTCGACCATTACACCGGCGTAGGCGAAGTACTGGCCGTCCATGAACTCGACCAGGTCTTCGGCCAGTTGCATCAACCCATCCGCGTGAAACGCGGCAGCCTGTTTTCTTTGGACGATGCTCGCAATAACGACCTCATCTTCGTGGGCTCTCCAGCGGAGAACCTGACGCTGCTCGATCTACCCGGCAGTCAGGAATTCGTCTTTAAACGGATCGACTCCGGCCCACATCAGGGGGAGTTAGGCATCGTCAATGTCCATCCGGAGGCGGGAGAGCCTGCCACTTTTTATCCCACCGATTCAGCCCATCCTCTGGTGGAAGATTATGCGATTGTTGCGCTAGTCCCCGGCCTCGATCCGGCGCACCACGTGATGATTTTGGCGGGAACCACCACCATCGGAACTCAGGCCGCCGTTGAATACGTCTGCACCAACGGCTCTGTGGAGGAATTACTGCGGACGCTCGCTGTTCCGTCGGGCGGAGAGGTCAGGCCGTTTGAAGCGCTCTTGCGAATCAAGGTGACCCGCGGTGTTCCCGTCGAAACGCAACTGGTGGCGGTGCGCCACCGTAAGTAACGGCTTACTGTGGAGGCTGCAACTTCAACTGGCTGTCAGCATGAATTTTTGAGGCCGCGTCAATCTCCTTCTTCGCGTCTTCCTCTCGTCCCAAACTTCGGTACGCCTGCCCCAGTAGCGTATGTGTAATGTAGTTTCCCGGGTCCATTTTTTCCGCATGCTGCAAGTACAAAAGCGAGGTCTGCGGATCGCCCCGCTTCAACAAAACCTTTCCCATTTGTATAAAAGGGCCAGTGCTCGACGTGTCGAGAGAGATCGCCTTCGCCAGCGACTCCTGCGCCAGTTGATATTGTCCCGAGCGCAAGTAAACATCGCCCAGCCGGTCGTAGACACTTGGGTTCGCGGGATTAATCTCCCGCTCCTGCTCGAACTCGCGCAGCGCTCGATCGGTATCCGATTTGTACAAGTAGAACTCACCCAGCAGAAAGTGCGCGCGCGGCAACTTCGGAGTCAATTCCAACGCTTTCTTGGCGGCATCAGCGGCGGCCTCCGGCAGGTTCGCAATCATCAGCATGTTGCCCAACAACAGATATGCCGCGCCCGAGTTGGAAGGCACGGAAAACTGATCGGCAAAAGCCTGCCGCGCATCGTCGAAACGTTGGGCATTCAGATAGCAGAGTCCGAGCACGTAGTTGGCATCCGCATTAGCGTTCGGCGTCCATTGCCGGACGCGTTCGAGAAACGGAATAGCCGCCGCCGGGCGTCCCAACCGATACAGCGTCAAGCCTCGCATCTGCACCGCTTCCATGTCGTTCGGATCTTCGTCCATCGCACTCGCGAAAGCCTTTTCCGCCGAAAGCAATTTGCCAGCGCGGTAGTAGGCGATTCCCAGTTCGTGATGTACTCCCTTCGCCGCTTCTCCCGGATTTGCCGCCAACTTTTCCAGCATCGCAATCGCTTCCTGCGTTTGGCCATGCTCGAGTTTCTCGTGGGCCGTTGCCAGCGTCTCCTGCACGTTTGGCTTCGCAGCCTGCGGGGTCCCCGGCAGTTCAGGTTTCGCACCCGGAGCCTGTGAATCACTCGACTCCTGCGCAACAACCATGCCACACAACAACATCAGCAAGAGAAATGTTCGCATGTTCAACCTGATTGTAGTATTCGGTTGATGCACTGTACGATTCGTTTATGAGGGGATGGCGGAATGCAGTCGCGCGTACATTGCTCTGCATACTTATCCCGCTCAGTGGCCCGGCCGCCTCGCGCAAAGATGTACCCACTCCGCCTTACACCTCAAGCGATTCGCACCCAGGGCCTGCCTGGTTCATCGATGTGGCCCAGCAGGCCGGCGTTACCATGCAGAACGTCAACGGCGGCGTGAATACCAAGAAGTACATCATCGAAACCACCGGCAGCGGGGTCGCCATTCTCGATTACGACAACGACGGATGGCCCGACATCTTTCTTGTCAACGGCAGCACGCTCGACGAAGCGAACGCCAGAACTCAGAAACCCAGCAGCCATCTGTATCACAACAACCACAATGGTACCTTCTCAGACGTAACCCGCGCTGCTGGCCTCGACGCCAGCGCTTGGGGACAAGGCGCCTGTGTCGGCGACTACGATAATGACGGCTTTGACGATCTCTACGTCACGTATTACGGAAAGAATCGCCTCTACCATAACCAGGGCAACGGCACTTTCAAAGACGTCTCCGCTCTCGCTGGAGTTGCCGGAGATGGCAAAGCCTGGGGCACAGGTTGCGCCTTCGTCGATTACGATCGCGACGGCAAACTTGATCTCATGGTCGCCAATTATGTCCTTTTCGATGTGAAGACCGCGCCCAAGCCTGGACAAGGCCAGCTCTGCGTTTGGAAGGGCACTCCCGTGATGTGCGGCCCGCGCGGTCTCGACTCATCGCCAAACATTCTTTACCACAATCTAGGCGGCGGAAGGTTCGCCGACGTGAGCAAGGCCAGCGGCATCGAAAAGACCTACGGCCACTATTGCTTCAGCATCTCCACCATCGACTACGACGACGACGGATGGCCCGATCTCTACGTCGCCTGCGACAGCACGCCGAGCATCCTCTATCACAATCAGAAAAACGGAACCTTCGTCGACGTAGCTCCAGAAGCGGGCGTCGCCTTCGATGAAGATGGACGCGAGCAGGCTGGTATGGGTTCTACCGTCGCCGACTATGACAACGATGGGCGTCCTGACATTTTCAAAACCAATTTTTCCGACGACCGCTCTTCCCTCTATCACAACAACGGTGACGGCACCTTCACCTCGACCATCTTTGAAGCGGGACTCGGGCTCAACACGCGCTACCTGGGATGGGGCACGATGTTTTTCGATGCCGACAACGACGGCTGGCCCGACATCATTGCCGCCAACGGCCATGTCTATCCGGAAGTCGATACCAACCATCTCGGATCCACGTATCGCGAGCCACGTCTTTTCTACTGGAACGCCGGCAATGGAAAGTTCAAAGATCTCAGCCAGCAATGCGGACCGGGCTGCACCGACCCCCAATCGAGTCGGGGGCTTGCCACTGCGGATCTCTGGAACGACGGCCGCATCTCGGTCCTCATAAACAATATGAGCGGACAACCGATGCTGCTGGTGAATCAGGCGCATAATCAGAACCATTGGCTGGGCGTGATCCCGCGGGGCACCAAGTCGAACCGCGATGCCATCGGCGCGAAAGTCACGATTGTTGCCTCGGGACACAAATTCGTGCAGGAGGTTCGCAGCGGCTCCAGCTACATTTCCAATAGCGACATGCGCCTCCACTTTGGACTGGGAAACAGCGCGCAGTTCGACCGCATCGAAGTTCGATGGCCTGCCGGAAATACCGAACTCTTTCCCGGCGGCACCGCAGACCATTTCGTGACCTTAACCGAAGGACAAGGCCAAGCCCCTCGGGGTTAACAGAGAGAGTGATGCCAAATCTTTCCCGCCGAGAATTCGCAAGGTTATCTGCAGCGGCTCTGGGCGCATCAGCAATCCGATTACCTCGCGCACTGTCGGAAACCATTAGCTCCGCTCCGCCATTAGCTGAATTCGGTTATCAGGATGTCTCTATCCAAAGCGCTCTTCACGAAGCGCAACTGACCGAAACCCATGATGTATTGATGGACATGAACGAAGACAGCTTGCTCAAGCCCTTCCGTCAGATGGCTGGGCAACCCGCTCCCGTCGCGGACTTGGGAGGCTGGTACAACTACGATCCGAACTACGACTGGCACAAGGACGATGCTGGCTTCGCTCCGGGCGCGACCTTCGGACAATGGATCTCGGCGCTTGCTCGCTATCACGCCATCACTGGCTCCGAGGAGACGCGCGACAAAGTGCTGCGCCTGAATCGCCTTTATGCCCAGACGATTTCTGAAGCTTTCTATGACAACAACCGGTTCCCTGCCTATTGCTACGACAAGCTGTTATTGGGTCTGATCGATTCGCATCAGTTCGTGCACGACCCTGACGCATTCGCCATCCTCGAGGCCACGACAAAAGCAGCGCTGCCTCACTTGCCGGGAAAGGCAGTCGATCGCGAACTGCCATGGCGGCCTGGAAAAGATCAGTCCTATCGCTGGGACGAGTCGTACACCAATCCGGAAAATTTATTCCTCGCCTACCAGCGCGGCGCCGGAGATCGCTACCGCGACCTCGCCATCCAGTATCTCGACGATGCCACCTGGTTCGATCCGTTGTCGCGTGGAGAGAACGTTCTGGATGGCAAACACGCTTATAGCTACGTCAACTCGCTCAGCTCCGCGATGCAGGCCTATCTGACGTTGGACAGCGAGAAGCATCTTCGCGCCGCGAAGAATGCCTTCGAAATGCTCACTGCCCAGAGCTTTGCCACCGGCGGCTGGGGACCCGATGAGATGTTGCGCGCTCCTACCAGCGACGACGTCAATGACAGTCTCACCAAAACGCACAACAGTTTTGAAACTCCCTGCGGTTCTTACGCACACTTCAAAATGACGCGTTACCTGCTGCGCGTGACCCGCGATTCACGCTATGGCGACAGCATGGAGCGCGTCATGTACAACACCGTGCTGGGTGCCAAGCCCATGCGCTCCGACGGGCGCGCGTTCTATTACGCCGACTATAATTTCGCCGGGAAAAAAGTCTATTCGAATCACCGCTTCCCCTGCTGTTCCGGCACCCTTCCCCAAGTCGCAGCGGATTACCGCATCAACACCTATTTCCGCGATCTCCGCGGCATTTTTGTGAACCTCTACCTGCCTTCGACGGTTCGCTGGACCCACGACGGAGCAAATGTCTCGCTCAGCCAGACGGGCGAGTATCCCTTCGATGATTCCATATCGCTCGAAGTGACCTCATCGCGGCCGAAGCAATTCTCCGTGAGCCTGCGCATTCCTGAGTGGGCTGAAGGGGCGAGTATGGACGTAAACGGGAAGCAATCTCCCGCGGTGACGCCCGGAAACTTCACAACCATATCTCGCGAGTGGCGCAGCGGCGACCATATCGACCTTCGCCTGCCGCGCAAAATGCGCTTACAGCCGATCGACGCGAAGCACGCGGGTACCGTCGCCTTACTCTGCGGCCCGCTGGTGTTATTCGCAATCGATGGCGGTAATCCACGCCCGGTGACACGATCTCAACTGTTAGCGGCCAAGCAGACCGGAAACAAGGCTTGGGAAATCCGTACCGCCAACGCTCCTATGACCTTGCTTCCCTATATCAGCATCGGCGAGGAACAATACTCGACGTACTTGCCTGTGACCTAGAATGTCGTCACTGCTCTCTCGACCCGCCAAGGCCGCGCTGCTCTGCTTGTATGCGCTCGTTGCCTGTTCCGGCCACGCGCAGGATGCACGCAACTCGAACCTCGAATGGAGCACTGACTCCACCGGACCGCGCCGATTCATCTCCGTTCATGGACGCCGCGCCGCGATTTTTGGCTACTCCCAGAATGGCCTCGAAATTTGGACTTATCCCTTTCAAGTGCTCAGTGGGTTGCATGTAAGCTTTCGAAAAGAAGGCGCCACCACACCGATAGACGGCGAGACCCTCTTGCGCCGCATTATTTGCACGCCTGAATCGGTCACCCGCATCTACGCCGGGCCCGATTTCATCGTTCGCGAGAAACTCTTTGTTCCACTCGACGATCCAGGCGCCGTCGTCAGCTATGAAGTCGAGGCCGCGCAGCCAGTCGACATCATCGTCCGCTTCGTACCGGTGCTTGATTTGATGTGGCCCGCTTCTGTCGGAGGACAGGGGGCTCTGTGGAACTCCGCGACTTCCGCGTACCTGCTTTCTGAAGCGACGCATCGCTTCAACGCTAGCGTTGGCTCCCCAGACATCATCACGCACGATGACACCCCGAACCGGACCATCGGCAATTCCTCAGGCTTGGCGTTTTCCCTTCGCGCGGGCGGCGACCACCGCACTGCTCGATTCGTCGTCGCAGGATCAGGCTCGCAACAAGATATGAAGGAAATTGCCGCCAAACTCTTCGAGCAGAGTGTCCCACTCGAAAAAGAGTCTTCTGCTCACTACTCCGCACTCCTGAACGAGTCTGTGCAGATAGAAACGCCAGATGCGGAGGTCAATCGCGCGCTCGCCTGGTCGGAAATCGCGCTCGATCAAGCCTGGGTCTGCAATCCAGACTTAGGTTGTGGCTCGGTCGCCGGATATGGTCCTTCCCGCAAGGCCCGGCGCCCGCAGTATGACTGGTTTTTTGCAGGTGATGGGATGGTCGCCGTCCATGCCTTATTAGCCGAGGGACACTATGAGCGAGCACGCCAGGAACTCGAATTCATTCTCAAATATCAAGACCCGAAAAGCGGCATGATCTGGCATGAACTCTCCCAAAGCGCGGGCTGGATTGACTGGAGCAAGTATCCCTATATGTTCGTCCATGTGGACCTCACGTTCGATTTTCTCAGCGTGATCGAAAACTATTATTCGACTACCGGTGATCTCGATTTCGTCAAATCCCATTGGACTTCGATCGAGGCCGCCTACCGGTATTGTCATTCCCTGCTCGATTCCAAAACTGGCCTGCCGCTTATTCCTGCCGGACAACGCGGCCAGCGAGAGCAGGACGAACTCAGCGACGAGCTAACTTTGTCTGCAAGTTGGGCCACCGCCTCGCGTGCCTTTGCTGATCTCGCCGCCGCCACTGCACACAACGAATTGGCCGGCGAAGCGCGCGCCGCCGACCAGAAAGCGCTGGCCGCGATCAACCAAAGATATTGGGACGCAAAGCAGAATTTCTGGATCAGCGGCTACACTCGTTCGGGCGCGCCCTTGGTGGATCGCAACCTTGGCCCGGCTGGCGCCCTGGAAACGCCCATATTTACTTTTGCTCAACGCGACTCGCTTTTAGACCAATTGGCCTCTTCAGATTTTGAGACCGATTGGGGGACACGCGGAAGGGCCTCCACTTCTCCCTCGTTCGCTCCAAACTCCTAC
>Ga0210405_10006260_pt1 | contig 10670 bp, 8 predicted proteins | sample IncBWH11MmetaG_FD_155492 | JGI IMG/M metagenome (GOLD analysis project Ga0210405, IMG submission 155492) | Forest soil microbial communities from Barre Woods Harvard Forest LTER site, Petersham, Massachusetts, United States - Inc-BW-H-11-M | ecosystem: Environmental > Terrestrial > Soil >... | reverse complement strand
GTTTCGCAACGTCGCGAAAGTCACCACGCCCACTCTCTTCATGGGCGGCAACATCGACTGGAACGTCCCCATCCTCGGCGGCGAGCAAATGTACCAAGCCCTAAAACGCCTCGGCCGCACCACGGAACTAGTCGTCTACCCCGACGAATACCATGAGTTCGGCTTGCCTTCCCACATCGAAGATCGCCTCCAGCGTGATCTTGCCTGGTACGCCCACTTCGTAAAAGCTGACGGCACTCCCGCTCGCCCCGCCGAGCCTTCGCCCAAAACCACTGACTAACCTCGTCAACCTGCGCTCAGCGCCACCATCTGAAATCTCGGAATCGGTTCCGTCTTCGGAATTCGCGCCGCTTGTTGCTTGTCGAGGGTCACGCATCCATCCTTCAAGCCGATTCGATTTCCTTCCGAGACTGTAAGTTCTTACAGTTCCGCATCCTGCCACCCAGTTGTAGGTTCTCAGGTTGAGTAGCACCGCCGGTAGCCGAGGGTACCGCAATGGAAATCACGCGAAGAGACCTACTCAAGGTGTCAGCAGCGACGGCGCTTTTGGGAGCCGTAAGTGATGTATCCGTCGCGTTTGACGATCCGCTCCCCTCTTGGAATAAGGGCCCTGCAAAAGACGCGATAGTCACCTTCGTCAAGGAAACCACGGAAAAATCCTGCGCCAAGTACGTCGAGCCGAGGGATCGCATCGTCACATTTGACCAGGACAGCACGCTTTGGACCGAACACCCTCTGTACACCCAGGCCATGTTTGCGCTCTACCGCCTCGGAGAGATGGCTCCGCAGCACCCTCAATGGAAAGAGACCGAACCCTTCAAATCAGTGATCGCCGGTGACCGCGAAGCGATGAATAAGTTCAGCGAGAAAGATTGGATGGAGATTGTCGCCGTAACGCACTCCGGAATGGGCACGGAAGAGTTTCTGGCAATCGCGAAACCCTGGATCGCCACAGCCAAAGCCCCGCGGTTCGATCGACCATACACCGATCTCGTCTTCCAGCCGGTGCTGGAGCGGACTGTTTAAGGAATCCTCGAAAGAGGGATTCGCAGCCTCGATGACCTTTAAATCACAATCATCCGTCGCGACCGCCGAGCGCCCGGGCAGCCTCCTCGTGCTGGCTCTGCTGGCGCCCGTCGCCGGCGCGATCGCGGGGCTCTTGGGAGCGATCTTCCGGCTTGCTCTGGAGCGCGGCGACCGTTTTCGCGATGCATTAATTTTCTGGGCGCACGGCCACAAGACTCTCGGCTTTTTAGTGCTTACCCTTTCTTGCGAAGCTGCTGCCGCCATGGCTGCCTGGCTTGTTCACCGGTTCTCTCCCCGAGCCTCAGGCAGCGGCATTCCCCAGGTTGAGGCTGTGCTCGAAGGCGAGCAACACCAGGCCACAACCCCGGTAATAGTGGTTAAGTTTTTTGGTGGCCTGCTAGCCATGGGCGCAGGGCTGGCCCTCGGACGTGAAGGCCCCAGCGTGCAGATGGGTGCGAGCAGCGCCGACACCTTGGCGAAATTATTCAAGCGAAATTTGGCAGACCGGCGAGTACTGCTGGCGGCTGGCGCGGGGGCGGGCCTCGCAACTGCATTTAACGCGCCTATCGCAGGCGCAATTTTTGTGCTCGGGGAATTGGTACGGCGATTTGAGCCACGCATCGCCATCGTGGCGCTGGGCGCGTCATCAGCGGCCATCACGGTGGCGCATCTGTTTTTAGGGTACATGCCGGACTTCCATGTCCAGGATTTGGCGTTCACTCGTAACAATGGCATAAAGCTCCTCTTCTTCCTCCTCGGCGCCGTAGCTGGACTTGCGGGCATCGCCTACAATCACGCGATTCTCGGCGCAATCTCCGCGGCGGAAAGACTGTCCCGATTCCCGGTTGAGCTGCGTGCCGCGTTCATAGGGGCCGCCGTTGGCGTATTGGCGTGGTTTGCGCCCGCACTTGTCGGCGGCGGTGATCCCATCACCCAACGTCTCCTCAAAGGCGTTGGCACGCTCTCCGCAATTCCATTGCTGTTTTTGATTCGCTTCTGCCTCGGCGCTGTGTCGTACGCGGCCGCAACGCCCGGCGGCCTATTCGCTCCTATGCTCGTTCTGGGAGCGCAGCTCGGCCTGTTTTTTGGAATCGGCTGCCAGTTCTTATTTTCTGGGTTGGGTGTACAGCCGGTGGCATTCGCTGTCGTGGGCATGGCCGCTTTTTTCGCGGGAGTCGTACGGGCGCCGCTAACAGGAATCGTGCTCGTCACGGAGATGACTGGCAACGTCACGATGCTTCTTCCCATGCTGAGTGCTTGCTTCGCGGCGATGCTCATCCCCACTCTTCTGCACAACCCGCCGATTTATGAATCACTGAAGGCGCGTGCCGTACAGAAGGCTTTAGCTGCACCCTAATTAAGAGGCGCTTTGGATGGCCCTGCGGAGTGGTGACAAGCGGAAACTACGGTTTTTGGAGATGCTCGGTGATTGACGTAAGATTCGGACTAGAAAGCGTTTAGTATGGCTTGCGCGCTCCGAAATGAAGAAGCACCAAAGACGTTTGAGAGGACAAATCCAGTGATGAAGCGAACCTTGAATGTTTTCACCGGCGTCTTGCTGCTGACGATCTTTGTAGCGTCTTGGGCGTTGACCACAGGGGCAAAGAAGCCCGCGCATTTCGTTCCCGCAAGCGTAACCAAAGCGGGAGATATCCCGTACCCCGCGAACAGTCTAGACGCCGGAGTCGTAACGCTTTCGGTATACATCGAGAAGACCGGTAAGGTCCTCGGAGTCACCATTTTGAGGGATATCCCCTCGGTGTCCAGGCCAGCTGCAGCGGCAGTGCGCTCGTGGACATACACTCCCGCGACGCTCGATGGAAAGCCCGTGCAATCGACGCTTACCATCAACATCGAGTACGATCCCGGCTTTCTCGGAGCCGACAACATTCCGCTGCCTCCGCCATCCCAAGTCCAGCCCATCTCCAAGGATGATCCGCCGTTTTATCCGCCAGTGCTGAACAGTGCCACGTTTGCCCCATATCCTGCCAAAGCCAAAGCGCAAGGAGCAGTAGTTCTCAACGTCACGCTGGACACAAATGGCAACGCCTCCCAGGTCGTAACTCTCCGAGACGTCCCCCCGCTGACAGCTTCGGCAACCGCCGCACTCAAGAATTGGAATTTCACCGCAGCCACCTACGACGGAAATCCGATCCAATCCCACATGGCGGTAGCCTTCGTGTTCCGCTCTCCGTCCGCCCCCATCCCCTGAAATTTGTTCAATGTCCGCGCGAGCGTAAGCAGGTGCGAGTGTGCGGGTGCCCCAGACTCCGAGCTTTCGTCTGGGGATTTTGACTCTTCCTCTTCGCTCACGCGCACAATTCACTCGTCCTAATAACACTTCGACCCTCATTTCCTACCATTCAATGTAAATACCTTTACTCCCTCGCTAATCCCATGCTACCGTTTCCTATGTTCCCATCGACAGACCCGCCCACCTCTCGAGGTATTCCTTCTTTTTCCTTCACCTCCTCCGCCGCCACTTCTTCCGTGTCCCAATCCCTTCCCACTTTTTCCACAGCGAGTAAACATGCAACGCACAGCAACGCTCGCATCTCCACTCCTTTCAAGCGTTTAGTTCACAGTTCTCTGGATACCCGGGGATGGGGCTCTCCAGAGCAAGCCAAATATCTCTTTTCCTCTCCATTCTGCTTCCCACTCAGCTCCCCACTCACTGCATCTCAGACCCCTTTGTTGCCATTCCAACGAACCACGTCAACCCTAACTCCTGTGTCTGCAACGCTTACAAAAAAACGGGGGTGGAGCTCCAGTCTTCTCCGCGCTTCCTCAGCGCACTCTGAGTCTCTGCGTTATCCTTTGCCTTTTCCCGACTCCCCCTATCGCCTCGTCTCTCCCTCGTTACGTCGTTACCTCTTTACTTCCGACCATCGCATCGCGGATCTCCTCCCGCCCCAAGTCCATGAAACGCACTTCTCCCCCGTGGCGTCACACCACATGCAAGCTGTACCCTGTGGCGGCTCCATTCAGAATCAGAAGAGCAACACCAAATACGGAGGAGATTGTGCGTAAGCATGCGAATGTAGTGGCAGTCCTGGCGTTGATCTTGGCGGTCGCTCCCCTAGGAGCGCAGGCTCCCGCTGTTAGCCAAGCCGATCTGGCTGCGATCCACCAGATCAGGGAAGAAGGCTTCAGTCCTGCAACTTCCAAAGTCATGGAAATCATCAGCTACTTAAGTGATGTCCACGGCCCGCGCCTCACCAATTCGCCCAACATCAAGGAAGCCGCCAAGTGGACCACGGACACCATGAACCAGTGGAAACTCGCCAACGTCCACCTCGAACCCTGGGGCACTCCCTTCGGTCGAGGTTGGTCTAATGAGCGCACCAATGTGCAGGTCATTGCCCCGCATCCGTTTCCTCTGATCGCTTACGCGAAGGCTTGGACGCCCGGCACCAACGGCCCCGTCACCGCCGATGCGGTCTTCGCCCCGATCACCAAAGAAGAAGACTTCGCCAAATTCAAGGGCCAGCTCAAAGGCAAGTTCGTCCTTACCGCAGCCATCCCGGAGAGCCCCGAGCGCTTTGATCCCCAAGCTCACCGCTACACAGACGCTGAACTTGCTGATCTGGCAACGCAGCCTGTCCCCGGCGCCCAAGCAGGGCAGGAAGAGCGCATCGCCCAATTCCGCGCCACTCGCGAATTCCAACTCAAAGTCCAAAAATTCCTGATCGATGAAGGCGTAGCCGCCTGGATCGAGCCTTCCCGCAGCGATGATGGCACCGTGTTCGTCCAACAGGGAGGTGGCCGCGACAAAGAGAAAGACCCTCCAGCTCCCTGCCGCGTAGCCGTAGCCAATGAAAACTACGGCCGCATCGTTCGCACTCTCGAAAAGAAAGTCCCCGTCAGCATGCTCGTCGACGTCGAGAACAAGTTCTACGACGACGACCTCAACTCTTTCAACATCATCGGCGAAATCCCCGGCTCCGATAAAGCGAAGGCAGACGAAGTCGTCATGCTCGGCGGCCACTTCGATTCCTGGCAGTCCGGCACAGGCGCCACCGATAACGGCGCAGGCTCAGCCGTTATGCTCGAAGCCATCCGCATCCTGAAAGCCACCGGCGTCAAGATGCGCCGCACCGTCCGCATCGGTCTCTGGACCGGCGAAGAGGAAGGCCTCCTCGGCTCAGCCGCATACATCAAGCAGCATTTTGGCGACCGCAACGTCGAGGATCCCGCCACTCACTTGATCAAGATCCTTCCCGAACACGCCAAGCTCGACGCCTACTACAACATCGACAACGGTACCGGCAAAATCCGCGGCGTCTATCTCCAAGGCAACGAAATGGTCGCCCCGATCTTCAACGCCTGGATGGTCCCCTTCCACGATCTCGGAATGACCACTTTGACCATCCGCAACACCGGCGGCACCGACCACCTTTCTTACGACGCCGTGGGCCTCCCCGGCTTCCAATTCATCCAGGACCCCATGGACTACGACACCCGCACCCACCACTCCAACATGGACGTCTACGAACGCATCCAGGAGCCTGACATGAAGCAAATGGCGGTGATCGTAGCAAGCTTCGTCTACCTGACCGCCAACCGCGACGAAATGCTGCCGCGCAAACCGCTACCCAAAGCGCAACCCGTCCGCCAATTCCCATGAGATCCGCGAACAAAAGTGCGACATCTCGGCGCACTCTCAACTCTGTAGGGGCCGCCCTTGGGCGGCCCTCTGCTTTAATGCCGGCCACACTCTTGCCCCCTCGGCCACACCATTCGCGGCAAGACCTTTGCCTCCGGCAATCGTCCTATGATGTTGAGGGATAACCATGAACAATCTATGGCGTGACCTGCGACACGCCTTTCGACTTCTGCGCCTGAGCCCTGGCTTCACAGTCGTCGCCATCCTGACCCTCGCCCTCGGCATTGGCGCCAATGCGGCCATCTTTCAACTAATCGATTCCATCCGCCTGCGCAGCATCCCCGTCAAGAACCCTCAAGAGTTGGGCACCGTCCGCATTGCCGACCGTCATTGGGGCTCCGGCAATTTCTCGGGACAGTATTCTCAACTTACATTTCCGATGTGGGAACAAATCAAGAAGCGTCAGGAAGGCTTTTCGGCGATTGCCGCTTGGGGAGAGCAGTCATTCAATTTGGCCACTGGCGGAGAAGTGCGCTTTGCAAAAGGTATCCGCATCAGCGGCGACTTTTTTCAAGTACTAGGCGTCCAGCCGTATCTGGGCCGTCTCCTCGGTCCCGAGGACGACCAACCTGGTTGTCCCGCATCCGGTGCAAACATCAGCTACGCGTTTTGGCAGCGCAATTTTGCCGGCGATCCCTCCGCGATCGGCAAACGCATGACCCTCGACGGAAACTCCTTTGAGGTGCTCGGAGTAACGCAGCCGGGTTTCAACGGCATCTCCGTCGGCAATACTTTTGATGTTGCCGTGCCGGTTTGCATCGAGCCCATCCTCAACCCGCGCGACAATCGCCTACCCGAACGCGCCAGTTGGTGGCTAGCCTCCATCGGCCGCTTGAAACCGGGATGGACTATTCAGCGCGCCAACGCGCAAATGAATGCTGTGACCCCACAGATCCTGCAAGAAACCATTCCACCTATTTACGACGCCAACGGCGTGAAGAAATATCTCGAGTACAAACTCGGCGTCTTTTCGGCGAGCACAGGATTCTCCGAACTGCGCGAGGATTCGGAAACATCTCTCTGGCTGCTCCTTGGAATTTCCGGCCTGGTCCTGCTGATCGCCTGCGCCAACCTGGCTAACCTGATGCTCGCGCGCGCCGGAGCTCGTGAACGACAAATCACGATTCGCCGCGCACTGGGAGCGACGCGCTGGCGAATGATTCGCGAGCTGCTTTCGGAAAGCCTGCTGCTCGCCGTCGGTGGAGCGATTTGCGGATTATTTTTAGCTTTTGCCGTTAGCCGCCTGCTCGTCACCTTCATCAGCACATCGGATAATCAAGTCTTCCTCGACATGGGAATGGATTGGCGTGTGCTCGCTTTCACCACCACTCTCGCCGTCCTCACAACGATTTCGTTTGGCTTGGCTCCAGCCATCCGCGCAACACGCGCCGAGCCCGCCACACTGCTTCAGTCCGGCAGCCGCGGATCCACTGGCGGCAAGGAACGCTTCAGTCTTCGCCGCATTCTGGTTGTTTCGCAAGTCGCGTTGTCCGTAGTTCTCTTGATGGGGGCGCTACTTTTCGTGCGAAGTTTGCGCAACTTGACCACACTAAATACTGGCTTTCAACAGAGCGGCATATTGGTCGCCGGCGTCGACTTCGAGCACCTGAAGATTCCCGAAGATCGCTACACGGAATACAAACGCGACATCGTGAAACGCATACAGGCATTGCCCGGCGTGGAATTCGCTGCCGACGCCCGCATGGTGCCGTTCGGAGGTAGCTCCTCGAATGACTATGTACTGACGGAAAGCTCCGACGTCGAAAAAGTTGTGGCCTGGCTCAATTATCTTGGCCCGGGTTATTTCCAAACCATTGGCACGCCGCTACTCACCGGACGCGATTTCGATGATCGCGACACCGCTACGTCAGTGAAAGTAGCCATCGTGAATGAGGCGTTTGTGCGCAAAGTTTTCGATGGTACACCGAATCCGCTCGGCAAGAGGTTTCGCAAGCACGAGCCCCCTGGAAAGCCGCGTCCCCTTTACGAAATTGTCGGAGTCGTCAAAGATAGCAAATACCAGGACATGCATGAAGAGTATCTGCCATTTATGTATTTGCCGGCCACGCAGGAAGAAAAGCCGGGCCCATACGACCAAATCCTGATTCGTTCATCGTTGCCGCTCACCAGTCTAATAGGCTCACTAAAGGAATCAGTGGGCAGCATGAATCCCGGTATTGATCTTGAATTTAAAGTGCTCAAGACGCGCATTCACGAATCGCTTCTGCAGGATCAACTGATGGCTACTCTTTCTGGCTTCTTCGGTTTCCTCGCAGCCTTGTTGGCGGCTATCGGCCTCTACGGTGTCATTTCCTACATGGTCGTCCAGCGCACCAAAGAAATTGGGATTCGCATGGCTATCGGTGCGGAGCGCGTCGATGTTCTAAAGTTGATTCTTAACGAAGCGACGGTGCTGACCGTGACAGGGTTGGTGATCGGTGCGGGACTTGCGCTGGGCGCAGCCCAGGCTGCGAAATCGTTGCTCTATGGATTGAAACCGCGTGATCCAATTACGCTCGTCGCAGCGGTAGTGGTGCTGAGCGCCGTAGCCGCCTTCGCCAGTTTCTTGCCAGCCTATCGCGCCTCGAAGCTCGATCCGCTAATCGCGCTACGCTATGAATAGGTCGACGCAACTAGGGGCCGCATTCCGACGCGGCCCGTCCTTCTAGGACAGCTACTTCGTCACTGGAAAATCCACTTCAATCGGCTCGATCAAAGGCATCAACCAACCTAACAATTTCTGATGTACCGGATGCGCCCCATAAGCCTCGCAAGCGGCCTTATCCGCAAACTTCATCACACCGCCCAACTCATAACCTTGCCCGCGCGGCGAATCATTTCTCCCCACCCACGCTTCGAGAACCTGCGGGATCTGACTTTGCAATTTTCGAATCTCCGTAACGATGCGTTCCTTCTGCTCCCCCGTCACCCCCGCCTTAAATCGAAACGCAAACATGTGTATATACATACCTCTCCTCACCCCTAATGTAGGGATCACACTTCTGCCGTCAGCTCTCTAAGAAATGAAACGCTTATGAATACGAACATTTGCAGACACTTGAGGCCACTTGGAGCAGACGATCTTTTGCTCTCACAGATCGAGAGCCACCTGCAGAGCGCGATTCAGTTCCGCCAGTTTCACCGCCGGCAGCGAACTGACATACTGAGTCAGGTCTGCCTTTCTCAAGCTCACCAGGTTGTCGCACATGATCCAACTCGGGTGTTTCATGCCCTCGTCCGGACCAATCGCCACCTGAGTCGAAAGTCCCTCTCCGCTGGTAAAGACAGGGGCACATATAACGGTCGAGAATCTCGAATCGATCAGCGCCTGTCTGCTTACGACGGCGAAGGTGCGATGATCCTTGGGGTCCCCCGCTGGCTTGTAAACGCGATATAACTCTCCTCTGGTCACGATAACTCCCGCACAATTTTCATTCAGCTGGTCTGTTTACGTCGAACACTTGGTACTCGAGGACTTCGGCAGCCTCCCGGTTGAGACGGTCCGCAGCTCGATTGATGCGTTCTAGATCTCTTGCATTTAAGGCCGCACGCTTTCGTGCGCGCATGTATTTCCGCAGCACGCGTTCGATGAACGCCGACCGCGATTCTTTTGACCCTGCGAGCTTATCCACTTGGGTGATGACTTCCTTGGATAGTGTGATAGAGGTCTTCTCTTTCATACTACCAACATACTACTCTCTTGAATCTCGCACAACGCTTTTCCGATGCCCGCTTCATCCTTCGATCAAGCCATAGCGTTTCGCAAACTTTCCGCACTCTGCTACACTTCGCCCGATTTATACGTGCATTCCATTCGGAGGAACTTACGGCATGAGGATCATTCGCCCCTTCGCAATTGCTTTAATAGGCTCAGCGCTCGCGTTCTGCGCGTGGTCCGCGGACTCGGCTCCGCAGCAGCCTCGCACTCCTTCTACGCTGCGCAACATCACTATCGACGATTACTTTCAGATTCGCGATGTCGGCCAGCCGGAGTTGAGCCCCGACGGGCAATGGGTGGCCTATACCGTGCGTAGCAAAATGCTCAAGGAAGACAAGAACGAGACGCGCATATGGATGATTCCCGCGCACGGCGGCGATCCGCTGCCCATGACCGCCGAAGGTATTTCGTCGGGCCATCCGCGCTGGAGCCCAGATGGCAAATATCTGGCGTTCACTTCTTCGCGCAATAACGGCAAGAGCCAGGTGTGGCTCCTGAATCGGCTTGGCGGCGAAGCCGTTAAACTCACGGATATTTCGCAAGGCGTTGGCGACTTTGAGTGGTCGCCGGATAGCACGCGCCTCGTGCTGGTCCTTCAGGACCCCAAACCGGAAGACGCAGAAGGGGAGAAAGACAAGGACAAGCCGGCTCCCGCCAAGCCAAAGACGCAGCCTCCGTATGTAATTGACCGCCTTCAGTTCAAGGAGGACACGGTCGGTTATCTCGACAATCGGCGCACGCACCTCTACGTCTTCAACGTGGAGAAGAAATCCGTTACCCAAATCACTTCCGGCAGCTTCGACGACGAGCAACCCGCGTGGTCGCCTGATGGTAAGCAGTTGGCCTTTACCAGCAACCGAAGCATGCCCGATCCCGACGCTTCGCGTGATACCAACATCTGGGTGGTTGCCGCGGACAATACGGATAAAGGCGCGCACCCGACGCAAATCACCACGAATCCCGGCGCGGACGGCCAGCCCGCCTGGTCTCCCGACGGGAAATGGATCGCGTACGTCACGCAGCTCGACGTGCACCTCTTTTGGTACGCCACGCAACATCTGGCAATCTCTTCTTCGACCGGCGGCGACGCGAAAGTGCTCACGATGGCGTTTGACCGCAACGTGCGCCGACCGAGATTTTCCGCCGACGGCAGCTTCATCTATTTCATTGCGGTGGATGATGGCACGCAAAACCTTTGCCGCATCGCGGTCGGCGGCGGAGAAGTTTCTAGACCCATTGGCGGCCGCGTCACAGTCGCTT
>Ga0210405_10006258_pt1 | contig 10670 bp, 6 predicted proteins | sample IncBWH11MmetaG_FD_155492 | JGI IMG/M metagenome (GOLD analysis project Ga0210405, IMG submission 155492) | Forest soil microbial communities from Barre Woods Harvard Forest LTER site, Petersham, Massachusetts, United States - Inc-BW-H-11-M | ecosystem: Environmental > Terrestrial > Soil >... | reverse complement strand
CGCGCGTCACCTTCGCCAGATAGATGTTGCCGCGGAGCTGCTTACGGTGTGCGGACTCGAAGTCGAATTCCTCGACGCGATTGCCGCGCAGAACGACCACCCGGGTCTCCTCCGGATGGGTCGCGTCGATGAGCATTTTGTTGGCCATTTTGTAATCTCACGACGGGCGGCGTGCCGCTTGCTCCGCGCCGCAGCGGCGACGGGAAACGGGGGCCTGCCCGATTATCGGTGAATGGGACGGATCGGGGACTACGAGCGCGGCGGTCGGTGTCGACCGAACAGCCGGCGAACGTGCGAACGTCGCCGTGCCAACCCGATCTAACCTTGGCTTCCGCTGGGAAGGCTTTTCCCCGGAAGATTTGCGCCTCGAACATGAACTCCAAACCGTGGCGGGCAGCAGCGCCCAGCGCTGCCGCGATTTCTTTCGCTTGCTCACGGCATCGGCGCGACACAGTTCCGGCAGCGTTGTTCGCCACTGGCACGCGCGTCGCGCGCGAGGCTCCGGCTGTCCTCTTTCTCGAGGGTATCGGCGTCGCTTGCTCGTTCCACCGTCTTTGGCGCGATTTGGCGCCGCAAAAGTTCGAAACAGGGGTTCGAAAGCGACATCCGCCTTGGTTCCCGATTTCGGGGAACCATTTCGGCGGACGTGCCGGATGCCCTAACGCGACACAACCGGAACCTGTCACCGTCAGCATGATCTTCATAAGGCCCCATATAGGGAATTGGCAAGTCGCCTGTGGGCTTTGGCTCGAATTCTTAGAGTTCCGGCCGCCCCGGCGCCACTTTTGCCGCGATTTAAAATTCCATTAACCACGCGTCCTTAATGAAGTAACACGGGCGCGAAGGGGTCGAACCGATGGCTGTCCGGGCGGCGAGCTGGGCTTTCCTCGGCATAGTCCTCGCAGGCGTCGCGCGGGCCGCCGGACCGCCGGCAACGACGCCCGCCGCCGACTCGTTTCCGGTCGCCACCGACGTCCGGCTCGGCGGCGATGAAGTGGCGACCCGCTTCATCATGGATTTGAGCCGCAAGATCGACGTGCGCGCCTTTACGCTCGCCGACCCCTACCGCGTCGTCCTCGACATCCCGCAAGTGACGTTTCAATTGCCGCCCAAAGCCGGCGAGAGCGGCCGCGGCCTGATCAAGGCGTTTCGCTTCGGCCTGATGATGCCCGGTGGCTCGCGCATGGTGCTCGATCTGGCCAAGCCCGCGCGGGTCGAGAAAGCCTTCGTCGTCGACGCCACCGTCGACGCGCCGGCTCGCCTCGTGCTCGATCTCCTGCCGACCGATCGCGAGAGCTTTTTGCGCAAAGTCGCGCTCGACGGCAAAACGGCCAGCGCCGAAGCGCCGCAACGCAACGCGCCGCCGCCGGACGCCGCCGACAAAAGGCCGCTGGTGGTGCTCGATCCCGGCCATGGCGGCATCGACACCGGCACCAAGGGGCCGGGCGGGGAAATCATGGAGAAGAATATCGTGCTCGATTTCGCCGGACGCCTGCGCGAGCGGATCGAGAAAACCGGCAAATACCGCGTGCTGATGACGCGCAGCGACGACACTTTCATTCCGCTCGGCGAGCGCGTGCACATGGCGCGCAGTGCCGGCGCCGCCCTGTTCGTCTCGATCCACGCCGATTCCTTGCCGAAGAAGGAGGGCGATGCCCAGGGCGCCACCGTCTATACCTTGTCGGAGACCGCCACCGATTCGGAAGCCGCCCGGCTCGCCGAGCAGGAGAACCGCGCCGACGTCATCGCCGGCGTCGATCTCAAGGATGAGCCCGACGACGTCGCCGGCATCCTGCTCGACCTGGCGCAACGCGAGACCAAGACGTTCTCGGTGCAATTCGCCCACCGGCTGGTCGGCGAATTGAAGGGTGCAACGCGGCTGCACAAAAACCCGCTGAAATCGGCGGGCTTCAAAGTGTTGCGTGCGCCCGACGTGCCGTCGGTCCTGGTGGAACTCGGCTATGTGTCGAACAAAGACGACCTGCAATCGCTGCTCTCCGATACTTGGCGCGACCGCACGGCGGCTTCGGTGGCCCAGGCCATCGATACTTATTTCTCCACCCACGTCGCCGGCACCCGCGCCGGGGCCAATTAATCGAGGCCGGTATGGCGCTACTGCCGCAGCCCCAAGACTGTGCTTGAACATGGCCTCAGTTTGAACAAGAAGCGGAGCGACCACAGCCGATGAGGACGGGGTCTCTAGCGATTTCATGGCAATACTGCCAAACTGGCTCCTCTCCCGGCGGAGACTGAATCGGCGCGGCGCCTGCGCCCGCCGAGACGCGGCGGAACGGTCCTAATGAAAGTTTTGTTGCGCTTCCTGGGCTTTCTGTTCGCGGCGGGAACCATCGTGTTCATCGTCGGCGTGGCCGCGGCCGCAGGCCTGCTCTGGCACTACTCCAAGGATTTGCCGGACTATTCGCAGCTCCAGGACTACGAGCCGCCGGTGATGACGCGGGTGCATGCCGCGGACGGCTCGCTCTTGGCCGAATACGCCAATCAGCGCCGCCTCTACCTGCCGATCCAGGCGATCCCAAAACTCGTCACCAACGCCTTCATCGCCGCCGAAGACAAGAACTTCTACCAGCACCCCGGCATCGACATTTACGGCATCGCGCGCGCCGGATTGCTCTACGTCCAGAATTACGGCTCCAGCCGCCGGCCGCAGGGCGCTTCGACCATCACGCAGCAGGTCGCCAAGAACTTCCTGTTGACCAACGAGGTGTCGTTCGAGCGCAAGATCAAGGAAGCGCTCTTGGCGCTGCGCATCGAGCGCACCTACTCGAAGGAAAAAATCCTCGAGCTCTATCTCAACGAAATCTATCTCGGCTTCGGCGCCTACGGCGTCGCCGCGGCGTCGCTGCTCTATTTCGACAAGTCGGTGCACGAGCTTACGATCGCGGAAGCCGCCTATCTCGCCGCCTTGCCGAAGGGGCCGAACAACTACAATCCGTTCCGCAAACGCGACGAAGCGATCGCGCGGCGCAATTACGTCATCGATCGCATGGCGGAGGACGGCTACATCGCCGCCGACGTCGCCGACAAGGCGAAGAAACAGCCGCTCGACATCACGGTGCGGCCGACCGGCGCCCACGTTTTCGCCGCCGAATATTTCACCGAAGAGGTGCGGCGCTACATTTACGACAATTACGGCGAGAAGAAACTCTACGAAGGCGGCCTGTCGGTGCGCACCACGCTCGATCCCAAGATCCAGGTGATGGCGCGCCAGGCCATGATCAACGGGCTGGTCAATTTCGACGAGACCCAGGGCGGCTATCGCGGACCGGTCACCAAGATCGACATTTCGGGCGATTGGGGCACCAGGCTTGCCGAGGTGAAATCGCTGTCCGACGTCGCGCCGTGGCGGATGGCGGTGGTGCTCGATGTCACCAACGATTCCGCGCGCATCGGCTTGCAGCCGGCGCGCGATCCCGGCGGCAATGTGCTCAAGGCCCGCGATACCGGCATCGTTGCGCTCGACGGCGTCAAATGGGCAAGGCCGGGATCGCCCAACGGACCGACCGGAAAGCCGATCCAGAGCGTCAGCCAGGTGCTCGCCGCAGGCGACGTCGTCTATGTCGAGCCGCTGCAAGACCAGGGCAAGTATCGGCTGCGGCAAATTCCTGAAATCTCCGGCGCCATGGTGGTGATGGATCCGCGCACCGGCCGCGTGCTTGCGATGGTGGGCGGTTTCTCCTTCGATCAGAGCCAGTTCAACCGCGCGACGCAGGCGCTGCGGCAGCCGGGCTCGTCGTTCAAGCCGCTGGTCTATGCGGCGGCGCTCGACAACGGCTACACGCCGTCGAGCATCGTCATGGACGCGCCCATCGAAATCGACATGGGGCAGGGCGGCGGCATCTGGCGGCCGGAGAATTACGGCGGCAAGTTCTTTGGTCCCTCGACCTTGCGTTTCGGCCTCGAACAGTCGCGCAACGTGATGACGGTGCGGCTGGCGCAGGACATCGGCATGCCGCTGATCGCCGAATACGCCAAGCGGTTCGGCGTCTATGACGAATTGCCGCCGTATCTGTCCTACGCGCTCGGCGCCGGCGAGACCACGGTGCTGCGCATGGTCACCGCCTATTCGATGTTCGACAATGGCGGCCGCCGCGTGAAGCCGACGTTGGTCGACCGCATTCAGGATCGCTACGGCCACACCATCTACAAGCACGACGAGCGCGAATGCGTCGGCTGCGACGCCGCCAAATGGGATAATCAGGCCGAACCGACATTGATCGACCGCCGCGAGCAGGTGATCGATCCGATGACCGCCTATCAGATCACCTCGATGATGGAAGGCGTTGTGCAGCGCGGCACCGCGACCGTGGTCCGCGACGTCGGCAAGCCGATCGCCGGCAAGACCGGCACCACCAACGACGAGAAGGACGTGTGGTTCATCGGCTTCTCGCCGGATATCGTCTGCGGCGTCTATATGGGCTTCGACAAGCCGCGCCATATCGCCCGCCTCGCCACCGGCGGCCATCTGGCGGCGCCGGTCGTCAAGGACTTTCTGAAATTGGCGCTGGTCGACAAGCCGCCGATTCCGTTCCGCGTGCCGCCCGGCATCAAGCTCATTCGCGTCAATCCGAAGACCGGCATGCGCGCCGGGCCGGGCGACGACAGGGTCATTCTGGAAGCGTTCAAGCCGGGCACCGCGCCGCCCGACAATTACTCGGTGATCGGCGCCGAGACTGCCAATGGCGGCCCGCTGCCGGCGGTGTCGCCCGACGCCGATCGCGCCGTGCGCAGCACCGGCACCGGCGGGCTGTATTAGGCGCTGCCGCGCGCGGCCGTCCTTGCGGACGATCAACAGATCGAGCGTGGCGTCGATAGAGGTCGCTGCGCCGCTCTCCGTCTTACGTCGCGGCCTGAAAATCGAAAAGCATCACCTGTCGGTCTAACAACGGTTCGCAAGTTGGGGGTTGCGTTCCGATCGGGAATGACGTGAATGTCGCCGGCGTCGTCGGCGCTTGGAACCCGCCGCCGACGGTGCCGGCCTGGGATCGGGATTTGCGGCAGTAGCTTGAGGATTGCAGGCGATGACCACAGCCGAATCCGTTAGCCGGCGCCCAGACGTCCCGGCGCTGACCGGCTTGCGCTTCCTGGCCGCCTTCTCCGTACTCCTGGCGCACGGCCTGTCGGCGACCGTCGCCGACAACGCGGCGACGCAGGGCGCTGCCTATTGGCTCATGCAGTCGTCCGGCTTCGGCATGACGCTGTTCTTCGTGCTCAGCGGCTTTGTCATCCATTACAACTACTCCGGCTTGGTGACCGACGGTCGGTGGCGCGGCATCGCCGCCTTCTTCTGGGCGCGCTTCGCTCGCCTTTATCCACTCTTTCTGCTGATGATGCTTGTCTACGTGCTGGTGAGCCAGAGGCACGTCGCGTACTGGACCGGACGGCCTGAGCAAATCGACGCGATTTTTCAGGCGCTGCCGTATTTCCTTTTGTCGATACAAAGCTGGATTTACAAGCTGATCGACGGCGGTTCGCTGATCGACGCCATTCGCGGCGGCTCGCCGCCGACGTGGTCGATCTCTACCGAATGGTTTTTCTATTTCGCCTATCCGCTCATCGCCTGGCTCATTCTGCGTGCCCGCGCGCCCGCAATTATTCTGCTCGTCGTCGGCCTATGGTGCGTGTTGTGGACCTCGTTTGCGACGGGTCTCTACGATCGCACGCCGGAGATTGACGCTTGGGCGGTAAGCCGTTTCGGCCCCATCGCCGGGGTGCAAAACCATGAGGATTCGTTCGTGCGATGGCTATTGTATGCATCGCCCTATCTGCGCATCGGCGAGTTCGTACTCGGCGCCATGACCGCTCAGCTCTACGTCGCGCTGCAAAGGCGCGACGTTACGCGCCGGGAAAATGCGCTTGGCGGCGCGCTATTTTGGGCAGCGGCATTGAGCGTCCTCCTGGTCACTTACGTGGAATACAGTCCCGACGTTCCGATGACGATCTTCCGCAAAATGAACATGAACTTCGCTTTGGCGCCGTCGGTGGCGCTGCTCGTGTTCTGCGCCGCCCGCTATCGAAGCGCGGCGTCGCGGCTCTTGACCTCGCGTCCCGCCATTGCGCTCGGCGAGGCGAGCTACTCGATCTACCTGGTGCACTCGATCGTGCTGATCAGCGCCGTCAAGCTGACCGGGAACGTCGTCCATGGCACCGCCTACAATGTCGTCAAGCTCATTGTTCTGATGGCGATCGTCGTTGCAATTTCGCTCTTGCTCTACGCCTATTACGAGGCGCCGGCGCGCTCGTGGCTGCGCCGGCGCTGGCGCAGCCGACCCGCACCTGCCGTGTTAGCAGCGCAATCGCCGGCTTCATGATGCCGCGGCGGCCCGTTGCTGGAGTCCCGGTTGCAAAGCAATGTTACCGGCCCCAGGATTTTGCACGCGAATCTGAAACCTCCCCGCGATGAGTTACGACACTTTCTATTTCGCCTTGTTTCTAGCCGCGACTTGGGCTGCGTTCGTCGTGCTGCCATGGCGCGGCTACGTGCTGTTGCTGGCCAGCATCGGCTTCTATGCGGTCGCCGGATTGCGCGACAGTCTCTTGGCCACCGCCGTCATTCTCGTCAATTACGGTTTTCAGTTTGCGATCATGCGCGACCGGCGCTGGCTCTATGGCGCGCTGGTTCTCAATATCGGCTGTCTTGCCTATTTCAAATATCGGGTATTTCTCGAGACCGCCGCCGGCCTCGACGTGTTCGCCCAGCATCTTATCATTCCGCTCGGCATCTCGTTCTATATTTTCCAGCTGACGGCCTTTCTGATCGACCTGTCGCGCGGCCGCGCCAAGCCGTTCTATTCGCTGCCGCGCTTCGCGCTTTTCAAGTTGTTCTTCGGCCAGCTCGTGGCCGGTCCGATCATGCGTTGGCGGCAGTTCGGCCCGCAGATCCATCGTCTGTTCGACGGCACCCTGCCGCAGCGCCGGTTGCTCGGGATCGCGCTCGGGCTTTGCCTTGTCGGCTTGATCAAGAAGGTCGTGTTCGCCGACGCGCTGGCGCCGTTCGTCGAAACGATCTTCCACAACGGCCCGGCGAGCGCCGCGGCGGCGTGGCTGGGCATCTTCCTGTTCAGCTCGCAGGTATATTTCGATTTTTCCGGCTATTCCGATATCGCGCTCGGCTTAGGCTATCTGTTCGGGCTTCGCCTCGCGGTGAATTTTCGCCAGCCATTCGCGGCGCTCACCCCGCAGGATTTTTGGCGCCGCTGGCACGTGACGCTGAGCTTTTGGATCCGCGATTACCTCTTTACCCCGCTGGCGCGCCTGCGGCGCTCGCGGCGGTGGGCGGACTTCGCGCTTGTCGTCGCCATGGCTTTGGCCGGGCTCTGGCACGGCGCCAACTGGACGTTCATCGTCTGGGGCGTCGGCTGGGCGCTGGCCATTCTTTTGTGGCACATGGCCGACCGCCATCTGGCGCGGCTCGGCGTGGCGCAATGGGTGCTGACCTTCGGCATCTGGCTCGTCCTGTTGGCCTTCTTCCGCTCGAGCGACGTCGGTGCCGCGCTGCGCTATATCGCAACGATGTTCGGCGGCGGCGGCGCGGGTACGGCGCCGCTTCCCAACGACGGCACGGGCGGCGTTCTGATCGCGCTCGGCTGCGCCGGCTTGCTCGCGCTGCACTGGTCGGAAGGTTATCTTCATACGCGACGAACGATCCTGTTGATGCGGCGCTTCGACGGTCTGTTGCTGCGCGCGCTTTTCGCCGGCCTCGCACTGTGGCTGCTGCTGCTGCCGAAGGTGCAGGACAATCCGTTCATCTATTTCCGGTTCTGATCATGGTGCGAAAATTGAGCCGTGCGGTTGCGGCAATCCTCGTCGGAGCGATGTTGGCGGTGCTCGGAACCGAAGCGTTCTTTCGCATCATCGACGCAACGCCGCTGCGCTGGGTGCTGCCGCTGCCGCAGGTCGCGCTGTACGGTCCGGATTTTGCGACCGGTTACCGCCACAGGCCCAATGTCAGCGGCATGTGGCTGACCGAGCATCGCAACTTCATCCGCACCTCCAATCTCGGCTTGCGCGATCGCGACCGGCCGCTCGCCCACGGTGCGGGGCCGCGGGCCGTCATCGTCGGTAATTCCATCATCGAGGCGGTGCAGGTCGGCGAGTCGCAGACCGGTCCGGCGGTGGCCGAGGCGATACTGGCCCGCGAGCGGCCGGGCGCCGAAGTGGTCAATCTCGGACTGTCCGGCGCCAGGCCCGCCGTCGACGTGGCGCGCCTTGAGTCGCAGGGGTTGGCGCTATCCCCCGACATCGCCGTCGTCGTCCTCGACGTCGAGGACTTTGCGACACCCGCCACGCTCGACGATCGGGAATTTACCGGCTATCGCCCCGACGCCAACGGCGTGTTCCATCTTTCCTATGGCTTTCGCAACTCTTCCGGCTATCGCTTTCGCACCTCTTCGGCGGGACGCCTCTTCTATTGGCTGCTCGACCACAGCGAGGTGGTGCGCATCGTCAATGCGCGCAAGAACGTCGGCATTTTTGCCGAGCTTTCGCCGGCCGCGGCGGCCGAGCAGGGGTCGACAAGGTGCAGCGCCGACAGCCTCGACCCTTATACCGCGCTGTTTATCAAGGGCGAGCCCGCGGACATGCGCGGCGTGCTCGACGCCTTCGTTCGCGATCTCGCCGCCATCCAACGCGATAAAAAACTTCCCATTATCGTGGCGACGCGCGCCATCGAGGCAGGGTGCCCGTCCCTTGCCGACAAGCGCTCCGCGATCGTCGATGCGATCCGCGCCCAAATCGAAGGCGCCGGCCTGCAATACCTCGATCTCGACGGGCGCATCGTGGCGGCGGTGGGCGCCGACAATGCGGCAGAGCTTTACGGCTTCGGCGCCAATGTGGGCTTCGGCCACCTCAACGTCGCGGGCAATCGGGTTTACGGCGAAATCTTCGCCGATGTGATTGCGCATGCGCTGCCGCCGCATCGCCAGCCTGGCCGGTGAAGGACGCACGCCGGGGCGACGGCAAGCCGCGAACGGCGCGTTGCGCGCGATGCCGCAACCGATTACATAACCGGCCGGAGACCGACCATGCGCGCGGAAATCGAGACCATCGTCGAGGAGATCAAGCAGTCTGTGGGACTGCTGAGGAGGCATCTTTGACGTCGACAAAGCGCGCGCCCGCCTTGCCGAGCTGAACCGGCAGGCCGAAGACCCCAATCTCTGGAACGATCCGCCGCGGGCGAGCCGGGTGATGCAGGAGCGCACCGCGCTCGACGAGCAGCTCACGGCGCTCGCCCGCATCGACCAGGAGCTCGACGACCAGATCACCTTGATCGAGCTCGGCGATGCCGAGAACGATCAGAAAGTCATCGCCGAAGCCGAGGCGAGCTTGCGCAAGCTCAAAACCGAGGTGGCGCGGCGCGAGCTCGAGGCGCTGTTGTCCGGCGAGGCCGACGCCAACAATTCCTATCTCGAAGTCCACGCCGGCGCCGGCGGCACCGAAAGCCAGGACTGGGCCGGCATGCTGTTGCGCATGTATGTGCGCTGGGCCGAGCAGCACGGCTACAAGGTCGATTACATCGAGGAGACCCAAGGCGAAGAGGCCGGCCTCAAGTCGGCGACCATCGAGATCAAGGGCCACAACGCCTATGGCTGGCTGAAGACCGAGAACGGCGTGCACCGCCTGGTGCGCATCTCGCCGTTCGACTCCAACGCAAGGCGGCATACGTCATTTGCCAGCGTCAACGTCTATCCGGTGGTCGACGACCGCATCAATATCGACATCAAGGAGGCCGACGTCCGGGTCGATACCATGCGCGCCGGCGGCGCCGGCGGCCAGCACGTCAACAAGACCGAATCCGCCATTCGCCTCACGCACATCCCGACCAATATCGCGGTGGTGTGCCAGAACGACCGCTCGCAGCACCGCAATCGCGCGCAGGCCTGGCAGATGCTGCGGGCAAAACTCTACGAGCTGGAATTGAAAAAGCGCGAGGAAAAGGCCATCGCCGATCAGGCCGCCAAGACCGACATCGGCTGGGGCCACCAGATCCGCTCTTACGTGCTGCAGCCCTATCAGATGGTGAAGGATTTACGTACCGGCGTCTCGACCTCGAACACCGGTGCCGTGCTCGATGGCGACATCGATCAGTTCACCGCCGCGGCGCTGGCGCAAAAGGCCTTCGGCACCGCGCCGGCGGAAGTCGAGGATGTGGAGTAGGCTTTAGCCGCCGAACAGCGTGGCGCCGGCTTTCAAAAATCTCTGCGGATCGACCGCTTCGCCGTCGATGCGGGTCTCGTAATGCAGATGCGGGCCGGTCGAGCGCCCGGTCGAGCCCAAGCGGCCGACCACCTGGCCGATGCGAATGCTTTGCCCGACCTTGACGTCGATTTCCGACAGATGGCCGTAGCGCGTGGCAAGCCCGTTGCCGTGATCGACCTCGACCATCTGGCCGTAGCCGCCGCTCCAGCCGGCCGACGTCACCGTTCCGGCAGCGGTGGCGTGGATCGGCTCGCCAAAAGTGCCGCGGAAATCGATTCCGGTATGCATCGCCGGCACGTGCAGGAACGGATCGACGCGCACCCCATAGGGCGAAGAAAAATCGATCTCGCCGGTCACCGGCTCGCGCACCGGCACTCTGACCAGCGTGGCGCTGAGCTTGTCGGCGTAGGCGCGCGCGATGTTGACGCGGGTCAGCGCGCGCTCAAAACTCTGGG
>Ga0210405_10006257_pt1 | contig 10671 bp, 10 predicted proteins | sample IncBWH11MmetaG_FD_155492 | JGI IMG/M metagenome (GOLD analysis project Ga0210405, IMG submission 155492) | Forest soil microbial communities from Barre Woods Harvard Forest LTER site, Petersham, Massachusetts, United States - Inc-BW-H-11-M | ecosystem: Environmental > Terrestrial > Soil >... | reverse complement strand
GCGGCGATGCAGCTTCATCGGCAAGGTCCGCGTAAAACTGCCTTAAACCAAGGCCGGCAGCATCGACGCGCGCATCCGCTTCGCGCTCTGCCGATGTCCAAACAAACCGGCCGTCGCGTCGGTCGCAGATCAACCGCAATATCGGAAGAAAGAAAGCCCATGACCAAGTCGATCCGACGCCTGTTGACGATCGCGGCCTCCTCTCTCTGGCTTGGCGGCGCCATTGTGGCGGCCGACGCCCAGCAGCCGCCGACACAGACCAAGGGACAGAAAGCGGTCGACCTGTGCGCCCTGGATCTCGCCGCGGAGACCGATTCCGGCGGCGGCCGGCGGCTGCGCGTGCGCCTGATTACCGTCGACCCGGGCGGCGTCATCGGCGTGCACAGCCATCAGGAGCGGCCGACCATCTTTCACGTGCTGGAGGGCAGCCTGGTTTCGCATTGGCCCGGCCAGCCCGACAGGATCCTGGGTGTCGGCGACTGCGCGGCCGAAGGACGGGACATCACCCAGCATTGGATGGAAAATACCGGGACCGTGGCGGCCAAATATATCGCAGTCGACATATCGAAATAGCGACGGCGTCGTTCGGCGTTTTCGCCGCCGCCGCGAACCGCGTCCGGCCGCCGCCGGACGTCATCTTGCCATCCCTTATCTTATCAGCCCGAGGACCAGCTCCCAGGCTTTGCCCCGGGCCAGCAGGCCGAGGCCAGCCCCGCCGGCCATGATCGACATCGTCCCGACCTTGTAGAACAGCATGATCGCGATCGTGAGCGCGAGAACGCACCACGTGAAGACATCCGGTGCGGCGTGCGGAGCCATCTGCACCAGCGAGACCGCCAGGGCGCCGATCACCGCCGGTCCGACGCCGCGCATGAACGCCTTGAGCCACTGCAGGTCTTTCATCCCGCGCAGCAGCGGCAGGATCGAAAGGATCATCAGGAACGACGGCAGAAAGATCGCCGTCGCCGCCACCGCGGCCCCGGGTGCGCCAAAAAGCTTGAACCCGATGAAGGCGGCCAACATCAGGACCGGCCCGGGCGTGAGCTGCCCGAGCGCCAACCCGTCGACGAATTCCTGCGGGCTGAGCCAGCCGAATTGATTGACGACCTGCTCTTGGATGAAGGCGAGCATGGAGAGCCCGCCGCCGAAGGTGAAGGCGCCGACCTTGAAGAAGAAGACCGCCACCTGCCACAGCGAGGCGGAGCCCGGCCGCGCGTCCGTTTCGAAAACCGGCATCTCCAGGCTGCCGATCGCCGGGGCGGCCAGGTAGTACGCCCCGCATGCGACGGCCAGGACCGCGAGAGCGATCGCGCCCGCGCGCCACGAATAGAACAGCGCGATGCCGACGCAGCCCGCCGCCAGCAGCGTGACGGCGAGGCCGGCGGGCGTCCACAGCACGATCGCGACCGTCGCTGCCGCGATGGCGATTTGCGAGCGCTCCTTCATCGTGCCGCGCGCGAGGCGGTAGACCGCGACCGCGAATATGCCGACGACGACCGGGCCGATCCCGTAGAATGCGTTTCGCATCGAGGGCAGGGCACCGAACGCGATATAGAGGCCCGCGAGGACGAGCATGATGGCGAATGCCGGCACGATGAAGCAGATGCCGGCCAAGATGCCGCCGACAATCCCACCCACGGCGTGCCCGAGGAAAATCGCCAGCTGGGTCGCGCCGGGTCCCGGCAACATGTTCACCAGCGCCAGCCCCTCGACGAACCTCTCCTTGTCGATCCACTGGCGCTTTTCCTGAATTTCGGCCTGCATTATTCCCATGATGGCCGGTCCGCCGTAGCTCATGGCGCCGATCTTGATAAAAACGCGGGCGATCTCTGCCAGTCCGGGCGGCTGCTTGTCCATGCGCGGCACCATGTCGTCATTGGTGGTTAGCGTCATTGGCGGCTCGTCTCATTGCGGTTCAGATGCGATCAGGTGGACCGTACTCCAGTCAGTGCGGCGCGGCAACGGATGGCACACGGTCCAACATCGCCGGCAGGGCAAAACCTGTGGGCAAGGAGCGGCACCGCACCCGGCCCATTCAATGGCGGATGCCCGGGACATTGAGCTTCAATCCATTGCTCTGGGCGATCAGATAAAGCTCGAGGTCGCCGTATTCCTTGGCGTCGGGCGGCAGCTCGTTCGCCCAGATCGCGACCTGACACCACTGGAAGCGCTTGCGCACGTCCCAGATCGCCTGCTGGCTGGTGCGCCAGGTCGGGAAATGATCGAGCTGCCCTTTCATCTCTGCCAGCCATTGCCCGCGAATCCATTTGAGTGCCGCGCGTTCGGGCAGGTGACAGTCGGCACAGGCGAAGTTGAGCTGCCCGAGCTTGCGCAGGGTCAGCTCCCGGCCGCGTTTGTAAGCCGCTTTCGACAGTGCGCCGTCGATGTCGACATTGATCGGGGTGCCGTTGGCGAGATAGCGCAGGTAGACCGCAAGCGCGGTGTTCTCCTCGCTCTGCATCAGCCAGGCGTGGCCGGTCGTCGCCTTGGCGTGACGGGCGACGAACTCCTCGATCCCGAGGACCTTGCCGAGCCGAGGCTCCCATCGCGGCATGGAAGCCGCCCAGGACTTGAATGCCTGTTCCGGCGCGGCATGGCAGGTCGAGCAGGAGGCGCCCTGGGTTCCCGGCTCCGTCCACAGCTTCGGGGCCTTGCTGTCGACCGCCCACATGGCGGGATTGATCATCGAATCGAGATTGTCGCGATTCTCGACGACCGCCGGCCGCTTGTCCGGGTCGTCGAGCGCATCCTTGAACTTGGCCGGCGCCCGCAGCGTCTTGAGAAAGGCGACGATGTGGCCGATCTCCTGGTCGCTGAAGATCCCGTGGCTTCCCCACGGCGGCATCAGGGTCTGCGGGGCGTAAACGCGCGCATCGTAGACGTAGTTGAACAGCCATTCGTCGTCGCGCCCGGCATTGCCGATCTCGGACAGGTCCGGGCCGACGTTTCCCGGCAGATCCGCCGCGCCGGCGGGGCCCATGATGTGGCAGGCGAGACACGATCCGCCGCGGCTGCGGTCGGCAACCAGCTTGCCGCCGAGCGCCGGATCGCCCGCGATCGGGCCGGACAGCCGCCGCGGCGCGGTGGGAGCCGGCGGCGACGCCAGCGCCGCCAGGGTGTTGAATCGTGCCGCGTCGCGCGTCGGCCAGCGGGCATAGCGAACCCAAGGCCGGACCGCCGCATCGACGTCGGTCGCGAGCGGCACGCCGTCGCTCGACCGGGCGGAGGTTCCGGCGCGGGGCGGCGCCAGCGCGGCCGTCCAGATGATTGCGCCGACAACGCCCAGGACGACCACGCGGCCCATGCTCAGCCTCAACCGATCGGTCAAACCCCGCCTGCGAACGGTCTCATTGCAGCCTCGCATCAACATCGCCCGGCTTGGTCGCGCCGTCGCCGGCAAAGCACAGCGTGAAAGCCGCGCCGCCATTCGGTCCCTGATCCACCGTGATGCTTCCGCGATGGGCGTTCATGATCTCACGCACGATAGCGAGCCCGAGGCCAGCGCCGTTGGACGCGGTGCGGTTGCCGCGCCAGAACCGCTCGAAGATCAATTCCCGATCCGTGGGCGAAACGCCGGGCCCCTGATCCAACACGCTCACCCGGCCGCCCGGCTGCACGTTCACCCCGACTTCCGACTGCGGCGGCGAATGAGCGATGGCATTCTCGATCAGGTTCCTTATCGCGTCGCCGATGGCGTGCTTGTTGCCCTTTATGTGAACCGGCTGGTCGGGGCCGCCGAAAGCGATCATCCGCTTCTGCGCCAGGGCCCAGGGGGCCATCGTGGCGACGACGTCGGCGGTGACGTCCTTCAGGTCGACGGTGCCGGAAACGTCGAGCGCGACCGCGTCCAGCCGGGCAACCCGCAGAAGCTGTTCCACCAGCCGATTCATGCGCGCCACGTCGAACCGGAGCTTCGCCAGCTCGCCGTTGCCCTCCATCGAGTCGAGCGCGGCCGTCATGATGGCGAGCGGCGTGCGCAGCTCGTGCGCGGCATTCGCCGTGAACTTGCGCTGGACGGCAAAGCCCTGCTCCAGGCGATCGAGTGCGCGGTTGACGGCGGCAACCAGCGGCGTGACCTCGGTCGGCAGGTCCTTGTCCGACAGCCGGATGTCGGTCGCGGCGGGGCCGATGGTGGCGGCGATTTCCGAGATCTCACGAATAGGCCTGAGCCCTCGCCGGATGACGAAGACTCCGATCACCAACGTGACGACGACGAGGAGCGGGCTGACCCAGGCGACATCGACGACGAAGTCGCGCAGCAGGGCCCGCGCCAGCATGTCGGCCCCGGTCGCGCGGGCGACGGTGATCGAAAGCGGCCCGGCGGCGCTGCCGAGGCTGACGCTCAGCCCGTGGTAGTCCTGGGACGCGGCGCCGAAATTGCGCAGGCTGAAATAGCTCGGCTCGTCGGTCGCTGCCGGCCATTTCGCCACGACCTCGCCGAAGCCCGGCGGAGAGGCGGTCAGCACCCGGCCGTCCGGCGCGCGAACGGCGAAAATGTCGGATCCCCCCGACTTGTAGGCGGCGGCGAGTTGCGACGGAAGATCGAGGCGGAGTCCGCCCGTCGGATCCGCCGATACGTAGCGGACAATGTCCGCCGCGCGCAGATTGAGGTCGCGCTCGTTGAGCGTCTCCGCCGTGTCGTACGCCTGGTAGATCAGGATCCCGGCCGCGGTCGCCGTCGCGATGACATAGAGGGCCGCAAGCCGCACCGCCAGGCGCAGCTGCAGCGACCGGAAGCGAAGCGATCTCATGTCTTGTTTTCGGTCAGCAAGTAACCAACGCCCCTGACTGTGTGGATCTCCGCGGTCGCTCCGCAGTCCACCAGCTTATGGCGAAGATGATGGACGTGAACCGGAATGGCGTTCGATTCCAGCTCGTCGTCCAGGCCGTACAGCTTTTCCTCCAGCACGGACTTCGGCACGACGCGGCCCAGCCGCCGCATCAGGTGCTCGAGGATCGCGGTTTCGCGCCGCGGCAGGAAGAGCGGCGCGCTCCCCACCGATACGTCGCGGCCGATCGTGTCGAACTTGATGTTGCCGGCCTTCAGCAACGTTCCAAGCGCGCCTCCCGGCCGGCGCAGCAGCGCTTTCGTCCGCGCGACCAGCTCGCTCATCGCAAAGGGCTTCACCAGGTAGTCGTCGGCGCCGGCGTCGAGGCCGCAAACGCGATCGTCCACCGCGTCCCGCGCGGTGAGAACGAGAATCGGCACCAGGTTTCCCGCCCGCCGCACTTCTCCGATCAGCTCGAGGCCGTCGCCGTCCGGGAGCCCCAAATCCAGGATCGTCGCGTCGTACGGATTCACCCCAAGCGCCGCCCTTGCGTCCACGCAGGTTGCGACCGTATCGGCGACGAATCCGGCCCGTCCGAGGCCGGTCCGCAAGAGCTCGGCGATCCGAGGTTCGTCTTCGACCACGAGGAGACGCACGTATCACCTGTTCCGGAAATTCAAATCGAGGCGGACACTCCCGTCGGCTTGGCTGCTATACGCCTAATCGAGCCAAGCAAGTTTATGACAATATTAAGCCCGCATTAGGTCAGCCCGTATCAGGCCGCCCGGCGCCGGTCCACTGCGACCGCGTTCCAGCGCTCGTCGCGGATAATACTGCCTTAATGAACCGTCCGCAGCATAATTATTGTCAGCAAGGATCACCGCCCGCATTCAAGAATTGACCGCTGGCTCGTTTGGGGCGGAAGTCCGGGGCCCGCAACCCCGGCCCACGCACGGGTGCTACGGTCCGCCGGCTCCGTCCACGCGGGGATTTCCCGTCATGTTTTCCACTCGCACGCCCGCTTTGGTCCTCTGCGCCGTCACGGCTCGATCGGCTCGAACGGCGCCGCACCGAACGGACGATCAACCAGAACCAGGGATGCCTACCATGGGACAGTTCAAGGCGTTTGCCGGTGCGGTCGCGATGCTGGTGCTGTCAGCGGCGGGCGCATCGATGGCCCGGGCGGAGAATCCGGAGGTCTTTCAGCTCGAGACCAAGATCCCGTTGGGGGAGGTGAACGGCAGGATCGATCATATGGCGGTCGATCTGGCGCGCGGACGTCTGTTCGTGGCCGAACTCGAGAACGATACGGTCGGCATCGTCGACCTCAATGACCGCAAGCTGCTTCGCACCATTGCCGGTCTGAAAGGACCGCAGGGCGTCGGCTACGTGCCGTCGACGGATACGCTTTATGTCGCGAACGGCGGCACCGGCTCGGTGCAGCTGTTGCAGGGACCGGACTATGCGGCCGGCGGGCAGATCGACCTGGGCGAGGACGCCGACAACGTTCGCGTCGATATCGCCGGCAACCGGGTGTTTGTCGCGCACGGCGGCGGCATGTTGGCCGTCATCGACCCCGCCGCGCGCCGCACCATCGCCGATATCGCGTTGAAATCCGATCTCGAAAGCTTCCAGCTCGACCCCGGAAGCAAGCGGATTTTCGTCAATCTGGCGAAGCGATCGGCCATCGGAGTCGCGGACCGCGGCACCGGGAAGCTCATCGCCACCTGGCCGGTGAGCGGAGCCAACGGCAATTTTCCGATGGCGCTCGACCCCGACGCGCAACGGATTCTGGTGGGGTTTCGCAATCCGGCGAAGCTGGGAGTATTTTCCATGCGCGACGGCGCACGCGTCGCGCTGGTGGACGCCTGCGCGGACGCCGACGACATGTTCATCGACCGGAAGCGGGGTCGACTGTACGCGACCTGCGGCGAGGGCTTTCTCGACGTGTTCGATGCGAAGAACGGCGCCTACCCGCGGCTCGCGCACATCGGAACGGTTTCCGGTGCGCGGACCTCGCTGTTCGTCCCCGAGCTCGACCGATTCCTGCTTGCGGTGCGGGCGAGACCGGGAGAGCCGGCGGCCGTCTGGGTCTTTCGTCCGACGCCGTGAACCGCCGCCGACGGCGGAAGGAGCGGCGGGGGGCGAGCCCCGGCCGCTCCCCGGTGCGGGCGACGGGGAGGACGTCGACGGGCACCGGCACTCAGGCGTACGAATTCGCAGCGCCGCGGTCTTTGGGAAGGAACATGCTCAAGCAATAAGCTGGAGCCGGGATGACGAGCCGAAATGCCATCCCGCTCCCAGCGGTCGCGCCGCACCGTGTCTCAATCGTCGTCATCGTCGTCATCGTCCGCCTGGGCGCGAAGGCGGCCGTTGCGGGCGTCGACGACGATCTTCTGGGCTTGGCCGTTGGTCGAGCCCGTCGCCTGGATGTATCTGCCTTCCTGCGAGGTCCGCACGCCCACCCAACCTTCGGACATCAGCTTGTTGCGGACCTGCTCTTCCGTCACCGGTTGGTCGCCGGCGATGAAGACGGGAGGCGGTCCCTGCTGCGCGACTGCCATCATCTTCGCCAGTCCGGCCGCGCCGACGAGGATGGCGCCGCTGACAATGGGGACGATCCATCGAGTCATTGCCTGTCGTTTTTTCACTGAATTTCTCCTTAGTTTGCAGGAGCGCGTTTGACGTCTTTGAGCCGACCATCGTCCGTTTAAGACAGCATTAAACGGGAGATTTCCCGCAAACGGCGAGCGTGCGGCCGGCGTAAAACTGCCTTAAACAAATCGCGCGAACGTTGTTGACGGCGCTTTATCGCGCAATGCGTGTCAAAGCGACTATGCAAGTTGCGCGAGTGTTGGCCGCCGGTGCCGGTCCGCGTCCGTGGTCGCAACGGACGACGCGCGGTGCCGCGGCGAGCGATACGGTGGGGACCCATGTCGGCTCGACCGATGACACGCCGCCAAGCCGTTTTTGCGGGCGCGGGTACGCTGACGCTCGCGTTCGCCGCGTGCCCGCGCGGCGTCGTCGGCGCGGCCAACGAGACCGCAGCCGAGATCGCGCGTTTCACCGGCGGCACGGCGACCGAAACCGGAGCGATCGCGATCGACATTGCGGAAATCGTCGAGAACGGCAACGCAGTACCGCTGGCAGTCGCGGTCGAGAGCCCGATGACGCCCGATGATTACGTTACGCAGATTCTCGTACTCGCCGACGCCAACCCGCAGCCGCGGGTCGCGACCTTCCATTTCACGCCCATGTCGGGGCGCGCGGAGGCCGCGACCCGCATTCGTCTCGCCGCGACCGAAAACGTCATCGTGGTCGCCCGTACCAACCAAGGCAAATTCTACACGGCGCGCAAGGAAGTGAAGGTGTCGATCGGCGGCTGCGGCGGCTGATCGCGGCCGCACGAACCTCGGACGTTGTCATGGCAGAGAGACCGCGTATCAAAGTCCCCGGTGCCGCCGCGAAGGGCGAGATCATCGAGATCAAGACGCTGATCGCGCACGGCATGGAATCGGGCCAGCGCGCCGACGAGCGCGGCAAGCCGATTCCGCGCAAAATCATCAACAGGTTCACCTGCGAGTTCAACGGCAGCCCGGTGTTCGCCTGCGATTTCGAGCCGGCGGTTGCGGCCAATCCGTATCTGCAATTCACCGCCAAGGCGGAGACGAGCGGCACCTTCAGGTTCACTTGGATCGACGACGACGGCACGGCGATCACCGCCGAGGAATCGATCGTCGTGACGTGACCGGCCCGCACCGGGGCCGGGATCGAGAGTGACGGCGGATGGCCAGTCGCAGAGAGCTGCTCCGGGGTGCTGCCGCTGCCGCGGCAATCGCTGCCGCGCACGGGCTGGTAACGCTGTCGCGCGCCGCCGCCCAGCAGCGCCTGACCGAAGCCGATATCCTGAATTTCGCTGCCGTCGGGCAAGTCACGATCCTGCATATGGCCGACGTGCACGCGCAACTCGTCCCGGGCTATTGCCGCGAGCCGTCGATCAACCTGGGTCCCGGCGATCTGGCCGGCGTCGTACCCCACCTCACCGGCGACGATTTCCTGCGGCGCTTCGGCATCAAGGCCCGGTCTGCGACGGCCTACGCGCTGACCTCGAGCGATTTCGCGGCGCTGGCCGAACGCTATGGCCGCATGGGCGGCCTCGACCGCGCGGCAAAAGTCATCAATGCCGTGCGCGCGGAGCGGGGCGAGGACCGGGTGCTGTTCCTCGACGGCGGAGATACCTGGCAGGGCTCGCTCGGCGCCTTTCGCACGCGGGGCCAGGATACGGTCGATTGCTGCCGGCTGCTCAAGCCGGACGCGATGACCGGGCACTGGGAGTTCGCCTATGGGGAAACGCGCCTGCTCGAATTGGTCCGCAGCCTCGGCGTTCCGTTTCTGGCGCTCAACGTGCGTGACACCGAATGGCAGGAGCCGGTGTTCGACGCCGTCAAGATGTTCGAGAAGGGCGGCGTCAAGGTAGCGGTGCTCGGCCAGGCCTATCCGCATACGGCGATCGCCAATCCGCGCTGGATGTTTCCGAACTGGTCGTTCGGCATTCGCGAGCACGACGTGCGATCGAACGTCGAGAAAGCGCGGGCAAACGGCGCCGCCCTGGTCGTTCTGCTCTCGCACAACGGCTTTGACGTCGATCGCAAGCTCGCCAGCCGCGTGTCCGGCATCGACGTGATCCTCACCGCCCATTCGCATGACGCGTTGCCCGCGCCGGTCCGGGTCGGCCGCACCCTTCTGGTCGCATCGGGGAGCGCGGGAAAATTCGTCTCGCGCCTCGATCTCGACGTCCAGGGAGGCGAGGTGCGCAATTTCCGCTACAAGCTCATGCCGTTGTTCGCCGACGTGATCAGCCCCGAGCCGGCGATGAAGCGCGCGATCGACACGGCCCGCGCGCCGTTCGCGCACGAGCTGACGCGCGTCGTCGGCCATTCCGAGTCGCTGCTCTATCGGCGCGGCAGCTTCGAGGGCACGCTCGACGATCTGGTCTGCTCGGCGCTGATCGAGCAGCGCGATGCCGAAATCGCGCTCTCGCCCGGCACCCGCTGGGGCATGAGCATATTGCCGGGCGCGCCGATCACCGTCGAGGACATCCACAACGCGACGGCCATCACCTATCCGCAGGCCTACCGCATGGCGATGAGCGGAGCGCGGCTGAAGGATATTCTCGAGGACGCCGCCGACAACCTGCTGCATGCAGATCCGTATTACCGGCAAGGCGGCGACATGGTCCGCAGCGGCGGCCTTGGTTACGTCATCGACGTCGGCAAGCCGGCCGGGCAACGCATCTCGGACATGACCTTGCTGGCGACCGGCCGCCCGGTCGATGCCGGCAAGGATTACGTCGTCGCCGGCTGGGCCAGCATGAACGAGGGAACGGAAGGGCCCCCGGTGTGGGACGTGGTCGAACGCTACGTCGCCCGCAGGAAGACGGTGCGCGTCGAACCGCGGAGCGCGGTCAAGGTCGTGGGCACCTGACGGCGAAACAAGCGAGGCTGTGCGGATGCGGACCTGAAAATTGGGTCGCGGCAACAAGAAGCCGGGCAAAGCCTGAGCAGCGAGGCGGCTTTTGCGCCTCATTGCACGTGAGAGTTGTTGTTCTTCCTTGTGCCATTCTTTCTGTCGCAAAAAGGCCCTATTTTTTCGCTTGCAGCGCGACCGAAGGTAGTGCATACTTTAATTAGAGAATTTCAATTTCACTTGTCTCGACTGAGAAAGCGCACGGCGGTTCGCAATCCGTCGCGGGCAGGAGCTTGGACCATGAACTATGTACGCCGTGACGTGCTGCGCTTGATCGTCGGCGCGAATGCCTGCGCCATCGCCGGGCTCGAAGTCAGCGAGGCCGCGTCGCCGACCGGCTTCGACGCCCAGTCGCTGGCCAATTTCTTCTCCGGGG
>Ga0210405_10006255_pt1 | contig 10671 bp, 10 predicted proteins | sample IncBWH11MmetaG_FD_155492 | JGI IMG/M metagenome (GOLD analysis project Ga0210405, IMG submission 155492) | Forest soil microbial communities from Barre Woods Harvard Forest LTER site, Petersham, Massachusetts, United States - Inc-BW-H-11-M | ecosystem: Environmental > Terrestrial > Soil >... | reverse complement strand
GGGGCGTTCTTGGATAGGCGAAAATGCTGGGCGATATCGCCATTGCCGAGATTTCCGTATTTCTGATACTTGTGTGGGTGTCTGCGGCTGACGTGATTGCGACTGTCGTATTCTACAAATTGCACTTCAGAAAATCATTCGCGATTGCCGCTTATTCGGGCCTCTTTTCAATCATGCTAGCCGTCTGGGCTTACTTCTCGATTTGGGGATACGTGTGGGTCCCATAAGCCCTCATTCCTTGTCGCAAACAGCGGTGCCGCTGAGAACTAGCGTCGCAAGCTGCACACAGCCGAAGGTTTTGAATGCCAAATCATGGGAGCCATTGAGGGCTTGGCCCGAGGGTGGGCCGACCTGGTGCAATCGCATGGTCTATAAAAGTAGAAAGGACGCGGCGGATAGGTACTTTGAGCGCCTGCGGGGTTAGTCGAAAAGCGTGACTTGGGCCTTCGACCTCCGAACCAGGTCAACAATCGACGACAATATTGCCGAACTCGGCGGGTGAATTATTTCTGCTGGTTTGCAGTTCTTGCCTCAAGTTCTCGCTTTAAAGGATGATGGGGCTTTGCACTCCCGCGCCCCACTATGGCGTTTTCTAGATTGACGATAGGAGAAGGCCGGTGTACTGTGAGCCCCATCTTTCTTGCTACCCGTGCCAGACGGCTGGATGTTCGACAGGGCCTCTAAGAAACAAATCCAAAGGGCACGTGGGCTTGGGGGAAGCCATGCGAAATCTTCTGGGCGCCCTTTTTCTCGTTGCAGGTCTCCTCATCCTCTCACATAACGCAGGCGCCTGTGGCGACAAGCTACTCATTCTGGGACGGCCGATGCGCTTCAATTCGCGGCCAGCCGTTGTGTTAGCGTATGCGCCGGCCGGGTCGACGCTCGAATCGGTATTGAACACTCCGCAGTGGACGAATGCGATCTCAAAGGGCAAGCATCGGCTCCGTGTCATACAGACGCCTGGACAGTTGGTTCAGACCCTCAAGACAGAGCGCTTCGATATTGTCGTCCTAAGCTTGACAGATGCATCGATCTTTCAGGCGCAACTGGGTCCCTCTTCCTTCCCTACTGTTTTTGTTCCGATGGTCGAAACCGTCGAGCGGAATGCAGTTCGAAACGCTGAGAAAGAGTATGGGGTGGCGATGAAGAGCGTCGCCAAGACCAGCGACTATCTCTCTGCCATCGATCGGGCTGTGGGTCTGCGCGATCTTCGAGCAGAAGCGGCTGCTCGAGTGAAGAAGAATCAAGCAAAGAGTTCCTGACTGCGAGGTGGTGGGTGCGCCCGTTGTTTTCCGTTGCAAAGCCAGTCGTCGTCTTCATCGTGCTTGTGTCCTGCACTCTATACCCGTCACGATGCGTCGGGCAGGCCTGGACTCCTCCACGTGGAGAAGGCGAATATGCAACGGTCTTTCAGGATCTTTACACGGCCAAACATACATTGGGAGATGGCTCCCGCGTAGATGCAGGTCATGTCAGCCTTCTGGGACTCGTGAACAGCGTCGATGTCGGTATAACCGACAGGTTGGCCGTCACCGCGGCCGTTCCGCTGGGAATGGGCATTTACAACGGCAGGACGCCGCATTTGTTGCCCATCGACGATGGCAATTTTCATGGTGGTTTGCAGGACTTTGGAATCGGTGTGCGCTACAACTTGATTTCCAGGCATTTGATGCTGACTCCTTTCGTCCTGAGTACGTTGCCTATGACCCATTACCAGCATTTTGCCCATTCGGCTATCGGCAGCGACGCGTGGGAATTTCGAATGGGATTTACAGCCGGGCAACGGCTTCAGAATCATTTTCGCAACGCTTATTTCCAGGTGGCATACTCCTATTCCATTGCCGAAGAATTCATGAACATTCGCCCAAATCGTCACCGCTTTAATGCGGAGTTCGGGTATTTTGTAACGCGTCAGTTAGCCGTGCGTGTTCTCTCTCTGTCCCAATTCATGACCACAGGTCTCAATATTCCTAATGACTATCCTGTGCGCACGCCCACCAATCCGCTTTGGCAACAGCATGACCGAATCTCGAAAGTGGACTTCTTCGACGTGGGTGGTGGTCTAAGCTACGGCCTGACCCCAACAATCAACATTTTTGGATCGCTACTTACGATGCCGTGGGGAACGAACGGACACGCGCTGAAAACCGGCGCCTCGGTGGGTATCAGCTGGTCCTTTCATACTCCGTGGGCGCGCCCTCGATTGCCGGATCGGCTTGTGTCCAATTCTCAAACGTGGCAGGCACAGCTAAATCAGCCTCCACAGATGCAGTGTGCTCATTGAGGCGATTCAGGAAGCCCGATCTTCTTTAGCAGCGTGGCGAAGCGGACGTCAGATCGTAATCCATCAAAGTCCGGGTCGATATTTAAGTCTGTCAATTTGCTAGAGCGCTCCTGATACGCCTTCTCGAGCGACTTGAATGCCTCGTCTTTGTCTTCCAGCAATGAATAAAGGGTTGCCATGATCAACGGCGACACATAGGTTTCCCGCGAAGCCAAGCGAAACCCTTCAAGGCGGGTCAAATAGAGTATTCGCAGACCTGCTGAATAGCCCTTTGTGTCATAAGCATGACGCACTGCTTGCGCTAGTTCCTGGTCACCGGCCAGGCGTAATTCCGTCTCAAGTTCCTGGATAGATTCCTTCTGCAAGCCCTTTTGCTGATAACACTTGACCAGTCCCTCGTGGGCGGACAGGTACTGCATATCCCGTTCCAAAGCCTGGCGGAACTGTGCGATGGCATCATCCCAGCGATGAGCATAGTAGTAAGTCCACCCGAGGGCAGAGATTAGGCTTACAGACAACGGGCTTTGTAGCCGCGCTTGTTTGGACTCATTAATGGCCTCGTCGATTCGGCCCATCGTGCGCAGGAATCCTGAGTAGGAACGGTGAGTGCCGGGATCGCCGGGATTGAGTTCCAGCGCGCGCTTAAGATTTTTCTCGGCGCGGGACCAGTTCCAATCGTAGAGATAGTCAATCGAACCCAGTCCTCCGTATGCGTCCCCAAGATCAGGATTGAGCTCCCTTGCTTTTTCATATGCAGCCCGCGATTTCGGCCAACTCTCGCTCGGCCTCACTAATCCTTCGTCGCCTTCGATTGCGTAATAGGCTCCTACGCCGGTGTACGCATCCGCACACGAAGGATCAGCGCGGACGGCTTGCTCAAAATAATCGAGGCTCTTGTCGTATGCTTCTGGAGTAGCTTTGTCCCAGTAGTACATTCCTTGCAGATACAATTCGTGGGCATTCGGAAGGCAGTGTCCATATCTTGTGAGCCGCTCGCGCTCTTGCGGCGTCAAGCGCACCTGAACCTGATTCACGACATCCCAAGCCACCTCACTTTGCAACCGAAGGACATCTTGCAGATCGCGGTCGTAGTCTTGCGCCCACACATTTTGGTCTTTGGCGACGTCCACCAGTTGCGCACTGATTCGAACGCGATTGCCGGCGCGAATGACTGAACCTTCCAAAACCGTATCGAGACCCAGCTCCCGGGCTACTTCATGTAAAGGCTTGTGCAGGCTCTTGATCTGCTCGGCGGTTTCTCGCGAAAGAACTCGCAATGAGCCCACCTTGGTCAAGTTGGTGGTAAGTGCAGCTGTCATCCCGTTCACAAAGTATTGTTGAGATGGATCGCCGGTGAGATTGTCGAGCGGTAAGACCGCTATCGATTTAATGGCCGCACTCGCATTCCTTCCATAAATCCAGTCGTGAACGCTCGTTCTTAGGAATGCAGCAACGACCATCCCGAACAAGACCACTGCCGTTAAGGGTAGAAGCCACACTCCACGGGTTCTTGCTTTTCGTTCCCACCGATCCCTTAGAATTTCGAGATCGGCCTTCATTTCCGAAGCTCGCTGGTAACGCGCCGAGCAAGACTTCTCCGTGGCCTTGCTGATAATCCGGATCAACTCGGCGGGAATTTTCGCTTTGCTGTGGTCGATCGGAGCCGGTTGTTCGTGCTGAATCGCGTGCATGAGATCGGCGATGTGTTTTCCAGAGAAAGGCAACCGGCCGGTAACCGCTTCATAAAGGACCGCTCCAAGCGAAAAGATGTCGGAGCGGGTGTCCACCTGGCGCTCGCCGGCCTGCTCCGGAGACATATACGCGATCGTGCCCACTGCGCCGCCGGGCGCTGTCAAACTCGGATCGGAAGTTACCGTTAGCGCATCAGGAGTATCGAGCGTCGGTTGCACCAGCTCCGGCCGGATGCGCTTGGCAACTCCAAAATCGAGAACTTTGGCCGATCCTCGGCGTGTCACGAAAATGTTTGCAGGCTTTATGTCGCGATGGATGATTCCCGCGGCATGTGCCGCCTCGAGGGCATCGCAAATCTCGATGGTAATACGCACCAGCTCTCTGATCTCCAGCGGTGCACGGGCCATACGGTCCTTGAGGGTTTCGCCTTCGAGAAATTCGATCGCAATGAAGTGAACTCCATCCGCTTCATCGATCTCATAAACCGTGCATATGTTTGGATGATTGAGTGCTGACGCCGCCTGCGCTTCCCGCTCAAACCGTTGCAGAGCCTGCTGATCTTGCGCCAGCGAGTCCGGAAGAAACTTCAGTGCAACCGAGCGGCGAAGTTTGAGGTCTTCGGCCTTGTAAACCACTCCCATGCCGCCACGTCCAATCGCTTGCAGGATGCGGTAATGGGAAATCGTCTTGCCCTCGAGCCGAGGAATATCGACCGTAAACTGTTTGACAGCTATTTCCCTGGCCAGAACGGCCATCGCAGGTTTATCGAGAACATTATTGGGAGTGTCGCTGTGTCGAAGAAGCGATTCGACTTCTTCAAGCAGAATCTTGTCTCCTTTACACGCTTCTTCGAGATAACGGCTACGCTGGGCTTCGGGTAGGTCCGCGGCGAAGTGATAAAGCTTTTCAATCCGTTGCCAGCGGTCAGATTTCATGCGGTCCGTCTCGCTCCAGTTCGCGGGTCAGCCAGGCTTTCGCTAGACGCCAGTCGCGCATGACGGTTTCGGGAGAAACTTTCAACGCCACGGCGGTTTCTTCCACTGTCAGACCGCCAAAAAAACGCATTTCCACTACCTGGCTTTTGCGAGAGTCAACCGCTGAAAGCCGTTGCAATGCGTCATCGACCTCCAGAAGCTCGGATCCGTGATCTGCCGAGACGGTGAGGGCTTCCTCCAGCTGCACGTGAGCCGCTCCGCCACCGCGTTTCTGGTAGCTGCGCGATCTCGCGAAATCTACGAGAATACGCCGCATCATGCGCGCGCATAGACCATAAAAATGGGCGCGATCCTGCCAGTCCACTGACTTTACATCGACGAGCCGAAGATACACCTCATGAACCAAGGCGGTCGTCTGGAGTGTCTGCCCGGGTTGCTCCCCAGCCATATAGCGATGAGCCAGGCGATGGAGTTCCTTATAAACGAGTGGCATGAGTTGTTGAAGAGCGCTCTCGTCGCCCGCGCTCCAGGCTCGGAGCAGGCGTGTCACTTCGTGTTGCGCTGCCGAGGAAGCTGCCTCTTGACCCCTATTCATACCCGCCACGCTCTTGACGGTGTGCAAGATTATCACAGCGAAATGCGGCAGAGATTACAGTTTTTGCCAGCTTTTCCCGCATTCATAAATAAGACGAGAGTGCGCCGATTTCGCTCCTTCCCCTAACGGACGCTCACTTTCCGAGAATTGTGCCCTCGTGTAACCGAGGGTGTGCGCAATCCGGAACCGATTCAAGAAGCTAAGGAGGAATAGGAAATGAGAGATCTTGCCTCGCGCGTGTTGTCCGGAATTTTCTGCACCGTGCTCTTGACCAGTCTGGCATCGGCGCAAAATGCAGTCACTATCTGGAATTCCATAGCCGTGAACGCCGCACTTACAGCCAAGTCAACCGGGGGGATGACTGGGCTCTTTCTCGCTTATTCGAATCTGGCCGCATTTGATGCTCTCAATGCGATCCATCCGAGATTCAGAGCCTACGGCGGCATAATGCCGGCGGCCTCCCCGGATGCCTCAGAGTCGGCAGCGGTTGCCGCCGCTGTGCACGACACACTAGTTCACCATTTCCCCGCGCAAGCGGCCTCGAACCCGGCTGCGACGCCACCTTTCATCGGTCTCGATGAACTCTATTCAACTTATTTGGCATCTCTCTCTGATGCTCCGGCTGAGATTAGTCAAGGGATAGCGGTTGGCCAGCAAGCAGCGGCAGCCTTAATCGCGTTGCGCCAAGATGACGGCATCGTCGGGGTGAGTTCTTACGTGTTTCAGACGCCCAGCCCCGGCGTCTATCAGCCGACCCCACCGTTTCCATACGTGGGGCCCCAGACACCCTGGATCGCAAATATGAGGCCGTTCACGATGACTGCGCCCGATCAGTTCCTTCCGGATGAAGGTCCAACGCCATTGGCCAGTGATGAATGGGCAGAGGATTACAACAGAACCAAAGCCTGGGGTTCGCTCACGAATAGTTTGCGGACCGATGAGCAGACCACCATTGGTTTGTTCTGGACGCCCAATCCGGGCAAACCGTTCACCAGAATGCTAACCGATCTGGCCATCGCTCACGGACTGAGTACGCTCGATAGCGCCCGCCTGTTCGCGATGACGTGGACCGGCTACGGTGATGCTTTTATTGGATGCATGAATGCCAAATATCACTTCAACTTCTGGCGCCCGGTGACTGCGATTCAAGAAGGCGATACCGACGGGAACCCGGACACAATCGGCGATCCGGCATGGTTGCCGCTGGCGACTACGCCGAATCATCCCGAATACCCGGCAGCCCACGGCTGTGTCACTGGCGCGGTAACAAGTATCATCGCCGGATATTTCGGGAGTTCAGACACTGCTCTTCAGGTGACGGCCACCTATGCTGTTCCCGCGGCGCTCGGAGGAGGCACCGTGACCGCGACGCGTTCCTACGGCAGCACAGATGAACTCTTGAAGGAAGTGCAGATGGCCCGCATCTATGGAGGCATGCACTTCCGCCATTCCGTCCTGCAAGGCACACGACTCGGGCAGAAGGTGGCACATCAACTCTTCAAGAAATACTTCCGACCATTGGAATCGGACTAAAGCTTGCGGAACTCATATGGGGCAGTTGGCCCAGTAGTCCTGCTCGGCGCGCCGGAAATCATGATTACAGCCGCACGATTCACCCCATTTGCGTTTGCTACGAACCGTTTTCGGATTCAAAAAACTGCGCTCGAGGGTATTCGTCACAGGAGTAACAAGCCGCCCGATGTCTGGGCGGCTTTTCTTTGCATCACGCTGCTGGATTCTGCGCGGCTTCTATCAGTATTTTGGATTGCACCACTGCAAGCCGAAACTCGATAGGGTCCTGCATGAAGTACACCGGCCAGCATACGTGCGATACCCGCCGGGTTCGCATGCGCACGCCGACTGTGGACTTTCGATCAAGTTGGTCGTAGCCAAGCAACGATGCAGCGACGGAGGAATCCCCATGCGATTGATGGTGAAACTTTCCTCCAGCCCTTATCAACAGCAAAAGTCGCACGCGGCGGCGCAATGTCGGGTCCGAGAAGATACAGATACAGATCAGCGTGAACCGAGCAAGTTCCCGGTCCTGCTCAGAGGCATCACCCATTCCAACACGCCTCTGAGCCTCTTGGCGGTTTCGTTTGCAAGCGACCCATATGGCGGGCTCGTCAATCCAGCGGCGCAGTCGTCGAAAACTGTCGGATTGTATGCAGGCTCTCGCGGCCTGAGATTCTCCACGGCCTTGAGAAAGGAGGGCGGGGGCCTATCTATAATCCAGGCTGCCAACTCACTGCGCCTAAGGATGTCAACGGCCTCCCGCCGAATCCCGATCCAATCCCCCACTAACACAGAGAGACCGAATCGGGCAGATGCAAACAAGATACAAGGATGCGAATGGCACGAACGTGCCATTCTCGCCCATCGGTCAAAGTAGCTAATGTCGCCTGGAAAAGCGGAGAAACAAATGGAAAACACAATCCTCGGGCGTTGGAAGGAAGAAGCTTATGTGCTGATGCGGGTGATGATGGGATTCATGATCCTTTGTCATGGAGGACAGAAGCTATTTGGACTGCTCGATGGCGAAGGGCACCCGCAAGGGATATGGTTCTTAGCGGGAATGATCGAATTTGTGGGTGGTTCTTTGGTTGCGCTCGGTCTGTTTGCCTCACCGGTCGCATTCCTGCTGTCAGGAGAGATGGCCGTCGCCTATTTCATGGTTCACGCACATCTTCGTTTTTGGCCTATTCTTAACGGTGGTGAGATCGTTGTCGCAAACTGCTTTGCTTTCCTCTATATTTCGGCCAAAGGAGCTGGAGCAATCAGTCTCGATACATGGATCGACCATCGCGATGCGGTCATTGGTTCTAGGGCTCGAGAACGATAGTTGCTGAAGTATGTTTATCCCGCACGCATAGGATGCTAATTTTCGTTGCGACATAGCTGGAAGTAGACTGCATAGTCACAGTCACCGCTAAGCATACGTCGGTTATCGTAAGCAAGAATTTACACAGGGACCGAGATTTGCACTTCTCTTTCTGCACAGTTTTCCCTTAATGTTCTATTAACCTCCCAGAGCGTTTCTGTGAAAAATTTGCTCGCTTGAAATGCGAGCAGGCGAAGGTAGGCAAGCCTGAGTCTTTCGTTGACATGTGCCTAATCGGCTGAGTTGCATGATGCCAAGGAGGTCACTTTTGAAGGATCACTGCAAGACAGTTCGTCAGCCGATGTGGAGATTGCTTTTCATAGGTCTCTTGCTGGCCTCATTCATTGCTGGAACCGGGGAACGAGGGTACGCAATTCCGGCTTTTGCCAGGAAGTACGGCCTTCCGTGCTCGGCTTGCCACATCGGCTGGCCGATCTTGAATAACTTCGGGTTGGCGTTCAAAGACAATGGGTATCAATTGGGTAACGACAAGGATTCGCCGATCTATCAGAATCCGAGTTATTGGCCGATTACGTTCCGTGTGACTCCGCAGTGGCACCTAGAAAACACGAATAAGGTTGGAATCGATGCACCGGGTACAACCACGCCGAGCAGCGAGCAATCGATCACTACCCACGGGTTTGACCTTTCTGGTCTGGACATTTGGACTGCAGGAACACTTTACAAGAACATCTCGTTCTCGGTGCTGCCCTCGATGGGCGAGGGAAGCACTTTTCACTTTGAGAACGCGTGGGTGCGATTTGACAACCTGCTGAATTCGCCGTGGCTGAATTTCAAGTTCGGCAAGTTCGAGCTGGACAACCTGCTCTCCGAAAAGCGATTTCTCACGCTCTCGAGTGTGGGTGGTATTTGGTACAACTACCACTTTACACCCCAAGGAGACAGCAACGGCTTCGGGGGCATCGGCGACAACCAGTTGGGGATCGAGCTGTCTGGTCATAATTCGAACAGTTATTCCCGCTATTCGATCGCTTTGCTGAGCAGCGTCGACGGGGCTCCCGGGCTAACCAGCGCAGGACAGGGCGGTACAGCTCGGACTTACGACGCGTACGTCAACGTGAACCAGGGATTCCCGGTGAAGGGATTGGGCGTCCAGCGCATAGGCGCGTACGCCTACGTAGGTCGGTCGCCGACCTATTTCCTTACGAGCGGGGGAGCGCCGGTTGAAGCAAAGGGAGGCAAGAGCTTCTCGCGTGTAGGAGCTTTTGGGTGGTGGTTCATCAAGAACCTTGACGTGGAAACATTCTACATGCATGGTCAGGACAACGCATTTCTGGGAAATGGCGTTCCTTCGAATCGGCCAGATCTGCTGCCGACGGGCGCCGCTGGACCTACCTGGAACGGCGGCTTTGTTGAGGCTCACTATACAGTTAACCCACAACTGATCTTCACCGGCAGATACGAACTGGTCCACATGTCACGTCAGGCGAACCCGAGCAATCTGCCGAATCTCGGGAATGTCGACTCGTTCACGATCGGCTATCGCTGGTACCCGATCATGCTCAGCCGTGCGGGACTCGCGTTCCACAACGAATACGCCCAGGCCAAGATGGGGAACCTTGCGCCACTCACACAGACGGACGCGCTTAACCGCGCCGTGATGATCGGATTTGACTTCGACTACTGAGGACTTCGCGCCGATCGAATGCCGGATGGCGCGCATGCCTCGTATACCAAAATTAAGATTTTTACGGTGCCTAATATGAAGCTTAACTGGAATCATTGGTTGGCTAGTCTAGCACTTGCCGCACTGCTCGCGGCTCCTGTCTGGTCGCAGGAATCGCATGTTGGAAATCTGATCGGCCATGCAGCGCAGGGGAAGAAGGAGTACCGCCGCTATTGTGTGGGGTGCCACGGTCCGCTGGGCGATGGCAATGGCGAGAACGCGCCTTGGATTGACCCGAAGCCCAGGGACTTTGTCGCGGCTACATTCAAGTGCCGATCCACTCCTACCGGCACACTACCCACCGATCAGGATCTATATAATTCTGTTTCGCGTGGGTTTACGAACTCGAACATGCCGCACTGGGATTCGCTGCCTCCGCAGAACCGGATCGACTTGGTCGCTTATATCAAGACATTCTCGCCGCGCTGGCAAAGCGAAAAGGCAGGCGAGGTCATCAAGGTTCCACCGGAGCCAGCTGTCACATCACAGAGCAAAGCGCACGGTGCAGAACTGTTTCAGAAAATGGAATGCTGGAAATGCCACGGCCAACAAGGCCGTGGAGATGGACCATCGGCTGCTACACTGACTGACAGCAAG
>Ga0210405_10006254_pt1 | contig 10672 bp, 12 predicted proteins | sample IncBWH11MmetaG_FD_155492 | JGI IMG/M metagenome (GOLD analysis project Ga0210405, IMG submission 155492) | Forest soil microbial communities from Barre Woods Harvard Forest LTER site, Petersham, Massachusetts, United States - Inc-BW-H-11-M | ecosystem: Environmental > Terrestrial > Soil >... | reverse complement strand
ATAGCCGCCTCTTTTTAATGTCTCGTCGAGCCGAGACAGTGCGTGACACAGCATTTTGCAACGCAAGTCTACCGTGATCAACAACACCACGGTGAACCCGGATCAGCTACAACGGCGATTCAAGCCCTTAGGGGTAAAACTCGGGAATGCGTTACCCAAGTCCTGTTGAAACATCTCCGTCTCACTCATTGACAGTCAATAAGTACCATCGCCCCGTTTACAATAGTGACGAGTCCAGTAAGGAGGATGCCATGGCCGAGTCAGTTCCGCCCCCGTCGAATGCGAGCAAGTCCACCCCGGCTTGGCTGTGAGCGTTATTGCTACTGCCCTTGAGTTCTACACGAAAAATTAGGTTTTACGACAGCCTTCACCTGGGGCGATCCGCCGACGTTTGCCAGCGTGAACCTTGGAAAGGTCCAGATGTTTCTGCGAAAGGGCACGCCAGATCCGAAGGGCTGTGTGGTGTCTTTTCTAGTCGGCGATGCCGAACATGGTAAGAAACGAACGCAGCTTGTGTCCCCATAGCGTCCACAGAGTCTGCCCGAAGATGTCCAGAATAGGCCGGGCATGCAAAACCGTTGTCATTCCGAATCGGGCGGAACGCCCGGTGAGGAACCTGCTTTCCATCACAGCCGCCTGCCTTTGAGGAGAAAATCAAGACTAGAAAAAACAAAGAACTAGGGAAACCAAAACCGCCACTGCAGGCCCTAAGAGGACTTGCTTAAAAGATCCCTAGTTTGTCATCCTGAGCGGAGTGAGTGCTGCACGAAGTGAAGCACTCACGCTGTCGAAGGATCTCTACCCTCTCAACTGCCGATGCTTTAGGGAATCCTCTCCGCTACGCTACCGCCCTGCCGCTCCCAAAGCCAACTGACCCAGCGTACCCGGCCTTGCCTCCGCGCTTTCCGGCCCTGAGGTCTGTCCCGTCTTGATAGGCTCATTCACATCGGTCTCATACGCATAGCCCGTCAGCACAGCCTCCAAGCCTCCCTTCCGAGGCGTTCGTATCCGCACATTGAATCGCGCCCAGCCGAAGTGGATCTGGCCGTCGATCACAAACTTCAGGCCAACGAAGCGATCCTTTCTCTCCCCGCCCTTAGGGGCCCCATGGTCCGAAATACGTCCTTACACCTCCGGGGAAATTGCCGGCTTCCCCCATGTAAGTGTTGCTGGCGGCGAACTTGCTGTTGGGGCTGAGCTCAACCCCTGGAGGCAGGGCAGATGCAACCGGTCTGGGGCCTTGTTCTTTCTTGCCAAAAATCTGATTCGTTTTCGCGTTACCGTAAACCCGCAGACGAGCCTCGGTGCTAATTCCCGAGGTAATGCTCGATCCGCCCGAAAGTGTGAAATCCACGACACCGTCTCCGTTTAGATCGATCTGAAGACTCCCACGGTGACGGAGAATCTGGTGCGTTGGCGTAAATACAACCTCGGCTTCCGTCGGTTGAACAAGCGCCAGAATTCCTACGCCGCTCGCGCCGGCTAGAGCGGCATATCCTAAGAGTTTCTTCTCTGTATTTGAATTCAGTTGAGTTAGTTTGCGTGACTTTGACGACGACTGGGCGGACGTACGCAAGGACATAGCGAACTTCCTAAATACTTTGCCTCCCCGCAGCAGAGACCGCCGCATTACGGCAGGTGCGAGGCAGGAAAATTTCGCCCATTTTGTGTCCGTTTCCTCCGAGAGTCAAGATAAAATCCCCCTCAATGCACCTCTCATTTTCGACCTCACAAGGCAATGTTTCTCTTCCATCACGGACGACATCAACTGATCACTAGCCACCGCCCTTCGAATTTTTTTCCACTAATCTCCATAAATCATTTCTCTCTCCCGCAAAACTCGGCTATTCTCTACGCGGGATGACAACGCTGCCTCTTTCCGAACTGCTCGGCGCCACGGTCTATGACCCGTCTGGCGCGGAAACCGGCCGTGTGCGCGAAGTCACTCTCGCCCCGCAGGAAGACCGCGACCGCATTGCCTCGTTCATCATCAAAACCAAATCCGGTAACCGGATTCTTCCCTTTTCCGCCGTCTCCACCATCAACGCGGGCATCCACGCCTCGACCCCGTCCGCCGATTGGCCCGCCGCCAACGGCTCGGAAGGCCTGTTTCTGCTTGAACGCGATTTGCTCGATCAGCAGGTCATCGACGTTCACGGTCGCAAGGTCGTCCGCGTCAACGACGTCGACCTCCAAATCGACTCTCAAGTCGAAGCCGGCCGCGCTCACGCCATTCTCCGCGTCCAATCGGTTGATATCGGCGCCCGTGGCGCAATCCGCCGTCTTCTGCGCGGCTTGGCTCCGCGCGCCGCTCTCGCCATCCTGCTCCAGCGGATTCCTCCTCGCACTATTCCCTGGAGCTTCGTCGATCTCATCGAGACCGACCCCGCACGCCGCGTCAAACTCAAAATTTCTCACGATGGCTTGGCGACGCTCCATCCCGCCGATATCGCCGACATCGTCGAAGACCTCGCTCCCGACGAGCGCGAAGCCGTCTTCCGCACTCTCGACGAAGACGTCGCCGCCGAGACCCTCGAAGAGGTCGATCCCAAGGTTCAGCGTTCCATCGTCGAATCGCTCGACTCCGAACGTGCCGCCGACATCGTCGAGGAAATGGATCCCGACGCCGCCGCGGACCTGCTCGCCGATCTTTCGCAGGATCACACAGAGCAGATTCTCGTTCAGATGGAACCCGAGGCTAGTCAGGAGGTCGTCGAACTCCTCGAGCATCGCGAAGAAACCGCCGCCGGCCGCATGACCACCGAATTCCTCGCGCTCCCCGTCGCCGCCACCGTCGAGAACGCCATCGGCGTCCTGCGCGAGTTCGAAGGCGGCGTCGAGTCGCTCAGCACCATCTATCTCGTCGACTCTCACGGCACCCTCGCCGGCGCCGTTCCTCTCGCCAAGCTCGTGATCGCCGAGTCCTCAACCCCTCTGCTCACGCTGCTTCAGGAGCCTCTTGTCTTCACGCACGAAGCTGGCAGTGACAACGAAGTCGCTGAACTCTTCGACAAGTACAACCTCATGACCCTCCCCGTGATTAACCAGCACAACAAACTCGTAGGCGTCATCACCTCCGACGACGTAATCACCATGCTCCGCAGCAAACTGTGATTGCAGTTTCTCGCGCACGACCCTTCTGATTTTGGGTGGCGGAAGGCTTCAGCCCGTCCCTCGCAGGTTGTCATTCCGACCGGAGCCGGAGCGGCAGCGACGGCGCAGCGGAGGAACCTGCTTTCCTTTCGGCGTAAGAAAACGCCTCCCGTTCGTCTCCGCCCAAAACCTGCGACCATCTTGAGCAGGAGACGAAGCTTCGGAGCGCTCAATTCGAACTCGACAATCTTCGCCTGGAAAACGTCGCCCAACCGCAAACTAAGAAATCTGCCGCCACCGACCGAATAATCGCCGAGGTTCTGCAGGTTACTCCTCACCAGCGTAGTTCACAGCGAAGCGACGATCACTGACTGCCGACTACTTAATCGCGCACCACTCCCCACGAATCACCACTCACTGTTTATAATCATTCGTTCCTAGGAGAGAAATCTTTTGCCCTTCGACGACCTCCGCCAATGGATCGCCGCCCTCGACCGCGCCGGCGAACTCAAACGCATCCAAACCGAAGTCGACCCCATCCTGGAAATCGCCGAGATCACCGACCGCGTCAGCAAAATGCATTTGCGGAAAGATAAAAAAACTGAGGGTGCCCCATCCAAGCCGTCCTTTGACTTGGGTGGGAACCACGAACCTCGACCCCACCCCGGCGGCCCCGCCCTACTCTTCCAAAACCTCAAAGGCCATCCCAACTCCCAACTCCTGATCAACCAATTCGGCTCCGAATCTCGAATGAAACTTGCCCTCGGCGTCAACTCTTTCGACGAATTCGCCGACCGCATCAAGATGTTCATGGACGTCAAATCCCCGCAAGGCTTCCTCGACAAATTAAAAATGCTCCCGCTTCTCACCGAAGCCGGAAAGTTTTTTCCTAAGACCGTCCCTACCGGCCCCTGCAAAGAAGTTATCAAGCACGACAATTTCTCGCTCCTCGATTTCCCCATCCTGCAATGCTGGCCGCAGGATGCCGGCCGCTTCATCACCCTCCCCTGCGTTACCACCCGCGATCCCAAAACCGGTAAACGCAATCTAGGCATGTACCGCCTCCAGGTCTACGACGCCAAAACCACCGGCGCCCATTGGCAGCGCCAAAAAGTAGCCGCCGAACATTTCCGTCAAGCCCTAAGAAACGCCGGCAGCTCATCAGCAGCGGGTGCCCCATCCTTGTCGCGTTCTTTGCGACAGGATGGGGATTTTGACCTCGTGAAAACTGGAAAGAATGCTGCAGTCGATCTAATGGCCCGCACCTCCGGAGGCCAGGTTCTCTCAGAAAACCCCTTCGGCCGGATGGAAGTCGCGGTCGCCATCGGCACCGACCCGGCCGTCACTTTCTCCGCCATCGTCCCCGCTCCACCCGACGTCGAAGAATACTTAATCGCCGGATTCCTCCGCGCCGCGCCGGTCGAGCTTGTTAAATGCGAAACCGTTGACCTCGAAGTCCCCGCCACCAGCGAGATCGTCCTCGAGGGCTACGTCAATCTCGACGAACTCCGCACCGAAGGCCCTTTCGGCGACCACACCGGTTTCTACTCTCTCGAAGATCTCTATCCCGTCTTCCACGTGCAGTGCATCACCCACCGCAAAGATCCCATCTACGCGACAACAATAGTCGGCAAGCCCCCCATGGAGGACGCCTACATGGGCAAAGCCGTCGAGCGCGTCTTCCTCCCGCTCATGCGCCTCACCATCCCTGAATTGATCGACATCAATCTACCGATCGAAGGCGTGTTTCATAATCTAATGATCGCCTCCATCCGCAAGTCCTATCCCGGCCAAGCCCGCAAAGTGATGAACGCCATCTGGTCGCTGGGACAAGCCATGTTCACCAAAGTCATCATCGTCGTCGACGAAGACGTAGACGTGCAAGACCTCGCCGACGTGACGCTGAAGGTCCTCAATCACATCGACCCCGAGCGCGACATCCAATTCACCCTAGGCCCCATCGATTCGCTCGACCACGCCAGCCGCCTTGCCAACTACGGCTCGAAAATGGGCATCGACGCCACCCGCAAATGGCCCACCGAAGGCTTCACCCGCCCCTGGCCGGATGAAATCGTCATGGACGCGAAGACGAAGGCGTTAGTGGATAGTAAGTGGAAGGCAATCGCCAAAGAATTAGGGATTGAGTAAAGTCTGGAACTCACGTATGCTGTATGTACATTTCGTGCATATTTAGTAGATGTTCGCCTCACGAGGCTAGCCGATGCTCTTCGAGTGGGACGAGACCAAGCGGCAGGCCAATCTTGCCAAGCATCTGATCGACTTCGCCGATGCCGTGAGAGTTTTTGAAGGCCCGGTATTCGAGAAAGTACAGCGGCGTCATGAAGAGAATCGAGTGCTCGCCATGGGCTTACTGGAAGATGTTGAGATAGTCGTGATTTACACCGTGCGCGGAAGGTACCGCCGGATTATTTCGGCTAGGAGGGCTAATCGCAATGAAAGGCAGGATTACGCGAATCAACTCAAAGCGGCGGACGAACGGCGCAACCGACCTTAAATATCTCCGCGCCATGCCCGATTCGAGTATTGACTATTCCGACATCCCAAAACTGAATAAATCGTTCTGGAAGACCGCCAAGCTCACGATGCCCGAGCCTAAAGACCGACTCACGATTCGAGTGGATCACGATGTGGTCAAGTGGCTGAAGAAGCACGGCCGCGGCTACCAGACCCGCATCAATGCCATTCTGCGGTCGTACATGGAAGCGCAATCGGGAGGCTAAGTCCGGAACTCATCTTCCTTCCGGCGCATAGCATGCTGAGTAAGACTTCGGCCACCCGCAAATGGCCCACCGAAGGCTTCACTCGACCCTGGCCGGATGAGATTGTGATGGATGCCAAAACAAAAGCCTTGGTCGACAGCAAGTGGAAAGCGCTCGCCAAGGAGTTAGGAATGGAGTAATTAGTATCATTCGAATTCCACTAAGCATCACGGGCCGATCTTCAGTCTGACAATCTTGCCTGGAAAAGAAATCGGCCTAACTTAGCTTCCATGTGATATATATGCGGGCGAGAATTCATCCATCTCGAGGCTTGGCCTATGCGCTGGCTTATTACCAATCGAAATCAGGTAACTGCCCAAGGCAAACCGTCTTTCGGCGGCGATCTCGACGATCTGACTTATTGGACGCTGGATCCAGCAGCAAAACCCAATGCCGACCTCACCGACCGTTCAAATTGGACCTCGCAAGACTTAAACAGTTTTCGCAATGCGCTGGTAGCGGTTGCCGACAAGTTTCCCGATCCGCTCACGACTCTGCCAGAAAATCAGAAGCATCTCACGCTTTTTATTCACGGCTATGACGATGACTTCAATGCCACCATGCAGCGCTACGATACGATTGCCAGGACGCTTTTTGATGGACCCAACTCTCTGGGCGAAGTTGTCTGCTTCGATTGGCCTTCAAAGGGATCTCTTCTCGGCTATCTTCCCGACCGCTCCTCAGCCCGCAAGACGGGGGATGATCTTACCGATGTTCTTTCGGAACTCTACGATTGGATGTCGGACAAGCAAGTTGCCGCGACTCAGAACGTGAATAATGCCTGCCGGGCGAAGACTTCGATCATTGCCCATAGCATGGGCAACTATGCGTTGGAGTATGCCATGAATGCCTTGTGGACCCGCAAGAACCAACCCCTGCTGGTAAGCCTGATGCAAGAGGTCATCATGGTTGCGGCCGACGTAGACAACGACCTGTTCCGCAACGGCGAGAATGTTTCTCACGGTGATGGCGAGGGTCTGGCAAACCTCTCATACCGGATTACAGCTCTTTATACCGGACGCGACAATGTGCTCGGGGCTTCGGCCGGGCTCAAACACTTCGGGAAGCGCCGCCTTGGCCGCGCCGGACTCGATAACACCTACCCCGTGCCGGATAACGTGTGGGACGTCGATTGCACGGATTTGATCAATCCATCGGTAAACGGCATTCAAGTTCACGGCGAATATTTTAATCCCAGCGAGACAAAGGTCTACGATCTGTTCCGCGGCATTCTCGCAGGGAATGACCGGAGCGTTTTGATCAAGAGAGGCGTTGTGCCGCTCGCAAATCCGCGGGAGCAGGTTTCGGCATAAGTGCCCTGCTAACATCGTAAGCTCTCAACCATATCGACCCTGAGCGCGCGACATCCAATTCACGCCTAGGCCCAGTCGATTCTCTCGACCGCGCCAGCCGCCTAGCCAACTACGGTTCGAAAATAGGCATCGACGCCACCCGCAAATGGCCCACCGAAGGCTTCACCCGCCCGTGGCCCGATGAAATTGTGATGGACGCCAAGACGAAGGCGCTGGTAGACAGCAAGTGGAAAGCCTCGCCAAAGAACTAGGAATTGACTAACCCCCACCCCTATATAGAAATGGAGGTCACTCCGAACCGGGCTGAAAGCCCGATGAGGAACTTGCTTCCCCCAGCCCCCAATATTGATCTACCGGCCCCAAGCGATCATCGCCTTGAATGCATCCGCAAATGGCCGACTTTTGTTGAGAGTGCATGAGCAGAAGCGGCAAAAGCGGCCAGCTCGCAGCCCGCCGACCATATCAGAATGATCCTCGTCGAAGTCCATCGGGCAAGCCCGTGTCTCCTCGTGGTAACCAAGGTCTAGGAAGTAGTCGACGAGTTGAGCGGTAATTCGGTAGGCAATCGCCACGTCCAACGTCACCCCCGCCGCTCGGGCATGCGCATTCAGATCTGTATACGAAACAAAAAGGACTCGGGGATCACTCGGGGACGGGCCAGAGAGATAGTTGTATAGCACAGAATTCCCCTCCTCGAAAGCCAGGAGCCGATGAGTGAGGCAAACCACACAATCCATCTCGAGCGGGCCGATTTGCTCAAAAAATGACTTGGGCAGCTTGGGGATGTATAGCTGCGGGTTCCGATCTATTGTCTTCAGAGCTTGGTGCGGGGCTGCCAGTCGCTGCGGAGAGAAACGAAAAGCAGACTGAACACTATTGAGTCCCCGCGCAATCCGCCCGATCGTCGGGATGCCCTCTTCCAGATCCGCTAGTCCCACCCGGTAGTGGAAGGATTCTTCCGCGGCAACGGAACGCCGAGGCTTCCGTTTATCAGCGAGTCCTCCAATCTTAATCTTAACGGCTGCGCCTGTTGGCTCCCTCAGGCTGATCATCTCGCTTCCAGCTGGGGAGGATCCATCTGCTAGCGTCCGTGTCCGGCCAACCAAAGCACCAGTTTCGAGTGTGCGGCGTAGCATCGCAACTCCCTCGTCCCACTCCGGAAATAGGTCGGCAAAGCTAAGTTCCTCCAGCTCCTGGAACGGCATTGGGCAGTCGTCCAGCCTCGTAGGGACGACGAAGATCCAGTTCTCAGGGAACTCCCTCGCCACGTCGAGCGCATCACGCAGTTCGGAGTGTCGAAAACCTCGGTTCGACACAGCTTGCTTCGAAAGCACAGCGAGGAAGTAATCCGACTCGCGAATTGCCTTGCGGATTGCCGGTTTCCAACGCACTCCGGGTAGCAGGTCTACCCGGTCGAACCAAATGCGAACCGCCTTTATGCGGCGAAGGTCATCGTACAGACGTTTTGCCCTCGCGCCGTCTGATCGAGCATAGCTCAGAAAGATTTGCTTCATGAAAGCTGGCCTCCGGTGAGTGAAAATCAGGAATGATTACTTCGCGATTGATTCATGTCTGACTGGGGGGCCCGCCTTTCGCGGCCAAGTATACGCCGGACGGAGCGCTAAGAGGCAGGCCACCACTCATTTTCGTTGTCCGTTTCTCCAGAGGAGTGGTTCCTGGCCCGCTCCAAAACCGCATTTCACTCCCGTAGCGCTTGATAAGTGTGTATCTAGTGTGTATTATATAAGTAAGGATGCCGAGCGATGAACAGCCGCGACGTGCTCAAAGCGTTGCTACGCGACGGCTGGTACGAAATCAATCAAGCCGGCAGCCACAAGCAGTTCAAGCATCCAGTGAAAAAAGGCCGCGTGACCGTACCGTACCCGAAAAGGGACATACCCATCGGCACGCTGAAGAGCATCGAGAAGCAGGCCGGAATCAAGCTGCGATGATGCCGCCGTTTCAACGGAGCGAAACTATGGACTACATTGCCTATCTCCACAAAGACCGCAACTCTGATTTCGGCGTAAGCTTCCCCGACTTTCCCGGCTGCATCACGGCCGGCAAAACTCTGGACGAGGCGCACCGCTTGGCCGCCGAGGCGCTCGCGCTTCACATCGCCGGCATGGTTGAAGATGGCGACACCATCCCCGCTCCCAGCGCATTGGACGACTTGGCCGACGACCCCGCAAGAAGAGACGCTGTGGCGTTCCTGGTCCACGTCGATCCCCACGCCAACCGTACGGTGCGCATCAACATCACGGCGCGTGAGAAGCAAATCGAAAAAATCAATCAACTGGCAAGCCAGTCAGGAATGACTCGCTCGGCCTACATGGTGCACTCTGCCATCAATGGAGCGGGAAGCAAGCGCGTCAGCGTCACGAAGCGTGCGCCCAAGCCCAAGACACGGCGAGCAAGTGTGTAGCCGGACCGAGAATGGGAGCGACTCATGGCCAAATCACAGAACCAGAAAAAAACCTTCGCGGTCCATCCCGGCGAAATTCTCAAGACCGAATTCATGGAGCCAATGGGCGTCAGCGCCTATGCGCTCGCCAAGGCGCTGCACTTTCCTGGCATCTACGAGGTGGTGCGCGGAGAGCGCGCCATCAGTGCTGACACCGCACTCCGCCTCGGAAGGTATTTCGGCTTGCCCGCCCAGTTCTGGCTCAACCTGCAGAACGACTACGACCTTCGTATTGCCTCCCGAAACGGCGCCGCCGAACGAATTAAGCCAAGGACACAGTCCGCTAGCCTAGCGTCTGAGGCGCGATAGGGCGCGGTCGCCGGGTGCCTCAGGTCTCGCCGCCTTTACGAGACCTGGGAGACAACTGCCAAAAGTTGCCCCACCCCCGCGTTTTTGCAAGCGTGGGTAAGGCGAGATAGGTTCCCGCAGTTCTCGAACCGATTGAGTCTAACGCCAGCGTTCCACTTTAACCCGGTAGGTGCCGCTGGCATCCGTGATCGCGACATGGGTCGGCGGATCGGTAAGCCGCTGGCCGCTGCTCCAGCTTCCCACGTAGTAGGTTACGAGATCAGGCTCGATTCCTTGAGGAACCGTTTCCAGGAGCTCGAATTCATCGGCCCCGGGTGCATCCTGAAAGAAGATGGTGTATCCAGGGGTTCCGTAGTAGCAGCTGGCGATCAGATACAGCACCGCTCCATCACCTTCGAAAGAGCGGGCAAATGCTTTATATTCGATTTCCGATCCTTGGCTTAGCGGCGGGGATATTGGCGCCGGTTGTGCTCCCATGTTCGGTCTCCTTTCTTGAATTGTCTTTCCTGAGTTGTCTTGTATTCCCCAGCCGGGGACGAGTCAAGCGAATTATTATCCCAACTGAGCCCACGTTTCGTCGCGACTTCCAGAGAATCCTCCAACTTGTCGTGCGGGTTGCTCGGACCGGAACACCACTAGACCTCACTAAACATGAGCAATACGACACATTAATCCGCCCCCACCCGGCGCACACTCAACTTTGCCGCAATTTT
>Ga0210405_10006253_pt1 | contig 10673 bp, 12 predicted proteins | sample IncBWH11MmetaG_FD_155492 | JGI IMG/M metagenome (GOLD analysis project Ga0210405, IMG submission 155492) | Forest soil microbial communities from Barre Woods Harvard Forest LTER site, Petersham, Massachusetts, United States - Inc-BW-H-11-M | ecosystem: Environmental > Terrestrial > Soil >... | reverse complement strand
CTTAGGGCGCCGAGAGTGGCGATCGGTGCCGTGAAATTACAAACAGTTACCTCTGGACGCTGCTGTCACGGCAGAGGTCGCGAGTTCGAGTCTCGTCGTCCCCGCTTTGGGAACTATAACGATGCCAAAGTTTTAGCCGGTCATACTCCACGAGGATTGCGCGCCCCGCCGCGTGCTGGAGCTGTTCAGCGTCAAGTGGACCACGATGGTGCTCCACTCACTGCACTTCAACGGCGGCGCCTGCCGCACCGGCACCCTGGCGCGAAGCTTACCGGGGTGCTCGAAGAAGATGCTCACGCAGACGCTACGCGAGATGGAGCGGGACAGGCTGATCGATCGAAAGGTCTATCCGGTTGTGCCGCCGAGGGTCGAATACTCCCTGACGCCCATGGGCCGGCTGTTCATCGAGCCCATCGAGATGCTTTATGCGTGGGCGGCCAAGAACGACGACGCGTTGTCGAAGCTCAGGAGGAGGCGGAAGAAGCACACGCCTTTGAGCGACAAAGCGAGGAAGGTTCAATAGTCCTCAGTTATCGGTTCGTCCGTCGGATTAGTGATGATAAAGCGCTTTACCAGTACTGATTCGCATAGGCGCTTAGACCCCTGCGTGACAGTGCAGCGTCCAAAGGTAGCTAGTTGTAATTTCACGGTGTCGATCCCCACCTCTGGCGCTCCAGGAATCTTCGGGAACTGTTGTTGCACCCTAATTGCATCCAGGCTGCTCAAGTCGGCTTCTGCAACTTTCCTTTCGCGGCCACCAGCAGAGCATAAGTAAACGAAGTCTCACCGACGGCGAGAGTCCTCACGCCAGAAAAAGCTTCCCGACCAAGTTCAGTTAGAACATGGCCTGGAGGCATCTCGAGAAACAGGCGACAGCCCAATTCCGTCAGGACCGTTGTCGCATCGTACCAGCGAACACCATGCGCAATGTTGGTTGCTAAGTCCTCCGAGATAGCCTCTGCAGTTCGCAAGGCTCTTCCCGTTACATTGCCGACGTAGATCAACTTCGGCTCATGCAGGTGTAATGCCTGCAAGCTCTTTCTTAAGGTATCCGCCGCGGGTTGAAGCAACGGGCAGTGTGAGGGTTCGGACACATCGAGGCGAACTGCCTTACGGGCGCCGCTTTTTCGGGCGGCTTCCAATATCTTGTTCATACCTTCATTGGACCCTGCGATGACGATTTGGCGAGGAGCATTAATGTTGGCTACGTACACTGGGCCCCGCGCCGTAAATGCGTCTTCCACCAGTGTGGATACTTGTTTCTCCGTTAACCCGACTATGGCTGCAAGACCGTACCCTTTTGGGTAAAGTTCCAGCATCCTCTCGGCGCGACGCTTCAATAGCCGAACGCCATCGGCAAGTTCTAGAACGCCAGCAGTTACGGCGGCGGCAAAGGTTCCCGCCGACATGCCCGCCACTGCCGTTGGCTCGACACCTCTGGCGATGAGAGTGCGTGCCGCCGCGACACCAGAGGCCAGCAACGCCAATTGGACTGAAACCGTTGACCGAAGAGCCTCGGGCGAGTCGAGCTGCAGCACATTTTGTTTCAGAGTTTCGCTTACCTCATCGAGTGTCCGTGTGATAGTCGGATGATCCGGAAGAGTGTGCAGCATGCCCGGAACTTGCGACCCTTGCCCAGGAAACAAAAACGCCACGCTCATAACAATCTCGATCCTCTTTCCCTGTGAAAGCAGGTCCGCCGTACGCGAAAGCGCGCACTCGGAGCCACGTGAAGCGGCGCGATACCTGCCATTCGAAGTTCTTCAATCGAACGTGCGATGCTGCCTATTCGACTGGACCTGCAGCCTCCTTATGCGTCGGGAATTTTCAGGGTATGACTGCTGTCCGTTGTCCGCAGGCCTGGCAAGCTACATCGTTATGACGCGCGAAGCTCGCCTCGTTTTTCAGAAGACGCCCGCAGTTTCTGGTGGGGGAATTAATGTTCCAGCGGTGTAACTCGGATCCATGCTTCCGATTTCATCGTCCCAGGGGTCTTTCGCGAGCACAATGCCTCTCGGCACGCGTAGCAGGATCGCTGCGGGGCTCCGGCCAGCGAACTCTTTCAGGGAAAACCCGCATCCAGGCGTTTCCACACGAATATCAACGACTGCAGGAAGGTTCATCGCGCGATCGGAGAGGGACTTTGCTTCCTCCGCCGTTATGCGCCTTTCCGTATAGATGACAATATCCAGATCGCTTTCCGGATTTGCTACATGGCTTCCGCTCGCAAGCTCGAACGCAACGCTGCCTCCCGGGCCCCACGAAAGAACGCGCTCCATCCAGCGTTCTTTGAGAAGGTGTAAGGCGCGAAGAGCAGGAATCGCATCTGCTCTCGAAGTGGGAATCGCACGTCTCAGCAACTGCGAGGGCGTGAGTATGCTCTTTACTAACTTCGGATGACAGAAAGCGGCCCAGCGCTGATTCCTTCCCGTTCCACGGACACCGATCGGAATTTGGCGCCCTGGGGCCGGACCACGGCGGACAACCGTAAACGGGCTCTGTCGCAACTCCGCATCGACCCATTGCGGCGCAGACGCTTGGGAAGAGAGAAGCTGCTGCGCATCTATCTCGAGCAGATCGTGCGTTCGAACAGAATGTCCTTCACCGTGAAACATGATGTGTCCTAATGCAGGTGGCTCAAGAGAACGATCCATCCCGCCAACGTAAAGATACTGAGTAAAGTGCTCGCAATGAGACTCGAGCTTGCGACCTCCGGAGTTGCATCGAAACCTTTGCCGAAGAGAACGCCAAAGAAGCCGCTGGGAATCGCGCTGAGCAGGACGGCGAATCTGGTCTGTTCCAGAGGCATACCCAGGAAGAGCGCTATCGCAAGGCAGAGAGCCGGCTGGAGCACGGTTTTGCCCAGGACAGCCCAGCCCACGTCCCAGTTCAGATTTATGCGCTGTGCAGATGCAATCAGGCCTGTCACGAACAAGGCGGTGCCCTCCGTCGCCCCGCCGAGAATCGTTAGGCTCTTATCAACATAAATTGGCATGTGAAACTTGACGACGGAAGCAAGCACACCGAGCACGGGCGCCCAGAATACGGGTTTCTGGAGAGCTCTCCACAGAGACGTGCAAATGCGAGCCGCAGGAGACATTGTCTCGCCCTCACTGGATTCGCTTTCGAGAATCGCAAGCGTGATCGGGGTGATCGTAATCGCACCGACCGCGAGGCCTACAGCAACGCTGACGGAAGCCGTAGGGCCATAAACAGCCAGGAGCAGAGGAATACCTATTCCCGCATGATTCGGAAATCCAAGCGTCAACGCCAGGACAGCACTGTTTGCCGCGGTTTCTTTGCTGAGCTTCCGCGAGGCATAGTAGGTCGCAACAAAGACGGCTAGAAAGACTGTGGCAAGCACTACGGCCGCCTTGGCTTGTTCCCGCAACAGAGGACGCGGCGTGAGTGCAATGGCCACAAACAATGAGCTCGGAAGTGCAAAGGTCATCAGGAAGCTGACCAGGCTTTTTACGTCCTTGTTGTCGACTACCTTGAACAGTCCTGCCGCATACCCAAATATGAGGCCCACAAAGATCGGCACGAGTGAGTTGGCCAGAACCTGGATCATCGTGGATCGCCTACTTTTCCAGCCACTGTGCTTGGAGCTTGGTGCGAACCAGATGGGAAGCCCTTCGCATTTCGCGCGCAGCCGTGGATTCGAGTCGATTGCGAAGATCCACGGAGCCACTGCGGGCATCTGCGACGGCTGCGACCAGTTCGCCTTGTGCCTTCCGAATTTCCTGCAGTGAAGGCTTCTCCGGATTTTCGACGTGAAGCAGTTTGTGCAGGAGGCCTAGCTTCGCGTAATCGCGTATGTCGTAAGACATGGGGGCAATCTCTTTCGCGAGCTTCTCAAGTTCACCGACGGAGCGCCGCGTGACACGTGCCGCTGCCTCCTTGTGCATCGCATGGATCATGACGCCGTCGTCGTCGAATGCCAGAATTCGATTGGCCTGGTAGCCATGGGTGAGAAAAGCTCCGGACAATGCATGGCCAACGACTAATGTAACTACGGGGTGACCAGCGAGTCGTGCCGAGCCGTATGCGTCTGCAGCGGCCGCAGCGGCAAGAAAGATAGCGGCAGTCTCTTCGCGCCGGCCATAGGCCTGGCTCTTCACATCAACGATAGCAATGATGGGCCGCTTGATCGTGTTCTTGTCGTGTTCGATCGCTTCGCGAACGCGTGTAGCCATGGTAAAAGCCTCTTCCAGTCCTACCTCCCCGTGCCGGGCACAGGGAAAGCGTCCGTGGGGGTCTGGGACAACGCAGAGGAATCTTGCGCGGTCGTTGCCAAGCGGTGCATCCGCCGTGAGTACAGATTTAGGGTCTCCGGGCATGGGTGACGCCTGCCCCGTAAACGCGCGGAACCACACGGTTCCCCGAACGCCGGTATATTCGCTCATCGTTTTTCCTCGTTAGAGCCGTTCGTCGCCCAGAGTGCGCGGAACTCTTCGGGATCCCATTGTCGCGACGAATCGAGCGCCTCAATGCGGTTGCGATAGAGTGCTACCTGCGAGCTCCGATGCATCGGTGGAACACCCTTCGAGACGAATCGTCGTATGGCGTCCGCAACCTGGGGCGTATCGTCGTCGACCAGTGCGTCGGCCAAGCCTGTCGCATATCGCTGGTCCCCACCATGAATTCCCCAGATGAGAGCGCGATCACTCGAGTCGAATTCTTCGACGCCGTTCTCCTGCTCGATCACCTCAGGACCGTTCATTCCTAGGCGAGCTTCGCGCGTCATAACGATGTAGCTTGCCAGGCCTGCAGCGAGCGACATTCCGCCGAAGCAGCCGACCGTACCGACCGTAAGACAAATCACCGGGGCATGTTTTCTTAGTACCAGAATGGAGGCCATGAGCTCGGCGATTGCCGCGAGGCCAAGGTTGGCCTCCTGAAGACGCACGCCGCCGGTCTCGAGCAGAATCACCGCGCTGGTCGGTATGCCTTTTTCGTTGTCGGCACAGGCCAGATCGAGAGCGGCAGTCATCTTTTCGCCGGAGACCTCTCCCATGCTGCCGCCTTGAAAGGCGCCCTCGAGCGCAACGACGACTGCTGCTTGCCCGGTAATTTTCCCTTTCATCACCACACATCCATCGTCTGCCTGTGGCGTGACGCCCTGCATCGGCAGCCAGGGAGATTCCACGCGATCGAAGGGGCCAAGCAACTCGCGCGATGTTCCCGCATCGAAGAGCGCCGTGGCCCGCTCCCGTGCGTCAAGTTCGACAAAGCTCTGCCGGTTGATGAAGTTTGCGTTGTATCCTTTGTCGCTCATCGATCGCTCACCTCCACTGCTTGCTCCAGGCGAAGGTGGACGATGCCGGGAGTTGCCCCGGCGTCGTTGATCTGAATGCGGGCCGCTCCGTCGTAGTTCGCGAAGAACCGGTTCAGTACAGCTTCCCAAGTGTCGCGAAAGCCATCCACACTCGTCCGAATGAAAACGTGGGCAACGGCGCCTTCGGCAGGTTCGAGCAGAACTTCCAGATCGCCAGAGCCCACCACGCCGACGTGGGCCCTTTTTTGGATCTTTCGCTTTGCTGGGTAATTGAATTCAATCTGTTCCATCTTCATTCTCCGATCCGCTTCGGTCCGCTTGCACTTCTTGTTGTTTCCGGTCGACGGCATCAAGGAACAGAGTTGCCGCCAACAGATCTCCGCTGCCACCCGGAGAAACCCCCAACTCCAGAAGCCGGCGGTCGAGACGAAATAATTTCTGTCTACCGATTGCGGTTCCACTACCGCCGGCTCTCTCCACAGCAGCAGCACCCGCCTTAGCGGTGACGAGAGCTTCTTCTCCTCCGCGGTAGAGCAGGCAAGTGTCATCGAGCCGGGACATGATGCTCAGGAGAGTGTCGAGCCGAGCCACGTGCTCTGTGGCGCCGCTAGCGCGCTTTGAACGAAGCATCGGTAGACCTATGTCAATGACATGGGGGAACCCGCGACGAGCTTCACCGCGCGCTCCCGCGACACCGTACCTCTTCTCTGCGATGTCACCATGCGAGACCAGCCGAGGTGCGGCGCGATCCTCAAAGGAAGCGGTTTCCTTCGCAGTTGCCGCAATTCTTGAAGCTGTCGGCTCGTCCTCGACATGGACGGTAGCAGCGGAAATCAGCAGACCAAGGATCCAGATTGCACCCTTATGCGAGTTGCTCCCATTCGTTGCCTTGAGCATTGCGCGCTCCGCGTCGCGCCCAACATCTGCAAGTTCTTCGCGTAACGCCTGGCTCGGATGAGCTTCTTCGGAAATGAAGGCCATCTCGCGGAAGTACCGCTCAATCGTGAAAGCAGAACTTTGCATGATCGAGAGCGACAGATCCGTGTGAGCCCCGGCGCCGCGACGATCGACCAGACCGGGTTTCGGGGTCAACTCTGCCTCCGCAATCAACGCTTGCCGCGCCAGTCTCGCCAGTCGCATGGCCTGTGCCTGATGATTGGAAATCGCCCAGGGAGTCTTGAGAGCTGAGGTGGGGGAGAACTCTGTCCTCATTACCAGCTCCTGAATCGTGCAGGTGGGTTATAGAGCCCGCCGGCCCAGGCGACTAGATCTTCCATGCTTCTTGCCGCTAGCAGAGAGCGCTTCGCTTCCAGGCGACGCACTCCGATATCTTCCGGGTAGGCGACCACGCCCTTCTTTCGAAGCGCCAAAGTCTCGGAAGCGATGGCCTTCAGACCGACTGGGCTGACTCCTGCCACTGCTGCGAGAGCGCGGCGTCGCTCTTCCTGCCCTTCGGCCTTGTACAGATACGCGATGCCCTCTTCGGTTACTACATGGCTCACATCGTCGCCATAGATCATGATCGGCGCTATTGGCATTCCGGCCTGCTTGCCAACTTGCACCGCGTCGAGAGTTTCAACGAACGCAGGAACGCCACCTTTCTGAAAGGTCTCTACGGTCTGCACCACGAGCTTTCGACCACGAACGATTTGCTTGTTCTCCGTAACAAGGTCAAGCCACGCTGGTGAACTGTGTCGCCGACCATGTGGGTCGTGTCCCATGTTTGGCGCGCCGCCGAACCCTGCAAGACGACCAGTTGTCACAGTCGAAGAGTTTGCGTCGGCATCCATCTGTAGCGTCGAACCGATAAATCCATCAACTGCATACTGTCCTGCAAGCTGACACAGAACCCGGTTCGAACGGAGGCTGCCATCTCGGCCGGTAAAAAAGATATCCGGACGTGCCGCAACATATTGATCCATTCCAACTTCGCTGCCGAAGCAGTGAATGCTTTTGACCCAGCCGCTTTCGATTGCGGGGATCATTGTCGGATGGGGGTTGAGCGCCCAGTGTTCGCAGATCTTTCCGCGCAGTCCAAGCGACTCTCCATAGGTCGGCAGAAGAAGTTCGATGGCTGCAGTATCGAAGCCAATTCCGTGATTCAATGAGTGAACTTGATGCCGTTCATATATGCCGCGGATCACCATCATGCCGATCAGAATTTGCAGCTCATCGATGTGGCGTGGGTCGCGTGTGAATAGCGGTTCTATTGCGAATGGCCTGTCGGCCTCGACGACAACATCGATCCAGGAAGCCGGGATGTCGACGCGCGGCAATTTGTCGACGATCTGGTTCACCTGCACGATGACGATTCCATCGTGAAAGGCAGCCGCTTCCACGATGACCGGCGTGTCTTCCGTGTTCGGTCCGGTGTAAAGGTTGCCTTCACGGTCCGCCTGCTCCGCGCAAACCAGGACTACGTTTGGAACTAGATCGACGAGCAGCCGGGCATAGAGTTCGACGTAGGTGTGGATCGCGCCGATGTGCAGCTTGCCATCCTCTAACAGTTGTGACACGCGCAGGCTTTGCGGACCGGCGAAAGCAAAATCCACTCTCTTCGCAATGCCCAACTCAAACAGCGTGAGATGTTCCGGTCGACTAATGCTGGAAATAATCAGGTGTAGATCGTGAAGCTTTTTCGGATCGACCGTTACAAGGGACCGTGAGAGGAAATCCGCCTGTTTCTGATTGTCTCCCTCAAGCACAATCCTGTCACCACTGACGACGAGTGTTTCGAGAGCCTCAATAATTTTCGCCTTGGGCAGTATCGGGCCCTCCATCCAGGGTTGAACAAGTTGCATGCGGCGGCGTTTTTCATCGCGCCGTGTCGTCCACGAACGCGATACCTGCTTCATCGTTTGCTGTGCCATCGGGCAACTCCTTGAAAGAAGGTCGTCATCGCGACACCGTTGTTATTGGCCCGCTCTTCCTGACCGTACGGCCGGAGACCCAGAGCGTTAGATAGACGATTTGGACCCACTGCTCGGAGTTGATGATGCCTTTGCTCCAGACGGGGTCGAGATCGGCGAATGGCTTTTCCGCGACAACTCCCAAGGCGGATTTTCCCGCGGACTTCAATTTCTGAACGCGATCGCGCGAAGTGATGGACCTTGCGTTCAACTCGCGAGCAGTGCTTCAACAAGAGGAGATCAAGCGGCGACTCGAATGTGTTGCCAGCGGTGGCCCTGAACTTTGAGAACTTGGTCGCGAAGGTATTCCCAATAGCAATCTCCTCGGCCGCGATGGTGAAAGAAAAGGGACGGCTGAGTTGGATCGGGATTTTTGAACTTGACGAACAGTTCTCCACTCTCGATAGTCTGCGCGCATTGCGTGCACTGTTTGACTTCGGACATTGCTCCTCACTTTTGGAGGACCTCCAGCAGCCGTTTGGCGACGCTTCTACGTCCTCTTAGGGCTTTATGAGTCGCTTTTCGGCAACTCACGAAAATTCCATCCCCGTACCATGCGCGTCTTCATTTTGAAGATCATGGCGTACAGGAGAATCATGGACGACAGAATCACCAGCGAAGCTCGAAGGGCCAAGCGAAAGGAACGAAGCGCGCCCCAAATTCAACAATGTCATTGCAGTATCGCCAGTTCCTCTGGGTTCATCTTCGAAGAAAGTTCGCTCAACTGCTTGCTTACATCGAGCGTCTTTCCGGCGGACGTGAACAACGAGTACGCTTTGCCCAGGTCACGATGAACACTCACACCTGCCATATACATTCCCGCAAGATTGACCTGCGCGTAGGCATCCCCGCGATCGGCAGCCCAGCTCCACAATTTGATCGCCTCCTGGAAATCCCGACCGCGACCCTTGCCCTGAAAAAACATCGCTCCGAGCCGAGTTGCGCAGCGTGTGTCACCCTGTTGGATAGCGTGGCGATACCACCTCTCGGCTTCTTCGTAATCAGGTTTGACAATTTCGCCGAGTTCGTAAATTTGGCCGAGAGTTGCCTGCGCCTGCTTCAATCCGTTTTCGGCTGCCAGCCGGTATTGCCGAACAGCCATCTCTGCGTCCTTCTTCACACCATTGCCCTTCTCGTACATAAACCCAAGTCCGTACTGCCCGACAGCACTACCTCCCTCCGCAGCCTTTCGAAACCATTTCAGCGCCTCGTCTTGGTCTGAAAGAGCACTGGAGTCTTGAGCGTAGAGCATTCCAAGAATAGCCTGCGCCTCCGGCTTGTTTTTCTTCGCGACCTTAAGGGCCAGCTTCTGTGCTTGCTGAGAATCCTGAGACACGCCTTTGCCGACAGCGTACAGGTACGCGAGCGTGGCCAAACCCTCGGGACAGCCCGCGTTTGCTGCGCGGCCGATCCACTGCCGGGCGTCGTCGATGCTCTGGTTCACTCCTGTGCCGTATAGATAGGCAAGACCGAGATTGAATGCGCCTTCAGGATTTCCAGAGACCGCGGCTCGCATGTACCATTTGACCGCCTCATGCAGATCCTTGACAGCTTCGGGCCCGGTTTCGTAGATATAGCCGAGGTTGGTCTGCGCTGCAGGATGGCCATAGTTTCCGGCCTTGCGATACCACTCGATTGCTTGATAAACGTTCTTATCGACTCCCACACCGAAATGATAGGCGTAACCGAGTTTGAACTGTGCTGTGGCGTCTCCCGAGTTGGCCTTCTTGGTTAATTTCTTGAGATCGATTTGAGATGCTCTGGAATCTGGAACTACTGCCGACGACGGAGACTGCGCGGGAGTGAATGCCGGCCAGATCATGGCGAGAGCCAACGCTGATACAAAAACTATTTCCCTGCACATACGCTTTTCCCCTTCTGGCAAATCCCTAAAACAGCGCGTTCACGGCGCGATTTCTTTCTTCCGCTCTGGCTAGGAACGTTATGTTCGGTTTTGGGGTGCACTGTTTTAAGCTCGGTTTAGGGGCTACTTGCGCCGCTATGAAGAAGTTACCCAGAGGTGATGGAACTACCTTTATTTGCAATTTCATATCTCCGTGACCCTTACAACCGAAACGTGCACTGCCACTAGTTAAGAAACCACTCAACGAGTCGTTCCAGAGTCGCTTTGCCCTTCGCCAGGCTCACTGCTGATTCCTGACGATCTCGATTCCATGCGTTGTCAACAATCACGCTCCGAAGATCTCGAACACCTACAAGGCGCAACCAAAAGTCCAAATAGGGTGCTTGGTGATCGAATCGCGAGGGCGGTATAGGAGTACCCTCCAGGAAACGTGAACCGCGTGTATAGACGACGATTGCCTTTTCCACGTGCAAGAGAGGGCCGTACTGTTTGCCGTCGTAAGTAAACAGATAGTTTCGCTGCGCTACGAGATCAATCAATTGTTTGAGCTTGTAAGGCAGGCCGAAGTTCCACATTGGAGTTCCTAAGACGATTCTTTCGGCCTTCTGAAATCTTTGGATCA
>Ga0210405_10006250_pt1 | contig 10676 bp, 12 predicted proteins | sample IncBWH11MmetaG_FD_155492 | JGI IMG/M metagenome (GOLD analysis project Ga0210405, IMG submission 155492) | Forest soil microbial communities from Barre Woods Harvard Forest LTER site, Petersham, Massachusetts, United States - Inc-BW-H-11-M | ecosystem: Environmental > Terrestrial > Soil >... | reverse complement strand
CACCAGACGGGTCGCTGGTTTTTGGCAGATTTTGCACTTCAGAGCTTCCTCCACCTTCAACGTTGTTTTCTCTGCTGACTTCATGGTCCCCTTTCTCGATTGCCTCCCGCCCCTACCTTATTTCTAAACCCAAACCCCCGCCCGGCGATGTGATCCAGGGAACATGACCGTGTGTTGACCGCCGCCTCAGCACGTTTGAATTACTCGAATTCCACTAGGACCTGATTGACTTTGACGGCGTCTCCCGCTTGTACATTGACCACTTTGACCTTGCCGGCGACCGGAGCCGTAACGTTGGTTTCCATTTTCATGGCTTCCAGCACCATCATCAGATCATTGGGCTGCAGTTGTTGTCCCGGCTGTGAGGTTACGCGCAACACCACTCCCGCAACCGGACTACGGCAAACCTTGGATTCATCGGCATGGCTGTCCGTCGGAACGGGCTTCGGCGCCGACGCAACCGGCGTGGAAGGCACAGTGAGAGGAATCGGATGAGGCGGCAAGTAACCCGGCGTACGGACGAGAGAGTCGTCCTCAAGAATCTCGACATCCACCTCGTAGCTCCTGTCGTCAATTGCGATCTGTAACTTCAAGACGATCCTCCTGGACTCAATGCACCCTCTGTGCGACGTTATGAGAAGCCTGCACGACCGCGCGCCCTTGCTGCGACCAGGCATTAAAGCTTTCGTGGGAATAGAGCATCTTGGCTGAGCGGATGCGAACCTTCTTTCCTAGAAACGCGGTTACCGCCGCGGCGATTACCAGCAGGGTTTCCGGGGTCATTTCTTCCCTCTTCACCGCCGTAGGCGTCGGAGACGGTACGGTCGCGACGGGCTGAGAAGCCGCCGCCACTGGAGCCGCGACCAAAGCGCCTTTCGGTTTCTCTTCCCGACGGACAGCCACCATCAACGAACGGAATTCTTCCGCCCACTCGCCGCGCAGCTTTTCGACGGTGCGGTTCAGCGACCGCTGCAGCAGAAGATAGACAGCGACGTAGCCCGTGATCACTACCGCAACCAACGCCAGCAAATTGCCGCGGCCCTGCACGAGTTGTGTCAAGAACTCCATTCGAACTCCTAGAGTGGAATCAGCCCATGTTTCTTGGGCGGCCGCAACTCGCGCTTAGTGTGCAAGGCTTCGAGCGCCTGAGCCAGATAGATTCGAGTTTCAGCGGGTTCAATGATGTCGTCGACCAGGCGGCGGCCTGCGGAAACGTACGGGTTCGCGAAAGTCTCCCGATACATTTCGATCAATTCCTTGCGGCGTCCGGCTTTGTCTTCCGCCGCATCGATTTCACGACGGAAGACGATCTCCGCCGCGCCTTCTGCACCCATGACTGCGATTTCCGCGGTAGGCCAAGCGACGACGCGATCGGCGCCCATATCTTTCCCGCACATAGCCAGATACGCGCCGCCATAGGCTTTCCGAAGGACGACGGTAATCTTCGGCACAGTCGCTGCCGAGTAAGCGAAGAGCATCTTGGCGCCGTGACGAATGATGCCGCCGTACTCTTGCGCAACTCCCGGCAGAAAACCGGGCACATCGACGAACGTGATCAGCGGAATATTGAAGGCGTTGCAGAAGCGGATAAAGCGCGAGGCCTTATCGGAGGCGTTAATGTCGAGCGCTCCGGCCAGCGCGCAAGGCTGGTTGCCAATGATGCCGATCGGCCGACCCTGAATGCGTCCGAAGCCGACGATAATGTTCGGCGCGAAGCCGGGCTGAATCTCCAGAAAGTCCTGGTGATCGACGACGCGCGTAATCACGGTGCGAACGTCGTAAGGAACTTTGGTCTCCGCGGGAACTGTCTTGGTCAATTCAGGGTCAACGTCGAGAGGAAGATCGTAATTCAGCCTTGGAGGATCTTCGAGATTGTTGGCCGGCATGAACGAGAGCAGGCGGCGGCAGAGATATAACGCCTCCTCGTCGTTTTCCGCGATCAGGTGTACCACGCCTGAGTTGTTCATCTGGGCCACGGGTCCACCCAACTCCTCCGCTGTCACCACCTCTCCCGTGACCTGTTTGATCACCTGCGGTCCGGTAATAAACATCTGTCCGCGCTTGGTCTGAATAATGAAGTCGGTCAGCGCTGGGCTATAGGCCGCGCCGCCCGCGCACGGCCCGCAGATCAGCGAGATCTGCGGCACCGTGCCTGAGAGAACTACGTTGTTGTAGAAGACGCGGCCGTACCCTGAGAGGCTGTCGATTCCCTCCTGAACGCGCGCGCCGCCGGAGTCGTTAATAAAAATGAATGGCGTGCCGGTCTTGAGGGACAGGTGCATCATCTCCGAAATCTTGTCGCAGTGGACTTCGCCTGCCGCTCCGCCGGCGACGGTGAAGTCCTGGCTGGCGAGGTGCACAAGGCGCCCATCGATTGTGGCGCATCCTGTGATTACGCCATCCGCTGGCATCTCCTTATCAGCCATGCCGAATAACGTCGCCCGGTGCTCGGCGAAGAGACCGATCTCCTGGAAGCTCTTGGGATCGACCAATTTTGTAACCCGCTCACGTGCCGTGAGCTTCCCGGCGGCATGTTGCTTCTCCACCCGGTCTTTGCCGCCCCCAAGTTGCACTTCAGCGCGGCGGCTGCGCAAGTCTGCGATTTTCTCTTCGATAGTCTTATGGACCGGATTCGCTACCTGTGTCGCCATTCGTTTCTCCTCGCCGTGCTATTTCGCCGGCGCGACTGTGACCCTGTGCTCTTTGCCATTCAGCGTAATGACGTAATTGACCGTGCTGGTCAAAGATGCGTCGCTATGGTCTTTGCCGTTGGTTTTTCCAGCTGGAGCGGCTTCTTTCGTTTTTGCCGGATCCTTGCCCAGATTCTTGGCACCGTCTTTCCGGCTCTTGAAGAACTTAGGCGCAACCTGCGGAAACATGGCGTGCGTGAGCACGTCTTCGTCGCTGCCGTTGCAGCCCTCAAGAGCTGTCGCTTCCGATCGCAAATGCTCCCATTCGGGCTTGAGTAAATCGGCGGGACGGCAAGTGATCGGCGGCTTCTTCGCTTGATCGGCAGCACGTTGCAATACCTCGGGATCTTTTTCTCCGAGTGTGCTGCCGTAGTAGCCAAGCATCAGGTCGGCGAACTCGCCGGTCATAACCTTGTATTTGCCCATGAGCACGTTAAAGACAGCCTGAGTACCCACGATCTGGCTCGACGGAGTCACGAGCGGCGGGTAACCCGAGGCCTTGCGCACGTTAGGTACTTCGTCCAGGACCTCCTGGACCCGGTCTCCGGCGCCTTGTCCCTTAAGCTGGCTTTCCATGTTCGAGATCATGCCGCCGGGGATCTGGCTCTTGAAGATTTCCGTGTCGACTCCGGTGATGTCACTGAGAAATTCGCGATAGCGGGGGCGGATCTTCGCGAAATGTTGCTTAACCCGGAAAATGCGGGCCAGATCGAGACGAGTTGTGTATCCCGTACCTTCCAGCATTTCGACGAGGCTTTCTGTCGGATTGTGCCCAGGACCCAGCGACAAAGAACTGATCGCGGTATCGACCATGTCACATCCCGCCTCAATGGCTTTCATGAGCGAGACCATCGTCACTCCCGTCGTGGCGTGGCAGTGCACGTGGACGAGGGTGTCGGCGCCGCACTTCTCTTTAATGCCCTTTACCAGATCGTAGGCAGGTTGTGGCTTAAGGAGGCCAGCCATGTCTTTGATACAGATGGAGTCACATCCCATTTCGCGCATGCGCTGCGCCATCTCCACGAAGGCCGCAATGGTGTGAACTGGACTGATGGTGTAGGAGATCGTTCCTTGCGCGTGCTTCCCTGTCTTTTTTACGGCCCGAATGCTGGTCTGCAGGTTGCGCAAGTCGTTTAGCGCGTCGAATACACGGAAGACATCCATGCCATTGACGGCGGCTTTATCGACAAAGCGCTCGACGACCTCATCCTCATAGTGCCGGTAGCCCAGCAGATTCTGCCCGCGCAAGAGCATCTGCAGCTTGGTCTTGGGAAGAAGCTTGCGGAACGTGCGCAGGCGCTCCCATGGGTCTTCGTTCAGGAAGCGAATGCAGGAATCGAAGGTGGCTCCGCCCCAGCATTCCAGCGACCAGTAACCGGCCTGGTCGAGGTCCTCGCAGGCGGGGACCATATCTTCCATAGCCATACGGGTAGCGAGCAGGCTCTGGTGCGCGTCCCTCAAAATGAGGTCGGTAACTTCAATCAAACGTGGCATGAATTCGGGTCCCTTCCGATTACCTACCAGCGTAACCACTAAGGAACCGCGAATCTGTGAGGCAGGTCACAGCGGAAGTGAAGAAGCTTGTGAATGAGTAAACTTTGGGTCGTAGGGGGTCGTCCGGCCCTGTTTATTTCCTATCTTTCGAGGGGGGAATCTGCTATTGTTTAGTTGCGTTTGATCTGAATCGGTCGTTCAGCAGCTTCTTGCCAACCAGCTAGTCCTGCAGCGCACCTCCGAACTCTCTTCCAGCGTAAAATACACCGAAAGGTTACACAACTAGATATATGGAACAAGGAACAGTGAAGTGGTTCAACGACGCCAAGGGCTATGGCTTCATCAGCCGCCAGAGTGGCGAAGACGTTTTCGTGCATTTCTCGGCCATCCAAGCGGGCGGTTTCCGCAGCCTGCAAGAAGGCCAGAGCGTGGAATTTGAGGTCACCAAAGGACCCAAGGGCTGGCAAGCCGAGAACGTGCGGCCTCTCTAATTTAGATTAGGCGCCGATTTTCTGAGGCCTGGAGCAAGCTTCCAGGCCTCTGGATTTTGTAACTCATCCCCACCCCTCCAGGTTTTCCACAACTTCTTATTTACCTAACACTTACAACTAGAATCTGAGTAGCACCTTCGGGGTATGCGCTGGCACGGCTGTGCCATTCCCATAAATACGGAGGAGAAGTACCTTCCTAAGTGAGCAGTTCTGGGGGAGGGCTGCCCGGGCGTTCATGACTCGAAAGAGTCGGGACGCCCGTTAAATTTTTGGGGAGAAAGACCAGCCCCTTAACCCGATCAGGCTACGGCTTCCGCCGCGTCCTCCCTTTCCACGACAACTGAGCCGCTTTGATCCAGAGCCACTCGCATGATCTGGCAGCACTCGCCGCACAGCCAGAAATATTCGGGCGGTCTTCTCAAGTTGAAGGTTGATTTCGCCGCAGGTGCGTCGATGAGATAAATCTTCCCGGTGCGGAAGTAGTGAAAAGGCTGGTTGCAGGATGGGTTGGCGCATTTTGCGGTCATGGTCTACCTCTGTCTACCTTTTAATCCCCGTCGTGCTCGTTTCCTGCGGAAGAGTCCGCCAGTCCAAGGGGGATTCCGTGGCGTTCGCAGACGCGGTCGACAAGTTCCCATAGATCGTGTTTGGTTTCCGATGCGACATCGCCTGAAAACGATGTGTGCGGATCGAAAAAGTTTGCAGTATCCATTCTTAGGCCGCCAAACAACGTCGTATTTGGGCTTTCAATTCATTGTGCTCCCACTTGCAGACGTTCAGGTGGGCGTCCGAGGTCAGTTTTCTCGTTCCGCCCTTGCGCGTATGCAGTAGGAAAGGCAGTGCCGAGGGCTGGCGGCGCAGTAACTCTTCGCACAAGGCAGCCGCGTCGACGTCTGACAGATGCTCGTCCACGAGGAGCAAGTCGAAGTGGATTCGGTCCGCCAGGGTCAACGCTTCCCGTCCGCTCCAGGCTGTGGCGGTGCTGTAGCCTTCGCTTTCCAGCATTCCTTCCAGAGCGATTAACACCTCTGCGTCGTCATCAACGATCAGAATCTTGATCGGTTCGGTCATAGCCAATGCTCCTACCTTTTGTATGCGATCGCCGGGAGACACATTTACTGCCGATGGCTCAGGAGTCCAGAAGAACTACTCGGCCCTGGGAGTGAGTGGATGAGCGGTATAAGAAACCGCATTACATATTTTTAGGGCCGAGCCTGATCATCTTTGAACGGGTGGCACACTTTCGTCTGTGATTGCGGTCACCGGAAGACGAAGAACCTGCACCTTGACCGGTGGAAATCTTTTTGCGATCTATTTTCCCTGGAATACCGGCTGACGTTTCTCAAAAAACGCCTTGATGCCTTCCTGATAGTCCTCGCTGTCATACACCTCGCGCCGCAACGACTGAATGCGCTCATAAGCTTCCGGGTTCAGAGGATGCGCATTGGCGAGCACGCGCAGCTCTTCCTTTAATATGCGGTGAACCAGAGGCGATGTTTCGGTGATGCGTTTTGCAACACTCATGGTCAGAGCTTCCAAGTGGTCCGGCGGGACGACATAATTAATGACACCTGCGCTCGCGAGCCTATCCGCCGCGATGGGTTGCGCAGTGAACAACATCTCTTTCACCAAATGCATTCCTGCCACTTTCAAGAAATTCAGGGTTCCAGAAAGGTTATAGGGGATACCCAGCTTCGCAGGTGTTAGGGCGAAGGTAGAAGTACTTGCCGCAATAATCACATCGCAAGCCATTACCAGCTCGCAAGCCCCTCCCCAGACTGAGCCCTCGACCATGGCGATCACCGGCGCGGGATGGGTTTCGATCGCCCGCACCGCCTGCCGTAGGGGATCGTTATAGGTCAAGGGATCGCGGCCGTTGGTGGGCAGTTCGCGGACATCATGGCCCGCGGAGAAGACTTTCGCCCCTTTGGCCGCGCGGACGATGACCACATTCACGGGGCCGGACTTCATCGCCTCCAACGCGTTGCAGAGATCGTCGATCACCTGCTTGCTTAAGGGATTGACCTTCTCATGGCAAAGGGTGATGGTGCCGACAAAGTCCTGCATGTGGGTAACAATTGTGCTCATTGAGGTAAGGGTCTCCCATGGATCGCACTCATTGTAGAGGCGCTTCCTGCCCAATGATGTGACGCGGCGCACCCAAAAGGCTCGGGTATGATCCCGTCGAAGTCTTTCGATCCTAATCTGCCGTGCCACTGATTTTTCTTTGCTGCCTTCCAATCCGTCGCCCGATGACTCCCGTACCTGATACGTCGGTTCATTAGGACCGCCCTGGAGAAAGCGTATGAGAGTTTCCCGAGTCACTTTGTTTTTAGCTCTCGCCGTAATGGCGGGAACCGCGTTCGCGCAGAAGCTCGGATCGCTCGCCGCCAATCAGACCTACGGCTTCGGCGCCTCCAAGCAACTCAAATTTACTTATACCGAGAACTTCGATTGCATTGATCAGCCGACGTCTGATTTGAATTTCAATGGCATTCCCGCAGATATGGATCCGGCGGAAATGCAGATTCCGATTTGTCAGGTTGGTACGCAGCCCACCATCAATCCCCCCGGTCAGGTTGGTAACCCGGCAGTGACTACCGAACCACTTTACGTCCTGGTTCCGATGTTCTCGGTCGACAACGATCAGAACCCCAACGACGCCATCACCTGCGACAACGTCGTGACCGGAACACTTTGCGGTCCAACGCTTGGGAGTACGCTGATCACCTTGTTCGGTTCGTTGCCCGAAGGATTCAAGGCAAAGCCGTTGGTCTATACGCAGTGTCCCGATCCCGGCACAGCGCCCGGCACCTGCACCATGCATGCCTCGCGTCTCGATCTGGGTCCCGCACTGGTTGCGCTCGGCTTGTTGCCTCCGCCGACCACCAATGTGTTCCTGCCCACGCCGAACCACAGTCACGTTGTCATCAATCCTGACATCAACATCAAAGCGATCTGGTGGCAGGTGATTCCAGTTCTGGTTTTCAACGCCAGCGACTGGCCGCCAGAGAACGGCAGCTCCGGCATCACTTCGGAACACGCTCTACGCGTGGCCGAACAGGCTGGAGACGCGACCGAAGTTCCCTCGAACTTCTTTTTGTTCTTTAGTTCTTACACCACGAACTCCTCCGGTCACATGCAGATGCATTAGATCGAAGACCACGGAGAGCGAGGCCGGGGGCCTCGCTCTTTTGTCTTGGCTTGGCCTAGGCGGTATGGACGGGTCCGCCTCGCCGCGCTATGCTTCCCGGACGCGCCGCGGGAGGAACGCCATGAAGGTCCAAGGAATGCCTACAATCATCACCCTGATGCTGGTCGTTCTTTTGTCCTCACCTGGTCTTCTTCCCGCAGGCCAGCATTCCCAGACCTCAACTCACGTGCTAGAGATCCGTTCCTACAACCTCAAACCCGGCGTCCGTGATCGCTTCCAGAAGCGTTTTGTGGAAGAGTCGCTGCCCCTTCTGATGAAATACAAAGTAGATGTCGTCGCTTATGGTCCTTCCCTGCATGATTCAGATTCGTGGTTCCTGATGCGGTCCTATGCGAGCATCGAGGACCGGCAGCGCAGCGAAGACATCTTCTATGGAAGTGATGAGTGGAAGAAAGGTCCGCGGGAGGCCGTGATGGCGGATATCGAGAGCTATACCACGATCGTCATACAAGTTGACGAAACAACTTTGGAGGGATTTCGGCGGTTGCGGCGATAGGGAGCCCGCGGGTTACTTCTCGGAGATGGTGAAGTTCACAAGCGACGAACCGTTGGGACTGACGGTCACTTTCTTTTCCCATATCCGCGGATCACTGAAGACTGGCCGCGCAACGCGGCGCTCGGTCAGCACATCGAAACTAGCTTCCTGGCGCAACAGTTGCCATCCCTCGTGCCACGCGACGAGTTCATAGTCGCCCGGAGGAACGTCGGTCAACTTGAATCTCCCATTCTCGTCAGTCACCGCGTAGTAAGGATGGGTTACGACGAGAAGTTCCGCATTCATCCAAACGTGCCCGCCGTTGCACTTCAGATTCACCAGGCCGGCGCTCGGCATATTGCGGGTGGTGATGCGGTTCTCGAAGGGAAACGGCAGATTGAAGGTCGCTGCGCCGTCCATGTGAACCGTGTGTAACACGGGATCGGAACTCTTCATCTGTAAGGCGGTATTTTCCGACACGATGAGAATGTGGGGCTCGTACTCGCAGCGCTTCTGATCGAGAGAGCGCCGGGCTTCAGGAATGTCCATCGCCTTCCCGCTGGAAATGTTCTTGAGGAATACGACTGTGTTCGCTACTCCACCCTCTGAGCCGATGATCAGGCGTTGCAGATCTCTCTTCTTGTGCGAGTCCGGATCGCAAACTTCGGGGTCCTTATCAATCGGCATGGTCAGTGAGGCCGGCTGATGACCCGACCACTTCACAACGCCGCTGATGGTGCCAGGATTGCTGACAGAAATGACTTGATAGCCGCTCTGGGCCCAGGCTTGATGGGCCGCGGTCAATAGAATCGCAAGAAGCGCCGCAATGTAGATCCGGCGGAACATCCCCACTACCCCCAGCATTACTGACAGGGTAGTCACCTTTCGTGACAGGAACAAATTACGGAGGTAATGGCAATCAGGAAAAGGGGCTTATCCGGATGGCGACGCCGTAGTTCGCGGGTGAACCGAAGAGTGTTGTGAATGCTTCGCCGGAGCGGTCGGAGAGGCTTCTCCGAAGGCGCCGGGTGGGTCGAGGGAACATTTTTTTAGGAACGCGGACTGGCTCAGAGATCCCTCTACCCACGAGCGAATGTCCTCCATGCTGGCGGCGGCAACTCCGCCGCGTGCATCGACGAAGATCACAACAATTCCTTCCGCCGCAGCTTCAGAGCTGTGAGCCATTTCCTGGTAGCGTTCAGTGAAGACGTTTTGAACGAACTGCAACCGGTTTCCGGTTGGCCGGTTCATGGCAGAACCGTCAGGCCTGGCCCAAATGAAGAGAGCTTTCTTGCCTTTAAGCCGCGTCCAGTCACCGGCGAAGTCGTCAGTATTCTCGCGAATCACTTCGAATCCGGGAGTCGGGGCGGGTTTGCTTCTGGCAGCGACCGTTGACTCATCGGCTCCGGCGGCGGTTTGCACTTGTGCGGCGCGCACCCATCCGATAACGCCGTTCTCCAGTTGAAGTTTGATCCACGAGCCTCGTCGTTCGAGAACTTCGAATTCATCGTCGACCTGGGGACGGAGCAGGACAGGCGCGTTTTCGTCGGGCGAGTTCACGATGGTGATATGTGGGCGCGTGACGCAGGCATAGTTCACCTCGACGGTGTGGGGATTTTCCAGTTTCTTGATTTGATCCTGGAGGCCCGTGATGCGGCGATCGGTGTCTTCCTTCTGCTGCTTCGCTGTGGCGATCCATTGGGTCAGTGTGGCTTCGTCCGCTGACTTGTCACGCAAGTAGTCGCTCAGGCGGTCGAGCAGATCGTTTTCCAGACGTCCCGTCGATTCGAGGTTGCGATAACCGGCCTCGGGCAAGTCGGGCCCGGTGTACCAGGCGGAGACGTTCGCCTTAACCCGAACGATGACCTTTTTGTCACCCTTGGGATCGAGTTCAATCTTGTATTCGTAATAAGGACGCTGGTAATCCTTCAAATTGATGCGGCCTACTTCGGCAAACCCTTCTATCGAGGGCAAGCGGTTCCCAGTGTAGGCTCCAATATTATCCAACGCGGCTTTGACGGAGGGCAGCGAGAAAGGGAATTCGCGTTCCACTGCGCCGCGCGTAGTTTGACCAGGCGCGACCAGGGCTCCCGCAATCAGGAGCAAAGAGCAGCAGCTGAGGAATTTCATTGCGGGACCTCGAGCATCAAGCGATAGACCCATCCTTGGGTTCCGCCGGCTGCTTGCACGCGATACCAGGAGCGCGTCTGCGTCAAGACGGTGACGGCGTCCCCCTGGGAAAGCGATCTTACTGTCTTCGACTCGTTGTACGGCTGCGCCTTCAGATCGGCGGTGGCAGTTTTCACTCGTCC
>Ga0210405_10006249_pt1 | contig 10676 bp, 6 predicted proteins | sample IncBWH11MmetaG_FD_155492 | JGI IMG/M metagenome (GOLD analysis project Ga0210405, IMG submission 155492) | Forest soil microbial communities from Barre Woods Harvard Forest LTER site, Petersham, Massachusetts, United States - Inc-BW-H-11-M | ecosystem: Environmental > Terrestrial > Soil >... | reverse complement strand
GGCGCGCTCGACCATCGGCCAGAACTGTGGGAGATCCGGGGGCCCAAGCGCGCCCTCGCGCCGGGCCAGTTCCAAGAGCAGCATGGGGAACGCGCACTCGTCGAGCTGCACGCCGCTCCAATAGGATGCGCCGTCCAGCCAATAGTTTTGTCGCCACGATCCGTCTCCCTCCTGGGTCGCCCGCAGATAGCGAAGGATTTGGCGCACCTCGCTATGCGCGCCGCACGCGAGCAGCGCGCCGCCGGTTTCGCAGAGATCGCGGGGCCAGACGAGATGATAGCCCCCCATATCGTCGTCACCCTTGCTGAAGCCCCACGGAATAGACAGGCTGGCGATGAAGCCTCCTGGGAACGTCGGCGCCTCATGGACGCGAAGGATGTTGGCGCTCACGCGGTAGATGTTCTGGCCATGAGCATGCCGCTCCATCGTGCGCAAGGGAGATTGCCAAGCGCGCCATCCGGACGAATAGTCGTTCAAGATTGTCTCGAACGGGCTCATACTCGATGTCCGCGCGTGATAGGCGGCTTCCGCCGAGGTGCGGCCAAATCCGACCGCCAGAACCGAGACGCCGTCGGCTCCCATAGCGAGCTCAGCGGATAAAGCGACATTGCCGTCAGTCGCGGTGTCGTACTGGTCGATCAGCCGCCCATGGTCGCGAATCTGCCGCCATCCGTCGGAGACCCCGACGAAGCCGACGGACCTGGCGAGGAACGGCGGATTCCCTAGCATGGCCAAGTGCGTCCCGGCGCCGACTGCGCACAGAATGTCGTGCCCCTTGTATTCACCCAGCTCGCCGTTGTTGTGCGCCCCTGCGTTGACGAGATGCGGCGCCAGCAAGGCGAACACGCGCAGCCCTGTCTTGGAGGAATCTTCGAGGCGAATGTGCAGAACGACCGAATCGCTGCGCGGGTCCGTGATCACGCTATTGATCATCCGGAATCGCCCGCCGCGATGCGTGCTCGTCAGGCGAAAAGCGGGAACCCCGTCTTCGATACGTTCGACGACCGTCTGGCAGTCGCGCTTGACCTCGGCGAAGAAAGTGTCCCCGTCGGTGACGATGAGCCCGAGGTCGCGGACGCAAGCCTGGTCAACACGTGGATAGTAGATTTCGTTGACGATGCCGTGACTGATGGTAAACCAGACCCGGCTGCGCTCGCTGAGCGCGGTGCCGACCCCGTCCTTGGCGCTCGAGGTCCACCGAGCCGGAATTCCAGGCCACCCGGGCGCTTCGACCATGTTCTCCCCCACCAAAGGCGCCCGTCCTTGGCGCGTCGCCGCCGAGCCGTCAACGGGTCAAAGGATCGAAACGGACCCAACTGATCGGGTTTCGACTCTACAACGTGTCGACCGTCTTCGCGACGCCGTCGAGCGCATCGCCGGATTCGTCCATGAGCGCCGCCGAAATGAGGCGAGCCATCCATTGCGCGCCGTCCTGGCGTGGAGCGAGTTTGGTCGCCTTAGCCATCACACGGTCAAACTTGCTCAAGCCCCGCGCATGCGTGTCGGAATAGCCCTTGACCAGCCGGCGGCAGCGCAAAATCCCGACCGCGAGATCATAGTTCTTCGGGAGGATCTCGGACGCTTGAGCGAGCCACGCCTCGAAATGCGCCGTCTCCCGTTTGTGCCGCAGGCTTGCGCGCCGCATGGGTCTCAAAGCCGCGACGCAATAAAGCTGCAGGAACCCGCCGATCCGCCCGACCGGCACGCGGCGCCCGCGATTGACGATACGGTCGAGCATTCGGAACAGGAGCGGCTTTTCTTCGATGAAGGCGCCAAGCGAGGCCGGCATCATGCCGCAGATCTCTTCGCCCCGCGGATGGAGATACTCGGTCGCGTAAACAAGCTGATCGGGCGCCGCGCCCGCCTCCTCGCGCAGGCGCGCAAATCGCGACGGGCGCAATTTGATGTCGGCGACGCGAATGACGTCGTCATAGGCCATGGCGACGGCGAGCCGCTTCGCCGCTTCCGCGGTGAAGGCGAAGTTTTTCGCCGCGCCGCCATTGGCCGCGTCGAGCGCGGTCAGCTTTTGCAGCCGGTCGATGTATTCGTCGCCGTAAGCCACGTCCTGGAAATCGACGATGCGTTTCAAGCCGGCGAAGGCGAGCGGTCGCGCGCTTTCCGGCAGGTCCGAGCGCAAGCGCGCGACAAGCCGGTTGAGCTCGGGATGGCCCGCATCCTCAGGCAACTCGTCGAGGCGTTTCGCGGGGCCGGTGTTCGGCGCCTCGTTTTTTCCCTCGCGCGCGCGATCATAGGCGTCGGCGAAAGCGGCAAGGCTGGCGTTCGCGCCACGCGCGCCTTCGCGCACGATCGCCTCATAGGCCGACCGCTCGAACGGCAGCGCGCCCGAACCGGCGAGCGCGCCGAGCATCGCGGCCGAGATCACCGTGCCGCGTTCGACCGCAAGCTTCTCCATGTCGAAGGCGATCGTCCGCCGCGCGGCGAATTCGAGCGCATCGACCACAATGAACGGATCGCCCACGCCGTCGCCCGGCTTTTCCTTCTCGGCCACCGCATAAGCCCGATGGGTCGAGGCGATGAGCGTCGTCTTGTCCGGCGTCACCAGCCCGCGGAGAACGGATCGACCAGCCTCCATGAGCTCCGCCGCCATCACCACATCGACATCGCCCGGCGTCGGCATGAGTGAGAAGACGGGCGCGACGCCGTTCCGCGGCGGCAGCGTCTCGATGTAGTAGATCGTCGCGCCGGTGCGCTGCGCGACGCCCGGCACGGATGTCGATTGCGCCGCCCATCCCACATGCTCGGCGACCTCGACGATCCAGTCCGTCAGCACCCCACCGCCCTGCCCGCCCATGGCGAGAATGGCGATGGTCAGCGGCTTGTCGAGCGAGGCCCGCGGCACGATTGAGGCGGCTTCATTCATCGGCGCCACCGACAACGCTGCTCCCCTCTCCTACGGGAGAGGGGTTGGGGGTGAGGGTTTGCTGGCGCGACTCCCTCATCCGGCGGGCTTCGCCCGCCACCTTCTCCCTGAGGGAGAAGGGGAAGGACCGTCGCAAAACCAACCGCCTTAGGCAAAGGCGATCCGGCGAGCTTCGTAGCGACGCTCCAGCCAGCCGACTCCCCTCTCCTACGGGAGAGGGGTTGGGGGTGAGGGTTCCTGGGCGCGACTCCCTCATCCGTCCGACTTCGTCGGCCACCTTCTCCCTGAGGGAGAAGGGGAAGGGCCGCAAGACCAAAGGTTCTACGCAAAGGCGATCCGGCGGGCTTCCCGGCGCCGCTGCAGCCAGCGGATGACGCGCTCGCGTAGAGCTGCGAGCCGCCGATCCCAGCGGCTGGGATTGAAGATGACCTCGGTCCGGTAGAAGGAGGGGCAGAGGACAGCGGCCTCCGCGACCTCGCCGCAATTGCCGCAGCCCACGCAGCCATTGTCCACGGCGGCGACCGGATCGTCCTTGAGCGGATCGTCGGTGTGCTTCAGCGACAGCGATGGGCAGCCGGAGAGGCGGATGCACGCGTGATCGCCCGAGCAGATCGCCTCGTCGACGCCGAAACGCTCCTTCACCATGCGCTCGCCCGCCGCGACGCTCTTCGAAAAGAGAGGCCGCACGCGCCGCTGCTTGTTCAGCATGCATTCGGAGGAGGCGACGATGATCTTCGGGCCTTCGGTCTTGGTGGTCAGCGCCTCGCGCAGCGTGTCGCGCACCTTGGCGACGTCATAGGTCCGGTCGATCTGCTTGACCCAGGTCGCGCCCACGCCCTTGACCGCATCGACGATGGAATTGTTCGTCTTGCGGCGCGGATTGAAGGCGCGCGACGAGGGAATATCCTGCCCGCCGGTCGCGGCGGAATAAAAGTTGTCGACAATGAGGGTGACGCCGTCCTGCTTGTTGAAGACGGCGTTGCCAACCGAGGACGCGAGGCCGTTGTGCCAGAACCCGCCATCGCCCATCACGGAAATGACTCGCCTGTCCGACTGCACATTGAAGGCGGAGGCGGAGGCGGGCCCGAGGCCGTAGCCCATCGTCGTCGTGCCGAGGTTGAAGGGCGGCAGGATCGAGAACAGATGGCAGCCGATATCGGCCGAGATGTGATGCGGTCCGAGCTCTTTCTCGACCATTTTCATCGCGGCGAAGATCGGGCGCTCCGGGCAGCCGATGCAAAAGCCGGGCGGGCGCGGAGGCACCGCCTTGGCGAGCGCCTTGACCTTCTCATGCGCGAGAACCGGCGCGGGATCGGGAATCGGCGGCTGGTTGCGCAGAAGCTCCGGCGCATGCGCCAAAAGAAAAGCGCGCACGCCCGTGACGACAACAGGCGCCGTATATTCGCCGCCCATCGGCAAGACATCCTTGCCCGCAATCTTGGTCTGGATGTCTCGGCGGCGCAGCAGCGTGTTCAGCGCCTGCTCGAGATAGTCGGGCGCACCTTCTTCGACCATCAGCACCGCTGACTTGCCGAGGCAGAATTCGACCATCTCGTCGTCGATGATCGGATAGGCGACGTTGAGGACATAGATCGGGATCGACGTCTCGCCATAGACGTCGGCGAGGCCCAATTGCTGTAAGGCTCGCAAGACGCCGTTGAAGAGGCCGCCAAGAACAATGACGCCGACCGCGCCGTCCTTGGGGCCGAAAAATTCGTTGAGCTTGCGACTCTTGATGAATTCAACCGCGGCTGGCCAACGCTTCTCGAGCTTCTCCTTCTCCTGCATGAATGACGCGGGCGGAAGCACGATGCGGTTGACGTCGCGGGATGGATGCTCCAGCGCCTGGCGTAGCGCGAAGGCGGGCTTCTTGTTGTCCTTGGCGATGAATTGCCCGTGCACGTGACAGGTGCGAATGCGCACTTCGAGCATGACTGGCGAGTTCGAGGCCTCCGAGAGTTCGAAGCCCTCCTCGACCATACGGACAAGCGTCGGCAGATCGGGACGCGGATCGAGGAGCCAGATCTGCGACTTCATTGCATAGGCGTGGCTGCGCTCCTGCATGATCGAGGAGCCCTCGCCGTAATCCTCGCCAATGACGATGAGCGCGCCGCCGGTGACGCCGCTCGAAGCTAGGTTCGACAATGCGTCGGCCGCGACATTGGTGCCCGCGGTCGATTTCCAAGTCACCGCGCCGCGCACCGGATACATGACCGAAGCCGAGAGAGTCGCGGCGGCGGCGGCTTCGGAAGCGGACGTCTCGAAATGCACGCCGAGGTCGCTCATCACGTCCTTGGCGTCGGCGAGCACGTCCATGAGATGCGAGATCGGCGCGCCCTGGTAGCCGGCGACGTAAGAGACGCCGGACTGAAGCAAGGCTTTGGTGATCGCGAGAATGCCTTCGCCGCGAAAGATTTCGCCGGCTTGAAGTCGCAAGTCCTGAACCTCGCGCTCGAAGGACCTTTCCGCCATCGGCTCGCTCCCTTCAGGTATTTATTTGCATGAGCATATTTAGAGGCTCATGCGGTGTCAACGACGCGCGCATGCCCACGGAAAAGGCGTGCGCAAGCCGACGAATTGCGCACGCGGATATAAATTCCTCCTCATACAATTGCGCGCCACCGCCTTGCTTAGCCAATTCCACTTTGCTAGCCTTGCGATTAAGGGTCGGCTGGAAGTGGCACGCAAAATGCGAAGCCGCGGAACATGAGACCGACGGCTCGGATGAATTGGGAGGTCATGCATGGTGGAGGTCACTCGGCGCCAAACCTTGGCGCTCGGCGCGGGCGCGTTTCTCACCGAACTGCTTCTCGCGGGCGCCGTTCGCGCGGCCGGCAAGGACACGCTCACCATCGCCTATAACGTCAACCTGCCCTCGTTCGATCCGACGGACGGGACCTCCGCTGTCAATCCAAGCATCCAGGCGATCTATCGTTCCATTTTCGACCAGTATATCGGGCAGGCGCCGGATCTCACGCTCAAGCCCGGTATCCTGACGGCTTGGGGCTGGAACGACGACAAGACAAAACTTTGGATGGACGTTCGCCCGGACGTCAAATGGCAGGATGGCTCTCCGCTCACGCCCGAGGATGTCGTCTGGTCGCTTGAACGCGCCGGCGCGAAAGACAGCGCCAACCCGATTTCCTTCATCTGGTCGACCGCCGGCAACTACAAGATCGACGGGAACCGGATCACGGCGGACGCCATCCGCTTCGAACCGACCTTCTTCATGTGGATGGCGTTCCTGACCGGCTATGTCCTGCCGAAGGCCTATTACGAGAAGGTCGGGGCGGAAGGCTTCGAGAAAAAGCCGATTGGATCAGGCCCCTATATGGTCGACGAATACCAGGGCAACGCCTTCCTCAGGCTGAAGGCCAATCCCCATTATTGGGGCGATAAGCCGGCATTCGAGACCGTGATCTTCAAGTTCGTGCCCGACGCGACGACGCGCGTGGCCGAGATCGAATCCGGCTCTTCCGACATCACGCTCGAAGTGCCGTACGAGGAGTTCGACCGGCTGAAGAAAGTCAAAGGCCTCTCTGGCGTGGCGACGCCGATCTCGGACATCGGCATGATCTTCATCACCAACAAGGAGCCGATGCTGGATAAGAACGTGCGGCTCGCCGCGATCATGGCGATCGACAAGAAGGCGATCGTCGACCGGCTGTTGCACGGCTATGGCGTGCCGATCGAGACGCTCGAAGCGCCCGAATATTCTGCGTTCGACCCCTCGATCAAGACGCCTTACGATCCCAAAAAGGCAATGGAGCTGCTCGCAGCCTCAGGCTACTCGCCGGAGAAGCCGGTCAAGTTCACGATCCAGACGACCCGCGGCTTCAAGCCGAAAGATTACGAGATGATCCAGGCGATCGTCGGCATGTGGCGTAAGGTCGGAATCGAAGCGGATATCGAGGTCTATGAGATCGCCAAGCACTTCGAGCTCAGAACCACGCACAAGCTCGCGCCTGCCGCCTTCTACAACTGGGGCGACGCGATCGGCGACCCGACGACCTCGACCGGCTTTGCGATGTTTGGCCCTTCGCCGCATTCGGCCTTTAAGACCGACGACCTCGACGCCAAGATTGGCCCGCTTTGGGGCGAGAAGGACGAGAAGAAGCGCATCGATGGCTGGAAAGCGGTCGACGCCTATATCGCCGAGCAGGGCTATGTCATTCCCCTCCTGCAATACCTCCAGCCGATCGTTTACAAGTCGGATCTTAAGGTCACGCCGAACCAATCCGGCGCTTTGCAGCCGACGTTGGTCTCGCCGGCCACCTGAGCACGCATCCGCAGCCGGAGCGCCGGCGCGCGGCGGCGCCTCGCGCCTACGGCGCGATGGATGAGGCCATGACGAAGCGATGATCGCGCTCGCGATCCTGCGGCGTCTCCTGGTGGCGCTCGTTACGCTCGCGGGCGTCGCAATTGTCGTGTTCGTTCTCTTGAGGGTCGTGCCCGGCGATCCCATAGCGATGATGATCTCGCCAGGCGCAAGCCAGGCGGACATCGCCGCGCTCAGAGCGCATTATGGGCTCGACGGCAGCCTCTTTTCGCAATTCGCCGTCTGGGTGCGTTATGCGCTGCGCGGCGACTTCGGAACTTCGATCTCGCTGCATCGCGACGTTCTCGCTCTCCTGGGCGAGCGGCTTCCCGCGACGCTTGAGCTCGCAACCGCGGCGCTCGAATTCGCAGTGATCGTCGGCGGCGCAGCCGCAATCGCTGGCGCAATGGCGCGGCGGACATGGGCGGAGCCGGTCATCGACGCGGTCAACGGGCTTTTGCTCGCCATTCCCGATTTCGTATGGGCGCTCGCGCTTGTGCTTGTCTTCGGAGTCGTCTGGCCGCTTCTGCCGCTGACCGGCCGAGTCGATCCGAGTGTTAGCGCCGGCATGACGACGCCCTTCTACTTCGTCGAGAGCCTCTTAAGATTGAGGTTTGACGTCTTCTTCGACCTCCTCAAGCACCTCGCCCTGCCGACGCTGGCGCTCGGCCTTCCTCTCGCGGCGGTGATTGCGCGGGTGCTCAAAGGCGCTCTCAATGAGGCCATGGCGCAGGACTATGTGCTGCTCGCGCGCCTCAAGGGGATGTCCGAGCTCCGGCTCGTCCTGCAGGAAGCGCTCCGCAACGCGATCGGCCCGACGCTGGCGCTGACTGGCGTTCAGTTCACATTCCTTATCGGCGGCACGGTGATCATCGAGCGCATCTTCGCCTATCCGGGCATCGGCAATATGGCGATCGAGGCGGTGATCAACCGCGATCTGCCGCTGATACAAGGGCTCGTGCTGGTGTTCGCGGTCATTTTCATCCTGGTCAACATCGCGGTCGATTTCCTTGTCGCGCTGTTCAATCCGAAACTGCGCCATGCTTGAGCGCGAAGCCGATCGAACCGCGCGGTGTCCATGACCGACGCCTCCGCTTCTTCTTTTCTCGCGGCGTCCGGGCCCAGTCTCGCCTCGCGGCGTCTGCGCGCGCTGCTCGCCGAGCCGAAGGTCATAATTGGGGGCGGCCTTATCCTGGCGCTGATCGTGATCGCGCTGTTCGCGCCGTGGATCGCGCCCAAGAATCCGCTCGACCAGGACCTGATGCTCGCCTCGCTTCCGCCAGCGGGACTCGCCGGCGCGGAGCCGAGTTATTATTTCGGCACGGACGACCTTGGCCGAGACGTGCTTTCGCGTCTCATCTATGGCGCGCGGATCGCGCTGATCGTCGCTTTCGTCGCGGCGAGTCTCGCAGCGCTCGCCGGCACGACGCTCGGGCTGCTCGCCGGCTGGTATCGCGGCTGGGTCGACGGCTTGATCTCCCGGCTCGTCGACATCTGGATGGCCTTCCCGCCAGTCTTGCTCTCGATCCTTCTGGTCGCCGTCCTTGGCGCCGGCGTCGGATCGGTCATTGCAGCGATCGCCATCATCGACTGGACGCGCTTCTGCCGGGTCGTGCGCGCCGAGACGATGGCGCAGGCTGAAGCCGACTATGTCACCGCGGCGCGCGCCATCGGATTCCCGCCGTTCCATATCCTTATGCGAGAGATTCTGCCAAACGTGGTCCCTGCCCTGCTGGCGCTGGTCAGTCTCGAAATGGGCATTGCGGTCATCGTCGAGGCGATTCTGTCGTTCGTCGGCCTATCGGTGTCGTCCGACACGCCGACATGGGGCGGCATGATCGCCGAGGGCCGGCAGTTCATTCATCAGACCTGGTGGGTGTTCGCGGCGCCGCTCGCCGCGCTGTTCGCGACCGTCCTCGCCTTCAATCAGCTTGGCGACGGATTACGGCGGGCGCTCGATCCGGTGCTCAGGCGATGACGGCGCCGATCCTCTCCATTCTGCGTTTAAGCGCGGTTTCGGAACTCGGCAACGCTGAGCCAATCCTGCGGAATGTGAGCCTCGATCTGGCGCCTAGCGAAACGCTGGGGCTTGTCGGCGGGAGCGGCGCAGGCAAATCAACCGTCGCCAAGGCGCTGCTCGGGGTGCTGCCGCGCACGATCACGATTACACAAGGCGAAATCCTGTTTGAAGGGCGAGATCTCAGGACACTGCCGCGGCGCGAAACCCGCGCGATCTTCGGCGACGCCATCACGCTCGTGCCTCAGGATCCGATGACCGCATTGAACCCCAGCCGGCGCATCGAGGCGCAACTGACGGACGGCCTGCGGCTCCGCCGCGGCATGAATGCGCGCGAGGCGCACAAACGCGCGCTCGAACTGCTCGCTGAAGTGCATATCCGAGACTCGGAGCGCGTGCTGCGCGCCTATCCGCATCAATTGTCCGGCGGCATGCGCCAGCGCGTCCTGATCGCCGCGGCATTCGCGCTCGAGCCCAAAATCATCGTCGCCGACGAACCGACAACGGCGCTCGACGTCACGGTGCAGAAACAGATCCTGCGGCTTATGCGCCAGATGCAGGAAGCGCATGGCACCGCGGTCATTTTCGTGACGCACGATCTTGGCGTCGTCGCGCAGATCTGCGACCGGGTGACACTGCTGTTCGCAGGCGCCGTGATCGAATCCGGAGCGACCACGGACATTCTCTCGGCGCCTCGCCACGCTTACACGCGCGCCTTGATCGCGGCGGGACCACGATATGATCGACCGGACGCGGGCCTTAAGCCCGTGCCCGAGGCTTTGGTCGCCGAACTGCGGCTTGAAGTCGAGGGAGTGGGCCGTTAGGCCGCCGGATGGCTGAGACACTCTTCGTCGCGAGCGGCGTCGAGGTCGCCTATGGCGGCAAGCGGCGCCTGAACGGGGAGCGTGCGGGCGGCGTCAAAGTCCTGTATGGCGTCGACCTAAGGATTGGGCGGGGCGAGACCGTCGGCATCGTCGGCGAATCTGGCTCGGGGAAAACGACGCTCGGCCGCGCGCTGATGCGGCTCATCGACATCGATGCGGGCAGCATAGTCTTCGACGGGCAGGACATCTCGCGACTGCCGGAGTCGCAAATGCGGCCGCTGAGGCGCCGCATGCAGATGATTTTCCAGGACCCGATGACCTCGCTCAACCCGCGCCATACGGTCCGGCGAATCCTGGTCGAGCCGCTCCTCTTTCATCGTGTGGCGCACGATAGCGCCGAGGCGGAGAACCGGGTGCGGGGATTCTTCGACCGCGTTGCGCTGCCGCTCGCCTGTCTCGACCGGACGCCGCACGAGCTCTCGGGCGGGCAGCGCCAGCGCGTGGGCATCGCCCGCGCCGCGCTGCTCGAGCCGGACTTCGTGCTGGCCGACGAGATCGTCTCGGGCCTCGACGTGTCGACCCAGGCCCAGGCGCTCAATCTTCTCAAGACGCTGACCCGCGACCTCGGCCTCGCCA
>Ga0210405_10006244_pt1 | contig 10683 bp, 12 predicted proteins | sample IncBWH11MmetaG_FD_155492 | JGI IMG/M metagenome (GOLD analysis project Ga0210405, IMG submission 155492) | Forest soil microbial communities from Barre Woods Harvard Forest LTER site, Petersham, Massachusetts, United States - Inc-BW-H-11-M | ecosystem: Environmental > Terrestrial > Soil >... | reverse complement strand
ACATTCTCGCTCACCAGATTCTCCCAGGTGGCAGGCTCCCACCGTCAGATCCGTATAGGAAGCGAATCCGAACTGCCCGGCGCCGATGGCCGGGATGTCTACCAAATCGCAGTATAACAATTGCCTTACGCAGCTGCGCTGTGCTTGAAGAACTTCGAGACATAGTGTGATGTGGCTCGCACCTGCCAGTGACTCCTGTCACAGCCACTTGGCTTGGCTTTTCAGACAATATCTTGGGAAGCAAAACCATGGGGGCACATGTTCAAAATCCTGCACGCTGAATTTCTCGCGCCTGGCATCAAGCGGTTCGTCATCGAGGCGCCACGCATTGCACACAAGCAAAAACCTGGGCAGTTCGTAATCCTGCGGCTCTACGAGAAGGGCGAACGCATTCCGATCACCATCGAACATGCCGATCCCGAGTTCGGCACGATCCGCATTGTGGTGCAGTCGATCGGCAAGACCACTAACATGCTCAATTCGCTGAACACTGGCGATCAGATTCTGAATGTGGTGGGGCCGTTGGGAAAACCGTCGGAGATCCGGAATTTTGGCACGGTTGTGGTGATGGGCGGCGGCGTTGGTACCGCAATGGCTTATCCGACCGCGGTGGCGCTCAAACGCGAGGGGAATCGCGTGATCTCCATCGTCGGTGCGCGCAACAAAGAACTGGTCATTCTGGAGCGCGAACTGCGCGAGGTCAGCGACGCACTGATGATTACAACCGATGACGGAAGCTATGCCGACAAAGGTTTCGTCACCGACAAGCTTCGGCAGTTGATCGAGAACGGCACGCGCATCGACCTCGTGCTGGCTATCGGTCCTATCCCGATGATGAGAGCAGTGGCGGAGATGACGCGCAAAGAGCACATTCGCACCATTGTCAGCCTGAATCCGATCATGATTGACGGCACCGGCATGTGCGGCGGCTGCCGCGTGCTGGTTAACGGAAAGAGTGAGTTTGCCTGCGTCGACGGCCCCGAGTTCGATGCGCACCGCGTCGACTTTGCTGTGCTGGTGCAGCGCAACTCGATGTACCGTGTGGCCGAACAAAAGTCGATGGAAGAATTCCAGCACAAAACGGTTCATGCCGCCGAGACCGGCGCATGCGCGGCACAAGGAGGCGGTCGGTGACTCAGCCCACAAAGCAATCTTCGTTGAATGTCTTGCCACTGAAAGAGCGGATGAAGGTTCCTCGGCAGCACATGCTGGAGCAGCCGCCGCTGCTGCGTGATTGTAATTTCACCGAAGTGAACTTGGGCTATTCCGAGGAACTGGCGCGGCAGGAAGCATTTCGCTGCCTGGAGTGCGCCAAGCCACAATGCACGAAAGATTGTCCAGTGGGCGTCAAGGTCAAAGACTTCGTGCAGTTGATCGTGGCCGGAGACTACCTGGGCGCAGCCGCCAAAATCCGCGAAGACAACGTGCTGCCCGCCATCACCGGGCGCGTCTGTCCGCAGGAAGACCACTGCGAAGGCGGCTGTTTGATGGGCAAGAAAGTTCAGCCGCTTGGAATTGGATATCTCGAACGCTTCGTCGCCGACTACGAGCAGCGTCATCTCGACATCAGCAACCTGCCCAAGGCGACACCAACCGGGAAGAAGGTCGCCATCGTAGGCAGCGGTCCCTCGGGCCTGACCGCCGCGGGCGATCTCGTGCAGAAGGGGCATCAGGTCCACGTGTTCGAAGCGCTGCACACACCGGGCGGCGTGCTGGTGTATGGCATCCCCGAGTTTCGCCTGCCCAAACAGATCATCCGCGAGCAGATCGATTACATGAAAGCCATGGGCGTGGAGTTTGAAACCGACGTAGTGGTCGGGAAAACCGTGACCCTCGACGAACTGCTGGAAGAAGAGGGATACGACGCTGTGTTCATCGGGACGGGCGCGGGATTGCCTCAATTCATGAATATCCCCGGGGAACATCTGAACGGCGTCTACTCAGCCAACGAGTTTCTGACTCGCATCAACCTGATGCACGCGTATGAGTTTCCCAAATATGATGAGCCCATGCTCGATCTTCACGGCAAAAATGTAGCTGTGATCGGCGGAGGCAACACCGCGCTGGACGCGATTCGCTCCGCGTTGCGCCTGGGCGCAAGCATGGCGTATGTGATCTATCGTCGCAGCGAGGCCGAGATGCCGGCGCGCAAAGAAGAAGTGAAGCATGCCCAGCAGGAAGGCATCGAGTTTCGAGTGCTGACCAATCCCATCGAGTTCCTGTCGGACGGCAAGGGTTGGCTGAACGCCGTGCGCTGCGTGCGGATGGAACTGGGAGAAGCGGACGCCTCCGGACGCAGGCGTCCGGTGCCGGTTGAGGGCTCAGAGTTCAATCTGCCGCTGTCGGTTGCCGTCATCGCCATCGGCACGGGCGCGAATCCGTTGATCCAAAGCACCACGCCAGGTCTGAAGACGAATAAGCGGAATTACATCGAAGCTGACGTGATGACGCAGCGCACGTCGCGAAGAGGCGTGTTTGCTGGCGGTGACATTGTCACCGGAAGTGCAACCGTGATCCTGGCCATGGGCGCGGGACGACGCGCCGCGAAGTCGATCCACGATTATTTGACCTCAGGCGAGTGGTAAACCCGAATGTGACCAAGCTCTGCAATCCATTGCCGAGGAGGGGCAACGACGAGGCGAGGTGCGTGCCGATGTCGATTCGGCGAAATTGGCCACCTTGATTGCAAGTACGCTTGAAGGCAGCATAATGGTAAGCCGTCTGCAGAAGAAGGAAGAGCCTCGTGACCTTGCCGTCCGTCATCTGGAGGAATACCTCGAGACCAATGTTCGTGCGCGGAAATCGAAGCCCGGAGCCACCAAGTCATGAGTGCTCAGGAAATTCCCTCGCAAGCGGACTTCAGGGAACGCGCAAAGACGAACGACGTTCCCATCGCGCGGCTGATTGGATTTGAGGCGAAAGCCATCGCTAACGGGCGGGCGACGGTGGTCTTGGCAGCCGGACCACAGCACGCAAATCCCATGGGAACGCTACATGGCGGAATTCTTTGCGATATTGCTGATGCCGCGATGGGCATAGCGTTTGCAAGTACTCTCGCCCCGGATGAATCCTTTACTACCGTGGAATTGAAAATCAATTTCTTTCGCCCAGTCTGGCAGGCACAACTCAAAGCGGAAGGAACGGTGGTGAGGCGGGGCCACACGATCGGCTACGTCGAGTGCACCATCACCGACGAAGAGAACCGATTGATCGCGAAAGCGGCTTCCACGTGTATGGCACTTCGGGGCCAGAAGGCCGAAGGACGCTAATCCTCTTACGTTGCCTCCTGCTTCTTTAACGTCTGCTCATAGAACAGTCTCACAGGCTATCCCTCAATAATTCATATCCCTTCGTTCCAACTCGCCGAACAATTTTATTTTGTCTTCGCTGCGACCGACCGGTCTCATCCGTCATCTGATCGGGCTAAGAGGGCAGGTTAGGGTCGAGAGGATTGGAAATGGCTCTGGCGCGGCACAAATCGCGACGGGTTACTGCAGCTTCCATTCCACTGGCATGCGAGGTTTGCCGAGAAGAACCAGTCACGACCCTGGTTGCGGATTTCATCTTCGCCTGTGATTCGTGCGCGAAGAGGATCGCGACCGCGCTGTGGCATGGCCGCCAGGAGCGTGCGTGGTTGCGGGAGAAAATGTCTTCTCTGGTCACGAAACGAACCGGCGGGTCTATTGATTCCAAGTTATGTGCGAAACGGTCAGTGAAAGGCGGGGTATATGAAGCTTGCAAAAAGAACACATTTTTTCTTCCTGGCTGCGACGACGATGCTGCTCGTCGGAGAGATGGATTTCGGAAAGCCGGTCGAGGCACGAAGTCTGGTTCAAAACTCTACGACGGAGACCACCGATACTACGCAAGGCAAAATGGCATGGGCGATGTCCGCCGGACCTGATGACATTGCCAAATTAGCTCGAATCATTGACACCGATGCGAAAGGCAATACGGTAGTCCTGCGCGAGGGCAGCAACGGTTTCACGTGTATGCCTGGAAACCCCAAGGTGATTGGGGAGCCGCCCATGTGTGTAGACGCTGCTTCGTTGCAGTGGTTCTCCGACGCCAAAGCCCATAAACCCAAGCCGACCAACACGGTCCCGGGTATCACTTACATGCTCGAAGGCGCCACGCAGAGGAGCGATTCCGACCCTAATGACACAACCAGTCCGGCAATCACCGTTGGGCCACACTGGATGATCATGTGGCCGTTCGATCCGAAAACTACCGGACTGCCAACCACGCATAAGCCAACTGGAGCCTACATTATGTGGGCCGGATCGCCGTACGCGCATGTGCACATCATGGGACGTCCATAAAACGATTCAGCACGTCGGGGCGTTCAATGGTCATGAGCCGTGGTTAAAGCAGATCGCCAGGTAAGCAGGGGGTTGTATTCGGGAATCTTTGACAAGTCGGGTGCAAGCACGAAGGAATCGTATTTTCTACTTGATGGAGAAGGGCATATGAACGATCACAGTAAACAAAAATCCGTCAATTCCCGTCGTTCGTTCATTGTCGGGTTTGGGGGCGTAGTGACAGCCGCTGCTGCTCTCACAAAAACAACATTTGGCGGAGGTCTTAAACGCGAGAGTCTGCTGGTTCCAGCAAGTCCATCGACACCTCGGTATACGGAGCATCGTATTCCGCGAGACGGCGTTTCCCTTCATGTAGAAGATCACGGCAGCGGTAAGCCGGTGGTCTTGCTACATGGTTGGCCAGACTCCTCGTATCTTTGGCGCAACCAGATTCCATTCCTTGTCGCGAATGGCTTCCGCGCCATCACACCGGACCAGCGTGGCTTCGGGCGCTCCGATCGCCCGGAAGGAGTGGCCGCATATTCCCTTCAGAACGCGGTCGCCGATTTGGTCGGCATTCTCGACGCGCTCGGTGCCAACTCAGCGGACATTGTTGCTCACGACTGGGGAGCCTCTGTGGCATGGCTGACGGCTACTGCCCACCCGGGTCGCGTTCGCAGGCTCGTCGTTCTTTCGGTACCACATCCGCTTGCGCCATATACGTTGCGGCAGCGGGAGATGGCTTGGTACATGCTGTTTTTCCAGTTCGAAGGAATTGCGGAGGCGTGGCTGCAGCGCGACGACTGGGCGCTGTTCCGGGAAATGCTCCGACGCAATGGCGACATCGATCGTTACATCTCAGATCTGTCCCGACCAGATGCTCTAAAGGCATCGCTCAACTGGTACCGCGCGAACCTCGCGCCACGCCTGCCGGAGTTGACTCGCAAACTGCCGCCCGTGGAAGCTCCAACTCTCGGCATCTGGTCTTCGAACGATCACTACCTCGACGGTGAACGCATGAAGATGTCGGGACAATTCGTGAAAGCACGGTGGCGCTACGAGCAGATTGATGACGCCAGCCACTGGATTCCATTGGACGCGCCCGACCGGCTGAACCAACTCCTCATGGAGTGGCTGGGCTGAAGCGAGAAAACATTGACATCATGAATGCAACTATGAACGGCGCCAAACTTGGCTATTGGGAATCTGGTCGCGACCAGTTGATGGAGAAGGGTATATGAGCGATCACTGTGAACGGAAATCCGTGGACTCACGAGGTTGAGGCGTCCCCGAAGCTTGCAGATCGTAGGCCGTTCAAAAGGAGAACCGAAATGGCAACCACCGCAGTAAGTACTTCGCTGAAATGGGATGTCCTTGTGACAAAACGACAAGGTCTCAACCGCGACTTGCCGCCTGGCAAAGAAAAATGGATGTGGGTGCCGACATCGGCAACCCTTATCTATGGTGAACGGGACGCTGTTCTCGTCGACGCCTTTCTCACCGTCGAGCAGGCGAGCGCCGTGGTGAAATGGGTCGCGGCGAGTGGGAAGAACCTGACCACCATCTACATCACACACGGCCATGGCGATCATTTCTTTGGCATCGGTGCTCTCTTGGATCGTTTTCCGAACGCAAAAGCGGTTGCAACGCATAACGTTCTGAAGGTCATGCGCGAGCAGACGTCGCCAGAATTCGTCGCGAGTTTCTGGAATGCGCGATATCCCGGCCAGATTCCGCAGCACCTGGTCCTCCCCGAGGAACTCAAGGGTAATGTGATCGACTTAGAAGGCCGTGAGCTTGTCGTGGTCGAGGTCGGGCATACCGATACCGACTACACGACGTGTCTGCACGTGCCATCAGTCGGTTTGGTAGTCGCTGGTGATGCCGCTTACAACGATGTTCACCTCTATCTCGCCGAGTCAAACGCGCAAACTCGCCGCGAGTGGATCGGTGCGCTCGACACTATCGAGACACTGAGACCGCGCGCCGTGATCGCGGGACACAAGAAAGCTGACAGAGACGACAGTCCGAGAGTCATTGAAGAGACCCGTCAATATATCCGCGATTTTGAGCGTGTCGCTTCGATGACGTCGACGGCGAGAGAACTATACGACCAGATGCTGGAGATCTATCCGGATCGAGCCAACCCAGGGTCACTGTGGGGTTCGGCGCACGCGGTCAAACCGTAATTCACCATACTGAAAGTCAACGCATCGCTCGAGATGCAGAAAGTCAAGGAAGCTTCAAATGGCAAAAACATATAAAGCAGTCGAGGTCTCGGCACCAGGCAGCCTTCGCGTGGTCGAACGAACAATTCCTGAGCCCGGGCCGGGCCAAGTTCGAATTCGGGTGGAAGCATGTGGAATCTGTCACACCGATGCGGCCACGGTCACTGGTACTTATCCCGGTCTGACTCTGCCGCGTGTTCCGGGACATGAAGTCGTCGGCCGTATCGAAGCCCTGGGCAGCGGATTGTCCAAATGGAAAATCGGTCAACGGGTTGGTGTTGGCCTAATTGCGGGAGAAGACGGAGTGTGCGAACCATGCCGGCGCGGAGACATCGTGAATTGTCAGAACCCCGTGATATCGGGAGTAACCACGGATGGAGGATATGCGGAAGTGATGATCGCTGAAGCGCGCGCTCTCTCCTCCGTCCCGGATGAGCTCACATCAGCGGAAGCCGCTCCTCTTCTCTGCGCGGGCATCACCACGTACAACGCTCTTCGTAACGCCGGCTTGCGCGGCGGGGATCTCATCGCCGTGCAGGGCGTTGGTGGACTTGGGCATCTTGGCATCCAGTTTGCGCGGCATATGGGATTCCGTACTGTCGCAATCGGCCGTGGACGCGACAAGGAAAAGCTAGCGAAAGACTTGGGCGCGCACGTCTACATCGATACCACCACCGAGGATGCCGCTGCGGTCCTGCAGCGTATGGGTGGGGCGAGAGCGATTCTTGCAACAGGAACTAGTGGTGATGCGATGGGTCCACTGGTATCTGGCCTTGCCGCTCACGGCAAGCTCATCGTGGTGGGCGTACCGCAGGACGAGCTTAGATTGAATGCGTTCCCGCTCGTGTTTGGAGGGCGCTCGATTTACGGGAGCCTGACCGGAACGCCGATTGATGGGGAGGATACGCTTGCCTTCAGTGTCCTGGAGAAGATCCGACCGATGATCGAGACAGTGCCACTCGAACAGGCGCCGGATGCTTACGCTCGCATGATGCAAGGCAAGGCACGCTTCCGCATGGTGCTGGTTACGGGGCAATAGAGACTTTTGGCCAATCAAGACAGGTAAGGAGAAACTCATGCACAGGCTTGACGGGAAAATTGCGCTTGTTACCGGCGGAACCAGCGGTATCGGCCTTGCCACGGCAAAGCAGTTTGTGAGCGAAGGCGCGTACGTCTTCATCACGGGGCGCCGGGAGCCGGAGCTGGCTGCAGCCGTCAAGGAAATAGGAAGAAATGTCAGCGGAGTGCAAGGAGACATATCGAATCTCGCCGACCTTGATCGTCTTTTCGCGCAAATTAGAAAAGAAAAAGGCAAGCTCGATATCGTGTTCGCCAATGCCGGCGTAGCAAAGTATGCGCCGTTCGGCAAAATAACTGAGGAGCTCTATGAATCGATCTTCAACATCAACGTGAAAGGCCTGCTCTTCACAGTGCAGAAGGCGCTCCCGCTCCTACCGGATGGCGCCTCGGTCATACTGAATGCGTCCATCGTTGCCAGCAAAGGGCTTTCGTCGAATAGTGTTTACAGCGCCACAAAAGCCGCCGTGCGTTCGTTCGCCCGGACATGGACAACCGACTTAAAGGATCGCCGTATTCGGGTGAACGCCATAAGTCCTGGCTCCATCGACACGCCCGGACTGAGTGATCTGCTAGCTTCTTCAGAAGCAGGCGAGCAGCGCAAAAAGATGATTTCTACGATGGTCCCACTCGGCAGGTTGGGGACACCCGATGAGATCGCCAAGGCGGTGGTCTTTCTCGCTTCGGACGACAGCAGCTACGTCACTGGAACAGAATTGTTTGTGGATGGCGGCTTCGCACAAGTGTAGGCCCGATAAATAGGAGAGGCCGTTGCTGCCCAATTCCGATGCAGAAAGCAATGACAACAACCGCGTACGCCCGCGGTGGGCTTACGCTTTGTGAGACCGTACAGTCTCACAAAGCATCAAATAAGGCAGCAGATTTCAAGCAAGTCTGGGATGTGCGAGTGGATGGGATGATGTTATGGCAAAAGTGATCGAATTTTACGCTCGAGATCTCTTTCCGACAAAGGTAAAGTCGGTACTCCGCGACAGGCGCGGTAAAGTGATCGAATTTCCAAAGGACAAGCCAACCGTCGCGGGTAAAACTGCGAAGATTCGGGAACGCGATGGAGGCGACCCTATAGCTGCCTCTTGGCCTGGATGTTTCTAACCCTACAGCATAGATACGCGTCTTCCGAAGAATCTGGAGCTGCTGACGAGGTCCCCACTCTTCTAAATGGACTGGAATTCTCGATCAGGAACGCGAAGTGACAGCAGTGAGCTCTTTACGGGCGATGGGAGCGACGCGAGTTCCCAGAAGCTCTATCGACCTTAACATCTTCTCGTGCGGGAGCGCCGAAACCCCCATCTGGAAAGTAATACGAGCAAGGCCGCCGAGGACTTCATTCACATACAGTATCTTCTGTGCGACGGTTTCGGCATCGCCGATCAGCAGCGCACCTGTGGGTCCACGCAGAGCGTCAAATTGTGCCCGCGTAGCGGGGGGCCAGCCGCGTTCTTTACCGATCTCCGTGAACGTGTGGGCATATCCTGGATAGAAATCCTCTGCAGCCTGCCGGGTTGTGTCTCCCAGAAAACCGATTGCGTGAAGGCCCACGATGAGTCTCTCCTCGGAGTGTCCAGCGCGGCGCCCAGCTTCGCGGTAAAGGTCGATAAGCGGGCGAAATCGCGTGAATTCGCCACCAATGATGGCGACCATTAGTGGGAGTCCGAGCGTGCCGGCACGAATGAATGATTCAGGAGTTCCCCCGACGCCGACCCAAATGGGCAACGGATTTTGGAGCGGACGCGGATAGACCGCCTGTCCCGTAAGAGGTGCTCGGTGCTTGCCAGCCCACTGCACACGAGTGTTCTCGCGAATCTTGAGCAGAAGGTTCAGCTTCTCTGAGAAGAGCGAGTCGTAGTCGTCCAAGTCGAAACCAAAGAGCGGAAAAGCCTCTATGGACGAACCTCGTCCCGCAACGAGCTCTGCACGCCCATGGGAGATCAGGTCCAGGGTGGCGAATTCCTGAAAGATTCGGACGGGGTCTGCCGCGCTGAGAACGGTTACCGCACTTGTTAGGCGAACGTTCTTGGTGCGCGTAGCGGCTGCGCCAAGAATGACAACTGGTGCGGAGTCAACGAACTCACTACGGTGGTGTTCGCCGACGCCGAAAACATCCAGACCAACTTGATCGGCGAGCGCAATCTCCTCAAGTAGATTCTGAATACGCTGGACTGGGCTGAGAGTAACCCCTGTAGCCGGGTCAGAGATGACTGCTCCGAAGCTGTCGACACCGATCTGCATTTGTGTAACTCCTGACATTTGTGAACTGCGCATGTTCGATCCCCGAGCGCGGACTGTGCTGAAAAATACTTCTTCAGCGAGTTGCTCTTAAGGTCTGCAATGCTCCACTCCATGCGATCACTTCGTCCGCCATTAAATGCACAGCTTTGTCGTGCTGTTCGTGCGGCTTAAAGGTCGTGAAATTCTCGAAATCGGTAAACATCGAAAGCGACACCTGGGCTCGTACGTCCGCGACTTTGAGTTCCCCCATGACCAGCCTCAAGTTCTCAACAGCGCGAACACCGCCAGCGCCGCCATATCCGATAAATCCCGCCGCTTTGTTGTTCCATTCGTGGTAGAGAAAATCGATCGCGTTCTTTAACGCCGCCGAGGTGCCATGGTTGTATTCCGGCGTGACAAAAATGTAGGCGTCGAGCGAAGCAATTTTCTCGCTCCAAGCCTTGGTGTGGGGTTTGCTGTACTGATGCATTATGGGCGGCATAGGCTCATCGAGGAGCGGCAGCTTGTAGTCCTCGACATCGACCACCGCAAACTCCGCATCCTTGCGGCTTTTCAGAATGTCGTGTGCCCATTTTGCGACGGCCGCGGCTTTCCGTCCCGGTCGTGTACTTCCGACGATGATTCCAACTTTCAGCATCTCCTCCTCCTGCGGGTGCGTTTCTCAGGTTTGTTCGTGGTGCCTCGAACTCTATGATCATTTCCTAACTTGTTTTCCACTGCTGTTCACCTTGGCTTCTTGGTGGTCAAGTTTCTCCGCTGCCAGGAGCCCGAGCTTCTTAAGCGATTCGTACAGTTGTTCCTTCTCCGCCTGGGGCAGGGCAGACATG
>Ga0210405_10006240_pt1 | contig 10691 bp, 7 predicted proteins | sample IncBWH11MmetaG_FD_155492 | JGI IMG/M metagenome (GOLD analysis project Ga0210405, IMG submission 155492) | Forest soil microbial communities from Barre Woods Harvard Forest LTER site, Petersham, Massachusetts, United States - Inc-BW-H-11-M | ecosystem: Environmental > Terrestrial > Soil >... | reverse complement strand
CGGCCCCTCCACGCTTCCATTCAAAGATGCGCCCAGGACGTCACTCAAGCCGAAGTCCTTTCGCGGCTCGCCCCACTCGTTATAGAGAGACGTTTCAAAAGTTGCCACCAGCGACCCGCCGCGATTCATGAAATTGCGCAGAGCCTCACAGGCGGCGTCCGGGAGCAACGCGGCATTCGGCAGCGCTATTACCGAATACTGCGACAGGCGCTCGGCGGTGAGGTCTTCGTCGTGAACCAGGTCAAACGGAATGCGATTCTCCAGTAAGGCGTAGTAGAAACCCTGCAGCGCTTCGGTGGATTGCGACAGTTTCGGATGCCAGACCTGGGTCCGCTGCGGCCACACTAACCCGACTGTGGAAAGGGAGCGCCGGTTGAAGTAGTGCTTCTCATTCGCAGCCAGCCAACGGTAGAAATCGTGCGCCGGCTGCAGCCAGCGCGTATCCTTGGGATCGCCGCCGAGCCAGGTTTGCCACGGAACCATGCCACTGGCGGCGGTCTGCGCCAGCCACATGCGCATTTCGACGGGCGCTTTACTGGTGTGGCGCCAGATGGCGTCGCTCATGTTGTAGGCGCTGGTGACGTTGGTCGCGGTGCGGCCGCGCATGACGCTATAACTGATGCGACCCTGCTGCGCGCAATCCCACATGGGGGTCGAGCCGCGGCGGTCCTGATGATCGGCGTTCATCCACCGGCACGTTCCGGCGATTTTCTTGACGTTGACCTCGGCCCGGATACTGCCGCCGAGATTGCCGACATACACGCGGTCGGCGCGGCCCTCGGTCGCGGTATCCTGCCACAGGGTCCAGACCTGGAGAACGCGCTCCAGGCGCCAATCGGTCCAACGGCGGAAATTGGGGTCGGTGCGGGCTGTACTTGTGGGAAGATCGGCGCCGAATCGCTGGCGATACAGGCTGCGGCAGTGGTCGCAGTAGCAGACAGAGCCCAGCCCAGTGCCGGGCCATCCATTCGTGTAGTAGCCATCCGGATCGTAGCCCTGGTTCAACTCGCGAATGATCGCCGTCATGTGCTGGTCGTAATAGGGACCGAACATGCAGGTGGAATAGAGATCCTTGGCTTCACGATGCTTCACGGGATTGCCGGTGCGGTTGCGTGTGAACCAATCGGGGTGCGCTTCGAATAATTCCGGAAAGGCATAGGTCGGGTCCAGGCGGGCGATCACGCGGATGTTGTCCTTACGAACGGCGCGGCTATATTCGCCGAACAGGTCGCCAGTCCCCAGGTATTTCGATTTGCGGTGCAGCGCAACCTTAGTGGGATAAAAGGCCATGATGCCGCCGGCGCTCACGATGAGACCGTCCACTTTGAGGTCCGCCCAATAGCGGACCCAGCGGTCCACATCGAGGCTGGCGGCGTCCTTTTCGTTGATGTTCAGTTGACCGAGACGGCGGATACGCTCATACCAGCGGGCCGGTTTGGGCGCGGTCTGGCTTTGGCCGCGCAGTGTGGCGCTGACCGCGAGTCCGGCGGCGAAACGCCGGCGCGTGATTCCGGAGTGGGGCGGGTACATGCTGAGAGTGTACTCCGTTCAAGGGTGACACAGGAATGCCTGTGCTACAGATCGTCCAATTCCAGCAGGTACAGCCGGTAATACGAATACACAAGGTACATCATTGGCAGCATCAGCAGCGCAGGCTTCCATCCCACGGTCCGATTGGAGAATACGATCGCGCCCGCGATCACGGCTCCTGCCAGGTAGTACGGAAAGCTCCACAGATAACACTGCCGCCACACGTCCGAAAAGGATTTTCCGCCGGTGAGTGACAATACCAACGAAATCAGACCCGTGTTCAGCACGAAGTAGGCGCACACAGCCACCACCAGAAGGACCAACAGGTTCGTTCCCTGAACCAGCGCGTGGGATACAGAGTAGGATACCGCGACACCCACCGCGACGGTAGAAATGTTGAACAGCACTTGGACTGCAGCAGGCCTCTTGCGTGGCTTCCACAAGGATTGGATCAGAGCGGCAACGCAGCCTAACATGATAGTTTCCAAGATAGTCAGCTCCGCGATTCCGATGAGAATGAAAAGGAAGTTGAGCGACATCGTGCCGGTAAGCTTCGGTAACTTGATCTTCAGCGTGGATGCGAGACACGCCAGAAGCAGGTAGCCGAGATACCGCCCCGGGTCTGTTAGCTGCCGCTCAAAGAGCAGGCAGCCGGCCAAGACGCAAAGACCTGCCACTATAATCGAATTGATATATAACTTGGTTCCAATTGGCATGAGGAACAACCTCGTTCAACTGACAATTTGGAATTATAAATCGTCGTCGTCAGCGGAAAGGGCGCTCAACGCGGAAGTCCCATTCACACTATCTCCCCAGAGAATGCTGAAGCCGGATGCCGTGGAATCTCCCCAAAGGACGGAGTCTCCCCACAGTACCGAGTCATCGGTGGCATTTACCGCTAATTTCGAGAACACGATGTTGCCGAACAGAGCCGCATCTCCCCACAGGATAGAATCGCCCCAAAGGATGCTAAAATTTCGCAGTATCGCAGCCTTATTGGTCAGAGGATCGCGCACGACCGTGGGTGACACCGCCGGCAGGGTCACCAGGTCGTTGTTCGTCAATGCGGCGGCGATATTCAAATAACCGGCGCCGACGGTGAAAATGTCAGACTGATTGTTGAACTGCTGCAAAGTCTTCGCATCGGTCCCGACACTGTACAGGTTAAGGGTTTTGAGGGCGGTCTTCATGAGCCTGGCTTTCACCTGATCGGGCGTAAGGGAAGGGTGCTGCTGAATGAGAAGGGCGGCCGCGCCGCTCACGACCGGAGCCGCCATACTGGTCCCGCTCAGCATGAAGTAGTCGCCGGATTTTCCGGACGCGCCGACGGTTTCAAACAGAGAGTTCGAAACCAGCGTCTTGGGGTACGCCAACGCTAAGGTGCTATTCGGCGCCAGCAGCGAAACCACCTGGTTGCCAGGGGCCACCAGATCCGGCTTGACGATGTGGTCCACCAGCGTCGGACCTTTCGAGCTATAACTGGCGATGGTGTCGTCGGATATAAATGATGTGTTATTGGTCTTCATCGCGCCGACGGTGATGACATAAGGGTCGTTGCCGGGCGAGGCGATGGTTCCGTAACCTTTCGTGCCCAACGAATTGTCGCGGCCGTAATTGCCCGCCGCGGCAACCACCACGATGCCCGCCTTCCACGCGGCTTCCGCCGCCTGGCAGAGCGGATCGAGCGTGTAGCTTTCGAACACAGGACGCCCCAGCGACAGGTTAATCACCCGGATGTTGTACGTGTTCTTCAAATTGATGGCCTGTTGAATAGCGGCGATCACATCTGCTTCCAACCCGGAGCCGTTCTGATCGAGGACACGGAGGTTGATCAGGTTGACGTTGGGCGCCACGCCCTTAAACGTGCGTGTGAAGCCGGGACCACTCGAGTCTCTTCCACTGGAGCCGGCGATGCCCGCCACATGAGTTCCGTGGCCATAGCCATCCGAGGCGTCGGTCTGGCCCGTAGCGAAATTCTCGCTGTATACGATACGAGAGGTGACGCCGTCGAGGCCCGTCAAATCATGCTTCGGCGCAACACCGCTGTCGATAATGGCGACGCCCACGCCGGTTCCAGTCCAGCCGGATTGCCAGGCGACGCTGGCGCCGACCGCCGCCGTCGTCAGGTCCAGAAAGCTCCGGTGCGCCCGGTTCGGCGATATGTATTTGACGTTCGGATCGGCTTCCAGACCAGCAAACGCACTGGGGGATACGGTGACATGAATGGCGTTGATGGAGTTAAAGGTCTTCTTGACCTGGCCGTAGGGTCCCAGCAGCTTCAGGTCGTCCTTGCTGGGCGGGGTCTTGAACTGGATGATGACCTCGATCGGCGCGCTCGAGCTCGCCGATGGTAGATCCTTGGCCAATTTCGGACCTGCAAACGCCAACGGCGTGAAGCCCAATAAGAATACGATTTGAATGAATTTTTTCATGTCCTTTGCTCCGCCATTCAAATCCGTTTAATTTCCCCAGGTGGCCGTCATGTGTAGAGCAGGCGGAGTGTCGATATACCGAGTGTCGTTGAAACTGGCGGCGCTGGCCCGTTCTGACGCGCGGCGATCCAGGTTTCGGACGTCGTCAATCGTTGCGGGCTTCCGCAACATTTCCACACTGCGGTTCAGTTCGGTGTATTTGTTCGTTGTCATTCGGATCTCCTTGAAGCGTTCTTAAAGGCACTCCATGGGCCATAACCTAAGTGTTGATTTGGAAGAGGGATTTTTTTCGAGGGGCGAGTAGAGGAGACAATCTGTCTTGCGCGCCTCTTGTCATGGCGACAGAATGACAGAACTGAGCGAGACACTAATAATCGAACCGGGATGTGAACAAGGCACACAACTTGCCGAGCGAGTCGTCGCGGTCGACGATGCGCAGCCAGCAAATACGGGCGGACTCGCCGGATCGCGAGAAGAATCCCGCGCCGCCCGACGGCAAACGGCTATCGCTGAATGAGTCGACGAACTGATCGTTGACGCGCGTGACGAAACGATCCCCTTGCACCTCAACCTGGACGTTATAGAGCATATCGGCGCGCACCGGGAAAGGCAGCCTGACGCTGGTTTTCGGGCCGGCCTGGCCGTTAATTACCACATAGCGCTCAAGCTCGGCATCGAAAATCGGTCCTTCTCCGACCATCGTGATGCTGGCTGCGTAGTAGTTGCCAAAATCGGCGGCGCGATATGCGAAGCTGAGGCTCTTTCTCTCGATCTGGCCGCGAAACTCCATGCGATAGTCACGTAGAGGAATCGATTTGATATAAAGCCCGAGCTGCCCGGGACGGGCAAAGCCGGCATCGTAAGACCATTCGTGAGGCAGCCCGTCGGATCCGGCCCAGCGCTGCAGAGCGTCCCCAAAATCCTCGGTCAGATCGACGGTAGCGCGGTCGCGAAGCGATTGCCGGATTGTCGACCACAACGACGGCTCAGGTCTTGCCGTACTCCTCGATGGCGAGTGAGCCACCGTCACAGCCATTAACGGCAGTACCGCAAGACAGAGCGTGAAGAGGACAACTGGTCTTCGAAGGAAACTTGCCTTAGGCTTAGACGCGGCAGCCGAGTCCGGATTCGGGCGGGACTCGTGGTTCAACATCAGGAGCGTGAGGCCGGCGCGATTTACTTGCTCGGGATGCTCCGGCTGGGGCTCCGGGCTTTTTTCGCAGAGGTGACTGGTCATAACGTTAATCGTGGTCGCATGACGTGCGGAAGCTCCGCCCGGGACTCGCGCTGTTCCGATCTGCCCGGCGGACGCATCAGGAGGTCCAGACCGAGCTGATTGAGCTCTGCCAGATGGCTCAACCGATGCTCTTCGCAGCAGTATGTACTATGCGTCAGAACACGGATGAGAGAAACCCGTTTACCGCAATGTTGGCAATCCACGGCTGCATGGAATGCATTTGGGGCGCCAAGCCGGCGGAAGCGGATCGCAAAGCAAACAGGCGCGATTCGATGCCGCGCGCGCCAGGTGGCAAGACAGATTGTCGCTTGCCAATGAGTCGCGCGACAAAGTGGCTGCCACCTTCGTGAGGTGGACGCATGGTTCGCTTTTTTGGACTGAGCTTGGCTGGACAACTGGACATGTTTCTGGTGGGGCGGACCCCCTGGTCCGCGGCCGGCCCCCTGGCCGGCCTCTTGCTCCGGATCGGAAATGTTCAAAGGCCGACGCGAACGTCGGCCAGTCGCGGCTTTCGTCGGCGGTTATTTCTCGCCAACTCCGTTGGTGTCGCCCCAGACGGCGTTCGAGGCGGTCGCTCCGCTGGTATCTCCCCATACAGCATTGGTCCCCCAATTCCCCGAGTCTCCCCACACTGCGTTGCTGCCCCACACAGCGCTGGTCCCGTTCACGAGCGCGGAGGCGCCCCACACCGTGCCGTCGCCCCAGACTGCGTTGCTTCCCCAAATCGTGCTGGAGTTCGACTGCAGAGACGCCGTTTGCGTAAACAGATTATAGGCCACCGAGGGAGAAGCGGCGCTGCTTTGCGCCACGTCGGTGTTCGCCAAGGCCGCGACGATGTCGATGTATCCCGCTCCAATCGTGAAGATATCGTAGGTGCTGGTATATGACTTTCCGGTGGTTGGGTCGACGGCAACACTCGCCATCGGGAAATTTTTGGTCGCGGTCTTCATGAGCCGAGCCTTCACGGTGTCGGGAGTGAGGCTGGGATTTTTCTGCAGCATCAGAGCCACCGTGCCCGTGACTACCGGGGTTGCCATGCTCGTGCCGCTCAGCCGGAAATATCCCCCGGCGGCCGGACTAGTCGACGTCGAATAATAGGATGGCGCGATCGCGTTGCCGGGATACATACTCTGCAGCGTCGAACCGGGCGCGAGCAGAGAGACCACCAGGTTACCGGGAGCCACTACGTCCGGCTTGACTGTGAGGTCGATATAGGTGGGACCTTTCGAGCTATAACTGGCGATCAGATCGTCGCCGCGTGGATAAGTTTCAAACGTCTTCATGCAGCCAACCGTGATCGCCCGGGGGCTGTTTCCCGGAGACAGCACGGTGGCATATCCGTTGCGGCCCAGGTTGCCCGCCGCCGTTACCACCACAATCCCGGCTTTCCATGCCGCTTCCACAGCCTTACAGAGAGGGTCCCGATTGCAGCTCTCATAAATCGGGCGGCCCAGTGAGAGGTTGATCACGCGCACATTGTACTGATTCTTCAGGTGCACTGCCTGCTGGATCGCGGCGATGATGACGCTGTCACTGCTCATGCCGTTTTTATCCAGCACGCGCAGATCGAGGATATTTGCGTTCGAGGCGATTCCGCGCAGACTGCGGAAGGAGCCCGGCCCGTTTGAGACCTTTCCATTACCGGCCGCGATACCGGCAACATGAGTGCCGTGCCCGTAATCGTCATATTGAACTCCGCCGCCCGTGAAGTTTTGCCGGTACACCACGCGAGACGCCAGATCGGGGTGAGAATAGACTCCGCTGTCGATAATGGCGATGCCCACGCCGGTGCCGTCCAATCCGTAGCTCCACGCAAGCGGAGCATCCACGGCGGCGGCGGTATAGTCGAGCGTACCCGCCACGGAACGGTCGAGTGAAATGTAGTTCACATTGGATTGGTTCGACAGCGTAATGATATCCCCGCCGCTCAAGGTTGCGAATACTGCGTCGATCACGTCGAAGACGATGTGCACTATACCACCGAGGATCTTCAAAGCGGTGCAGATGAGTCCGCCCAGTCCCAGCAGACCGCCGCTCTTGCATGTCTGGGGCGGACTGTTGTACTGCACGATGACATTGTGCTGAGCCGCGGGGTTGGACAGCAGCGGAAGCAGATCCGGTGAAATCTTGGAGTTATCCGCGAGTGCCGTCCCAATGGTAATCCAAACGAGCCACAGGGCGACGCAGCGTGCAAGTTGTCGGGTGTATCGAGCGCAGAAAGATTGCATACCGGAGTCATTGCATCTTGGTAACCACGTCCGAATGAGACCCGGTATCCCATAAACCCTTATGAACAGGGTGTTTAAAATCGTACCTACGGGATGCCGAGGCGCCAGTTTGTCCTGATGGGGGAGACAGCGCGACAGAATGTCAGACGTGTTGTAGCGCGCGATCGGAAAGCAGCGCCGAGGATGCTGCGACGCGTGCAGGGCTGGAGCTGGCGGCTAGGGTATTCCCCTCAACGAACGAGCTCAGCGCTGAGGTGAGCCGCCCCAGGAACTTCAGATCGTCCGAACGGAAGCCGTTCTCGGCTGCGCCATACAGTGTGAGTACGCCTACACTGCCCGCGGAAGTCTCCAATGGAATTGCCAGCGCCGAAAGCAAGGTTCCGGATTCGGTCCAACCGGGCTCCACGGCCGGGTTGCCATTGAGAATGCTCCGGCTCGCCTGAGCCGCCCATCCGGTGACACCCTGGCCGAGCGGGATACGCAGGGGCTCGATGGCTGGCCGATGTTTCCCGGTGACGAATGCGGTAACTAATACGTCGTTCTGCCGAACGTAGATAGCAAGGTCGTCGAAGGTGATATTCTTCGCCAGGCGTGCGGCAAACAGCCCCAGCGTTTCATCCATGGTCAGCGTGGGCTCGCTGGAATGAGCGCGGGTCAAAAGGCTTTCCAGCCGTGTCCAGTCGGATGCGCTGCCCGGCGCCGGCGCGTGGCTGGCGCCCGCTTCGGTCTCGCCGGTACTGGCGAAACCCGCGGCGGGAGCGTCGCCGTTTTCGATATGGATGTCGGTCGATAGCCGAAAGGGATCGAAGTGGGTGCTGCGCGCCATGTGCTCGAGGTCGATATAACGGCGTTTGAGCACCTCCACCACTCTGGGGTCAAAGGAACGGCCGCTCTCCCGCTCTACCGCTGCCATAGCCTCGTCGAGAGGCAGCGCGCGGCGATATTGACGATCGCTGGCCAGCGCATCGAAGCAATCCACGGCCGCCAGGATGCGGGCGCCGATCGGAATGGCTTCGCCTTTGAGTCCTGCCGGATACCCCGCTCCGTCCCATTTTTCGTGATGGCAGCGGACAATGGGCGCAACCGGAAATGGAAAATGCGCGCGCTCCAGGATCTCCGCTCCCACCACCGGGTGGACCTTCATCTTCTGAAACTCTTCGCGGGTAAGCTTTCCAGGTTTGTTCAGGATGTGCTCTGGGACGGCGATCTTACCGATGTCATGCAGAAGCGAAGCCGCCCTCAGCGCAGCCATTTCACTTTCGCCGACGCGCAGTTCTTTGCCGATTTCCATGGCATACACCTGGACGCGCTGAAGATGATCGTGCGTAGTCTGGTCCTTGGCTTCAATGGCGAGGGCCAAAGATTCGACGGTGCGGAAATGCATTCCGGCGGACTCCTCGGCATGGAGTCTGGCGTCTTCCAGTCTTCCGACATGCGCCGAATAGGAGCGGTAAATCACCAGCACGACAGGCGCGATCAGCATCGCTGTCTGCCAGCCCAGCCGCTCCATGACCATCTGGAAAAAGCCGGCCGCCGCAGCGCCGACCAGGTAATGAGGAAACGACCAAAAATATCCCTTGCGCCACACCGTCCAGATTGAAGAATTCTCCGTCAGGCTGATGATGGCGGCCACCGGCAGCGTGTTGGCGAGGAAGTAGGTGCAGCCCACAATCAACAGGAGCGTGGCGAATTCCAGATGCAAGCTCCGCAGCAGCGCTGAGTGGAACAGAGCAGCCGACGCGGTAATCGCCAGGGCGACCGCGCCTGCATTGAACGCAGCCCGCACCAGTTTCGACTTCAGGCGCGAGTGCCACAGACATTGCACCAGCACTGCGCCGCAGCCGCTAAGCAAGGTTTCCGGAACACTGCGGGAAACAATTCCGATCAGTACCAGAAAGAAGCACGCCGACAAAGTGCCGGTGATGCCCGGCAAGCGTACCTTGAAACCCGAAGCGATCAGGGAAACACAGAAATACAATCCGAAATCGACCCAGGAGACGGGCGTCCATCGGGCGACCTGAACCAACACCGCCGCCCAGCCGGCGATCACGACAAACAGAATGTAGCACTTCGCTTTAAGGGGCACTTGAAGGGATGACTCTTGCAGACAAATGGCCATTACTGGCAATCAACACTTTGTGAAGCCTCAACGCGCCAACCTGACGCCTGTCATGGACAATTTGTCTAGTACCGTGGCGCAGGCAAGATTGCCAGGCTGATAGCCTGCCAATTGTGCAGCCAGTGCTTGCACAATTCTGGAGTTTCTACATTTCATTGGAAGCCGAATGTTTCGTGGAGCGGGCTTTCAAGCCGGCTATGCCCGCTTTCATGCGGGCATTTTTTGTAGCACAGGCATTCTTGCCTGTGTTGGTCGCGCAGTAGCGCGACCAAATTGTGCAGCCAGTGGCTGCACAATTCGGATCCGGGAAAACCTCGATAAAACGCACCATATTGAAGAGGTTTCGCCGGGAGACGCGCCGGCCCAACGTGCCAGTGTGAGACGCACAGCAGTTTTAGGGTCGGTAAGCATGTACCATGCTGCCGAGGCCCTCTTGCTATCGAAGGCGCTGGCGTAATCCGCGCACCGGGGCCGTGCAATCGGCTTACGGGCCTGAATTTGCGAAGAATGGCCTACTCCTGGGCTAATTTTCCAGCCACTGCTGAACGGTTCGGCGCCGCGGATCATTTAAAAAGCTTCCCCGCATCGGCAGTCCGCTGGACGGCCGGAAAACAGTTCCCTCACGTGTTTTTTCCGCCGGCGTCTACGGCCGTTTGTTTGAATCCACGCGCCTGTGAAAGGACGCGGCGTCGCGGCTATCTCGACGGCGAGAAACCGATGAGGTCTCGCGCGAGCGGAGCAGTAAACACCGCACCGGCCGCACCTATCCAGTTTCGGATACAATCGTACTTCCTCTCCCTTAGGAAGTGGGCGTGGGTCACTTCCGTTAGGCGCCCAATCAGCAGAGGAGGACTAATCCATGGCCATCACGCTCACCGCCGAGGTAGAAACCGCGCTCACTACCCTCAAAGAGGGCCTCAAAGAGATCTACGGTCCGCGTCTCAAAAAAGCTCATCCTTTACGGTTCGCAGGCTCGCGGCGGCGCAAGGCCGGACTCCGACATCGACGTTGCGGTAGTCATTGACGGTCCCATCCAGGTCGGGCATGAGATTGCGCGTACCAGCCACCTTCGTCAGCGAATCAACCTCGATACCGAACAACTGGTGAGCCTGCTTTACCTGGCCCCGGAAACGTTGCGCGACGGG
>Ga0210405_10006239_pt1 | contig 10692 bp, 12 predicted proteins | sample IncBWH11MmetaG_FD_155492 | JGI IMG/M metagenome (GOLD analysis project Ga0210405, IMG submission 155492) | Forest soil microbial communities from Barre Woods Harvard Forest LTER site, Petersham, Massachusetts, United States - Inc-BW-H-11-M | ecosystem: Environmental > Terrestrial > Soil >... | reverse complement strand
GATAGGGCCGAATTGTCCCGGCGTGATCTCACCCGGAAAATGCAAAATGGGCATCATGCCCGCATCGATTCACAAGCAGGGAAACGTCGGCGTCGTCAGCCGCAGCGGCACGCTCACCTATGAAGCGGTCGGCCAGCTGACGCAGCTTGGAATCGGGCAATCCACATGCATCGGCATTGGCGGCGATCCAATCATCGGCACCAGCTTTCTCGATTCGATTCGCATGTTCAACGACGATCCCGATACGCACGCCATCGTGATGATCGGCGAAATCGGCGGCAACGCCGAAGAAGTTGCGGCCGAATACATCAAAAAACATGTCAAAAAGCCGGTCGTCGGATTCATCGCCGGTCAGACAGCTCCGCCGGGCCGCCGTATGGGCCACGCCGGCGCAATCATCAGCGGCGGGCAAGGAACCGCCATCGAGAAGTACAAGGCGATGCGAGCCGCCGGCATTCACACCATCCAAAGTCCAGCTGATATTGGCGAAACGATCGCGCGCGTAATGGGCGCTTCGAAACCGAAATCGAGCGCAAAGCAAAAGCCCGCTGCAAAAAAGAAATCATCGAGCAAACCGCCAAAGCGCAGCAGACGTTAAGTTTTCGACCACCACAAAACTAAACGGAGGAACGATCTCTTGGGATCTCAGCGCACCTTAGCAATCATCAAGCCGGACGCCGTCGGCCGAGGAATTTCCGCGGACATACTGAGCCGCATTCATGCAGCGAAATTTCAGATCGTGGCCATCAAGTCGATGCGTTTGACCAAGACGCAAGCGGAAGGATTCTATGCGGTGCATCGCGAGCGGCCGTTTTTTAAAGATCTCACGGAATTCATGAGCTCGGGCAAAGTGATCGTGATGGTGCTCGAGGCGGAAGGTGCGATTGCGAAATGGCGCGACACGATGGGCGCAACCGATCCCGCGAAAGCGGCCTCCGGCACGATTCGCAAGGAACTGGGCACAAGCATCCAAAACAATTGCACCCACGGTTCGGACGCGCCCGACACCGCCGCCTTCGAGATCAGCTACTTCTTTGCGGGCGAAGAACTCGTATAGCCTCGCTTTCAGGTTGCCGTCAGTCCTTCGTAGCGCCGGTCTTCAGACCGGCAGGTTTCGATTTGGAAGTTAACCTGCCACACCTAACGGAAACCGATCTGCAAAGTCGAAACCGGAGCGCGATTGTCGGTTCCCTTCCCAGAGGAAGGTTCGATGCGAGTAGAATAGCGTTATCGTTAACGCGAACGCGATGGACCCGACGCGCGAACTCGGAAAGCTTCTCCTCCTGGGTGGACTCGTCCTCGTTGTTATTGGCGCATTTTTTTCATTCGGCGGGCGATTGCCTTTTCGTCTTGGACGCCTGCCCGGCGATATCGCCTATCAGGGCAAAAATAGCAGCTTCTATTTTCCAATCGTCACTTGCATTGTGCTGAGCGTCGCGGTGACGCTGATTCTCTGGGTCATAAATTTGTTCCGGCGCTAGAATTCCGGTGATAACAACATGAGCCAGGCTTCGCTTTTCAATCTGATGCCCGAGCGGCGTGTGTGGAAAGTTAGCGAGCTCACGGATCGCATCCGCGATCTGCTCGAAAGCGCTTTCTTCGACATCTGGGTCGAGGGCGAAGTCTCGAATTTCCGCGCCGCACAGTCTGGCCATCTCTATTTCACATTAAAGGATGCGCACGCACAGATCCGCTGCATCTGTTTCCGCGATCAGGCGCGAGGGTTGAAGTTCCGGCCGGAAGACGGCTTGCACGTCACGGTGCGCGGCTCCATCAGCGTCTACGATGTTCGCGGCGAATATCAGATTTACATCACGAACATCGAGCCAGTCGGCCTCGGCGCCTTGCAGTTAGCGTTCGAGCAGCTAAAAAAGCACCTGCAGGAAGAAGGCCTTTTCAACGAATCTCGCAAGAAGCCTTTGCCCGTCTTGCCGCGATGCATTGGCATTGTCACATCTCCCACCGGCGCTGCTATCCGCGACATTCTTCGCGTTCTCAAGCGCCGTTTTCCTAACGCGCACGTACGGCTTTATCCGGTGAAAGTGCAGGGCGACGGCGCCGCGAAAGAAATCGCCACCGCCATTAATTATTTCACTCGCGCGAAATTTGCCGACGTGCTGATCGTCGCGCGCGGCGGCGGCTCGCTGGAAGATCTGTGGGCATTCAATGAAGAAGTAGTCGCGCGCGCGATTTTCGCTTCAGAAATTCCCGTGATCACCGGCGTCGGCCATGAAGCCGATTTCACGATTGCCGATTTTGTCGCGGACCTGCGCGCGCCCACGCCTTCCGCCGCAGCGGAGCTGGTCGTGCGTTCGCGCCAGGAATTCGAGCGGCACATCGCCGAGCACCAGAGGCACCTCGTGCAGCAGATTCGCTACTGGTTTTCCGAGCGCCGCCACCGCGTGCGCGACATGCAAACTCATCGCGGTTTTCGCCAACTCGAAATTCTGGTGCGCCGGCGGCGTCAACAAATGGACGAGCTTTCATCGTCGCTCGTAATCGGATTGCGATTGCGACTGGGCACCAGTCGGCAGCGGCTCACAAAAGCCAGCGCGCAAATTGGATCGTTCGACCTGCGAGCACGTGCTGTAGTCGTACGCCGCCGGATCGATCAGCATCGCCTTGCGCTGACCGCAGCGCTCGAGCGAGTGATGACGCGCAAACGCAGGGCCTACGGCACGGCGCAAGTGCATTTTGCAGCGCTTGACCTACGCGCGCGAGTGGCACGCTGGCGTCATGTGGTGGAGAAGCGCGTTACTGAATTAGAGGCCCGCGCTGAACGCCTCTTGGCAGGGAAGCGTCAGCGCTTCGAGGCCGCCAAGTTGCAACTCGAAGAGCGCAGCCCGTTTCGCATCCTCGAACGCGGCTACGCCATCGCCTACGACGCCTCGGGGAAAGTGCTGCGTTCAGCTGACCAGGTCGCGCTAGGCGAAGATATTTCGTTGCGACTCGCGCGCGGCGAACTCGGCGCCACCGTCCGTCGTAAATCCAATTCCTAACGTGAGCGTCCTGACGGTTTCATCGGCCTTGAAGGACAACGCGTACTTACTAACTAACTTACAGGCGAGGCAAACCGAGCCGACCTCGTGTCAGCAGAGTTAGAGTGACGGGCACCAAGAACGGAGACAAAGCCCAGATGATCGAACCGTGATCTCTCGGAGTTGCGTGCGAAGTCAGCGACTGGATAACGCAACCCCGTAAATTTACGGCCGCATGCATAACGAGCGCGACCAAAATTGCAAATCTGGAAGAGTTGAAACAAAAGGTCATCAGCACCGAGAGGACGATTACAATAGCCATATAGTTCGCGATTCCCTCTATAGTTAGCCCCTGAATCAAGAAGCTCGGAAGGTGCCAACCAGCCCACAGAAAGCCTAGCAGCACGGAAGCCCATCCCGGGCTCATCTGGGTTTGAAGTCGGGGGAGAGCAAATCCACGCCATCCCGGCTCCTCAATAATTGGAGCCAGCAAAAGTCCAGCGAGTCCGCCAGAATATTTGCACTGATAAGAACTGAGAGATAGGAACGCCCTCCAGTTGAGTGAGTGCAGAGGGTCTTTGTTTGCAAGAATTGCAGGAAGTATCGCAGTTGAGAACAGAATCAAAGCTGGCCCCAAAATCATCCACGTAACCAGACTCCTGCAGGAATCGTAAATTCGGCATACCTTAAAATTATGTTCGGCCAACCATTGAACAATTAATCCTGCCACCGCCGGTGAAAGGAGAGCCCCAATCGCGTACCAAGAAAACTTATTCAGGCGAAGAAGCCCAAACTCGTATAACGCTTGAGGGATGAACGCCACTATGACGAAGATGTAGGTTAGTGCAAAAAATGCGAGGAGCGGTCTCGCCCTGGCAAAGGTCGTCAAGAAACCGGGCTACTCTTCATCCGAAATCCCGCCGGACACTTTGAGGACCGCAAGAAACGCTTCCTGCGGAATGTCCACGCGCCCCACTCGCTTCATGCGCCGCTTGCCTTCTTTTTGCTTCTCCAGCAGCTTACGCTTGCGCGAAATGTCACCGCCGTAGCACTTGGCGATCACGTTCTTGCGAATCGCGCTGATCGTCTCGCGCGCAATCACGCGACTGCCAAGGGCAGCCTGTATCGGAACTTCGAACATTTGCCGCGGTATGAGTTTCCGCAAGCGCGAAACGAGATCGCGCCCGCGCTCGTAGGACTGGTCGCGATGGCAAATCACCGTTAGCGCATCAACGGGCTCCCCGCCCACTAGTACGTCGAGCTTCACGAGATCGGATTCGTGATACCCCGACAAATGATAATCGAGCGATGCGTAGCCGCGCGAAACACTCTTCAGCCGGTCGTAGAAATCGAGCACGATTTCGTTCAGCGGCATCTCGTACGTCAGCATGATCCGCGTCGGCGATAAATATTCGAATTTCTTCTGCACGCCGCGTTTTTCCTCGCACAGCGCCAGCACACCGCCAACGGATTCTTCCGACGTGATGATCATCGCGGTCAGGATCGGCTCTTCGATTTTCTGAATCGAGCCCGGCGGCGGAAATTTCGTCGGATTATCCACCTCGACCACTTCGCCCGCCGTGTTCGTGATGCGGTACTGTACGCTGGGCGCTGTGGTGATCAGCTCGATATTGAATTCGCGCTCCAGCCGCTCCTGCACGATTTCCATATGCAGAAGCCCGAGAAAACCGCAACGGAAGCCGAAGCCCAGCGCCACTGAATTTTCCGGCTCGTAGAAAAACGCTGCGTCATTCAGCTGCAATTTTCCCAGCGCATCACGCAGCACTTCGTAATCGCTCGCGTTCACCGGATACATTCCCGCGAACACCATCGGCTTGATTGCTTCGAATCCGGGCAGCGCCGGCGCAGGACGGTCCGCTTCCACCACCGTATCGCCCACGCGCGCGTCGGCCACACGCTTGATGTTCGCGATGATGAAGCCCACGTCGCCCGCGGAAAGCTCATCGAGAACGATAGGCTTCGGCGTCAGCACTCCAAGATCTTCCACCTCATAAACTTCATTGTTCGCGCATAGTCGAATTTTCATATGCTTCGTGATGCGCCCTTCCATCACGCGCACCAGCACCACGGCGCCTCGATACGAGTCGAACCATGAATCAAAAATCAGCGCCTGCAGAGGATTGTCCGCCGAGCCCTTCGGCGGCGGCACGTGGCGCACAATTTCTTCCAGCACTTCGTCGACGCCGATTCCGCTCTTCGCGCTGATCAACTGCGCCTCGTCCGCTGGAATCGCCAGCACGTTTTCGATTTGCTCTTTTACGTGATCCGGGCGCGCCGCCGGCAAATCAATTTTGTTGATGACGGGAACAATCGTGAGGTTATGACGCGACGCCAAAAACGCATTCGCCACTGTCTGCGCTTCCACGCCTTGGCTCGCATCCACCACAAGCAGCGCGCCCTCGCACGCGGAAAGCGCTCGCGAAACCTCGTAGGAAAAATCCACGTGACCCGGCGTGTCGATCAAATTCAGGCGGTACTCGTGCCCATCGCGCGCCGTGTAGTGCAGCCGAATGCTTTTCGCTTTAATCGTGATTCCGCGCTCGCGCTCCAGATCCATCGAGTCGAGCACCTGCGCGGTCATTTCGCGCTGGCTCAACGCGCCGGTCAACTCAAGCAGCCGGTCAGCCAGGGTCGATTTCCCGTGGTCGATGTGCGCGATGATGCAGAAATTCCGGATGTACTGCGGGTCCATTGTATGTGTTTGCTCGGGTGCTCTCTGAAGCTGTGTTTCGCCGAACGGCACGTCGCATAACGCGCCCGGCGGCACACGCGCGCGCACAAGCCGCGCCTCTCAAACTATCGAGTGTGCCACAGTTTACAACACTGAGCCAGCGGAGTCAGCGTGTACGCAGATGCAACGCACGACGAAGAGTCAAGATTCGCGAGTTTTGGAATTTTGAGTCGGAACGAGTCAGGCCATCTTCGTGACAACCCGCCGTGCCGCCAGCGAAAGCATCAGCCGCGTGGTGCCGCTGAAGAGAATGCTCAGACCCACCAGCGTGCCAACCACCCATTCCGTACTCGAAGGCCATGTCTTCCAAACGAGGAACCCAAGGACGAGCGTCACGATTCCGTCGAGCAGAAACCACACCGCGCCCGGTCCCGAGCGATGCTGAAAGAAAAGAATAATTTCCATTACGCCTTCAATGAGCAGGTAATACGCCAGCACCAAAGTCAGCGTCGCAAGCCCGCGCGCCGGATGCTCCAGCAAATAAAATCCGATCACCCCATATAAAATCCCTACCAGCACTTTCCAGATCACGCCTCCGGTTCCGCGCGTCGACCATGCATACACGAAATGCCCCGCGGCCGCAAAGATCAGCATCCAGCCCACAAAAATATTCACTGCAATGCCCGCTTCGAGCGGCAGGAGAATCGCAAGGAGCCCGGCGACGATCATAAGCACGCTGATCGCAATCGACCAGCCAGTCACTTTTTTCGCCACATCTGCAACGGTCGCATCGCTCATGTTTCACCTCGAGGTGAGATTCCGCCTGCGCGGAACAATTGCCTGGGTCGGAGGCCGAGAGTGCCAGGAAAGAAGAAAGAGATATACACTCCACGCCGGTCGCCTGCAATCCTTTTTGCTCTTGATCCGAATTCGCCGCCTTCTCCAGCTGCGATACACTGGCCTTGCAATTTAATCACGCGAGTGATTTGGGAGACCAACATGTCATACGATTCACATCAGCGAGCAGCCGAGTTTCACATGCTGGCAGCGCACGCGCATCAAGCCGCTGCCGTGCATCACGGCAAAGAAGACCATCTCACAGCCCACGAACAGTCACGACAAGCGATGGAATACGCCTCGAAAGCCTTCGAGTTCTCAAGGCAGGCTCATGACGAATCGTCAGTAATTTTCAAGAAGCACGAAAAGAAGGCCTAACCAATTCGTTGCCACCGCTGATCGCGCTAGGTTGCGGCCGAGTTCACCCATCTCTCTCGCCTCAGCCGATACAATACGTGACGGCGCAGCGGATCACCAACGGGCAATCTAGGATGGTCGAAATTTTCAGTCGCGTCGTGCGTCATGCCCAGCTTCGCCATCACGCGCCGCGAACGTTCATTCCGAATCGCCGTAAGCGAAACTAATTCCGGAAGCCCGAGTTCTTCAAATGCACAACGCACAATTTCGCGTGCGCCTTCCGTGGCGAGTCCCGCGCCCCAGTATTCGGCCGCGAGCCTCCAGCCAATCTCGACGCACGGAGTGAACGCAGCCTCAAAGGTCGGCACAGCCAGGCCGATGAATCCGATAAACTCGCCGCCCTCAGTCAGTTCAGCCGCGCACAATCCGAATCCGTGTGTCCGGAAGTGCGCTTCGATTCGGTCAGCCACTTCGTCGCTTCGCTTCCTCGACATCGGCTCGCCCAAGTATTCCATCACGCGCGGATCGGCGTTCATATGCGCAAAAGGCTCCCGGTCCGCCTCGTTCCATTCCCTCAAGGTCAGCCGCTTGGTTTTTAGGGTCAGCATTTCGATTCTTGAAGAATGTTTACGTTCGGTCAGCTGCGCGGCACAAACAATCGGATGTCTTCATCCGATCCCGGCATGCGAATAGTTTTTTCGAATCGCAAACCAATCTTTTCCAGCACGCGCATCGATCCATCATTGTCCGCTGAAGTAATTGCCACGATTCGCTTCAATCCCAGCGCGTTTCGTCCATACCCCATCACCGCCGCCGCCGCTTCGTAAGCGAAGCCTTTTTTCCGGAATCTTTCAAGAAACGCAAAACCGATATCCACATCCCCCAGCGAATCGCGCTTCAGCAATCCGCAAATTCCGATCGCCTCGCCCGTTTCCCGGAGCGCCACCATGTACAAACCAAATCCGAACTTCGCATAGCTCGCCACCGGCCCGTTCAAAATATAATTTCGCGCGTCGTCAAGCGTCCGCACGCCCTTGTCACCAATATTCCGGATAAACGCTGCCTCGTTCACAAGCTCGAAGATAAACTCAGCATCCTCGGCCCTCATCTGTCGCAAGATCAGCCGTTCCGTCTCGAGAATTTTCACGCGCACCAGTCCCTATGAAACGCGTCTTTGCGAAGTGATTGTCTCAAATTTCGAGACTTCGATGAGAGAGGTCGTTCCCTGACTTATAAGGACATCAACAGCTAGAGCCGAATAGCGCTGAAAGAATTAGGCTGGTTGCACGGACGGCTGGATCCGCGCCTGCGACAGCCCCCAGAAATCGTCGCGGTCAAGCAGCTCGACGCCAATTTCGCGCCAACCTTCTGAATTATAACGGCAGTAAACCACCCGCGCTTGCACGCGGTTCGCTCGATCCCGCCGCGAGAGCACCAGCGCGCCGCCCGTCTCCACCGGATGGCGGCACACGAGCGACGCGCCATGCTGGCTAACCGTGATCGTCCACGTTTCTTCTTCCCACGTGCGCCCGGAATCCTCGCGTCGAAGAAAAATAGGCACAGAAGAACTCATGCGCGGGCTGCGGCGAAGCCGCTGCCCTGACTGCGACACGCGCCGTAGAAATCCCTCGAGACTGGTCTTCGTGGATCCGTTGGTCAGGCCATCATTTTGAATGAAACGGCTAGCCTGCTCAGCGCACGCCGAAATGAAATTTTTGAACGCCAGCGTAGCCGCCTCGTCGTAAAGGCCGTTCTTCAGCCGCTCGCCTCGCGATTCGATCTCTTGTATGCAGACCGGAATAAAATGCCGCACGCACAGCGCCCTGCCGCGCAGCGCGATAGCCGCACTCTCGTCACACGACGTCATGCCGCAAGCCGCGTTGTCGTCAATGAGGCGAACTTCAGCAGGTGCTTCGATCAGATTTTCCATAGCCACGTCCCAAGAGTGGCCTGCCTGGCCGCCCTATTCTTTCGACAGTTTCCCGATGCCCTTCGCCAATTCCGAAATTGCGCCGCTCACAAATTCCAGATGCTCGCGGCTTTGCTTTTTCATTTCACCCGCAAACTGCCGTGACGCTTCCACCGCCTGATCGCCCACTTCTCTCAAGACCGCTTCCGAAACGCCATTCAGCTGTTCTCGAAGCTGCGTCTGCGCCCGCTCCTGATGCTGCTGCGAAGATATACGCAAATTGTTAAGGGCCAAGTCCGTGGCCACCATTCCGGCGCGTTCCATCTCTTGTCGTGCGGCCTCGATTCGCGATCGCAGCACAGTTTCGAACTGCTTGTCAAACTTCGCGCACTCCTCTCCCATTCTCGCCTTGGTTGCTTCCACGGATTGCCCGATGAACGTATCGATTTCCTCTTTGCGCCGGGTGAGTTCCGCCGCAGCCTTCCGCGCCTCTTCAACGATCGGCCCCACCTGTTCTTTCAGCCGCGCGACGATACGATCCACTCCATCCTTGCGCGAGGCTTCTAGCACGCTCTCCACTTTTTGAAGAGAGTTGGCCGCCAGGTTGCGCGAAAGCTCTTCCACTTCCTGCCGCCGCACTTCGATCTGTTGCAGCGATGTAGCCAGATCCAGTTCCACCTTTTTCATCCACTGCGCATGCATCTTCTGCGCCGTGTCCTGGCCCGAAATTTTCATTTGCTTCAGAGCCTGTTCGATCCACGGCCCGGCTTCCGACGCGGTCGCCTCGGCGAGGATCTCTTTTGCTTCTTGCCGGAGCTTGCTGTGAATGTCGTCCAGCATCGCAGTCGTTTTTTCGCGCACTGCAGCTGTGGCCACTTCAGCCAGCATCGCCTCCATCTGCTGTTGAAAATCGCCCATCAACTGGCCTACCGGACGCGTGGCCGATGCGATTGTCTGTCGCGCGCCACTTTCGACCCCACTCGGAGCCGCCAGGCGGTTTTCGCCGGCGGAGGACGATTTCTCCCTCACGTTCGCGGCCGCAGGTGCAACCGGTTCCGGTCGCGGCACTGCAAACGGCTTCGATTTCGCCGTGTCGATTTCAATCGTTCGCGGACCGCAGAATGGCAGCCAATCCTTCGGAGGGGTAGCGATCCCCCAGACGTTTCCCGGATCCTCTAGCTCGACGGCCGTCTCAAACACCCCGCCTTGCAGACCCGCCACCCACTTCACGCGGCCGCGCGCCGACACCGGCTTCGCATCCGCCTTACCGCCTTTCAACTCGAGAATCACCAGCGCATTCGACAGCACCTGATGCTTCGAAAAATATTTGCAGCCGTGCGCGCTCACGCTGACCGTGGAAACCTCCTCGCTATATGGCCCGCGATAAGAGTCCACACCTTCCACTCGCATGAGGACGGCTTCGCTCAGACGCGTGCTGCGCCGCGCTGGCCGTTGGGCCGAGCTGACAATAGGACTGTTCGACATAAGTGCCTCGATAGGGCCTTTAGAAGGCCTCGTTATATGGCTGGACCAATACGATAGACCGCCAATCGCCGGGAGCGATGGCCAAACTGCTGCCGAATTCCTCAATGAGTTACTACGAAGGGGAGGCGATACCTTTAAGACCGTTTAAGCGCCTTGAACGGTTAAGCCGCGGAACAAAAAGCTTCGCAGAAAAACGCTTTGTGGGTCGTCCCTTCCGGGGCGACATAAAAGGAGTTGAGCAGCAGAGACTTAGTTCCTGCAATAAATCACTCGCGTAGATCGAAGCGCACGACCAGGCCATCCTCAATTCGAAAGATATGGCCTACCATCTTGTCGATTACCACATTGCCCTGCAGGTCGCGCACGGTCTGATGAACCTCTACCTTTGTAGCTCCGTCCGCGCCAGACGAGAAACCGGTCGGTTCCACATGCGG
>Ga0210405_10006238_pt1 | contig 10692 bp, 12 predicted proteins | sample IncBWH11MmetaG_FD_155492 | JGI IMG/M metagenome (GOLD analysis project Ga0210405, IMG submission 155492) | Forest soil microbial communities from Barre Woods Harvard Forest LTER site, Petersham, Massachusetts, United States - Inc-BW-H-11-M | ecosystem: Environmental > Terrestrial > Soil >... | reverse complement strand
GCAGCGCACTCGTACCATCACGGAAGAATTTCACCTCGTGTTGCACACCTCGCCCAACAGCCTGCACCGGTCGGGAAACCTGGGTTACTGGAAGACCATCGACGAGGATTATCACTGGCACATCGAAATCATGCCAGTCCTAGCTTCGAAGGCGAAATCGTATACTTTCAAAGAGGTTTATTATTCGCCACTGTCCTCCGAGACTGCCGTTAAGCGCCTGCGGGACGCGAGGATTGAACCGTAGCAACCGTCGTTGGTCTTTGGTCGTGTGTCGCAACCAATTTGAGGAACGTTCCAACGAGTAACGACTGACGACCAACGACCAACCATGACTATCCGCCGCATGAAAACCTATACCGGTGGACAAGGATATGTTTACCAGTATTACTTTGTGGGAAAGCGCGCAGGAATGAACAACTCGTCCGAGGGCGCCGCGACCGAATACGTATTCGATGTCACCTCTGATCGCAAAACGACGTTCGCGGTCAGCGTCTTCCTGCCGGAGGAAGCCACGAAAGAGTGGGCGGCAGGTCACGCCCGCACTCTCACCGAAGCGGAACAATACGGCGCGGTCAAGATGCGGCTGTTCCAGGCATTCGATGAGATCGAAAACATGATGGCCGATGGCAGACGGCTGCTCGTGAACGCCGAGGTTCTGGAGCAAGTTCTAGCCACCCTGGGAGTGGAATGACAGCAAACCGAGGGCTGAGAACCACGAACTCGGGAATGCTCTTGTTCTCAACTCACAACCCCGGTTCAATGCAGCCCTTCGAGCCGTATTTGTGATCTACATCACAATGACCTGTGATCTCACCGACTGCCTTCTGTCTCATCGACAGGGCAGACTATAATCACTCTGGCGGATCGGGAGAGGATGCCCGAACCCGTAGAAGAGCCGTAAAATCAAGCTATGCCTATACTTTGGCTGCGAGTTGCGTTGGGTTTTTACGCCGTCGGTCTGCTGTATGCCTTGGTCGCGCTAACCCGCACCAGCGACCTGTTGAACAAGATCGCCTTGCACGCAGCTTACCTGGGCATGGTCTTTCATTTCGTCTCGCTCACGGATTCTATACTGCTCACGGGCCAGATCACCTTGACCTCCGTGCACAATGCCGAATCGGTGCTGGGCTTCCTGATCATGGTCGTTTTCATGATCGTGTACCTCCTTTATCAAACCACGTCTCCGGGCATTGTGGTTTTTCCACTGGTCTTTCTGCTGACCTTCGTCGCCGCCACCGGGCAGCAACCATTCTTGCTGACATCACCAGGATTGGCGCGGGGTTGGCTATTTGCGCACATTGCACTGATCTTCACCGGCTACGCTGCGCTCGTTTTGAGTTTCGGGGCCAGCCTGCTTTATCTCATCCAGGAACGCTCATTGAAGTCGAAAAAGGGAGGCCGACTTCTCTCACGTCTGCCCGCACTTGAAGTAATCGACGAAATCGGATTCCGCTCACTGCTGCTCGGGTTTCCCTTCATGACTCTGGGTCTGATCGCAGGTACAGTCGTTGCCCAAACAACCTACGGACGCGTGGACCTTCTCGATCCTAAGATTCTGCTCTCGATCTTGATGTGGGTCGTATATCTGGTCATGCTTTACACCCGCTGGACCGCGGGCTGGCGAGGCCGCCGCGCCGCCTATCTCGCCGCCGGAGCATTTGTCGCCGCAATCGTCGCTTGGGCCGCCAACTACTTCAGCACCATTCATAGGTTCGCACGGTCATGAACTTTCAGCTCATCGGCGTCAACCACAACAGCGCGCCGGTCGAAGTGCGGGAGCGTTTAGCAATACCGGAATCACGACTGCCCGATGCTCTGAAGTGTTTCACCAAGCATCCGGGTGTTGACGAGGGGCTGATCCTGTGCACTTGCAATCGAGTAGAGCTGCTGGCCCAGACTAAGAACGGCAGCGCCGACCTGCGTGGATTTCTCGGCGACTATTTCCACATTGAACATGCCGACCTTGCGCCTCACCTCTACGAATATCGCGAACACGATGCGATCCGCCATTTGTTTCGGGTTACCTCGAGCCTCGACTCAATGATCTTAGGGGAAGCGCAAATCCTGGGGCAGGTAAAGGAAGCTTACGCAACCGCGCGGGCGGTGGGCGCGATCCACTCTCAATTGGATTTGCTGCTCACTCGGGCTTTTGCGGTTGCCAAACGGGTGCGCACCGAGACGGCTGTGGGCTCATCCGCAGTCTCCGTGGCCTCGGTAGCGGTTGAACTCGCCAAGAAGATTTTCGGATCATTGAATGGCAAGACCGTGTACCTGGTTGGAGCGGGGAAGATGAGTGAACTGGCAGCTCGCCATCTACTCGCCCATGGTGCGGCGTCGATCTTTGTGGCCAATCGCACATACGACCGGGCCATTCGCCTGGCCCAAAAATTCAACGGCCAAGCCATCGAATTCAGCCGGCTCTACGATACCTGCGACAAAGGCGACATTGTTATTACCTCTACCGGAGCCCCGCACGCCGTCTTCCGCCGCGAGCACGGCGAATTATTCCTGAGCCGTCGCAAGAACCGTCCCATGTTTTTTATCGACATTGCGGTGCCGCGTGATGTGGATCCGGAGATGAACAAGCTGGACGGAATCTTTGTCTACGATATCGACGACCTGCAGCAATCCGTGTCATCGCACGTCGCGGATCGCAAGAAAGAGGCCGAACACGCCACCGCCATTATCGAGAGCGAGGTCGAGCGATTCCAGGCTCGTTTGCAGACTCTAGACGTCGTACCCACGATCGTTTCTCTGCAAGACCATCTGGAAACCATTCGGCAGGCCGAAATCGATCGGGTTCGTGGACGCCTTGGCCCGTTATCGCCCGAGCAGGAGCTTGCGATTGATACTCTCACGCATGGAATCGTGAACAAGATCATGCACACGCCCATCAGCACTCTCAAGACCGCAGCCCGCGAATCCGAAGCCACCACGGTGGTCGACATTGTTCGCCGCTTGTTTAATCTGCAGGAAAAAGAGAAAGACAAAAAGGCAGTCCGGTCCGGCAATACCGGAGGACGCGCCTGATGGCTCGTCTCCGCATCGGCTCCCGAGGTTCCCAACTCGCACTCTGGCAAGCTCATCACATCAGCGCTCTGCTGCGTGAATCTGGCCATGAAGTCGAACTCGAGATTATCAAGACGACGGGCGACAAGATCACCGACGTTGCCCTCGCCAAGGTTGGCACCAAGGGCATGTTCACGAAAGAGATCGAAGAGGCCCTGGCCGAGGGACGCATCGACCTTGCAGTACATAGTCTGAAAGACCTTCCCACCGAGCTTTCCCCGGGTTTCGAAATTGCCGCTGTCACAACGCGGGAGAATCCGCGCGACGTATTTTGCTCTCACAAATACAAGAGTATTGAAGATCTGCCGCGAGCAGCTCGTGTCGGTACCAGCAGCCTGCGCCGCCAAGCGCAGTTGAAGGCTGTGCGGCCCGATCTTGACATTCACCCGCTGCGCGGGAATGTGGACACTCGTCTGCGCAAACTGGAAGCAGGCGAATACGATGCCATCATTCTGGCGGCGGCAGGTCTGAACCGGCTGGGCAAGACACAACTTGTCAGACAGGTGATCCCGGCCGAGGTCATGTGCCCGGCCGCCGGGCAGGGAGCGCTTGGAATCGAGATTCGCGCCGGCGACTCTATCACGGGACAGCATCTTGCGTTCCTGAATGAGGCCGCAGCGCGTGCCACCACGACTTGCGAGCGAGCATTGCTCAACAAGCTCGGCGGCGGCTGCCAGGTGCCTATCGGCGCCTTTGCTGAAGTCCGCGAGGGACGACTGCATCTCCAGGCGATCGTAGCCGATCCCGACGGCTCCAAAATTCTGCGTGAGTCGCGCGACGGCAGCGATCCAGTTCAGCTAGGAGAGTCCGTCGGCGAAATCTTGCTCCAGCGCGGCGGAGATGCGATCCTCGAAGCAGTCTACGGCCAGGGAATTGCCGTGCCTCAACAACCCTGAACGTATGGCGCGGGCGCCCTCGCCCGCGCCTGTGGCGAATCGTGACAACCGGGAGAGCCGAAGGTGTACATACCTGAATTCAATCGCCAGGAAGATCGCTCGACCATCCTCGCTTTCATGAAAGCAAATCCATTTGCCATTTTGATTACGACCGCGGAGGGTGTTCCGTTCGCCACTCACCTCCCGCTTCTCATTGACGAAACCGGAGATCAGATCGTGGTGCAGGGTCATATGGCGCGAGCGAATGCGCACTGGAAATCGATGAAGGAGAGCGAGGAATCGTTGGTTATCTTTCACGGCCCCCACGCCTATATTTCACCCAGCTTGTATGAGATGCGAGAGAGCGTTCCAACCTGGAACTATGCTGCCGTTCATGTGTATGGTCAGCCCACCTTGTTCTCGGATGAGGAAGCCCTGAAAGCCACGCTACATCGCATGATCACCACCTTCGAATCGTCGTACATGGGGCAGTGGTCCGAGCTAAGCGATCAATATCGAACCCGGATGATGAAGCATATTGTGGGTTTTGAGATCAGAGTCAAAAGGCTGGAAGCGAAGTTCAAACTCAGCCAAAACCGCACCAAGGGAGAACAAGCGCGAGTCATTCAGTGCTTGAACCAGAGCAAGGACTCGAACGTTTCCCGAGTCGCAGAACTTATGCAGCAAGAAGGTTTGGGCCGCTAAGTCGATGAACAAGAAAAAAGGTCCTCCGCTCGCTGGACTCCGTATTGTTGTAGGTCGTGCGCGCCATCAGGCTAGCGCCCTTTCGTCCGGCCTGCGAAAACTTGGCGCCGAAGTCATCGAGATCCCTTTTATCGAAATCCGCAAGCCACAGTCTTACCAACCTCTGGACACAGCCCTCAAGAATCTACACGACTACGACTGGCTGATCCTTACCAGCGTGAATGGAGTGGAAGCGCTTTGGAAGCGGGTGCAGAAACTTCGCTTAAGCAAGAGTCACTTTAAGCGCTTGCAAGTAGCGGCCATCGGACCTGCTACGAAGAAGGCTATCGAGGGACGCGGCATTAAAGTAAATGTCGTCCCTGAAGAGTACGTCGCCGAATCGGTGGTACAGAGCTTGCGCGATCAGGTAGCAGGGAAGCGTGTGCTACTGGCCCGAGCCCGAGTCGCCCGCGATGTGATCCCTCGAGAATTGCGCAAACTGAGAGCCAAAGTTGACGTGGTTGAAGCCTACGAAACCGTTATTCCACAGTCTTCCCAAACCCGGCTTCGGACCATCCTCAAAAGTCCGAAGCGTCCCCAGATGGTTACGTTTACCAGTTCATCGACCGTAAGAAATTTTGTAGCCCTGCTGGGAAAGAACGTGTGGCGCGGGCGCCCTCACCCGCGAAAACCCGGTCCGCTCGACGGCATGCGTCTCGCGTCGATCGGGCCCGTCACCTCGTCGACCCTTCGCGAGCTTGGCCTCCCGGTCGATGTCGAAGCAAAGGAATACACGATCCCCGGCCTGATCAAGGCAATCGTGTCTGCTCGCGTGGAACCGGGTCTCTGACCCGGTTGCCGCCCATAGACCTCGAAATCCTGAACTCGGCTTTTTAGCCGGGTGAATGGATCTCGCGCGGAGTGCCACGACTCTAGCGGGCGGCCTCTAAACCACGTTCCTGGCAACCCGCGCCAGATCCTTCGCGGCCCGACGGCCACTCAGGTTGACTTCAATTGAACAGTCAACCTACTCCTTCAGCGAGCAACTGCAATCGGCCGGTGGCACATGCGCTTTCAGGAAGCCCGACACGCGCTGGTAAGCGTCGATCTGATTTTCCACGCGCGCGAATCCGTGGCCTTCATTCGCGTACACCTTAAATTCGACCACACCGCCACGCTTCTTGATCGCGTCAATCACCTGCTGCGATTCCTCTTTGGGGCAACGCGGATCATTTCCACCGGCGAGCAAAAATAGTGGCGCCTTGATCTGATCCACAAAGAAGATCGGAGAACGGTCTTGGAACAATGCTTTGTTTTTCTCCGGATCACCCATGGTTGCAAGGTCCGATTGTTGCAGCACCGGGTCCTCATTCTGAATTTCCGTAAACCAGTTAACAAATGGAACCATCGGCACGCCCGCAGCCCAAACGTCCGGCGCCTTGGTCACACCCATCATGGTCAAGTAGCCGCCGTAGCTGCCGCCCATCAGAACGACCTTCTTGGGATCGAGATAGCCGGTCTGCTTGATAAAATCCGCTGCCGCGAGCACGTCCTGCAAATCGCCGCCGCCCATGTCGAACAGGTTCGCCTGTAGAAATTCCTTTCCGTATCCCGTTGAACCGCGATAGTTCGGCGCAATCACCATGTATCCCTGATTGACCATGTGCTGTATAAACCGGCTAAACGAATTCACCGATTGCGACGCAGGACCACCATGCACGTAAACAATCGCCGCGTTCTGCCCATTGCGCACCATGTTGTAAGGCACATAAACGAATGCTGAGATGGTCCACTTGCCATCGCGACTGGGGTAGTGAACCAGAAATGGCTCGACCATATCTTCAGACTGCACGCCGGCGACCAGGGATTGCGTCACCTGATGAGATCTCCCCGTGGCTAATTGATAGACCCAAAGATCTCCCGGAGCGGTTGCCCCGTTGTGGTTGTAGAGCAAGTGTGCCCCATCCTTGCTGAAGGAGGAAGGTTCCCCGGCTAGCTCATTAACGCCTTTGGGGAGAGGCAACGCCGTAGTCTTGCCGGTGACGAGGTCATGTAAATAAATGTCGTGGTTGCCCTCGACATTCGCAGTCCACGTAACGCGCTCGCCGTCGGGTGAAAACTGACCACCAGCGATCTCCCACTTGTCTTTGGTGAGCCACGAAATCTTTTTGGTGGCTATATCAAGCAACCCAACATTGTCGTATCCATTCGCCGCGTTAGAAGTGAGCAGCAGATGCTTTCCATCGGGCGAGAAATCGTTGGCGCGATAAATCTGTTCCCCGTCGTGTGGAGTGAGCAAGGAACTTTGACCCGTCGCGACATCGGCGAGGAAGATATTCGAATCCGTCCCCTTGGCCTGCTCCTGGGTATACGCGATCCATTTGCCGTCGTGCGACCAGATGGGATTGTCGTTCAACTTGTCGGCCGGCGTGCCGGTCGTGATGTGTTTCACCTCCCGCATCACCATGTCGTAAACGTCGATTTCGATCGCTGACGACGTCTTCGCTTTCACGGTATAAGCCAGATAGCGGCCATCGTGCGACCATCGCGGATACTCCTCCGCAATCTCGCGCGTATGAGTCAGGTTCACCACCTGCCCGGTCTTCGGCGAGACGATGAAAATGTCCCACTGCTCGTCGCCGTCATAATCCGACATGTAGGCGATCCATCTGCCGTCTGGTGACCACGCCGGCGCCGTCTGCCGCTGATCGCTGACGGTAAGTTGTGTGGGCCAGCCACCTTCCGATGGGACCAGCCAAAGGTTATTGCGGCCACTGATGTTGCTGACGAAGACGATCGTCTTGCCATCGGGCGACCATGAAGCGCGCCCCACCTGGCGGGTCATGTAGAGCTTTTCAATGGAAAGACTCTGCTGATTCTGCTCTACGTTCGCGTTGGGCTTGCTGCTGATCTGCTTGGGGTCGGTGACGGCCTGAGGCACAGGCAAAGTCTGGGGGCCAGCAAAAGTACTCATGAATACGACAATAGCAAACGGGATGAGAGCGCGCATTCGATTCCTGAAGAGTCGTTAGACGAGGTCAGAATAAAAAGTTTAGCAGAAGCTACGTTGTTCCTTGCCCGACGGATGCCTGAGGCGACGTTGGAAGGCATCGAAGAGTACCGTGATTCTTCGGCTCAGGACGACAAGCCTAAGGTGATTCTCACAACTTCGCGTTCTTGTGAATCTCGACGGTCGTCCACGTCTTATCGCCGGCGTGACAAATATGCTCCAGGGCACAGTCCACGCATTTAGGGCGGCGCGCAAAGCACAACTTGCGCCCATGCCAGATGAGTTGATGCGCGAACAGGATCCACTTCTCGCGCGGAATTACTTTCATCAAGTCCTGCTCGATTTTCGGCGCATCCGTATTCTTGGTGAGTTCAAGCCGGCGCGCGATGCGGGTAACGTGCGTGTCCACCACGACCCCGTCCGCTTTGCGAAACCACGTGCCCAGCACGACATTAGCGGTCTTGCGGGCCACGCCCGGCAAAGTTAGAAGTCTCTCCATGTCATTTGGAACCTTCCCGCCGAACTCGCTGACAATCTTTTTCGCCGCGCCCACAACCGACTTGGATTTATTGCGAAAGAAACCCGTTGAACGGACGTCGGGCTCAAGCTGTTCGGGAGTGAGCGCAGCGAAGTCCTCCACCGTCGGGTATTTACGAAACAACTCCGGCGTGACCCGGTTGACATTCACGTCGGTCGATTGCGCCGACAAGATGGTAGCGACCAGCAACTCCCACGCGCTCTTGTGAGTCAACGCGCACGTCGCCTCCGGATAAAGCAGGTCGAGCCGCCTCAGGATTTCGGCAACACGCTCAGGCGCGAGAGGATTGTACTTGCCGCCGGGCGCAGACTTCTTGGATTTTGTGGTGCCGGGTCGTTGACCCGGCCGTTCCGGGCGCAGCTCGGTAATCTCCCGCGATTTGTTAAGCGAGGGGGAGACCCGCGCTCCCTCATGACGTCCCGTCTTTGCTGGTTGTCGAGGAACTACGCCGCGTACCATGTGCTTTCCCTAGGTGTATGGAATTGAGTTTGAATGTTAACAGAAGCAAATCCCGAGGGAGAGTCCCCAGTGCTTTCAGCGGCCCCATCCGACCCTTTCGTAATCGCGGAACGCCCTCCGTCCAATTGACGAGGACCAACGCGCTAGGTAGTCTGGAAGTGATCCAACAAAGTTGAGGAAGCTCCTGTGGCAGTGAAGTCCATCCAGCTCGGGCAGGTCTGGCGCAAGGATGACGACGGAAAGGATTACCTCGTCACCAAGGTGTACAGCGAGGTGTTCTCGCAGTACGCCGTGCTGCGTCCGGCGGAGGTAACCGCACCTGACGCGCCCACAGTGCGGGTGAAAGTAGCCAAAAGTACTCAGGGTGCATCCCTGCCGGGATTCACCTTTACTCAGGAAGGCTCATTCTGAAGTATCTTTGAAAGACGTTGCGAGCTACGTCTCTACAAATTTCATTCCCGATCTCTCCATGACTGAAAAAATCCTGGCAGTTCTTTTTGTCTTCATCAAGTCCGTCATCGCCGTGACCGGCTACGGCGGTCTTACCATCCTGATGGCAATTGAATCCGCATGCATTCCATTGCCTTCGGAGTTAATCATGCCCTTCGCCGGTTATCTGGTGTTCGAAGGCACGATGAACCTGTTCTGGGTCGCCACTGCCGGCGCCATCGGCTGCAACCTGGGATCGTTGATCGCGTACGAGATCGGATGCTACGGTGGTCGCCCCCTGGTCGAAAAATACGGTCGCTGGATTCTTATGGGCCGGCGAGAACTGGATTGGGCCGACCGCTTCTTCGCGCGCTGGGGATACCTGGCGGTGTTCATCGCAAGATTGCTCCCGGTAGTCCGCACTTTCATCGCACTGCCTGCGGGAGTTGCCCGCATGCCACGCGGACGATTTCATCTCTATACTTTTCTCGGTTCCTGGCCCTGGTGCTTCGCGCTGGCCTGGTTCGGGATGAAGCTGGGTGAAAACTGGCGCGCGTTGGGCAAATATTTTCACCAGTTCGACGCCGTCATCGGCGTTGCCCTGGCTGCAGGCATAATCTGGTTCGCCTGGTCGCACTGGCAGAATAGAATCGGAGCGACGGAGTAGGAACCGTCGTTGGCCGTTGCTCTTTCGTCGTTCGCAGTGCGATTGGGGGCATCTCCTTCGCGGTTCGAGCCGAGCTTCGCGCGGACTGCGGAAAGAGGAAATCATGAAATTTCTCATTTCTGCATGGGTCGTACTGCTGGTGATCACAAGCTTCGCTTTTTCACAAGCCGCGCCAGCCTCGTCTGGCCAGCCTTTCGTCGTCGAGTATTACTACAAAACAAAATGGGGACATGCAGACGAATTCCTGCAACTCTTCAAGAAGAATCACTACCCACTGCTCAAGAAAGAAGTCGAAATGGGGCGCATGCTCAAAGTCTGGATGGACCAGCCGCGCTACCACACTACAGAAGACGGCCGCTGGGATTATCGCGTGACCATCGTCTTCAAGAACGCCACCGTAGCCAATGAGCCCTTCGACGAAGACGCGCTCAAGAAACAACTATTCCCCGATAAAGAAACCTACCTACGCGAAGAGCAGCGCCGCTTCGAAATCCTCGATGCCCACTGGGATCTTCCGGTGAAGATGGTGGATTTGGAAGCGAAGTGAAGTCGCCAGTCGATAGTCGTTGGTCGTTAGCCAAGGACGAACGACCAATGACCAACGACGAGGGGATTGGGCTTGCCGCTGACCGTCCGCGAGTTCGCCGCACTACGCGCGAGATCCTTCACCCGACTGACGCCGGGTTCAGGATGACGTCTCGTGAGATGGTATTTCCTTACAAGGCATTTCTGGAAACATTCCGGAGGGCCCTATGGGATGCACCTATTTGTGTGGCCTCCTGATAGATGCTCCTCAACACCCCTGCCTTGCCGCCGAAGCGCGATATCCTTCCATTCAGCGTCCCTCGGTAGGGAAGCCTAGGGAGATCGTAACCCCCCGAGTCGTTCAAGTAATAGTCCAAGAAGACGGGAGGAAGCAAACAGAGTTGGAGAGGCCAGCGGGGTTGGAGTTGCTCAACGA
>Ga0210405_10006237_pt1 | contig 10692 bp, 9 predicted proteins | sample IncBWH11MmetaG_FD_155492 | JGI IMG/M metagenome (GOLD analysis project Ga0210405, IMG submission 155492) | Forest soil microbial communities from Barre Woods Harvard Forest LTER site, Petersham, Massachusetts, United States - Inc-BW-H-11-M | ecosystem: Environmental > Terrestrial > Soil >... | reverse complement strand
GTAGAACGGATACGTGCGTGATCGTGCCGTCCGCGAGCATCTGCGCGACCGTGGTCAGCCCTTCGGGCGAGACCAGGGGTTCGCGCTGGAGGCGTGGTTGAGCGCGGTGATCTGGCGGTCAGCAAACCAGCCTTCGTCCGCCGCGAAGATGGTCGAGACCAGGCGTCCCCCGGGCCGGATGACCTCGGCGTCGCGGCGGATCGCGTCCGGGCCGCTGACCGGTCAAGGACGGCATGCGCGCATCCTGACCTCCCGGCACTGGCACCCGTCCCGAAAATACTGCTCTCCACGCCAGAGGGCGGCGTGACCTGGGCCGGGTCAGGACTGTTTGGCGGCGGCGGACTCGGGAGCCGCGTCGGGAGCCAGTTCGCGGTGGGCGATGACGAGGACGTCGATGCCGAACGCACCCGCCGCGTGGATAACCCGTCGCAGGACCGGCCCACCGCCGACAACAGGCCACCAGCTGCTTTGAGTGGACCCGATTACGATCTGGGTGACCTGGTGTTCGCGGGCGAAGCTGACCAGAGCCCGGGCCGGATCGTCGTCGTCTATCTCGCGCCAATGGGCACCGAGGTCAGCGGCCAGCGCTCGCAGCCCGTCGATCGACCGGTCGTCCCGAGACGAGCTGGTATCGCCGACGATGACGTGGACCACGTCGAGTTCCGCCTTGGCCCTGAAGGCCAGGCGCGCCGCGCGCCTTAGCAGGACGTCGGTTCCCGGTTCAGCGGTGACGGCTATCATCATGCGCTCGGTGGTCTCCCACGGGACCTGAGTCGGGTGCTGCTGAAGGTACTCCAGGAGTGTCTCGTCCGACTCGTCGGCCACGAACCGCAGCGCCAGCTCCCGCAAGGCGACGAGGTTGGGAGTACGGAAGAAGTGCGTCAGGGCCTGGGCGACCTTCTCCTTCGGGTAGATGTTGCCGTGCAGCATGCGGCGGCGCAGCTGCTCCGGTGAGGAATCGACCAGCTCGGTCTGGTCGGCCTTGCGGACCACCCAGTCCGGCACCCGTTCCCTGACCTTGGCGCCGGTCATCTGCTCGACCTCGTCGGCGATGCTCTCCAGGTGCTGGATGTTGACGGTGGTGATGACGCCGATGCCCGCGCCGAGGATGTCCAGCACATCCTGCCAGCGTTTCTCGTGCCGCCCGGACCCCGGCACGTTGGTGTGGGCTAGCTCGTCGACCAGGGCGACCTCGGGCCGTCTGCGGAGCACCGCGTCCAGGTCCATCTCCTCCAGGCGCTTTCCCCGGTAGTCGACCACCTTGCGCGGGATGACCTCCAGGCCGTTGACCAGTTCCTCGGTGTGCGGCCGCCCGTAGCTCTCGACAAACCCGACGACGACGTCGGTGCCCCGCCCGCGCCGGCGGTGGCCCTCGGAGAGCATGGCGTAGGTCTTGCCGACGCCGGGGGCCGCGCCCAGGTAGATGCGGAACGGGCCTACCTGTTCGACCTCGCCGGCGGCCTCGCTCTCCGCGGCCGCGACGTCGCTCACGCCTTGGGCGGGACCCTCGGAGCCGTTGTCCCTCATCTGCTCGGTGATCTCAGCGGCCTTCCTCTACGCGGATCGCTCCTGGCTGGGTCGGTCGGCTCGATGCGGTAAGCGGGTACCAGATCACCAGCCGGCCCCGCTTCCCATTCTGACAGCGCCGTCGACGGCGGTTCGGCGGGGACCGCTGGCGTGTGTCGTTTCCAGCGCGTCTAGATTGGCACCATAGCCAGGCAGGCCGCCCGAACCGGGGCATGACCTGGTTCAGGTCGCCCGCGGCCTTGGCTGCCCCGGTGGTCTGACGCCGCGCTCTGACCACCCTGTCCGAATGGATCCAGCGATGACCACCGGTGCCCAGCCTGGCCTCGAGGACCGCACCGATCTGAACGCTCAGGCTTCGGCACAGCACGCGATACCGCCGCCGGCTAGCCCGGGCACGCTGCGCACCTACCTCGGGATTGCCCCCGGAGTGGGGAAGACCTACGCGATGCTGCGGGACGCACGCGCCCGCCGCCGCGCCGGCACCGACACCGTGGTTGCTCACTGGGAGCGGCACGGGCGGCCGGCCACCGCAGCCCAGCTCGGCGACCTCGAAGTGCTTCCCGCCCGTATGGTCACCTATCAGGGCGTGAGCCTTCCAGAGCTGGACCTCGCGGCGGTTCTGGACCGCCGCCCGGAGCTGGCGGTGGTCGATGAGCTCGCCCATGAGAACCTCCCCGGTGAGCGGCACGCCAGACGATGGCAGGACGTCCGCGAGCTGCTGGCCAACGGCATCGACGTCTATACCACCCTCAACGTGGCCAATATCGAATCGCTGGGCGAGGTCGTCTCCCGGATCACCGGCGTGCGCCGGGCCGAGCCGGTGCCGGACGCGTTCGTGCGGGCCGGCGAGATCAGGCTGGTCGACCTGGCGCCGTCGGCGCTGCGGCACCGGCTGGCCGAGGGCCTGGTCGTCCCGGCCGACCGGGTCGACGCGGCGTTGTCGAGCTATTTCCGCTTCGCGAACCTGGCCGCCTTGCGGGAACTCGCGCAACTCTGGCTCGATGACTCTGTACCCGACCCCGTCGCGGCGTTCCTGGCCGCCCGCGGCATCAGCGGGCCGGTGAATGCCTCGGTCATCGTGGTCGGCCTGGAGGGATCACCCGCCGACGAATGGCTCATCCGGTACGCCGCCCACCTCGCCGGGCTGTCCGAGGCCAGGCTCCAAGGGGTCTACGTCCGGGCGCAGGACAACCTCGACCAGCCACCCAAGACGCGGCTGACCAAGGACCGCCAGTTGCTCGGCGAACTGGGCGGGACCTTGCGCGTGGTCAGGGGCGACGACCCCGCCTCCGGGCTGATCCGGGCCGCCCGCAAGGCCGGAGCCTGCCAGCTCGTGATCGGATCGCGCCGCCGCTCGCGCTGGTCGCGCCTGCTGACCGGGTCCACGGTCGCGGACCAGGTGCTCCGCGCGGCCGGCGACCTGCCCGTCCAGGTCGTCAACGTCGGCCGGCCCGACAAGACCAGCGACGAGTGGCGCGCCCCGGCACATGACACCAGGCAGCAGCGCACGGCCTGAAGATCTACCCCAGGCGGATCACAGCTCTGGCCGGGTGCCACGGCGGCGAGCGCCTGACCGCTCGGCACGTCGGCTGGTTCAGACCGTGAACCACGGTCCGTTCGGCATCAAAATTTTTTATATCCCGAACGGGCCGTGGTGTTAGAGGCTGTTTGAAACCCGGTAGCGCCGGACCGGATGAGCGCGGCTGGCTTAGGGGCCGTCAGTGAGCAGGGCGCAGGTCAGCATGTGCGCGAGCCATTGCTCGTACTGGCCCGGCGTCCACCGTCGCTCGCTGATCAGGGCGTAGTGGGTGTTCGGGTTTGCGATCGCCCACATGATGTCGGTGGCGGTCGCCTCGGGCAGGCCTTCTTTCAGCGCGCCCTTCCGGGCCAGGGATCTGGCGAGGCGCTGTTGGTCTTTGTACCGGGCTTGCTGTTGTTTCCGGTACAGCTCGGCTATTTCGGGGTCGGAGCCGGCGGCCCCGGCAAGGACTTGGTAGAGGCTGCCGGTGCGGTTGCCGATCTGGGTGGCCAGGGCGGCTAGGAGGGCGAGTTGCCGGCGGGGGTCGGGCTCATGCTCGATGGCCTGCCATTGCTCTCGGCTTTGCAGGGGGCTGGCGTGGTCATCGCCGACGACGCGGATGGCGAGCAGCTCGTTGAGGATGGCGCGCTTGTTCCCGAAGACGGCGTAGACGGTCTGTACAGCCACGTCTGCTTTGTCGGCGATGGCGGCGATGGTTGTCGCGGCGTAGCCGTCACGGACGAAGAGGGTCTCCGCGGCGTCCAGCACACGATGCCGGGTGGCGAGGGCCTTTCGGGCCCGGCGGCCAGGAGCGGGCTTGACAGGCTCCTCCATGCCAGCAGAGTCTATCTCTAGATTCATACTCTATTAATGGAGTAATACTCCATTAACTTGCCGGGAGCCGGGATGAAGATCGCCATCATCGGCGGGGGCGCGGGAGGCTTGTTCGCTGCGCTCTTGCTGGCTCGAGCCGGCCACGAGGTGGTGGTGCTGGAGCAGGATCGTGTGGAGCCGGGAGCCGACGTGGAATCGGCGGCCGGCTCGGCGTACCGGCCGGCCGCTCCGCAGATCGTCCAGCCGCACGCCGTGATGGCCCGGTGCCGGGAGCTTGTTCGCGACCGGCTGCCGGATGTCTATGAGAGTTTGCTGGCGGCGGGCGTGGTCGAGGTGCCGATATCGGACTGGATGCCCGGCACCCTGGCCGACCGGTCCGCGTGGCCTGGCGATGAGCGGCTGTCTGCGCTGATGACCCGGCGGTCGACCCTGGATTGGGTGCTGCAGCGCGCGGTGCTGGCTGAACCGGGCGTCAGGGTCCGAGACGGCGTGCGGGTCACCGGCCTGCTTGGTAGGCCTGGCCGGCCACCCCGCGTGATCGGAGTTCGGACCGGCCAAGGAGAGCTTTCGTCGGATCTGGTGATTGATGCGGCCGGCCGGCGCACGCCAGCCGGCCGGTGGCTGCAGGACATTGGTGCCGTCCCGGCGGCCACCTGGTCGGCGGACTGCGGAGTGGCTTATTACAGCCGTCACTACCGGATCCGCTCAGGCAGACAGCTGCCGGGCCCTGCGACCGCCCGGATCGTGGCCGGTCTGGAGGAGTTCACCCTGGCCGTCTTCGGCGCGGACAACGGCGCGGTACAGCTGGCCATCGTCCCCCTCGCCGCCGACCGGCGCTTCCGGCAGGTCAAAGAGCCAGACGTGTTCACCGCCGTGCTGCGGACCATCCCCGCCTGTGCAGCCTGGCTGGAGGCGCTCGACCCGATCAGCCCGGTGTTCCCGATGACCGGGCCGCGCAACACGCTGCGCCGCCTGGTCGCCGACGGCAGGCCTGTTGTTACCGGCTTGCACGGCATCGGGGACTCGGTCTGCACCACCAATCCGACCTTCGGGCGCGGCCTGAGCCTGGCCATGTGGGGCGCGGCCGACCTTGTCGACGTGGTCGGCGAGCACGACGACTGGGCCGAGCAGACAATCGCGATGGATGAGCGAACCGCCGAGCATGTCGCGCCGTACTACGAAGAACAGGCCGCGGTCGACTCCGCCCGCCTGGCGACCCTGCGCCATGCCATCCTGGGCTACCCCGCCCCGCCGCCCCCGCCGCTTGACCCGGACCGGATCAGCTTCACGCAGCTGCGGGTGGCGGCGTCGTTCGACCCCGCCGCCTTCCGCGCCTTCTGGAGGCTGATGTTCATGCTCTGCCAGCCCGCTGACGTCTACCGCGACCCGCATATCGTCGCCCGCACCCAGGACGCCCTGAGGTCGAGGGGTATGGACGTTCTCCAACCTCGCGGGCATCTAGATCCGGGGATTGCCGAGCCGGCCCGTCAGCAGATACTCGCTGCGCTTATAACCGATCCTGGCTGACTGCCCGGGCACGGAGCCCAATTATCAGCCTTGGTCAGCAGGGAAGTCGCCCCACTGGCGATCAGCCCAGCCAGAGCCGCTAACGTCCACGGCGATGGACTTCCGGTCCTCATCGGTATAGGTGACCGAGCCCGCGATCCGCAGGCGCGGCAGCGAATAGAAGAAGCTGTGGCCGCCGTCGGCCCGGTCCGGGACGAGGCCCGCCGCGCGAGGCTGGTCTTCAGCCCACATCACCTGGGAGCCACCCTGAATGTTCAGGTCGAGCGCCAGCGTCGGCGAGCTCACGGCCAGGTCCATCCGCTCGCCGTCAAAGGACCAGGCGCACTCGTGCTCGTGCTGCGCGTCCCGCAGATACAACGTCGAGGCCTCCTCGTCCCAGACGTCGTGGTCATTCATGACGAATACCGCAGGGACTCCCGCCCTGCGTATGCTCGCCTGGCCGCTGATCAGGGTGAGCCGGCAGGCGTACAGGCTCTGTCCTGGCTTTATCTGCGCGAGCATCTGGGGCGGAAGTTGCCCGAGGTGGCGTCGGCTCGGATGAGTCACGGTCCAGGACAGGAAGTAGCGCGTGCTGGCCGGATCCCGGACCATCGCGGTGAGATTCCACCACTCGGCCGATCGGTCCCCCTGCGGCCGATGCGGTTGCCATTCCGCCGCGGCCGAACCGTGCGTCCATTCCGCGCGGTGATGGCCGGGGAACGGGAACCTGTGCGTCCCGGTCTCAGTTTCGGCGTTCGGCATGTATTGCCGGTTACGGCTCTCCTTCGTCCCGGTGATCAGGAGGTGATCACGCAGCAGGTCGGGCAGCGCGGCTCGCGGACCGAACGAAAGAGCCTGGTCTTTGCCGTTGACGTGGATCTTCATGACGTAGTCCTTCATGGCGCCGGGACCTCGTTGTTGCCGGTCCCCGATCGGTTCCTGTCACGGCTAGCCTCGCCAGCGGTGGGGTGAGTCGTCGTCACACACCGAGGTGATTCGCTGCGGCGGCGATCGAGCTGTGCTGGGTCATGGCTCGGGTATGGTCGCGTAGGCACGAGTGGGGAAGCTCCCGAAGCCTGCCAGCGGAATCGGAGCCGCGGTGAACCGGAACCCGGTCGGGGGTAGCTGGCCGAGTCCGGTTAGGTGCTCGACGACCGGGATGGCCGCCCGGAGCAGGATCGAGTGCGCCGGGCGGCGTCCGCCGGCTTGAATGTCGTCGATGCTGACCGAGTCGATGCCGACGAGGCGGGCGCCGCGCTCGGCCAGCCAGCGAGCGCCCGCTTCGGTCAGGTAGGGAGCGTCGGTGGCGTAGCCGGCGTGGCCCCATGCGGCATCGCCGCCGGTGTGCAGGAGCACCGCCCGCCCGGCCACCTCCAGCGCCGCGAGCGCGCCGACGTCCACCGCGCGGAAGCCGGAGCCGGCGGTGCGGGCCAGCACCGCTGACAGCTCGACGCAGGACTCCAGCGGCAGCGCCGCCAGATCGGGCCCGTCTGGATACCGGTGGAAGGGGCTGTCCAGGTACGTGCCGGTGTTGCCCACCATGGTGATCGCGTCAATCTGGAACTCGGTTCCGGGCTCGTAGCTCGAGCGCGACTGGGCGCGGGTCAGGTGCGGGCGGATCTGGGGAGCGGGCAGCCCCGGAAAGGTGATAAGGCCGTCGCGGATCGGGTGAGTGAGGTCGACGATCCGCCCCCCGAGGGATCCAGGAGCCGGGCGGTCGCTTGGGCCCCCTCGCGTGCCTTTGTGCGGCTCGGCGAACACACTGAGGTTACGCAGCTCGACAGCTTCGACCATGAGCAGGTTCAGCGAGGCGATGAACAGGTCGGCCACGTCCTGTTCGGTCACGTCCGGGCCGGGCACGTCAACGCGGAAGCCATCGGCGCGCAGGCCGCCGCCGTTGGAGAAGGTCACGACGGCGTCGAACTGTGCGCGGTACTCGGTGGCACTCATGCGCCAATGATTCATGACCGTGCGACCGGCGACTCAGTCGAGCGCTCCCTAATCTGAACCGGCTCCTAGGATCGCCCTATGACGGACGCGCATCCCTTGCCGACCAAGACGATCCGGATCGGGCGGCAGCCGGACAACGACATCGCGCTGACCGAGGACCTCCAGGTCTCCCGGCATCACGCGGAGCTGCGCCGCAACCCGGCCGGCGGCTTCGAGATCGTCGACCTGGGCAGCCACGTCGGGACATACGTCAACGGCGAGCGGATCACGCACAAGGTGCTGACGGAGCAGGACATCATCAGCATCGGCCACGCCACGTTCCGGCTCAGCGGCGGCGAACTGCGCCAGTACGCGGACGAAGGCCCCGGTACCTGGCCTGCCATCACCGGCGCGCATGAGGTGGTCGCAGCCTACTGGGCCGCGGCCGAGGCCCGGGACTGGGACGCATTCGGCGCGCTGCTCGCCGACGACGTGATCTACCGCGGCCCCCAGACCAGGGAGCAGGTCCGCGGCCGGGACGCCTACATCCGGTTCAACGTCGAGGGCTTCCGCTACGACTGGCACCTCACCGTGCAGCGAATCGTCGGCGAAGGCCAGCGCGCAGCCAGCTGGATCGAGTTCACCGGGCCAGAAAGCACCCAGCCTGGCCTGTGCTTCTTCGACCTCGCCGACGACGGCAAGATCGCCCTGATCACCGACTTCTGGCCCGAACCCTACGAACTTCCAGCCAGCCGCGCTCACCTGGTCGAACGCTACTGAGTACCGCAGCTGCGCTTCGCGATCTGGGTCTCCTGCCGCGTGAGCGGCCGGAATGTCGGCACCTGGGAAGAAGGGGCCAGCTCCGGATAAACATACGATCTGTGCATATCCAGGCCTGCCCGTTCCCGGCGATCGAGGGAGTGGCTGATGACCAGCAAGCGGATCACGACGCTGCTCGGGCAGCTGGGGCTGACTCAGGTCCGGTACGTGTCACCGGTCCGCCGCGGCGCGGCGCAGGGCCTGGCCGGCCGTGTCTACGAACAGGTCGAGCGGGAGTTCGGGGTGCTGGCACCGTCGCTCGCCTTGTTCTCCCCGGCACCGCAGGTGCTCGCCGCGAGCTGGCTGATGCTGCGTGAGACTCTGCTTGTGACCCGCAAGGTCGACAGGGCCGCTAAGGAGGCCGTCGCCACGACGGTCTCGCTCGGCAATACCTGTCCTTGGTGCGTCTCCGTGCACAGCACCATGGTCTCCGGGCTGGCAGGTGCACCGGTACTCGCGGACCGTCCCGCCGAGGCGATCGTCGACGCCCGGCTGCGGGCGGTTGCGACGTGGGCGCGGGACTGCAGGACCGAGGAAGGCGCCCTGCTGCATGAACCGGTATGTTCCGCCGAGGAGGCGCCGGAACTGATCGGGACCGCGGTCCTGTTCCACTACTACAACCGCATGGTGAATGTGTTTCTCACCGACCTCCCGCTCCCGCCGGGAGCTCCGAGGATGGCGCTGGGCCCGGTCATGTGGATCCTCGACCGCAGGTTGCGGGCCGCAGCCGGGCGCCCGTACCAGCCGGGGACGTCGCTGGAGCTGCTGCCAGCGGCGCCGCCGCCCGGCGACCTGTCCTGGGCCAGCAGCGGTCCTGCGACGGAGGATGCCTTCGCCCGCGGCTGTGCCGCCGTTGACGCGGCCGGCGCCCGGTCCGTGCCAGCATCGGTCCTAGAGCTGGTCATGGCGGAGCTGGAAAACTGGCGCGGCGAGCGGCGCGGCCCGAGCCGGGCCTGGGTCGAGAGTGCGGTGTCCGGCCTGCCGACGGCGGACCGGGCCGCCGGGCGTCTCGCGCTGCTCACCGCGTTCGCCTCCGCTGAGGTCGACCGTTCCGTCGTCCGGATGTTCCGGGCCAGCCGGCCTGGCGATTCCACGCTGGTCGAACTGACCGCGTGGGCCAGCCTGGCGGCGGCGCGACGAGTCGGCACCTGGATTCCCCGCCGCGCGGCCGAAGCAGACCTCGACCGCGGCACCACCGGCACGCACCACGCCGGTCCCTGACGGCGTGGCGGCTGCCGGTAAAACGTACAATCACCTGGGAGGAGCATGTCATGTTCGCGGACACCGAGGCATTCAGCGGGTTCTCCGTCAGCGATATCGATGAGGCCAGGAAGTTCTACGCCGAGACGCTCGGCTTGCGGGTAACCGAACAGTACGGCCTGCTCACGTTGCGGCTGGCCGGCGGCCGGGACACACTGATCTATCCGAAGGCCGATCACACCCCGGCCAGCTTCACCATCCTCAACTTCCAGGTCGACGACATCGACGCGGCCGTCGATGAGCTGACCAGCCGAGGCGTGAGCTTCGAGCGCTACGAGGGGATGGAGCAGGACGCCAAGGGCATCAACCGGGGCGGCGGCCCGTTCATCGCCTGGTTCACCGATCCGGCGGGTAACATCCTCTCGGTCCTGCAGGAACGCTAACCGCGAGGCCGCGCGGGGGCGGGTGCCGGGGCCTTTTGTGGCATGGCGGCCGTGGCGGCCCGGGCGATTTCGGTGCGCCGGACCAGGAGGAGCGCGACGGGGACGGCGCTCAGGCCGACGAGCCCGCAGACCCAGAATGCCCAGTGGAATCCGCCGGTGAGCGCGTCCGCGATGGCGTGGCCCTGGCCGAGCAGGCCACTGGAGCGCGTGGCCGCCACGGTTGACGCGACGGCTATCCCGATCGCGCCGCCGAGCTGCTGCGATGAGTCGATAAGCCCGGAGGCGACCCCCGCGTCGCGTTCCGTGACGCCGACTAGGGCGCCGATCGATACCGGGATGAATACCCAGGTGACGGCGCCGGTCAGGAAGAAGGGGCCGGCCAGGTTCGCCCAGAAGCTCCCGTGAGCAGGCGCCTGGGTCGCCCACAGGATCCCGGCCCCGGTCATGGTCATCCCGGTCGCCATCACCAGCTTGGCTGACGCGCGGGTGACAAGCATCTGCGCCGGGCCGGCGAGCACCACCCCGGTCAGGCCGACGGCCAGCCAGGCGAGGCCGGTCTTCATCGCGGAGTATCCGAGCACCTGCTGCATGTACAGGGTGCCGATGAAGATGTAGCCGTAGAAGCTGGCCCCGAGCAGGAAGCCGACCGCGTTGGACCCAGCGAGGGTCTTTAGCCGGAACAGCCGCAGCGGCAGCAGCGGCGTCTCCGCCCTGGCCTCGATGACCACGAACGCGGCCAGCAGGGCCGCCGCCAACGTGAGCAGGACCAGGGTCCGGGCGGCTGTCCACCCGACGGCCGGAGCCTGCGAGATCGCGTAGACCACCAGCACTAGGGCGCCGGTCACGGTGATGGCGCCGAGCGGGTCGTAGCGGCGGCTGGCGGCGTGCGGCCTGCTTTCCGGCACGACCCGCCGG
>Ga0210405_10006234_pt1 | contig 10695 bp, 7 predicted proteins | sample IncBWH11MmetaG_FD_155492 | JGI IMG/M metagenome (GOLD analysis project Ga0210405, IMG submission 155492) | Forest soil microbial communities from Barre Woods Harvard Forest LTER site, Petersham, Massachusetts, United States - Inc-BW-H-11-M | ecosystem: Environmental > Terrestrial > Soil >... | reverse complement strand
CACCTACATGCGCGCGGGCACGTATGCCATCAAGCCGCCGCTTCCCTACACGCCGGGCTCGGATGCCGCCGGAGTTATCGAAGCGATCGGCGAAGGCGTGAAGAAAGTGAAACCGGGCGATCGCGTCTACACCGCAAGAACCGTTACGGGAGCGTATGCGGAATATGCGCTGGCCTTGGAAGGGCAGGTACATGAGTTGCCGGAAAAAATCAGTTTCGGGCAGGGCGCGGGCGTTTGGGTCCCGTATGGCACGGCGTACCACGCGCTCTATCATTCCGCGCAGGCGCACGCTTCGGAAACCGTGCTGGTTCATGGCGCGAGCGGCGGAGTCGGGAGCGCAGCGGTGCAAATCGCGCGCGCCATGGGGCTCACTATTTTTGGCACTGCCGGAACGCAAAAGGGTATCGACCTGGTGAAACGCGAAGGCGCGAACCATGTTTTCGATCACAGCAAAGCGGGCTATCAAGAAGAAATAATGAAAGCAACGGGCGGCCGCGGCGTGGACATCATCCTAGAAATGCTCGCCAACGTGAACCTGGCGGCCGACCTCAAGCTCCTCGCTTTGAACGGCCGCGTGATCATCATTGGCAACCGCGGCGAGATTTCGATCAATCCGCGTGACCTCATGTCGCGCCGCGCTTCGGCCCGCGGCTTTACGCTCTGGGGCATCACGCCCGGCGAAGAGGCGGATATTCATGCCGGGATCATTGCCGGACTCCGAAACGGCACGCTGCGTCCTGTCGTCGCCAAGGAGTTGCCGCTCACCGAAGTCACGCGCGCGCACAAAGAAGTTCTGGAGCCTGGCGCCGCGGGCAAAATCGTGCTCATTCCTTGACTCAGCGGGGCGAGCCGCGATCTGTGTCTCAAGGTTACGCTATGGCTTTTGTTCTTCGCTCCGGCACCGTATAATCCTTCTTCGTCAACCGCGCGGACCTTCTTGATTTGCGGGCAACCGAAACGATTTCCATGGCGCACACACTACTCTTCAGGCCGGCCCTTTTCGCGGCGCAGAACCCCATTACCCATTACTGGCACAAAATTACCGACCGCACGTTTGCCGGCATCTACCACGCCAACGCGTTCGACCTGGCGATGATGATTCCCTATTTCATTGTGTTGTTCGTCCTCGCGCTGTACGGCCTGCACCGCTACTGGCTGGTCTACGACTACTTCATATACTCGAAGAACGTCCCCCCGGAGCCGCCGCCAGTCAAGAATTGGCCGCGCGTCAGTGTTCAACTGCCCATCTTTAATGAACGGTACGTGATTGAACGGCTCGTCGAAGCCGTCTCGCGTTTCGACTATCCGCCCGAGCTGCTGGACGTGCAAGTTCTCGACGACTCAACCGACGAAACGTGCGAGGTCGCGCGCGCCTGCGTCGAGCGTCACGCCGCGCAGGGCATGCCCGTTGTTTACATTCATCGCAGCAACCGCGAAGGCTACAAAGCGGGTGCACTGGAAAACGGCCTCAAGACCGCCAAGGGTGAATTCATCGCCATCTTTGATGCAGACTTTCTTCCCGAGCCTGATTTTCTTCGCCGCACCATTCCGTATTTCATGAATCCGGAGGGCGGCAACAAAATCGGGATGGTGCAAACGCGCTGGACGTATCTCAACAGCGACTACTCGTTGCTTACCAATGTCGAGACGATTCTTCTCGATGGCCACTTCGTCGTGGAACACGGCGCGCGCTCCCGCCGCGGCACGTTTTTCAACTTCAACGGGACAGCAGGCGTCTGGCGCCGCAAGGCGATTGATGATGCCGGAGGATGGGAACACGACACGCTCACCGAAGACACTGATCTCTCGTATCGTTCGCAACTCAAGGGCTGGAAGTTTCTCTACCTGCCGCAGATCGAGTGTGCTTCCGAGCTTCCCGTGGACATGAACGGGTTCAAAGCGCAGCAAGCGCGGTGGGCCAAGGGCCTGATGCAGACCGCAAAGAAGATCTTGCCGAAAGTTTTCAAGTCCGACGCGCCCTGGCATGTGAAGGCGGAGGCTTTTTTCCACCTCACCGCCAACATCAGCTATCCGCTCATGGTTCTGCTTTCCACCATGTTGCTGCCCGCGATGATCGTGCGTTTCTACCAGGGCTGGTTTCAGATGCTGCTGATTGACCTGCCGCTGTTTCTCGCTTCGACGTGTTCCATCTCCAGCTTTTATCTGGTGGCGCAGAGAGAACTTCGCCCCAAGACGTGGTGGCGCACGTTTCTCTACATGCCGTTTGTGATGGCCACGGGCATCGGCATTTCCGTTCGCAACGCGCAAGCGGTGCTGGAAGCGATCGTTGGCAAGAAGAGCGAGTTCGCGCGCACGCCCAAATTCAATATCGAAGGCAAGCAGGGCACGTTCGCGAAAAAATCTTACAAAAACAAAGCCGGCTGGATGGCTTACGCGGAAGTGTTGCTCGGACTTTATTTCTCGTTGACCATCGTCTACGCCATCATGAACGAAAACTACGCCACCGTGCCGTTCTTGCTACTCTTCGTCTGGGGTTATCTCTACACCGGCTTCATGTCCCTCGGGCAAACCTATTTCGCGCGCCTGCGCTTCGGCGTCAACGCCCCGGAAATGCGCCCGGCCACTTCAGGCGCTCCGGGCTTCTGACTCCTGTTTCATATGAGGCAAGCTTCTCCTGGGGCAGGTAGAATCTCACGAGAGGCCAAGTTCTCTGGAAACACTCTACTTCCAAAATGGCGCTATTCAGATATGCGCCGTGGCGCTTGGGCCGACAGACGGTCCCGTCGTGGTTCTGCTTCACGGCTTTCCGGAGTTCTGGTACGGGTGGCACAGGCAGATTGAGCCGCTGGCGGCTGCGGGATTTCGCGTTATTGTGCCCGACCAGCGTGGGTATAACCTGAGCAGCAAACCCGCGGGCGTAGCATCATACGCCCTCAGCGAGCTTGTCTGGGATGTGATCGCGATTGCAGATCAGCTCGGCCAGCAACGCATTTTTCTCGCGGGCCACGATTGGGGCGCCGCCGTGGCGTGGAGCGCGGCGCTGCTGCACCCACAGCGCATTGCAAAGCTCGTTGTCCTGAACGTGCCGCATCCTTCGGTGATGCACCGTTTTCTAATGACGCAGCCGCGACAGATGCTCCGCAGCTGGTACATGCTTTTCTTCCAAATACCCTGGCTGCCGGAAACCCTTTTCTCTGCGTTCAATTTCCGCATCGGCGCACGATCTCTCACGCGCTCCAGCCGCGCCGGCACTTTCACTGCTGAAGCTCTCGCGGAATACCGTGCGGCGTGGTCCCAACCAGGCGCGCTGACGGCGATGATTAACTGGTATCGCGCGCTTTTTCGCTTCCGCGCGAAATTTTCGGACAGCACTGTTCGCGTCCCCACGCGTATTCTGTGGGGTGAGCGGGATGCCTTCCTCTTGCCGGAAATGGCCCGCAAAAGTTTACGATATTGCACCGACGCCGAGCTCTTCACCTTTGCGGATGCCACACATTGGCTTCAGCACGAAGAGCCCGCGCGCGTCTCTGAATTGTTAGTTGAATTTTTCCGGCGCTGATCGCCGGCGCGTTTGGACATTTTCCAGCGGAAGTTCGTCAAACTCACTCAAACTGAAGCAGTACGATCTCCGGGCTGGATCCCAGACGCAGTGGCGGTCCCCACGTCCCCGCGCCGCTGCTGGTGTAAACCAGCATCTTCCCGATGCGGCTGAGACCGTACACGAACTGGTGATAAATTCTCCGCGCCATCCACGTCCATGGGAAAAACTGCCCTACGTGCGTGTGCCCGGACACCTGCAGTGAAATTCCTTCCTTCTCCGCGATGTGCGGCCGGTCCGGCGCGTGCGTCAGGAGAATGCTGGCGCGATTGCGATCCACGCCAATCTCCCGCAGCACGGACTGGAAATGCTCGTCTTGCGAAGCGTGGTTGTAAGGCACGCCCACGATTTGAAGCTGATCCGCTTCGACTTTCTCATTGTGCAGCACGCGCACGCCGGCGTTGCTGACCGCTTGCAAGTACCGTGAATCGTCGCCGAACTGTTCGTGGTTGCCGGCGACAAAGTAAGTTCCCTGCGGCGCCCGCAGCGCGCGCAAAGGCTCCGCGGCCTTGGCCGCATCGATCGCCGTCCCGTCATACAAATCGCCCGCCAGGAAAACGGCATCGGGATTTTCTTTCATCACCTTGGCCACGATCCGCCGCAGAAAGCTGCCGTTCCGCACATGCCCAAGGTGCAGGTCGCTGACGAGTGCCGCTGTCCGTCCGCGCCACGTTTCCGGCAAATTCTCGAGTCGCACGGTGATTCGCCGGATTCGCGTCCAACCGGCGTTCAGCACTCCAGTAAGCCCGCTGAGCACTGCCGCGGCATAAAAAACTTCCACGATTCTGTGGAAATTCACATTTACTCCGGCGATCCAAGCCACGCCAAAAACAATCCAGGATGCGCCTGCCGCAAAAAATAGGAAGCTGACAATTCCAAGCCAGACTGCGGAAATTCGATACAGCGCTCGCACGGCAGGATTAGAGTAACGAAATGCCAGCAGTGAAGCAGCCAAAAAGCTAACCGACAACACGGCCGCGGTTATCTTTAGCCAGAGAGAGGAAAGATGTTCACTCCCCACGGGCGCAAAGGTCCAGGTCTCATATATGAACAAATGTGTTAGAAACAAAACGGCCTGAATGACGGCAACAAAAGTGGCAATTCCGGCTCTTCTTCTCATACCAGATTAGATTCATTAAGCTGCCAAAATGGTATGTGATTGCTCACCGGCTTGCGCCGATTTCGGCGCGCGCAGAATATCGGATACAATCGCTGGGCTGCATTTGATACCGCAGACCTGCATGCCCTGTGGATGCAACCACCAACTAGCGGTTCGAGGTGAAAAAATGAGTAGTTGCCCAAGGCGGCTGAGGCCGCTTGGCCTTTGGCGTTTAAGCGCGATAGCAGCAGGCACATTGCTTTGCCTGGCTTGCTTGGCCGCCAGCATCCACGCGCAGGAACGCCGCGAACGCGAACCAAATAGTGTCTACGCAGAACGCCGCGCAACGCTCGCTGCACAAGTGGACGCTCCTATCGTCCTCTGGGGCTTCACCGGCCGCGAAGAATCCTCGCAAGCGTACATCTTTCATCAGGAAGATAATTTCTACTACCTGACCGGCCACAACGAAGAGAGTGCCGGCCTGCTGATTCTTCCTGCCTTGAAGAATGGCGCTGCGAGCGACGCATGGGATGGCCCGCGCGAGACTCTTTTTCTTCCTGCCAAAGACCCCGCCAAGGAAAAATGGAATGGCATTCGAATGTCGCCTTCCGATCCAGGGATTGAAGCGCGCGCTGGTTTTGCCACCGTCAAGTCCTTCTCGGAAATGCGCGCGACCGTCGAGAACCTGGTCAAGCACTACCCGGCTTTTTACACCATTCTTCCCTACGAAAAAGAAAATGGCGGCTATCCGCACGAAAAGGTCGTCGTGGATTGGCTGCAGCTGGCCGCGCCGCAAGCGAAGCTGAAAGACATTCGCCCGCAGATCGGCGCGCTCCGGCTGGTCAAGTCGCCCGGCGAACTCTCGTTTCTGAAACAAGCGATCGATGTATCCGTGGATGCGCAGTTCGAAGCGATGAAGCTCATGCGCCCTGGCCTCTACGAGTATCAGATCGCCGCAAAAATGGTGGAAGTCCACGCGTGGGGCGGTTCCGAAGCGGAAGGCTATGCGCCGATCGTCGGCGCCGGACCGAACTCCACCGCGCTCCATTACGACAAGCTCTCGCGCAAGATCGAGGATGGCGACATCGTGGTCCTCGATGTGGGCGCGCAATATTCCGGCTACTCCGCGGACATCACGCGCACGCTTCCCGCCAACGGCAAATTCACGCCGCGCCAGCGCGAAATCTACAACATCGTTCTTGGCGCGCAAAACGCCGCGCTGGCCGTCTTGAAGCCCGGAATGGACGTGTGCCGGAAGGGCGACAAAAGCGTCTACAAGATTTCCTACGACTACATCAATTCTCATGGCAAGGATCTCCATGGAAAATCACTGGGCCAGTATTACATCCACGGCCTGAGCCACAACATCGGGCTGGACGTGCACGACCCCGGCGATAGCTGCAAAGCCCTGGTTCCAGGCCAGGTCATTACCATGGAGCCTGGGGTCTACATTCCCGAAGAAAATCTCGGCGTGCGCATCGAAGACGACGTGTTAATCACCGAAACCGGCTACAAGTTTTTGAGCGAACGCCTTCCGCGCGATCCCGACGAAATTGAAAAAATCATGGCCGCCGCCGCAACGGAACGGGCCAAGCAAGCGACGAACGGGGCGCGCGAAAACTCAGCGGCGCGCGATGAGAGCGCCGACAGTGATGCCATCAAGAGTCTCATCGCAAAATATGCGAAGTCAGTGGATGGCGCGGACACCGCGCTCGCTGCCGAAGTCTGGCTGGATTCGCCGGACGTCACCTTCATTCACCCACTGGGCCACGAGCACGGCTTCGAACAAATCAAACAAAATGTCTACACGCGGGTGATGGGCGAGACATTTTCGGAACGCAGGCTAAGTCCTCATGATATTTCCGTCCATGATTACGGAGACTCCGCATGGGCCGAGTTTTATTGGGATTTCGTCGCCAAGTTCGGGAAAGACGGCTCTCCCCTCACCACGCACGGGAGAGAAACGCAGCTCTACCAGAATGTCCAAGGCCGGTGGCGGCTGGTCCACGTTCACTACTCCGGGATGCCCGCCACGCTGCAAGGCAAGGGATTCTAAGCGGCGCGGGACGCATTGGAGCCCGACATAGCGTGTGAAGTGGCTGACGCGCATTGACCGCTGCGAACGCCCACCTTTATACTGGAGTTTCGCGCTGGACGCTTTTTTCGTTCCAGCGTGCCTCGAGTCATTCTGGATGTGGCTGTGTTCCGGGCCCGCCTGAATTTCCGAAATTCGCAATCGTTCTAGGGAGCTTATGAGCAGCGTCAAGGCGACACAACTCCGCCCCGGCATGGTTATCCAGCACGAGGGCCAGCTATTCACCATTTTCAGCGTGGATCACCGCACCCCCGGCAACAAGCGCGGCTCCATGCAGACTCGTATGCGCAACCTTCGCACCGGCGCAATTATTGACTACCGGTTCCGCGCCGAAGAATTCGTGGACCGCGCCATTCTCGATGAAGTCGAATTCGAGTACCTCTACAACGAGGGCGACGATTTCCATTTCATGAACACCAAGAACTACGAGCAGATGCAAATGAGCCGCGAAGAGCTCGGCGAATCCGTCTACTACTTGATTCCCAGCACTCTGGTAAAAGTGGAATTCTTCGAGGAGAAAGCCATCGGCGTGGACCTGCCCGATACCATGGATATGAAAGTGATCCAAACCGAGCCGACGTTGCAAAAAGCCACGGCCAGCGCGGTGATGAAGCCCGCGACGCTCGAGACCGGCCTGGTAGTTCAAGTGCCGCCGTTCGTAAATGAAGGCGACAAAATCAAGGTGGACACCTCCGAAGCGCGTTACGTCCAGCGCGTCGAATAGTTTTCAGTTGACGGTCGCGAGCTTGTCATGGAAAGCTGCGACTTCGTATTTTCCGTTTTTGATTTTCCGCCTCCGCAGCTAATTTCAGCGTAAGCCGGAATTAGAAGAGGCAGAACGGCGTCCCGGTTCACATCGGGACGCCGTCGTTTTTGCGGAGCGTGACACTCGGCCCGAATGTTTTGATTTTGTCTTAATGTTTTCCTGCAGAACCCGCAGCGGACTTTTCACCGGCCGGATGCGCGCCGAATACGCGATCGAAGATGGCATCCACATAACGCAGCTGGCGCTGCAAATCGAACGTGTGCGCAAGCGCCTTCGCATCCAGATACTTCGTGATACGCGTATCGCCGGCCACGCGCTCTTGAAAGTTTCCTTCGGACTCCCATGCGGCCATGGCGTTTTCCTGCACTGCTTTGTACGCGTCGTCGTGCGGCATTCCCTTTTCCACTAAATCCTGAAGTAGTTGCCCGGAGTACACCAGCCCGCGGGTGGACTGGAGATTCCGCAGCATTCGCTCCGGAAACACCCGCATTTGCCCAATGATCGCCGTCATTTTCGAAAGCATATAGTCCACGAGAATGGTGGAGTCGGGAAGAATCACACGTTCGACGGAGCTGTGAGAAATATCGCGTTCGTGCCAGAGCGCGATGTTTTCGAACGCCGCCAGCATGTTCGAACGCACCAGCCGCGCCAGCCCGCAGATTTGTTCGCTGCTAACGGGATTGCGTTTGTGAGGCATGGCGGAACTGCCGCGCTGGTCACCTCCAAACGGCTCCTCGGCTTCGCGCACTTCCGTGCGCTGCAAGTGCCGAATTTCCAGCGCGATTTTTTCAAGCGTCGCGGCAATCAGCGCAAGTGCACTGAGGTACTGCGCGTGCCGGTCGCGTTGAATCACCTGCGATGCGACGGGCGCAACCTGCAGCCCTAGTCTCTCGCAGATGCGCTCTTCCATCTCCGTGCCGAGGTGCGAAGCAGTGCCAACCGCGCCCGAGATTTTTCCAACCGCCATTTGCTCGGCTGCAGCGCGGAATCGCCCGATGTTGCGCTGGTTCTCCGCGAACCAATTTGCAATTTTCAGTCCAAAGGTAATGGGTTCGGCGTGAACGCCGTGCGTGCGCCCGATCTGCGGCGTGTGCCGGAACTCATGCGCCCGCACATCGAGGACCTCGGCGAAAAGCACAAGTCCGCGCTCGATTAGCTTTGAAGCATCGCGAACCTGGAGCGCCTGCGCGGTGTCCACCACATCATTCGACGTCATTCCGTAATGCAGCCAGCGCGCCGCCGCAGGATCCTCGATCGATTCGCCAACCGCCATGGTGAAAGCGATCACGTCGTGCTTCACGCGAGATTCGAGTTCGTTGATCCGCGCGACATCCACTTTGGCGCGCGCGCGTATCGCGGCTGCGGCTTCCTTCGGAACCTGTCCGGCCTCCGCGAGCGTTTCGGTGGCGGCCAGCTCGACTTCCAGCCACTTCGCGTACTTATTCGCGTCGCTCCAGACGTTCCCCATTTCTTCGCGTGTATACCGTGGAATCAATTCCTTCTCCTAAAGCACAAGACCAGAAGCCTCAGAATCTTCCAAGTCGATCGAACCTCCATGATACCGCAGATGCCGTTCCAGGCGGGGGCTGCAGAGGCCCAATCCAGTGTTCGAAAGTGGGATGAAAGATCGCGGAATCGGGCAAGCGTTGATCGCACGCAGAGAGGATATTTGGATAAGTCCGTGCGTGAAAAGGATTTGGCGGCGATTTTAAGCGGCACGAAAGTTGCATGGGGCAAGGATGTAGAGGGTCTACAGGCTGGACGTAGAATTTCTACAGCCCTTGACGTGACAAAACGTCGGCTCCGTCGTCTGAACAAAGTAAAAGCGCATCGGCGCCAAGGGACCTGGGTCCGCGAGAGTCCGGCGGGGTGGTTATCAGACGGGGAGGGGTGATGGCTGAAAGACGAGAACGATACCAGAACCGCATCGAGCTTCTGCAGGGGACGCTGGACCTGCTGGTGCTCCAGACTCTGCAATGGGGAGCACAGCACGGCTACGGAATCAGCGTGGCCATCCGGAACCGCTCCGGCGAGATCTTGCAAGTAGACACGGGTTCGCTGTATCCCGCGCTGCACCGCCTGGAAAAACAAAAATGGATCAAGTCCGAATGGAAAATCTCGGATAACAAGCAACGCGCCAAGTATTACCGCCTGACGGCAACCGGTAAGAAGCAGCTCACCAAAGAACGCTCGAAGTGGGCGCAGCTTTCCGACGCGATAGCGGGAGTGCTAAACCCGCTCGAGGATGAGAGCGAGCCATGAGATTCCCTTGGTGGGGCCGCAAGCAACGTCAGGAATTGGACGAAGAACTCCATACTCATCTGGAGATGGCCGCGCGCGAACGCATGGAAAGAGGCCAAGACAAGAGCGAGGCGGCGCATGCAGCGCGGCGTGAATTTGGAAACGTGGGATTAGTGAAAGAAGTCACGCGGGAAATGTGGGGCTGGACCTGGCTAGCAGATTTGTACGAGGATTTGCGTTTCGGCGCCAGAGTGTTGCGGAAAAGTCCTGGCTTCACGATCGTCGCCATTCTATCGCTCGCGCTGGGCATCGGCGCCACGACTGCCGTCTTCAGCGTGGTCTACGGCGTCCTCATGAATCCGTACCCGTACGCCAATCCCGATCGCATGGTGCACCTGGTGGCCCACGACACCGCCGGCAACCGCCGTTTTATAAATCTCAATGGGCCGCAATTGCAGCAGCTGAGGCTGGCCAGCTGCATCGAGAGTGCCGCCGCCATGGATGAGTGGAACCTCACCACCACCGAAGGCGATCTTCCCGAGGACGTGCAAGCTGTCTATCTCACGCCCAACTCTTTTGTTCATTTCGGCGTGCCGACGCTGCTGGGGCGCGGCTTTCTGCCCTCGGATGCGCCCGAAGGTCAGGATCCCGAGAATGTGGCCGTGCTCGGATATAAGTTTTGGCAGAGGCACTACAACGGCGATCCCGGCATAGTCGGCAAGAAGATCCGATTAGTTCACAAGAGCTACTCGATCGTGGGAGTCGTTCCGCTGCGCTTCACCTGGGGCGACGGCGAAGTCTATCTGCCGCTCAAACTCACAGCCGATCCGGTGCGAACGTACTTCCCCATGATTCGGCTCAAGCCGGGAATCTCGCGCGCCGCGGCAAATGCAGAGTTTCAATCTTTGCTGGAGCAATTCGCAGTGCAAACTCCG
>Ga0210405_10006233_pt1 | contig 10695 bp, 9 predicted proteins | sample IncBWH11MmetaG_FD_155492 | JGI IMG/M metagenome (GOLD analysis project Ga0210405, IMG submission 155492) | Forest soil microbial communities from Barre Woods Harvard Forest LTER site, Petersham, Massachusetts, United States - Inc-BW-H-11-M | ecosystem: Environmental > Terrestrial > Soil >... | reverse complement strand
TCCGCCTCGACATAGGCGATCTGCGGCGCCCCGTCGTTCTCCGATCTCAATTGGAGCTCGCCCCAACGTGGTAGCAGCTCCGCTTTCAGCCCGAGCTTGCTGGTGAGCCGTCGGATAGAGGCGACGATCTGATCGGTTGCCTGGCCGTTCACGAAGAGAACTCTCGCGAAGGCAAGGCTCAGCTCAGAACGCTCTTCGGTCATGGCCCTTCCTCCAGCGGGCGGCATACGGGACCGCGAGGGCCGAGGTCGAGAATCCGGCCCTCGCTGCAGAACAGGCGTTTACGCGGCCGTTGAGGTCGCGGCGCTGGCTACATAGGGCTTGACCATCTTGGCCGGATCCACAACGCGGTTGAACTCGTCCTCGCTGACGAAACCGAGCTTGAGGGCGGCTTCCTTGAGCGTGAGATCGTTGTCCATCGCGTAGTGCGCGATCTTCGAGGCCTTGTCATAGCCGATGACGGGTGACAGCGCCGTCACCAGCATCAAGGAGCGATCGACGTATTCGTTGATCTTCTTCAGATTCGGCTTGGTCCCTTCCACGAGGAATTTGCGGAAATTGACGCAGCCGTCGCTCAGGATCGTGATCGAATGCGTGATGTTGAAGATCATCAGCGGCTTGTAGACGTTCATTTCGAGGTAACCGCCCGCGCCACCGAATCCGACCGCCACATCGTTGGCCATCACCTGGACAGAGATCATGGTCAGCGCCTCGCACTGGGTGGGATTGACCTTGCCAGGCATGATTGAGGAGCCCGGCTCATTTTCCGGTATCGACAGCTCGGCGAAGCCCGCGCGAGGCCCGCAGGACATCAGCCGGATATCGTTGGCGATCTTGTAGAGCGAGACCGCAAGCGTGCGCATCGTACCCGACAATTGCACCAGTGCGTCGTGCGCGCCTTGCACGGTGAATTTGTTCGGGGCGGTCACGAACGGCAGATCGGTGAGCTTGGCGATTTCGGCCGCGGCCGCTTCGGCGAAGCCCGGCGCCGAATTGATGCCGGTGCCGACCGCCGTGCCGCCGAGCGCCAGCCGATAGACGCCCTGCAGGGCTGCTTCGATCCGCTCCAGGTCGTCCGACAGCATGCCGGCGTAGCCCGACCATTCCTGGCCCAGCGTCAACGGGGTCGCGTCCTGCATATGCGTTCGGCCGATCTTGACGATGTTGTCCCATTCCTGGGATTTGGCAGCGATTGCGTCGCGCAATTTTGTCACCGCCGGAATCAGCCGCTGTTTGACGTTCACGCCTGCCGCAATATTCATCGTCGACGGAAAGGAATCGTTCGACGATTGCGCCATATTGACGTGATCGTTGGGATGGACCGGCCTATGGCTGCCGAGGGGCGTACCGGCCAACTGGCTGCAGCGATTCGAAATCACCTCGTTGACGTTCATGTTGAATTGCGTACCGCTGCCCGTCATCCACACATGCAGCGGGAACATGTCGTGGTGCTGGCCTGCCAGGATTTCGTCGCAGGTCTGGACAATCAGTTTATATCGCGTATCGTCCAGCCGCCCGCTCGCACCGTTTGCCGCCGCCGCGCCCTTCTTCAGGATCGCGTATCCCGTGATCATTTCGCGGGGTATCAGATCGGTACCGATGCTGAAATGCTCGAGAGAACGCTGGGTTTGCGCTCCCCACAGCTTGTCTGCAGCCACTTCGACCACGCCGAGGCTGTCACTTTCCTTGCGAAAATCGGTCATGTGCTCTCTCCTTGCTTTGCTACAGATGTAGAGGGCCAATTGACTGCCCATCAGGTCTCGCCGACGTCCATGACCGCTTCGGCGAAGGCTTGCGAGCTTCCTGCGGCAGATTGTGTCCGATCCCGCCCTTGATCAGACGGTGTTCGTATCGACGCGCTGGGCTCAAGGTGCGGCGCGCCGTTCCCTAATGATCAATTCGGACAGGGTTGCCCGGCGGCTCCCCAGAGGGCCATGTCTTTGACGTGATCCTCGAAGGTGCCCGGCGGCGTCGTGCGGCCTGCTCCAGGCTCCCACCCCCGGGGGATGAAGCCACTTAGCGATGCATCGTGCCGCAAGTGTACAAGGAGACCAACGGCGTCGCGACCGCCGTTGCGCTTGGGATCCTTCAGTTGCGCACAAATTTCGGCGCCGCTCTTGCCGAACCAGATGAAAGCCACCGGGGCAAGCTGCCAGTCGATACCGGCGCGCGGCGGCGCCGGTGCGGGATCGTTCGCCTGCGTGGAGGTCATGTGACAGGTCGAGCAGCGGATCGCCTCAGCCCCGATGCGGCTCTCTCCGCCGTGGATGTTCATGCCATGCACCCGAGGCTTGGTTTCACCCGCCGGCGTCCATATCGGGACCGCCTTGGCGTCGACGTGGCAGTTGGCGCAACGTGGATGCGTCACGACGGCTTCAATCCGCTTCCAGGCCTCCAACCCCTCGGCGCGACTGACGCTGCCCCGCGGCAGCGCATCCTTGACGATCTCGTCCTTGGCCGCGACGATCCCGGTGAGGGCCGCAATCGATGAAGCTGCTGCGATCACGACCGCGATCAGAGAACTCTTCATGGCTCGGCCCTCACACGAAATCGATGAACTTGTTGAAGGGCATTTCGCGGATCCGCTTTCCTGTCGCCGCGAATATCGCGTTTGCGAGCGCGGGCGCGGCGGGCGGAACGGGCGGCTCTCCGACGCCTCTCACTTTGGGATCGTTCTCGAGTCCGCGAACCTCGATGACCGGACATTGGTAGATCCGCATGGCTTCGTGGTGGTTGTAGTTGGTCTGCTGCACCGCGCCCTTTGCGTACGTCAGCTCGCAATTGATGGCGTGGCCGAGCCCCCAGACCACCCCTCCCTGCACCTGGTTTTCGAAATTGACGGGATCGACGACCTTGCCGACATCGACCGCGACCCAGACCTTGTCGATCCTGATGCCTTTGTCCGTCACCGTGACTTCGACGACTTCGGCTGTCGGCGTCCCGAACGCCTCCACGAACGCGACGCCCCGTCCTTTGCCGTTGCCGAGCGGCCCCTTCCAATCCGACATCTCCGCGAGCGTCTCCAGCAACTTGCGGTAGGTCGGAACCGCGCACATCTCGATGCGCGCCTTCAATGGATCGAGACCGGCCGCATGGATCAGTTCGTCGATGAAGCTTTCGGTGAAGAAGCCGGCAGTCGAGGCTCCGACCGACCGCCACGTGGTGCACGGCGATAGCCCCTTCGCCTCATAGGTTGTCGCCCGAAAATTCGGGATGTCGTAATAGACGTTCCACAGACCGGAGGCCAATTGGGCATCGGGATCCTTCGAGGGTATGCCCGAACGCTCGAGCAGCCCCTTCAACGGAGCTGTCGAGGCCAATTGCAGATCGGCCGCGACGATCTTCCCCCTGTCGACGCTCCCCTTGTGTCGGGCGATCGCAATCTGTCGCGGAATATCCTGGAGAAAGTCCTCCTCGCGCGAGAAAACGAGCTTGATCGGCGTCCCGCGCATCTGGTTTGCGATTTCGGCCAGGACACGCACGTTCTCGTACTCAAGACGGTGCCCGAAACTTCCACCGGTCCATTGATTGTGAAAGGTGACCTGTTCCGGCTTGAGGCCGATCGCCGTTGCCGCGATGGACTGCACGAATTGAGGGCTCTGATGGCCGACCCAGATCTCCATCCCGGCGTCGGTGACGACGGCCATCCCATTGAGCGGCTCCAGGGGCTGATGTGCCACATAGGGTGCGCGATACTCCGCCTCGACCAGCGTGCCACCCCTCAATCCGGCTTCGACATCGCCGATTCTCCGCCACTCCTTGCCCAGGAATTCGGGCTTGAACGACGCTTCCAAAACCTTCCAATGGTCGGCTTGCTCGGCGGGATACGTCGAGGGCGACCACTCGCATTCGATCGTTTCGACCGCCTTCATCGCGTACCAGCTGTTCGTCGCGATCGCCGCGACGCCATTTTTGATCTCGAGGATCTTTTTCACCCCCGGCATCGCATGCGCCTTGCTCGCGTCGTACGATTTCAGGGGCTGACCCTTGTTGGGGTTCAGCTTGACCGAGGCGTACATCATGCCGTCCATCTTCAGATCGATGCCGAACTTCAGCTCGCCCATGACCTTCGACCGAACGTCGAGGCGCGTCATCGGCTTGCCCAGCATCCGCCATTTGGACGGGTCGCGCAGCTTGACATCCAGCACCGGCGGAATCGTCGCGGCTTCCGCCGCGAGTTCAACGTAGGGAATTTTGGTCCCGTCGGGCAGGATCACATGGCCGGACCGAGTGCGAATGTCGGCGACAGGAACGCCCGAACGTTTGGCCGCCGCGGCCTTCAACGTCTCGCGCGCGACCGCGCCGGCGACACGTAACTTTTCGTACGTATCCGGGACCGTGCTTGACCCGCCAGTCATCTGCAGGCCTGACTTTCTAAGCGATTCAAGCGCGGCGGCGCGTGCCGCTTCGGCGGCCGGGCTTTGGTCCGCGGCCAGGAACGGCGCAAACTCGTCTGCGAAGCCGGTGTTGAAGTAGGCGTGACTGGGCCCCGCGAAGCGAATTTCGAACTGCCCTGGATCGAGGTCCATCTCTTCGGCGATCATGATCGGCTGCACGGAGCCGACGCCCTGACCGATGTCGGCGTGTTGAGCGATGAGCGTTATTTTTTCCGGGCTTATCTCGACCCAGGGATTGAAGGTGACGGAGTTGGGCCCGAGGCCGACGGCCAATGGATTGCCACTGGCGGTCGTAGCGACCGATTCAGCATCGCTGTAGGAGCCGAACGCGATGCCGCCGGCTAGGACGGCGGAGCCGAAAACGAAAGCCCGACGGGAAATGCTCTGTATGTCGCCCATCTCACTTCTCCGCCTTCTTTTTTGCGGCAGCCGCATGGATCGCAGCACGAATGCGCGGGTAGGTTCCGCAACGGCATAGATTGCCGGACATCACCTCATTGATGTCCTCGTCCGTTGGCTTGGGAATCAGCTCAAGAAGCGAAATGGTCTGCATGATCTGCCCGGTCTGGCAGTAGCCGCACTGCGGAACCTGGTGTTCGATCCAGGCCTGCAGAACCGGGTGCTGGTCTCCGTTGCTCAACCCTTCGAGCGTGACCACCGACTTACCCGCCAGGTCGCCGATATGCGCCTGGCACGAACGGACAGCCGCTCCGTCTATCTGGACGGTGCAGGCGCCGCATTGCGCTACCCCGCAGCCGTATTTGGGACTCGTGATGCCGAGCTCGTCGCGCAACACCCAAAGCAAAGGCATCTCGGGAATTACGTCGACTTGGTGTTTGACCCCATTGACCGTGAGCTCGATCATGTCGGTATGTCCCTTCGCGACGTTGTCACCATAACTTCCGAAGCTCTGGTCCAAGCGCGGCTATCGCCGCTTCGGCAACGACTACATCCTGCGTCCGCCGTCAGCCAAGACTCCGTCAGGCATGACAACATTGTCTTGGCCGTCCCGTATAATCGGAACGGCGCGCAGAAACCCGTAAAGAGATGTAAATCGTCGAATTTCGGAATGGCCTGCGATTACACAGCCTCAGGCCTCACGTTGGCTTTCGCGGCGAGCGATTTGCCTCAATTTACAAATAACCATTACTCAGTTGGAGATCCGCAGCATAGAGTCGAGGATGACGCGTTCTTGCCGTACTGGATGGACGCGCGCTGCTCCGCGCCGTCCGTCCGCAACGCCAACACCATCGTTCACCGGAGGCTTCACATGAGAGTCACGGAAGCACTATTGGCAGGGCCGTTGGGATTTGGCACAGCACCGCTTGGCAACATGTATCGGGACATTCCCGAGGACGAGGCGCTTGCGACGGTCGACGCGGCCTGGGACGCGGGCACGCGTTTTTTCGATACCGCTCCGTTCTACGGAGCCGGCCTCGCGGAGATCCGCCTTGGTAAAGCACTCTTGAAGCGACCTCGCAGCGAATACGTTCTCAGTTCGAAGGTCGGCCGGCTTATCCTCGATGAGATCGAAGATCCAGGCGGCCGAGAGCACGGCGAGAAGGGCGAAATCTTCAAACATGGTCGCCCCAACAAGATCATTCCCGACTATTCGGCCGATGGCACGGTGAAATCGATCGAGGACAGCCTCGAGAGCATGAAGGTCGACCATCTCGATTTCGTTGTGGGTGCACGATATCGCGCAGGATTTCTACGGCGATCGCTGGCTCGCAATGTTCGAAACCGCTCGAACGGGGGCTTTTCGAGCATTGTCGAAACTCCGCGACCAAGGTCTAATCAAAGGCTGGGGCCTCGGCGTGAATAAGGTCGAACCTGTGGAGCTTCTGCTCGGTCTCGCCGAGGCAGACCCGGATGCCACCTCGCTCGCCGGCCGCTATACGCTTCTCGATCATGAGTTGGCCCTCCAGCGTCTGATGCCCGCCGCGCAGCGCAAGAAAGTCGATATCGTGATTGGCGGCCCTTATAGCTCCGGCGTGCTCGCAGGCGGCCATCACTTCGAATACGGAGCGGTGCCGCCCGCGATCGCAGCGAAGGTGGAGAAGATTTCCGACCTCTGCGCAGACTACAAGATACCGATCAAGGCAGCGGCGCTGCAGTTCTCTCTGGCGCACCCGGCTTCGGCCGCGGTTATTCCCGGGGCCAGCAAACCGGAGCGAATCTCTGAAGATCACGCGGCGCTCAAGACCAACATTCCCGCTGATTTCTGGTACGCGTTGCGAAAAGAGAGGCCTTGTGGCCGAACAGGCGCCGCTGCCGATCGATCGTAAGCCGTCCTGATCCATAGCGGCGCTTCACACTAGGTAATTTACAGATTGCGAAATCTTGCGAGCCGTTATGCCCATTTAATTGAGCCCGATGGCGGGTCATTCTAAGGGCGCGTACTCATAAACCTCGGTCATGTCCGCTTCGCTCCGACAATGACTATTTTCGTGCAGCCGCAGCAAGAGACGCGAGGGGCCAGAAGCGGAAGTCCGCTTGCACCGGAGAAGAGCCTCCAAAAGGCGGCTTTGATTTAGTCCCGAGGCTCGCCGATACTCATGAGTCTAGAGAGACGACGCCGCTTTGGCGATGAATTCCGCAACGACATCGGGTTGCGAAAGCATCGGCACATGTGAGCTTTCCAGCACGAGAGTCTCGGCGTCCATTCGGCTAGCGGAGTCGCGCTCAACACTAGGAGGAATGGTCTGATCTTGCGCTGCGACGATGTACCAGTTTGGTCTGGAGCGCCACGCCGCCGCCGTGATCTTGTCGCCGAAGCACTTCACTGCCAGCGGGCCCTGGGTCGCGTACACGATATCGGCCTCGTCCGACGGGATGTCCTGCACGAAATGCTTCCGGACCCCCTCGGGGGTCAATGCAACATAGCCCTCGCCGTACGGTTTGATTTCGGCCGCACCTGGGGCGGGCGTATAGTCCTTCCACCAGTCGGCGAACGACTGACCGCTATCCGGCGCGCCGGCCGCGATATAGACAAGCCCTTTCACCTGAGGATGGTTGCCGGCCTCCGTAATGACTGCGCCACCCCAGGAGTGACCGACCAGAAGAACCGGACCTTCCTGCATCCGAATGACCCGGTGAGCAGCCGTAACATCGTCCACCAACGAGCTGAGCGGATTTTGAACGGCGATTGGCTTCAGGCCGCGCTTCGCGAGCAACGGAATGACCTTTGCCCAGCAAGAACCGTCGGCAAAAGCGCCATGCACAAGAACGATGGTTTTGATTGCCATGATACTACTCCTTTTTGTTGACCGTTGTTTCAAGACATGCGACCAAAGTGACGGTCGTGCATGCCGGCACCATCTCTTGCGGCACGTTACTCCGCCGCCTTGACGATCAGCTCAGCGACCTCCTTCGGGAACGACAGCATCGCGACGTGACTCGACGGCACCTCGATCGCCGTAGCCTTGGCCGCCTTCACTTGGTCCCTTTCCATTTGCGGCGGAATGATCGCATCCTTCGTCGCGACGACCATGAAGGTCGGCTTCTCGCGCCACGCGGCCTGGCTTATTGGAGCGGTCAGGGTCCTGATGTGGAACGGTCCCTGCGTTGCCGCTACGATTGCCTTTTCTTCGGGTGAAAGGTCGGCCGCGAAATATTTCTTGATGCCCTCTTCGCTGATCGTGAGGTAGCCGTCCGGGTCCTTGACGAAGGTTTTCAGGCTTTCCGGATCTGGATATTTCGAAGAAGCGCTATGCACCGACTCGCCTTTGTCTGGCGCGTAGGCCGCGACATACACGAGCGATTTGACCTTTTCGTCGTTTCCCGCTTCGGTGATGACGGCCCCAGCCCACGAATGGCCGACCAGGACGACAGGACCTTCCGCGTTCCGAATTGCCCGCTTGGTTGTGGCGACATCGTTGTCCAGCGAGTCGAGAGGGTTCTGAACCGCAATAACCTTGAGCCCGGCCTTTTCGAGGTACGGGATGACCTTCTCCCAGCTCGACCCGTCCGCGAACGCACCATGGACAAGGATTGCGGTCTTGGCCTTCAGTTGGGCAGCCGAAGCTGGCGGGCCGATCGCAACCATCGCGGCCAGGAGGAGGCTCAAGCGCACAACGCTCTTGTATGATTTCATAGCTACGCTCCTTCATTTGGTGGGGATCTTTTGCTGCCATCTTCATAGTCAACGCGGGCACCAGCCTGAACCGCGGTCCCCTACAGTTCCTCGATGAGGACCGTCTTGATGTTGCAGAACTCTCGAATGCCGAACTCCGACACCTCTCGTCCGTAGCCGCTATTCTTGACGCCGCCGAATGGCAGCCGGGGATCCGACCGAACGTTTTGATTTACGAACGCGGCTCCCGCATCCAATTCCTCGCTCGCGATGCGCTCGCCGCGTGCCGTATCGGCGGTTATCACGGCCGATCCCAGACCGAACTCGCTCGCATTCACGATACGAATCGCGTCCGGCTCATCTTTGGCCGATATGACCGCAGCAACGGGCCCAAACAGTTCTTCATCATGCGCCGCTTGGCCTGGGAGAACATTCGTCAGAATCGTTGCCGGAAACCAAGCGCCCGCGCGCTTAGGTGCCTCGCTGCCCAAAAGCACTTGAGTACCATTTTCGATGCTTTGCCTGACCTGATTTGCGATCTGATCCCGCAAATGCACGCTTTCCATCGGCCCAAGAACGGTTTTCGGATCGTTTGGATCACTCATCTCGAAACACCGCATCTCCTCGACCAGGGCGCGCTCAAAAGCCTGCCTTACGCCTTCGACCACAACAAGTCGCTTGGCAGCGATGCAGCTCTGGCCGCTGTTCACCATGCGCCCACGAACGCAGATCTTGGCGGCAGCGACGGGATCGGCGTCTTCGAGCACGATATACCGTCCGAGCCGCCGAGCTCGTACACGCCCTTCTTCATTACTGCGCCGGCGATCGCGGCGACCGACTTTCCGGCGGCGACGCTGCCGGTCAACGTTACCGCGGCGATATGCGGATCCTCGATCAGCGGCCTCAAAAAGCAGCATAGTTCGGAAGAGGTCCACGGGGAATTTCGCCAACCTAAAGATCTCCTCCAGAGCCAACGCACATCCCGGCACGTTGAAAGCGTGCTTCAAAACGCCACCGTTCCCCGCCATCAGATGCGGCGCTGCGAACCGGATGACCTGCCAGAACGGAAAATTCCATGGCATTATCGCGAGGATGACGCCGAGGGGATTGAAAGTCGCGAAAGCCTTGGGTGGCGCGCCGGGTCCCGAATAGCCAACGCTCATATCGAGCGGCACCGGCTTCAGAAATTTGTCCGAAATCTCGGCAAAATACTCACAACACGACGCACATTTCTCAAGCTCGGCAAGGCCGTCGGTGATAGGCTTGCCCATTTCATCTGTCATAAGCTTCGCGTACCGCATGCTATTGTCGCGAATGACCTTAGCTGCCTTCTTCATCAAAGGAGCGCGCTCTTTAAAGCCCGTCCGACGCCAGGTAATTTGCGCCCGGTGAACATCGGCCGCAATCGACAACGCCTCGTCGACAGTACGTCCTTGATACACCGGTCCCTTCTCGCCAGTCGCGGGATTGACCGTCTGAAAGAGATTTGGTGTGGCTACTGCAGGCGCCGTTGCTTCCGCCATCTCTCACGCTTCTACCATCTAGATTGAGTGGGCCGCTTCGATGCGCCAAGGTTGGCCAACCCTTGTGGATGAGCAAGTAAAGAGAGGTAAAAGCTTGACGCAGGCGGCCCGCAGGCAATTCGCGGCGCTTTATCCGAATTCTGATAGGCCAGGCCACCGCCTCAATTCGCGGCTACGAGCACGATTAACCGAATTCGCTTGCATTGAACAACGTCGAGACTAACCCGTTTGTACTGTAGAATTCGAGAACAAGTCCGACGAGAGCCTTTTCTTCCTTTTTACAACCTTTAACTTCCGCTTGCCGGCGTCGGTGGTTCACGCTCCCCCACATGTTGTCGCTCGCGCCGCTTCCTCTCGTTGCCGCAGCCGCTCGGGTCGGGACGCTGCGGTCAGGGCAGCACGATTAGGCGCCGTTTCTTTGCGCGATCTTGCTGTTCCTAGCGTCGTTGGGTGGGCTCGGCGCGAGTGTCTGGCCGTACGCCATTCCTGGCGTCCTGAGCATCTGGGACGCAGTATCCGAACATCGGACACAGGTGGCCTCGTTTTTTGCATTCGCCGGAGTCGTACCAGTCATACTGGCCTATGTCGGCTTCAGCTACTGGACGTTTTCGAGGAAAGGTCGGCGCCCCATGAACCAGGGAAGCCTTCGGCGCCGTCGCTCTCAATGAAATCCTTTGCGCTAAGGACGGTACCGGCCCCG
>Ga0210405_10006232_pt1 | contig 10695 bp, 10 predicted proteins | sample IncBWH11MmetaG_FD_155492 | JGI IMG/M metagenome (GOLD analysis project Ga0210405, IMG submission 155492) | Forest soil microbial communities from Barre Woods Harvard Forest LTER site, Petersham, Massachusetts, United States - Inc-BW-H-11-M | ecosystem: Environmental > Terrestrial > Soil >... | reverse complement strand
TCACCGCTCCGTCAATTTCAGCTCGATACGGCGGTTGTGGCTGAAGGCTTCGTCGCTGCTGCCTTGGTCGATCGGCTGGAACTCGCCAAAACCGGCGGCGACCAGGCGCTGCGGCGGCACGCCTTTGCTGATCAGATATTGCACCACCGAGATGGCGCGCGCCGACGACAATTCCCAGTTCGACTTGAACGGCGAGGTCGCGCTGAGCTGCCGCGTGTCGGTGTGGCCGTCGACGCGCAGCACCCAGTTGATCTCGGACGGAATCTGCTTTTCCAGATCGAGCAGGGCGCCGGCGAGCTGGTCGAGCTCGGCGCGGCCTTCGGGCCGCAGCGCCGCTTGCGCCGAATCGAAGAACACTTCCGACTGGAACACGAAGCGGTCGCCGACGACGCGGATGTCCGGCCGGTTGCCGAGGATATCGCGCAGCTTGCCGAAAAAGTCCGAGCGGTAGCGCGACAATTCCTGCACGCGCTGCGCCAGCGCCAGGTTCAGCCGCTGGCCGAGATCGGCGATACGCAGCTGCGAATCCTTCTGTTTCGCTTCCGACGTGCCGAGCGCCTCTTGCAGCGCGCCGATCTGGCTGCGCAGCGCCTTGATCTGTTCGTTGAGGTTTTCGATCTGCGCCACGGCGCGCGCGGTCGCTTCCTTCTCCAGATCGATCTTGGCGGTGTCGCCTTCGCCCGGTCCCGGCGCCGGATTTGGGCTCGCGCTCGTGGCACCGCGCAGCCGGTCGCGCTCGCCCTCGGCGGCGGTGAGCGAGGCGCGCAGCTGCGCCACCTGGTCTTCCAGATTGGCTTTGCCGGTCTGCTCCAGCGACAGCAGTTGGCTGAGCCGCGAAATCTGCGCATTGAGCCGCGCCAGCGCGGTGTCCTTGCCGGCGACTTCTTGCGACAGGAAAAACTGCGCCACCATGAACACGGTGAGCAAAAAGATCACGCACAGGATCAAGGTCGACAGCGCGTCGACGAATCCCGGCCAGTAATTCATGCCGCTATCGCGACGGCTGCGGGAGAGCGCCATGGGGCCTCCTATTTCCCCTCCCCCTTGTGGGGAGGGGCAGGGGTGGGGGTCGAGAGGCGACGCGCAAGCGTCGACGCTCTCGCATAACCTCTCCACCCCCTCCCAACCCTCCCCCACAAGGGGGGAGGGAACAAAAAGAACTATCTTTCGACCGGCTCCCGCGCCGCCTGCTCCATGAAGCGGCGCAGGTCGCGGTTGAGCTTGGCCTGCTCGTCCGCCCAGTCGCGGATCATCTGCTGCTCGCTGCGCATGTGCTGCACGAGCCCCTGGATCGCCTCGGCGAGATTGGCCATGGCGACCGTGGTCGCCTTGCTGCCGCCGCCGTCTTCGACCGAATGGCGCAGCCGCTCGAAGGTGTCGAGGATGCCGGCGGGCAGTGCCGCGCCGCCGCTGGTGGTGCCGACATCCTGCACCGTGGTGGCGAGCCAGTCTTCCAGATTGGTGTAGAAGCGGTTCTGCGCCTGGCTGGTCTGCAGATCGAGAAAGCCCAGCACCAGCGAACCGGCGAGGCCGAACAGCGACGACGAGAATGAAATGCCCATGCCGCCGAGCGGTGCGGCCAAACCTTCCTTGAGCGCCTCGAACACGGTGTCGGCATCGCCGCCAATTTTTAGGCCGTTGATGATGGTGCCGACGGAACCGACGGTCTCGATCAGGCCCCAGAACGTCCCGAGCAACCCGAGGAAAACCAGCAGCCCGGTGAGATAGCGCGAAATGTCGCGCGCCTCGTCGAGCCGCGTCGCCAGCGAGTCGAGGAAGGCGCGCATGGTCTGCGCCGAGATGGCGACGCGATCGACCCGCTCGCCGCCGAGCATCGCCGCCATCGGCGCCAGCAATTTTGGCTCTCGCCTCCCGGCAAGCTTCGGATCTGCGCTGCGATAGCCGTTGACCCAGGCGACTTCGGGAAACAGCCGGATGACGTGGTGAAACGACAGGATGATGCCGATCAAGAGCACGGCGATGATCAGCCCGTTGAGCCACGGATTGGCGAGGAAGGCGTTGAAAATCTGACGCTGCAGCACGAACGCGATCAGGCCGCACAGGATCAGGAACACCAGCATCCGGATGAGGAAGATGCGGGGCGACGAAAGTTTTGTGAGGTCGTTTCCCATCGGTCCGGTTCAGCGCGCGGAATCGCCGCCCGATAATGGCACAGCGCGTGTGACAGGAGAACGCATGTTCGGCCTCCTTGACCATTGGCCGCAGCCGCGACTTGCACCAGCTTTTGCGGCGGGTTGATGGCACTTACGGCGCAACGGCCTCCTTGCTTGCCTCCTGATTGGCAACCTTGAGCAGGCGCAACAGCTCGCGGTGCATGGTGTCATTGCCGGCGACGACCTGGCCCTTGGTCAGGACGGCGTCTTTGCCGTCGCAATCGCTGACGAAGCCGCCGGCTTCGCGCACTAAAATCATCCCGGCGGCGAGATCCCACGGCGACAGATCGCGCTCCCAATAGGCATCGAGCCTTCCGGCGGCGATCCAGGCGAGATCGAGGGTCGCTGCGCCATAACGGCGCAATCCGGCGAAGTTTTGTTGCGCGGCGGCGATTTCGTGGCGCGCCAACGCCAGATCGCCGCGGCCGTAATGCGGCATGCCGCAGGCGACCACCGCGTCGGCCAGGCGCTCGCGCGCCGCAACCCGGATGCGCTGGTCGTTGAGGAACGCGCCCTTGCCGCGCTCGGCGATGAACAGTTCCTCGTTGGCGGGATTGTAGGTCAGCCCGGCGACGATGGCGCCGTCGCGCTCGAGCGCGATCGACACCGCGAAATGCGGGATGCCGTGCAGGAAATTGGTCGTTCCATCGAGCGGATCGACGATCCAGCGATGACTCTTGTCGGTGCCGGCGCGCGCCCCGCCTTCCTCGCCGAGAAAGCCGTAGGCCGGCCGCGCCTTGGCCAGTTCCTCGAAGACGATCTGCTCGGCACGGCGGTCGGCGGCGGTGACGAAATTGCGCGGCCCCTTGAGCGACACCTGCAAATGCTCGATCTCGCCGAGATCGCGCTTGAGGCTGCGCCCGGCGCGGCGCGCGGCCTTGATCATGACGTTGAGCACGGCGGAATGCAGCATGGCGGTCCCGTACCCGTCGCGGCGGCTTGGCGCAAGCTCTTCATCCGCCCCCGCGACAGCGGGGGAGGGGGACCGCCCTGCGACCCGCCTTCGCTCGCTGGGCGAGCTACGGCGGGTTTGAGTCCGCCGAAGCGCAGAGCGCGTAGGCGGAAGCAGGGTGGTGGAGGGGGCGCAGGACCCAACGCGCCGCAAGAGTCTTCGTGATGCCCGAACATGTTCGCTCGCTTCTTCTCGCGAAGAGAATCATTCGCAACGAAAACGAAGCTCCGCGTCCTGCGCCCCCTCCACCACGGTTCGCTCGCTTCGCGAGCTCCAGTGGTCCCCCTCCCCCGCTATCGCGGGGGCGGAAGGCGCGAGCGCTCACGTCCTCGCAACGCGATCCGCGTCGGAGTTACGTGTCGGGCCAGTTGCGAATTGAGAGAATCTCTCTTCCCTATCCACCACTCGCCACTTGCTTTTGTCTTCCCTCAAATAAAAAGGGGAGGCGGAACGCCGGCAAACGCAGGTCACCAACCGCCGCATCTTACGGATGCGGCGCGCGCCCCTTTTGGAGCGCGCACGCCTGACGGCGTTCCACCACGGCTCTCACCTCAGGGAATTATTCCATCCCAAAGGCTCGGCTTCAGGCCAGGCTTCCTGGGACGTGGTCTGAACGGGCGTTACCCGCCTTCGCCTGTCCCAGTCCAGGGAGCACCTCCCGCCCCGGTCATCGTGCCGGGGGACTGATACCCAAACCGCCCGAGAGCGGACTGCAAATCCGCCCGCGAGCACCGCACCCGCTCCACCTCACGGCATGCCTCCGGTAGGCGTCCCTTGGTGAGCGGGATGTTCGGGCGATTGTCCGGGACTTGACTGGCGCCCCAAAACTGGGCAAAACCCTTCTATGCACAACCCTCCGCCTAAAATTACCGGCTCTGGCGGCGCAGGGCTCACGCTCGTGACGTGGGTCCTGGATCGGCTTCTGCCGAGCGGCTTGCCACACCCGCTGCTCTATATCCTTTTGTTCTTAGGGATAGGAGCAATGCTGTGGGCGACTGGGACCTGGTTTGTGCTTGCGCTCAAACACACTCGGTCGCGGGGTACATCCATGCTGCCAGTTATAGGAATGGCCGTAACCGGCATTTTATTTGTCGGGTTTGCAGTCTGGTATTTCGTTGAAAATTACCAGCCATCCAAGGCGCCGGAGGTAAGGCAATCTGAGACTGATCCGCGCTCCGGTCGTCCGATATTAGAATCCACCGATAGAGCAAAAATAGACGCCGCTGGCGCTGAAATTCCCCAAGAGTTTCCGGGGCAGTTGGCGCACGCATCCGATGACTCTCAAATTAACATGCCCGGCCTCAAAATCACGAGAAAGGAAGATGGCTCATTTTCTATAAAAGGGGGCAATTGGGAACTGCCCCCGCCTAGTGGCGAATATCTCTGGCTATCTGCGCCAGAACTTAAAACACGCATGGTTGCTACCATAGCTGATCTCCTAAAATTTCAAGATCAGTTCTCCAAAGACTTTCAGGCGGCACTTAGAATCACCCCTCGCGATTATCCTAAAGTAGAGGCCGTAAGAAACAAATACCTTGAAATATATCGAGACAAATTTTCAACGGTTGCGCTCTCTCTCACGTCTGCGGCCATCAACAAAACGGGGGCCTTAGATGTTTCTGGAATGTCCATTCAAGTGCAGCATGGGCAATCGACCTTACGTTTTAATCATTTCGTGAGCTTTACTCCGGGAATAGATGTCGCCGCATTCCTACAAGTTCTTTCAGATAGATTGCCTGCCTCATGAATTTAGCACCCTGCAATCGCCGCGCCGAAGATGTCAGCATTCATTCGGTTGTTGTAGCGGAACTGAAACTCAGCAACGTACAGCGCCATATATTTTGCGCTGACTTTGTGGAACGTACCAACCACGCCACGTTTGAAGATCGACCAAAAGCCTTCAATCGTGTTCGTGTGAATAGCACCGATAACGTATTGGTGACGGCTGTGGTCAACGCTGCCATGCGGAAACTTGCGCAGATAGTCGCTATATCCGGCCCAACTATCGGTCGCCAACAGACTGACCTTGTTGGAAACGGCCTCATTGACAAAATCAATCATGGCTTGCGATGTCATGCGATCCAGAACGCGGGCAACTACATTGCCCTTGCGCTGCACAGCGCCGATGATCGGCACCTTGTTGTCGTGGTAACCCTTCTTTTTATTCCAGTGGCGGTTCTTGTCTTTGCCACCGACGAAAGTTTCGTCCATCTCGACAATCCCGCCGAGTTTTTCTTCGGGCTGCATAAGGGCCGCGCGGATTTTATGGGTCATGTTCAATGCGGTTTCATAAGAGCCGAAGCCCATCTGCCGTTGAATTTGCAGCGAGCTAATTCCCTTTTTGCTGCACAGCATCAAATGAACGACCTTGAACCACTGGCGAAGCGGCTTGTTCGTGTTCTCAAAAATCGTGCCCGCGATATGAGAGAAGCGATACCCCTGATCCGGCGCGCACTGGTAGCACTGCCATTTGAAGGGCATCGAGCCGACCGGGAACACTTTTACCGCACCACAGCGCGGGCAAACGACGCCATCGGGCCATCGGCGAGCGACCAGGTATCGCTTGCAGGCATCCTCATCGCCTGCCGGAAACATGGCCTCAAACTGGGCTTCGGTCATCTGGTGGACTGGTTTAGGACGCTTGGCCATGTCGGCCTCCCCGTTTATGGAGGCCAATATGGCAGATAATTCTAGACCAGTCAAGAGGCAGATAATCGCCGATGTTCGGTATGTAACTTAATAAGAGACAAATGTCAAGGCCTGTCTCTATAATAGAGACAGGCCTAGGTGCCGCTTCCCGGGGATCAAATGATCGCCTAAGGGGACGTTGCGGCTGCCAGCTTGGGGAACCGGGGTGAAGACCACGCGCTATTTCGAGGAGCAGGTCTTGCGCAAAAGGCCCTATATTCAGCGCCAATGGTGCGAGGAGGCGCTGGCCGCGCCGATCCGACGCATGCCGCAAATGGATGGTCGCATTCGATTTTGGAGTAGGATCGTGGTGCCAGGTGAGACTCGACCACGATATCTTCGGGTTGTAACGCTGGATGATGGTGAGACTGTCCACAACGCGTTCTTCGACCGCAATTTCCGCGAGGATCAGCGATGAAGCTGCACTACTATCCCGAGACCGACAGCCTCTACATCGAACTGACCGACGCACCCGGCGCCGAGGCCCGAGAGATTGTCGAGGGACTGGTCGTCGATCTTGACGCCGACGGCAACGTCGTCGGCCTCGACATCGATCACGCCTCCCGCAAGCTTGACCTGTCCAAGGTCGAGACGATCGCGCTGCCGCCGGCGAGCGCGGCGGAGTGATGTGCGGATCGCTCAACTGTATCGGAGAGCCGGTCCTAATCCGTCAATGCGGCCAGCACTGTAGCCCGGATGGAGCGGAGCGTAATCCGGGATTGCCGTGAGGCGTCGATGCCGCCCCGGATTTCGCTCCGCTCCATCCAGGCTACGCTCGCTAACATCTTCAGTGCGGCGATAGAAGGGTGTCATTAGATTTGCTTGTCTGCTAGGTCGCGCAATGCTCGAAGCCGCTTCAAATATTTATCTAAATCGTCTCGTGTCATCGAAACATCTGCGTAGACATCTGGTGATGCGGCAAAAACAGAAGTGAGAGTGGATTTGCCGGGAACCGGATGAAGACTATCCAACTCCTTTCGCGATATTGGCCTCACGTTGCGCGAGGGCAATCTTTTTCCAAAAATGGCTATTTGGTCGTCCACCAAGAACACATCTAAAAAATAGGCCAGCTTTTCGGGCGGCTGTGAGTGAGCTGAGGAAACCAAATCAAGAATCCCGATCTCCTCGGCCGTTTCAAAGGCAATTTGGGCCGCGTCGTGAATCAAGATAAAATCGGTGCCTTGTCGATTTGCTGGGCTTCCCCGTTTTTCGAGATGGAGAACGTGATCGTTATCAACGTAAAGACGACAGTAAATCTCGTGAAAAAGACCCGCTTCCAAGGTCGAAAATTTCAGGTGAAAAGTATGGGGCGTCTCAATTGGCAGGGTGGGAATCGCTTCTGCGAAGAACGCTCCAGAGGGAACGACCAAATACATCCATTTGCCGGGAGGAGCTTTTGAGGTGCCCTCATCATAGTATGCAATATCTACGAATACATGCCCGTGCGGCGGGATCAATATTTCACCCCTGAGTAAGAACTCTGTTTGGTCTCGATAGGGTGGGTCGAGATTTAGAACTTGGAGTTTTCCATTTGAGATTGCTACGCCTGTATTGTTCTCGATCTTCACGCGAACAATACGTCTGCGATTGGCGCCAGCAGACTCTACGGATACGAAAGGCTCTTTAGTGTCTAATACGATTTGAACGGGATTTGATGGTATTTTCGCCCTTTCTGTTGTGTGCCTTGCGTCAAAAAATGAAATCAGAGCTGCCGCTACGAAAATCAATCCGACATTCATAAGAACCGCCGTAAGCCAATCTGGGCGCCTAATCAGTAACCAAGCCCCGTCTGCGACCATCAAAATCATTAAGGCGACACCGCCCCAAAAGAGCCAATGCCACACCCAGCTTGGCGCATTTGGAAAATGAGAGGGCGCGGCCAGGGCTGCCATCACAGTCCCCAAGCCAAAGAGAGCACCGATCGTCAGTAAGACAATTTCACGGAGCATGGCAAAATCCTCCCCCTTAGAGGGGTCGTACCCCCAAGAGGACCTCCCGTTGAACGGCAGGGCGAGCGCGCACCCTCACGACGGCGGCCCCTTCTTCAGCGCATCGAGCCACTTCTTCGCCTCGGCTTCGCCCGCCGCGCGCTTCTCCGGGTCGAGCTTGGCGACGAAATCGTCGAGCGCCAGATCGGTCTCGCCGCGCGCCTTTGAGATCAGGTGCCACTTGGTGGCGGCGACCGGATCGGCGGGGGCGCCGAGGCCGGAGGCGAGGATGTGGGCGAGGCGGTTTTGCGCCACCGGATTGTTCTTCAGCGCGGCTTTGTGGAACAGCGCCGCGGCGACCTCTTGGTTGCGGGTGACGCCGTCGCCGTTATAGAGCGCGATGGCGTATTCGACTTCGGCGTCGGTATAGTCGGAGAGCGCCGCGAGGCCGAACAGATAGACCGCCTGGTGCATGTCCTTCGCCACGCCGCGGCCGCCTTTGTACAAGGTGCCGAGCGCGTATTGCGCTTCCGGATTGCCGGCCTCCGCGGCGACGCGCAGCAATTCGGCGGCGCGGCCAAAATCCTGCGGGAACAATTGGCCCTCGATGTAAAGCAGCGCCAGATCGTAGGCGGCGAGCGGCTGGCCGAGTTTTGCCGCCGCCGCCAGCCATTTGGCGCTGGCGTCGCGGTCGCGCGGGCCGGCGCGGCCGGCGAGCTTGAACATCGCCAGCGCGAACATCGCCTCGCGGTCGCCGCGGTCGGCGGCGAGCTTGTACCATTCGGCGGCTTTCTGATCGTCCTGCGGCACGCCGAGCCCGTTGGCGTAAAGCTCGCCCAACAGCGTCATCGCTTTCGGGTCTGCCTTGTCGTCGACATTCTTGGTCGCGAGCGCGAACGCGGTGATGTAGTAGCCGCGCTGGAAGGCGCCGAAAGCGAGATCCGGTTCGCGGCCGTTGGCGGCGGGGGCGGGCGCCGCAGTGCCCGGCGCCGCGGCGGGCGGCTTCGGTTTCGCCGGCTTCGCAGGCTGAGCTTTCGGTGTTGCCGGCGGATTCTGCGCCGCAGCGGCGAACGGCAAAATCGCAGCGGTGAATGCCGCGAGGCCAAACGCAAAAGCCAGGCGGCGCGCCACAGCGGTCACGGCACCGGCTCGGCCAGCGCGCTTGCCGCCATCGTCACCGCCGCGGCTGCGCCTTGCGGATGCGTCCATATCCAATCACCCAGCGCGACGAAATCGGCGCCGGCCTGCGCCAGCAGCCGGACTTCGCTTGCCTCTCCGGCATAGCCGATGCACGGCACTTCGACGAGATCGGCCCACCATTTGACCCGGTCTTCCACCGCCCCCAGTTGCGGCCGGTTGCCGCGGCGATCGGGCTCGCCGAACAACACGTAGTCGGCGGCAGATTCGCCGGCCAGCATGGCATCATGACGGCTGCGCAAGCCGCCGGCGCCGGCAATGCGGTCGGGCTTTAAACTCGGCAGCGCCGCGGTGAACGCCTCGATGCCGGTCAGATGCGCGCCGTCGGCGCCGACCCGGCCGACGATCTCGACCCGGCCGTCGAGCAGGAGCGCAATATCGCGGCGCTGCACCGCGGCCGCCACCGTCTTGGCGCGGTTGACGAGCGCGCGCTCGTCGGCGTCGGCAAGGCGCAACAGCACGGCGGCGATGTCGGCTGAGGTGAGGACGGAGTCGAGGTCGCGTGCGAATGATGCGGTGTCGTCGAGTTCGGGCGTGACGAGATAGAGCCGGGGCGGCGGCCTATTCATTCGCCCCCGCGATAGCGGGGGAGGGGGACCACCCCGAAGGGGTGGTGGAGGGGGCGCAGGACTCAAAGCTTCTCCGTCGCGAATCGAACGATGGCGTCCGCCGCTTCATCGATATTGCGGCTCAACTCTGCCGCGGGAATGCGCATCACTGTCACGCCGTGTTTCCTGAGCCAAGCGTCACGCTGTTCGTCGTGCTGCGGCCGATCGCCCATGTCGTGGCTGATGCCGTCTATCTCGATGGCGAGGTGTGCCTTTGGGCAATAGAAGTCGAGCACGTAAGGTCCGATCGGATGTTGGCGACGGAAGATTGGTTGACCTGGAAGACGTGTGCGTAGGCGATTCCACAAGCGCGCTTCCGGTACAGAAAGTTTGCGCCGGAGATTTTGTGCGCTTCCGACGATTCTCGATGGCGCTCTCATGTCCCTCGGCGCAAGCGCCCCCTCCACCACGGTTCGCTCGCTTCGCGAGCTCCAGTGGTCCCCCTCCCCCGCTGTCGCGGGGGCGGATGTTTTACGCCGCTTTCCGTTCCAGGTCGGCTTTCCATTGGCCGAGCGCGGCGAGGCTGTTCATCATGGCGCGGTGGTTGAAGGCGCGTTGTGCTGCCGCCACGTTTTCGGATTTGCCCGACCAGGTTTTTTGCGGCGCCGCTTGCAGCGCGCGGCCGTAGGAGAACGAGACGTGCCACGGCAGCGGGCCCATCTTGTTGATGGCGTCGAGGTGCGCGGTGGCGTCCTCGTCGGACTGGCCGCCGGACAGGAACGCGATGCCGGGCACGGCGGCGGGCACGCATTCTTTGAGCACGCGCAGCGTCTTTTCCGCGACTTCTTCCACCGAAGCGCGCTTGCCCGATTTCTTGCCGGGCACGATCATGTTCGGCTTGAGCACCATGCCTTCGAGCGCCACGCGATTGAAGAACAGCGCCTGGAACGTCTCCTTGAGCACCCAGCCGGTGACCTCGGCGCAGCGGTCGATGTCGTGGCCGCCGTCCATCAGCACTTCGGGCTCGACGATCGGCACGATGCCCGCGTCCTGGCACAGCGCGGCGTAGCGGGCGAGCGCATGCGCATTGGCGCTGACGCAGGTGTAGCTCGGCATGCCGTGCTCGCCGACGTCGATCACCGCGCGCCATTTGGCGAATTTGGCGCCGAGCCCGCGATATTCGGCGAGCCGCTCGCCTAAGCCGTCGA
>Ga0210405_10006231_pt1 | contig 10696 bp, 7 predicted proteins | sample IncBWH11MmetaG_FD_155492 | JGI IMG/M metagenome (GOLD analysis project Ga0210405, IMG submission 155492) | Forest soil microbial communities from Barre Woods Harvard Forest LTER site, Petersham, Massachusetts, United States - Inc-BW-H-11-M | ecosystem: Environmental > Terrestrial > Soil >... | reverse complement strand
GTGCGCTCTACCGGTTCACGCTGAACGCTGACGGAAAGGCGCAGCCAGAGAAGTTGGCTCTTGACGCCGCATATGAGTGCAACAACGATCATGGCATCACACGCGACGGCGAGCTGCTGGCGTTTTCCGCGAAACACGGTTCTTCCCAGGAATCGCGGGTGTTCGTCGCTTCTTCGGAAGGCACGAACCCACGGTTGCTTACGCCGAACAGTCCGAGCTACTTCCACGGTTGGTCTCCCGACGGGAAGTGGCTGGCCTTCGTCGGCAAGCGTGGCGACAACTTCAACATCTTTCGGATTCCTGTAGCAGGCGGAGTCGAGCAGCGGCTGACTTCCAGTCCAGTCGCCGACGATGGTCCCGACTATTCGCCGGATGGCAAATGGATCTATATCAATTCCAACCGCTCCGGTGGATGGGACATTTGGCGATTTCCCCCGGAAGGAGCAGATCCAGGCGATGCCAAGGCCGAGCGCATCACCAGCGATGAATTAGAAGACTGGTTCCCGCATCCTTCGCCCGACGGGAAGTGGCTGATCTTTTTGTCCTTTCCCAAGGGCACTCCGGGACACAATGTCAAAACCAACGTTCAGCTTCGCATGATTCCTATGCCTCAAGATGCTGTGGGCAAGGGAGCAGCCAGTTCGATTCAGGTTCTGACGCAGATTTTTGGCGGCCAGGGCACCATCAACGTCAACTCGTGGTCGCCTGATTCCAAGAAATTCGCTTTTGTCAGCTATGAGCTGCTTCCGTAGACCCAATGAGACGGCTCTGAGTGGTGGCCCGTGATAAGATTAGGACCGACTCGGATGCTGAACTTCATACTTCTCGCCCTACGTTTTTGATCGGCGCCGGGAAGTATAAAGACGCTCTAACGCGGAAGTGGTGGAACTGGCAGACACACCATCTTGAGGGGGTGGCGCCGAAAGGCGTGGGGGTTCAAATCCCCCCTTCCGCACCAATTCTTAGTGATGTATATTCGGTAGGTTACAGGTGGCTACCTAGTTTCGTACCATTAACGTCCAATGCTTTCGGCGGGCTCACCTTCTCCCGGAGGCATTTATGCTCAGCGTCTACACTCGTCACTACCCTCCTTGCACGCAGTCAAATCCCTATTACAGACGTTGCCATTGCTCGCCGCCTCGCCTGAGGAGATTAAGGCAAAGTGGGTGACGCTTCATATGTAGCCTCTGGCCATCAAGATTTCTGGGGCCGACTGCATCTTCTACTAGTTCCCGGCGCACCATGCGTGTTCTAAGTTCGAGTCTAGGCTCGTTCAATCTGAGGTAGCTCCGCAATGTTCAGAACAACGGTGCGGAGTCCGGACACGACATTAGAGATGACCTACTTCGTATCAGCAAAGGAGCATAGTGCATGTCACGGGAATCAAGAACGCTAGGTGTTCTAGCCGAAGTCGCGGCATTTCTATTCGCGGTCATGGAGGCCGTCCCACTTGTCGCGGCGCAGCAGGTAACGGGCCAGCTGGGTTCGCCCAGCGCCACGACCACCATCGACGGAAAACAACTCCCGCCTCCGCCCCCGAAATTCGGTGGAGTGATCAAGGAAAGCGCCAAGGATTCCACGCCCTGGTGGCCACCGCGAATCGTGCCTCCCAAAGGCGCGCCCAACGTCCTCCTCATCATGACTGACGACCAAGGCTACGGCGTGTCGGGCACCTTTGGCGGCGTCATTCCGACGCCGGCGCTGGATCGCATCGCCAAGGCCGGGTTGCGCTACACGCAGTTCCACTCCACGGCTCTTTGCTCGCCGACGCGGGCGGCGCTGATTACCGGCCGCAACCACCACTCGGTCGGCTTCGGCGTCATCGGCGAATTGTCTACCGGCTACCCGGGCTACGACTCGATCATTGGTCCAGAGAGTGCCACCATCGGCGAGATCCTCAAAGAGAACGGCTACGCTACCTCGTGGTTCGGCAAGAATCACAACACGCCAAGCTTCCAATACAGCAGCGCGGCTGGTCCTTTCGAACAATGGCCTTCGGGCATGGGCTTCCAGTATTTCTACGGATTCATGGGCGGCGAGACCGATCAGTGGGAGCCGTACCTGTTCCGCGACCATACCCAGATTTATCCGTGGGTCGGTAAGCCCGGTTACAACCTCATCACTGACATGGCGGACGAAGCCATCAAGTACATGCGCGATCTGAACGCGGCCGCTCCCGACAAGCCGTTCTTGGTCTACTACGTGCCTGGCGGCAGCCACTCGCCCCACCAGCCGAAGCAGGAGTGGATCGACAAGTTTCACGGCAAGTTCGACATGGGCTGGGAAAAGATGCGGGATGAAATCTTCGCCAACCAGAAGCGGCTGGGCGTGATTCCCCCGAGTACCACGCTCACACCGTGGCCGGATGGACAGGCGGCGTATGGGGGAGCCAAGCTGCCCAAGTGGGACTTACTTTCCGACCTGGAAAAGAAGATGTATGCCCGCGAAGCGGAGGTATTTGCCGGGTACACCGCCTATACCGACAATGAGATTGGCCGCGTCATACAGAGCGTCGAGGACATGGGCAAGCTCGACAACACCCTCATCATCTACATCGTTGGCGACAACGGCACCAGCGCTGAAGGTAGCGTGTACGGCACGTTCAACCAACTGACCGCCTACAACGGCATTCTTAACCAGCCGGAGGTCAAGCCGGTTCTGGCGATGAATGCACTGCACTACGAAGACTGGGGTTCAGAGAAGACTTACCCGCACATGTCAGTGGCCTGGTCATGGGCATTTGATACGCCTTTCAAGTGGACGAAGCAGGTGGCGTCGCATTTCGGCGGGACCCGGCAGGGCCTGGCTATTTCGTGGCCCGGCCATATTAAAGATGTGGGCGGGATTCGCACCCAGTTCCATCACATGATCGACATCGTTCCGACCATCCTTGAAGCCTCCGGCATCCCGGCGCCGGATACGGTGAACGGGATCAAGCAGAAACCGATCGAAGGAGTAAGCATGGCCTACACTTTTGATCAGGCAAACGCAAATGCGCCGTCGAAGCGTGACACACAATATTTCGAGATGGTCGGCAACCGCGCGATCTATCACAACGGTTGGATTGCCGCCACAACACCGCCATCTCCATCCTGGGAGTTGGGAACGGGTACGATGCCGGCGCTCAACGACTACCACTGGGAACTCTATAACATCGGCGAAGACTACTCGGAATACAACGACCTGGCAGGCAGCAATCCCGACAAGTTGAAGGAGTTACAGGGATTGTTCCTGACCGAGGCGGCGAAGTACCAGGTTTTACCGTTGGATAACTCGGGCTTTGTGCGCCTGCTGGCACCGAAACCGAGCGCGATTGCCGGACGAACCGATTTCACCTACACCGGCGAAAATGTCGGCATTCCTGTCGGCAATGCTCCCAGCATTATGGACCGGGATTACACCATCACCGCAAACATTACCGTCCCTGACGGCGGCGCCGAGGGAGTGATCGCGACCCTGGGTGGGCGCTTCGGCGGCTACGCTCTCCTCCTGAGTCACAGCTTCAATTGGTGGCTCAAATCCGATCTGTTCAAAAAAGTAGGACTCGCGTTGCTGATTCTGGGATTGCTTCTCATCTGGATGGGCAGACAGGGAAGGTGGAGGAAACGTTTCGGCTATACCTTCTTGCTGATCGCCGCCCTCGGACTGGCTGCCGTATTTGCCACAGACCTCTTTGGAATCGGTCGAGGCAGACCCGTGTTTGTTTACAACTTCCTGGATCTGGAGCGCTTTCGGTGGATAGGGCTGTCTTCACTTGACGCGGGCAAGCACACTATCGTGTTCGATTTCAAATACGATGGACCCGGTCCCGCTAAGGGTGGTACCGGTGTCCTCTCGGTGGACGGCAAAGAGGTCGCCCGCAAGACAATCGAGCACACGATTCCGTTGCTCATGTCGATAGACGAAACCTTCGACATCGGGCTCGATACCCGCACTCCCGTGGATTTCAGCTATGACGTTCCATTCCGCTTCACCGGGACCATCGACAAGCTGAACTATAAGCTCGGGCCGGAACAGCTTTCGGCGGAGGACAAACGGAAGGCTGCGGAAATGCTCGCCAGGGCCAGGGACTAGGGCCCCTGGCCGGCAGCGCTTAGCAAAGGAGACCACGCGATGAGTCACAACCACTTTACTCTCGGCTTCGCCTTGAAGTCGCCTGCGGACGCGAAGGTGGTGGCGGAACAACTTCCACCGCTGATGCCAGCATTGTTCGAGGCAGAAGATGCGATTGGCACAATTCACTACTCGCGCTTTACCGTGCTGAGCGAGAAGACCCTGCTCTTCCTGGGCGACTTCGATGGCGAATTCTCTCAACTCATGTCCGATCTCGCGAAGCATGCCGGGCCGGTATTCGACGCCATCTTTCAGCATGTGGACGATCACGCGCCCACACCGGTTGCCAATAACTCAGACGCTTTCGTCGAATGGGCAGCGGAGCATCTGATCCACGCGGTAAATCTCTACACCGCCTACGAAGGCGTGACAGTCAAGGAGATCAAGGCTATGGCGGCTGCGGCTGACGTCGCCGGAGCCACCAAACAACTCCCATTCCTTGTAATCCTGCCCATCAAGTCAAAACTGGCTTACATCGAGGTCCAACTGATCCTCCGCGCGAGGGGGCACGGCACGACCAAGGACCTGGACAAAGTCGGGACGCCTCACTTCGCACAGTTCGTCCCGCTTGAGGACAACCAGATTGGTTTCTTCACGGTGTATGACGGCACGTTCAACGACTATATTGCGGACTTCACCAAGAATATCGGCGAGGTCTTCGATCTGCTATTCAAGTTCACTAAGGGCGCGCCGCCCTCACCATGCAGAAAGCATTTGCAGGAGTTCATTGATTTTGCAGCGGGGGCCAACCGGGAGCCGATCGGTTTCTACAAGGCATATCCAGGACTGAGTGTCCAGGACATCAAAGCCTTGATCGCCGACAAGAAGTTAGAAGCAGGCTCGGCTGCGTAGTCGCACGATCAAGCAGGAGACAGGTATTGAGTCAGGACGTCAAAGAACACGCGCCGCAGGGCAAAGAAGGCGGAGGCCTGTTTCGTCATCTGTTCAGTAGAGGCGGACATGAGGCCGATGCCAAGTCGGGACGGAGCACGCTCGACCTTGCGGATATTCAAGGGTTCATTCTGCGCGGCTACAGGATGCCAATGGTTCGGCATTTCTTACTAACAGTGGGCCACCCTGAAGAGGCACGCAAGGTGCTCGGAAGGTTCGTCAGCGGCGACGAGTCTGACGCACCGCAGATCACGACGGCGGAAGACTGGCATGTAGGCTTCGAGCCGGGGCCAGAAGACAATCCGGCCGACCTGCCGCGCCACAAGCCCGACTACTGCCTGAACCTCGGCATTACCTGGCCCGGAATGATCGCGCTCGAGATCACAGATCGCGTCCCGACGCTATCGTTCAAGTCGTTCGGTGCATTCACTGCCGGAGCTGCCGAACGGGCGAAGCTTGTAGGCGATACCGGGGCGAGCGGACCGGAGAACTGGGTCGGCTCCTTTGGCAAAGGAAGCGACCATGTCCTGGTGACGTTGCACGCCATCAGCCCAGAGGCGATGGCCGGCTACAGCAACCGGCTGTCTGCGCTCTTCGCCGAAGGCGATGCCTTTCACGAGATCTGGCGCACCGATGGCATGGCGTGGATCGAAATGAAAGATGGCCAGCCCACCTTCTGTTCCAAGGTTCCCTTCGGCTACACCGACGGTATCAGTATGACCACCATTCACGGTGGTCCAGAACACTATCACCCGGATCACCAGCAACCTTGCGAACCCTGGCTGTTCGTATTGCGGGAAGACGCAGAGAATTACAACCTGCCGGAGCCTCGAGAACTAAGCTTGAATGGCAGCTTTGCTGTCTTCAAGATGATCAAGGCGGACGTGGTCGGCTTCGAGAATTTCCTGCAATCGAACAAAGACAAAATCGATCCCGAACTGCTTGCCGCCAAGATCTGTGGACGGTGGCGCAACGGCGTGCCGCTAGCATTGTCGCCAGATACAGATAGCCCGCCGGGCGGGATGTCACTCGAGCAGATGAACAATTACGAGTATGTGAATGCGGACGGCTCGGGCGACCCCAAGGGACTCTGCTGTCCCGTTGGCGCGCACATGCGCCGCATAAATCCACGAGGCCAGCCAGTCACGGGCCAGGGCCATCCCGGCGGCAGCAACAATACACATCGGCTGATTCGCCGGGGCATGCCCTACGGCCCGAACTATGATCCCAAGCAACCCTACGACGCCATCGAGCGTGGGCTTCTTGGCTATTTCATCAACTCCAGCATCGAGAATCAATATGAGTTTGTGCTCAAGCAATGGGTCAATGACGCCGAATTCGCCGGCTCGGTCAGGCTGCACCCTAAATCGAAAGATCCAATGATTGGCACGCAGGACCCGGCGGAAAGCATTTTCGTGATTCCGCAGGCGAATGGGGCACCCGCGATCAAGATCACAGGGTTCTCCAGCTTCGTGACGACCAAAGCCGCAGCTTATTGCTTTTTACCGAGCATCTCCGCAATCAAATTTATCTCGAAACTGGGATGAGGTCCTTATGTTGTTCCTGACAAGATGGTTCGGAGTGACCGGTAGCGACAGTGAGCGCGACCTCGCTCGCGAACACTCCGACATCGAGGAGATCACGGAGAGAAGTCTCCTGCTGCAGGCGAATGCTGCCGCCAAGCAACATCGGCAGCTTGCCCGTGGAACTCACGCCAAAGGTGTCTGCGCCCGAGCTCAGTTCGAAGTACTGGATGTTACCACCGGGCGAGACCCCGGACTGGCAGTTCGGCTCGCCAAAGGGATGTTTGCCAAGCCCGGCGTATATCCCGCGATTGTGCGATTTGGGAACGCAGATCCCAGCAAGAACTCTGATTTCAAGGCCGATGTCCGATCGTTGTCCTTCTCGGTCGACCTCACTCGGAATGGCACGGTCGTTCCTAACGCGAACGTCGACCGTCAGGATTTCTCAATGCAAAACGCGACGACTCTGCCGATCAACGACTCGCCGGCATTTCTCGCGATCATGAAGTTACTGACGGGATCGAACCCAGCCGCCGGCCTGTGGTCCCTGCCGTTCAAGGATAAATTGAGAGTGTTGAGGACACTCGCGCTGGTCCAAGTACAGGCACACCAGAAAATCAAACCCTATCAGCAGCTGCGCTATTGGAGCACTGTACCGTTTCGTTACGGACCGAACGACGTGGTGAAGCACTCGGCGCTACCTTCCCCGGACAATCCGGCAGGACGTCTGCAACGGAGTAACCCGAACGGCTTGCAGGACGAACTGGTCCGGCACCTCCAGGAAGATAGCAAGATGAGCTCCTTCGACTTTGGAGTCCAGTTCCTCGATCCCGACAAGATGACTTATTGGGACAAGCGCCGGGATGCCAACTTCTGGATCGAGAACGCAAGTATCGAGTGGAACGAAGCGGAAGCGCCTTTCCATACGGTCGCACGACTCACTCTCCTGTCGAAGTCCCAGCTGCAGCCGGATGAGGCCGAGGCGACATATTTCGATGTCACCGGACACTCGACACCTGACAGTACGCCTGTCGGGAGCATCAATCGCGCTCGTCAGCCTGCGGAGGTTGCCAGCAGAAAAGCCCGCATGCGGGCGGACAGCACTCGTAAATATATAGCCACCAAAAAAGCGGGTTAGTACTGTCGAGAGCAAGCCCCGTGATTGAAGGATGCGACCTTCCGTCAAGCTCGTGTTGTCAGCTGCGCTTGCAGTATGTTCTCTGCAGCTGCTTCGGGCCCAGGACCTGGCTCCGGGGGCTTATGTCATCACAGCCCTGCATTCGAACGCGGTGACGCTGACGTGGTCCTTCTATGATGGAGGCCTTAACTTTAGCGGGACTGTTCCCGTAACAGGTGGCTTTGATGGAGCACCACGTCTACACGAAATTCTCGGCTGCGTGCAAGAAAATCGACGAGGAACCGGATGTGAGCAAGCGTGCGAGGATATTCTCAGGCGCTGGGTGGTGAATCGGATTTCTGATCCATCCTGGGAACGCTCACCTTGGAGTACAAACTATATGCAGTTCGGCGGCCGGAACTCGAGTCACGCTAGAGACTGGCGCGACTCTACGATTCATCGGAATAATGTTCGAATAAGCGGATTGTCCATTCTTCGAAACCGTCGAGCTTCCCCAGCTCGAGCCGGACGCAAACAGGCCTTCGACCGGCTCGCTGCGAAGTATGCCTCGATGTCCACCAAACGATTCTTATCCAGTCCTTAGCCAGCTCCAGCGGAGGCGGCAGCGGGTACGGTGATCTCGAAGGAATCGGGTTGTGTCCAGACAGGCTTGCCGCTACTGAGATCGAGGCGGTTCATTGTAGCCTTCAGATGGCGTCGATCCACTTCGACGAGGAGGTAGTGGTAGTTAATCTCTTTGCTCTGGAAGGGGTCACTGGCAGCGCGTTCGATGGGATAAGCGTGAGCTCCTGCTCCCCCTAAAACAAAATAGGTAACACCCCCGTGTTCATGCCGTTCGTAATTGTGTACGTGTCCGGAGAACACTACTATCCGGGCCCGCAGGTGCTGCTGCCGCTCTTCCAATGCGTTTGCCAACGCATGCTCAGGCGAGCGAGATGAGTGTCCTCCTCCGAATGTTTTGGCGTCCGAGGAACTTGTGTAGGGAGGATGGTGGAGGACGACGAAGACGAAATCGACATCTCCCGGCAACGTGTCCAGAACTTGCGATAACCATCGGCCCTGCGGCCCGGAGGTTTCGTCAAGTGAACTGTCGAGCACCAGCATCAAAGTGTTGGCCGCGCGCATGGAGTAATACCGGCTGTTCTTCAGGTCAGGAAACCGTTCGAAATAATTTGCCAGGGCGACCTTCTCGTCACCATGCAGATCATGGTTCCCCAATGCCGGGTAAACCGGAATCTTTTTCTCGCGCCAAACGCTGGTTTCACTATCCCAAACCTTCCAGTCGTTCGCGTCGTAACCGTTGTAGACGATGTCTCCCCCGAAGGAGATAAACGCGGGTTTAACCTCAGCAATAGCTTGGACCAGCGCCTGCCGGGCGGAAGGATTGGCCGCTTCCGTGTCTTTGGGATCGTGAAATCTCGAATCTCCATACGCGACGAAACGGAATGGAGAGTCGACCTGCAATTGCAAGGCAACGGGTTGGGTCTCCGGGGCCTGCATCTGCGAGTGCGAACGCGTGCAGGAGGCACATCCCAGAAAAACCGCAACGAGGACCAATCTCTGGAAAATCTTCATTCACTTTCCTCAAATTCACTTCCCCATGACAAGCACTTCAAACTGTCCCGACTCAGCAGTCGACAGAAACAATCGGTGCGTTTTCGGATCGAGCGCCGACGTTTTGGCTCGAGGTAAAGTCTTCACCGTTTCGACAACCGAATATTTATCTGGACTGTCCTGGCGAATCACAGTGACGGTGCCTTCGCCGTTGGAATTGAAAATCAGCCGCGTCTCGACATCGAAAGCGGTGGCATCCACGTGATCGCCTATGGGAAGGGTAGTAATGACCTGGCCAGTATCCGCGTTCATCACCGCCATGACCTTGCTGCGGCAACCGAGAAACAGTCTACGATTGTCCCGGTCGATCGCCATGCTGGAAGGCGAAGAACAAGGTGCTGTCGGCCAGCGCTGCTCGACTTTCAGCGTACGGGAGTTGATCTTGAGCACCAGGCTTTCGTCTTCAAGATTATTGTAAACGTAACCATTTCCGTCCGCTGCCGCGAATTCAGGACCACCTCCGAGATCAATCGTGCCCGCCACCTTTCCGTCCTTACCTTCGATGACGGTGGCACTATTGCTGCCCCCGTTAAAGGCGAAGACCCTTGAGGTCGCCGGATCGTAGATGATAGCGTCTGGCTTTTTGCCCGTGGAGACCTCCGCAATCGACTTCAGAGTTTTCAAGTCGAAGATCGTGACCGTCGAGGATTGCCCGTCGCTGACAAATCCACGCCCGAGGTCGGGAGCGATGGCTATGCCATGCACGCCCTGGGTGTTTTCGATTTTGCCGACAATCGCACCCGAGTCCAGGTCAAGCACTTCGACCTGAGTTCCGTGAGAAACATACAAGCGGCGGGCGCCTTCATCAACCGAGAGATAGTCCCAGCTGCCCTGACCGGGAATGGGGATTTTCTTTGTGATTTGATAGCTGTCGGCGGCCCAGACCGAGGAGATCGCGAAGGCCAGCAAGATAGAGACGGCATATTTTTTCAAAGCAGAACCTCACTATGCGAGTTTAATGGTCGCGCCTTAAGCCTGGCTGAATCTCTTTTACTCAAAACAGGAAGCGAAGCATGAATTGCAGCTGCCGCGGCAGGCCAGTCCCCGTGTTTGGCGAAGTGGCGTTGTCATTGTTGTTATTGAAATTGTTTGTCGTCGTGATCTGACCGAGATTGCCCGCCGGTTGAAGTACCCAAGCACCGCTGTTTAGCTGAGTGTAGTTAAGCTGCAGGTTATTAAGGTTCGGATCTCCGAGTTGGACGTGATTGAAAATGTTAAATGCCTGTACACTGAACTCCACGGAAACACGCTCGGTTATTTGGGTTGTCTTCATGAGCGCCATGTCGATCTGCCAGGAGTCCAGCGCCCGAATCAGGCCGTTGGGAGCGTCGCCGAACCGGCCTATCAGACCATAAGAAGCATACGGAACACCGGATTGATCCGTCCCCGCCGCGAGCGGCGGCGGAGCAAATGCAGC